>Ga0209639_1000264_pt1 | contig 80082 bp, 50 predicted proteins | sample EPASupsiteHSE605_FD_187268 | JGI IMG/M metagenome (GOLD analysis project Ga0209639, IMG submission 187268) | Bioremediated contaminated groundwater from EPA Superfund site, New Mexico - Sample HSE6-05 (SPAdes) (version 2) | ecosystem: Environmental > Aquatic > Deep subsurface > Groundwater >... | reverse complement strand
ATGGTGAGTGGGGAGAGCATTCCAAAAAATCATCCGAAAAAAATTTTTTTTTATGTCAGAAACTTGACCCCAATTTTTTAAAAAATGTCCCCCAAATTGATTTTTTATACCCCAATTAACATCCCTACATCAAAATGTTAATACAAGTGGAAGTAATATCAATACTATGTCAAATAATAGTTTCACTAACTTCAATAGCTATCCATATGTTTTTTACTCAACAGAAAATTGCTATATTGAAAAACCAACTGCACCACCAACTCCCCAGAAAACAAGTGTTTTGACTCCATTCATTACCCCATTTAATACCCCAAAATTCTCCGAAAAACAAACCATTCATCCCACTCCAATTCAAACAATCAAGTCAACAATTAAAAGGACTCTTGAAATGTCTCAGAAGATTACACCACATGTTTCTCCAAAAACAACACTCAATCCAACATATAAAATGACCCAAAACCCATCCATTGGTATGACTCCAAAAGTTACATTACAAATGACTCCCCCATCTTCACCAATTCCAACGCTCAGAAAATCCCCCCAGAATACAATAAGCAGTACTTTTTGTCAAACACCAAAAATCACTCATGAATCAACACCAATGAGAACAATAGATTCAACGCCAATAGTAACACCACAAATTACAGTTGAATCAACACCAATAGTAACACCACAAATGACAGTTGAATCAACACCAATGAGAACAATAGATTCAACACCAATAGTAACACCACAAATGACAGTTGAATCAACACCAATAGTAACACCACAAATGACATTTGAATTAACACCAATGAGAACAATAGATTCAACACCAATAGTAACACCACAAATGACAGTTGAATCAACACCATTGAGAACAATAGATTCAACACCAATAGTAACACCACAAATGACATTTGAATCAACACCAATGAGAACAATAGATTCAACACCAATAGTAACACCACAAATTACAGTTGAATCAACACCAATAGTAACACCACAAATGACATTTGAATCAACACCAATAGTAACACCACAAATGACAGTTAAATCAACAACAAATAATACGCCACATATGACCACCATTACAACTCAAACAACAGAAATGGAGATTAAAACAACCATTCCATTTAGAACATATGATCCATATGGATGTACCCATTTCTCTTCTCGCTTAAGATTTGAAGTGATTTTTTGCTTATATATTGTCTTAAATGAATGATTTAAAATCTCTCTGGATTTCAAAAAGAAGAATAACATACGACAATAATAAGTCTCCAATAATCCATTTGATGAAGTAGATTTCATTCTGAGTTACTCTCACTGTTAGAACATGAGCATTAATTGGAAATTTAAATAAGATATGTATCTCGTAAGGAATGCTTGTTTCAGGTTTATGGCTGGAATCACAAGATAATAACATTAATAAATGGTTTAAAAATCAAATAATAGTTTTTACTTTCTGTTTCAATATAAAACAAAAGTAGTGTGTGGCTTTCCATGATTACAATTTTGTAACAATATCAATAAAAAGTTTTTGCTGTCAATTTTTGGAGGTGCTGGAGACATCAGGGAATATCTTTTATTGATCAAATAGATCAATCATAAGTGGGATAGAGAGTGTGTCAAAAAATCTCATTTTCCTGTGAATAATGTTGTTTGGATCATGATAGATTTGGGAAAATTTAAATGATAGACATAAATAAAAACATATATAATAGACCAAAATGGGCATTATTGTTCAGGATCAAGTGGAATCTAATTGGCTAAAAGTGACATTACTTAATGATAATTTTTTCGTTTTTCTTGCTTTCTTTTAGTAAATTATCCATGCAGGTATATGGAAATTGGGCCGATTCGTCATTGGTTGACGAAACCATTATTTTTTTTGAGTTTTTAAGGCCAGATTTGATAAATACTGTTAAAATGCAGTTAAATGGAAATTCAATAAGCACCATTTCTGATCTTTTAAACAGATTACGGGGATTTGTTCCTAATGATTTGTATGGTCTGCTAAATTTATCATTATCTTTGAGATATTTTCATCCTCGGGCATCAATCACCAACCCCATTGATAGCAGGAAACCTACTTTATCAGGATATTCTGTCGCCTTAAAGAGTGATCTTTCTACTGTCTCATATTCTGATTTTCATTTGAGGTTTCTTAGTCAAGTGTATGATGAAGAAAACCCAGAAAAGAAGTTGCTTATGCTTCGAACTTTGACGCATCATTATCCAAAATATGTTACTCAAGTTTCAAAGTATAATATTAGTCTAGAAAATACTGATGAATTGTATTCATTGGGCACAAAGAGTTATTCTTTAATAAATGGAAGGGTAACTGATGGTTCCCCACATAAAGTTATTGATGCTCTTATCGAAGAATATCAATCAAAGTATATTATGCGCTCAATTAATATTTCCAATATAGATGATTTTTTGTATTCATCTCCATATAATCGAGTATATACATATATTCCATCTCCTGATTATAAATATGAGTTTTCACATCATGACTTGCCTTCAATAAGAGGAAAAAATTCCAAGGAATTTAAAATAGATCCATTGAACATGGAAGATTTTATGAGGCATTATTATCAAATTTCTTATATGACTCTCTTCATATCTTTGAAGTCTAAAGAGAGTTTGCCTGCATTGAGAGAAATAGTGGAAATAACCAAATCTGAGGCTCCATACTTGTTTTATGTATATATGACTGCTGATATGAATAACATGACAGAAAAGCACATATCTTATGCATTTGCAAAAGTTAAAGAAGCTTTTGGAGCCCGTTCTTCAATCAAGTTTCTCATTGATGGATTCAACTGTGGGTTTCAAAAAGCCTATGGTAAACTATCTATGGAAATTAAATGGAAAGATATTCCCAAGCTTTATGAAAATTCTTCAACAAGTAGAATTGTCAATAATTCTTGTTCATATTGTAAGCAGTATAATATTTCCAATTTCACCTTTTGTGTGAATGGCAATTGTGTGAAAGGAACCCCTTCTTTTTTGAGAGTTAAGGAGTTTTATTTCGAAAATGTGAAAAGAATTCATGAGGCTTCTCTTAAAGGAAGAATTTATCCAGGTGAGAATATTGATAAATGGCTGGAAAACAATTCATTGGTTCTCAAGAACAGCCATGTGAATCCGCTGGATATTGATGAAACCAATTTCATTAGCTTAGCAGGATTGTCAAATCAACAAATTGTTTTCCTTTTGAAAACAATTTCCCATTTGCCATCTTTCCATGTCAATCATGATGGTGAGTTTGGAGAGGTTCCTGTGATTTATATTAATGAAAAGCCAAATTTCAAGAATGAAGATATTCCAAGCGGATTCCCTCGATTCGATTTGTATCTGATCAATTCGAATCAGATTCATCCAGAAATGAAACATACAATGAGGATAGAGAATCATCCCCAAACAATTGTAGGTCCTTGTGTATTCGATCATTCTTTATCCATGAATGATCTTGAGCATGCAATACAATTTGTTAGAATTGCTTTTATGAATTGCACAAACAAACTTAATTCTTTGCAGGTATTGTTCATTTTACTCTGGAGAAGCACTCAGGCATCATTGGGGATTCATAGATTCGGCCCTACTGTTATGAATTCAACATATCTAATTGAGATTGGAAATGAAAATGACCCTTCAATTAAATGGGATATTCTTATGGACCCATTTGTTACCGATTTCAGACCAACAATTGAAATGGCAGTTCATGTTGGTGTTTCTGGAGCAGGGGCGGTGAGATTTTTGCCTTTAGTATCAAAAAATGGAATAGATAAACCTCCCCCCTATGCATGGGAGGATATTTATTTCATGATTCAGTATCACAGTATTGCAGTCGACGCAAAATCATCAAATATTTATTTGCCATCAAGTTGGGCATATCGTAGATATAACAATAGTTACTTAGTTGAGAAAATTGTGGCATCTGGCTTCTGTCCAGGTGCTCCTATTGTTCAATTAGGTCTAGAAAAAAGGATTCCAATCCCAGAGTTTGGATATTTTTCAGTTCTTCTCCCTGTGGGAACATATAAAACCTCTGGTTTAATGGAACTTCAGTTTTCGGTAAATACTCTCATTCCTAAACCTCAGTACTATAGAGCTGATAAAAACTTTATTGAGCATAATGAAAAATCTGATAATTGTCTCAATATTATGTTTCATACCCCTGATCGAAGCTTTGAGAACATAACTTTATTAATGCTCTCTAGTATATTAGATCATTCTTCTCTTCCAGTTAAGCTTTGGATTGTTGGGGGATTAAATATTGGAATTCCAAAAGGTTTTCAAATCGAAATAATTCCACCATATCTACCACATTTCATTAACCCGTCACAAGAAATATGGAATTTTAATGCAATACAAAAGTATTCACACCTCGATTGTATGATACCAATAGAAATAACCAATATCCTACTTGTTGATTTCGATGTAGTTTTCCAAGGAGATCCTGCTCGTTTTGCCAAACTTTCAATGGATAATGCATCCGTAGCTGCAATTCTTGCTAGAAACGACAAGAAAACATATTGGAATGAACGAGATTGTAGAATGGGGCGCCTTGACAAGCCCTATCACAAAACCAAAATTTTGTGGTTCAATTTAAAGAACTGGAGAGATCAAAAAGGTAGTTATTACTACAGAAAATCGTATACTTCAAGGCAACGCCTTGGACTATTTACATCCACTTATGATGAGGAAGTTTTTAATACATTGCAACTATACACACAATTTGTTTCTCTTCCAAACTATCTCCTACAAAAGCCAGAGGTTTCTGAAGGAAATGCTATAGCTTATATATCTAGTTCTGCACCAGAGAGTATTGATATTGAGGATCTTAAAACAAAGTCATACTATAGGCTGGTTGATCTATAATGAATAGCATTGATCATGAATTCATAGAGAAAGAGGAAAAGATAATTAATATTCTTCTTCTATGTGATAGTATTTCATCTAATAAAATTTTCATTGACATAATCTCTGAATATGGTGATTTGGATACCAGATTTGTTTGGATGATTTCGCGAAATCTGTATCATGTATCTTATTCGAGGCCACATGGCTTGATTTGTCTTTGTAATATTGCCAAGAAGATCTTTAATTATCTTGATGATAATTTGAGGTTTGAATTCCAAAAATCATTATTAATCCCGATAATATCTTTTGTTTCTGATAATGAGAGTGAAAGTAACTCAATTATTACCCCATATGAATCAGTTTACCTATTTGGATTTTTGTGTAGGTTTGGTTTGATTGATCCAACTCCAAGATTATTGTTTTTGTTCAACCATTATAAGGATTTATCATTTTTGAACCAAAAAGAATTCATAAACGGCATCAGACCACTTTTATGTAGCTGTTCTATGATGATTTACAATAAGAGTCCTGAGTTTTTCAATTTTGTCAAAGGAGTCTTAATGAATATAGATGAATATGCTGCAGAGGAATTACTCTCTCTACTTAATGTATCTAAAAGCGAGTATTTACCAACCCCTTGTCAGTATATTCCCAGAATTGAGGATTTCCCTGAGATATCGAGTAATGCAAGGATGCAAATGATCATATCAAATGACTTTATTGATGAATTGAGGGTTTACTGGAGTCATCCAAAATTTGAATATGAAAACTCTACTATTTCTTCATTATTAACACCTGTCGAATCATTGGTGGATAATCCCTCTCTGATTGCATTTGCTGCATACTATGGTTCATTACACTGTTTTCGATTTATGATAATAAATGGATGTAAAATTGAAAGAGATCTTGAATCATTGATTGTTAATGGCGGCAATCTTGATTTATTCCATATATATGACAAAACAATGCCAATTTCCAATTCATTGTTGTTTTCATCGATTGATTATCATAGGGATACATTCACACAATGGTATCTTGAACATAATCAAATTGATTTTAATACTGAGTCTTATATGGGCATGTCTTTAATGCACTATGCATGTGAAACTAACAATATTAGTTTCCTCAAGTTCTTATTATCCAAAGGAGTTGGTTTTGTTTTTGATAATGAATATGATTCATCGCCATTTGAGTTGGCATGCCAATACGACTGCGTATCTATTGTATCATTAATATCAAATCAATTACCACAAGAAGAGATTATAAAGGGGTTTATTGCTGCTCTTAATGGAAATGCAAATGCGGTGTGTATGCATTTAATAAGCATATTCCCATATATTAAAGATAATGAAATGGTTAAAAGACTCAAGAATGAGTCTAGTGATTCATCATTAACTCATGCTTTAAACCAATTATTATAGGATAAATGATATTTTATCCTACAAATGGAGAATATAATACTAAAACACAAGAAAAGGTTCATGAAAAATATATCTTTGTGATTTCACAAGATTGAAAAAGCAATTTGATTCGCACTATATAGAATTTATAATAACAATCATTTTAAATGGAATCCATTTCTCATGTTGAAGCTCGAAAAACCTACTCAAACTTGTTATTTATTCTATACTGAAATTTAAACATAAGCATTTTGAATTAATAATTATTTTTGTGGAACTTTGGTAAATAGTGAAAGAGATACTCCCCATTCTAGGAAAAAATGTTCAAGGAAGCATCAACTGCGATGACAGAGTTGTAATTGAGTCCTAGCGTTTCATGTTTGCGACCATTCTTCCTGTGGTTGCGAGCCTACTTGTTACAGATCTACTCTTTGATCGGGGAGAATTTTTGGCAACAGTCAGTACTGTTTGTTGAGGATGAATGGATCTTTCATATCTCATTATGAATTCATGTTGAACTCCATAAATGGATCCTTGGCGTACAGATCTAACCCATCCGATAGCTTCTTTCGGAGGGAATCCGTATGTATTCACAAGCCACAGGGCAGCAAACATTGGTCCTCTTCCTAATCCATTCATACTACAAATGGCTACTGCATCTCCTTTATCGCAGATTTCACAAAACTGTTTCACCTCAGAAAGAGATGGTAATGAATCATGTGCACAATCTAATGTGAAATACTCGATTCCTACTCTAACCAAATCTTCAAAACCACGTGATTCTGAGGCAAAGTTAACAATTGTTCGAATCCTCCATTTTCGGAAAAGAGGAAGCATATCAAACAGAGGAGGAGAATCTGCATATCCTGGTGCTGAGAGTACAAGGAGCCTCTTTGGAACTACCCATGTCATAAAGCCATTTTCTGGTGCAATGTAAAAATTATACTCATCTGAATTAAATGTGCCCATATCAAACCAGCCATTTTTAGTGCCCCTGATGAACCCATTCAAGGCATCCCTTATTGATATCGTGAATGGAGAAGCAATAGCATCTTCATATTCTTCGATTTTTGGATATACATCATCAAAAAGAGTTAAGGGATCATCCACATTAGGAAGAGGACGAGGTTTGGGCTTGGAGTATTTTGATGGATACGTTTTATTAGCCTGTTGTTTTATAACTTGCATTACATAGTCCTTTTCAAGAATTAAAAACAAACAAATCATATAAATGCAATTCACTCTTGATATTGATCCGAGTGAGCAACATATATGAATTTGTTTATTTATCTTATTCAGTTTTTCTTTCATCAAATTAATAAAGTGAAATATGTTTGGAAGAGTAGATGGGCCATTTTCTCGAGACAATGGATCAAAAACAATAGATTGTATCTCATCAAACAAAAAATAATGATCGCTGATTGTATCACGTGGTTTTTGATGAAAACAATGAAGAAATAACTTTCCCGGTATTATTGATATTCCTACTTCTGGCTGAATGAGAGTCATTTCTCGTTATACAAAATTTACATCGTAAATCTGGATTTTACTCAGCTATAAAAACAAGGAATCATATCTCGTGTGGATACTCTCTATTCCCTTTTGAATTTCATATTCAGGTGATATGCAATTACCCGGAAGTGGAGGAGCCATGTTGAGTATGGAAGCCTCATGCTTTTCGGCGATTTGCGTAAAATACTTTGATTCTGTTATCTCCATCATCCTAATTTCATTCTCTTTTCGTTCATTTAATCTCTTCAAGTGTTGAATTAATATCGCATTATTCGAGCATGTCTTGATTCCAATATCATATACTTGGGCTGCTCTCTCTATATCGTGGTTTTTCTCATATATCAGTCCCATGTTAAGCCAAACTTCACAAAAATCATTCAATAAATATACAGCTCTTTGATACGCAATCAGTGCATCTTTATCTTGGTCGTTTTTCCAATATAAATTTCCCAGCCATGCCCAATACAATGGAGACTCGCTCATATCTGGAATGCACTCGCAAAATCTGTTGTATGCTAGATCCAGCTCACCTTTTATTAGGAAAATTCTGCCCAAAACAAAGTTAAGAGTACTATCATTTGAATATTTTGGATATGACTGTATAATAGACTCTGCTAAGTTTAAATTTGATACTTCGGGCGATAAAGAAAGAGCCCAAACGTATTGATGCAATAGTTTGTAACTATCTGGGTATTTCTGGAAGAGCTTGGAGTATATAGGAATTGCTTTCTTGAAATCATTAGAGCATTGATAAGTAAATGCAATATGAAAATGAATATCATCTTCAGTTAAATTTCCAGGCAAACAATTCAAAGATTGATTGAAGAATCCGATTGATTCTTGGTACAACCCTCGACTTCTCGATAGCATACCCCTTCTCATGTAAAAATCACCTTTTAGAGGAAAGTTTGGATTCTTTTCGAGTGTTTTCTTATAAAAAGACTCTGAATCTTCATAAAAATGGAAATGATGATTTGTGCACGCTATAGAAAACCAATAATATGGATCAGATATCTCTTCTTTAATTCTGATTACATGAGCGAAAGAACTATAAGCATTAGGAAAGTCTTGAAGCAAAAGATAGCACTTGCCAAGTAATACCCAAATTGTAGGATTATCGGGAAAACTTTGAACATCATGAACTGCCTTGGTAATTATTTCGCTAAGAAAATTAACACTATTCCGTATTGGCTGTTGTATAAAATTCCCTTTAGCATAATCAGGATTATAGGACAAAAGCCGCCTAATTGCAATTGAATTGGTTTTTGTTTCTCCTAAATCAATAGAAATCCCGACAATTGTCCTCCAAATCATTTGAAATGACTCGTTCGCCCTCTCTATCGATCCTGTGAGAGTAGCAGTAAGAGATCCGAGATCCTTAGACATTTCTCAGCAACAACAAAAATAATCGTTGTTTACATTATGTAAAATACCTTACTTTACGCATGTTCTCCTTATAGAGTTGGTATAATGATGAATCCTTTTCTAGTTTGATGAAGAATGATATTTCTTTCATTTTTAGTGCACACAGTGGATGATTGCTTAGTGAAACAATTGTTTTGATAATAATTGATGATTCAGGATATGCATTATACAAGTCTTTTAGTATAGGAATTGATAAAAGATACTCAGGAAAATAGACCTGGTTCGATAATGAGAGAATCATTCTGAGGGAAGATCGCAAAAAGTGTGCATCGCAATCATTTGTGAGTCTTTTCATCAGAATTTCTAATAGGTGGAAATCTCGAAATCCACTAAACAATGTTTCAGAAACTGTCATTGTGGAGATAAGCTCTGTTACGGAATCTAACATTAATTGCGCTTGAACCATGTATTCAATAAGAGAAAATACTTCTTGTGTGTCAGAAACATGTTTTCTGATAGAAGAATGCCTTACTAATGACAAAAGAACATGTAATGAGTCTTGTGGAAGGGGAATCCCTTGTTTGATCCAAAAAGGTCTTTGAATCAAATAGGTAGAGAAAACTTCACTTTCCGAAAAAATTAAAAGGCAATACTTAGCGTCTTGCATTAATATGTAATTCTCAAGAAACAAATTAACAAAACGTTGGTCTCTTTTTGAGAAATCTTGATCTATTATAAACATAAAAGCTTCGATGAACACTTTCGGATTGTTTATATAATGATCTAGTATAGAATAATCCATATTTAATTCTTTCACACCAAGTTTAGAAAGAAATCGCATAGCGTTGATCCCTACTTCCATCTCATAATTACCAATACAATTAATAAAGATGTCAATGCACTTATCAATACATGTTTCCTTAAATATCTGGGAATCTAAAGCAGTAAATAATCCTATCAAAAAATCTGAAGCATATTTAGAACATAAGAAAACCTCAAAGTGATTATAAAACACTCCAAAAAGTGGTATATTTGATGATGTGGGATATAAACACAAAAATTGGAATAAAACTATTGACTTTTGGATTCTTTTCTTCACAATATACTCCAATATATCAGCCCATTCAGAAGTAATTAACATTGAATAATTGGAAAATACAAAATAACATATATCCAAACAACTATCTATAAATTCATTTTTCCTGATAGGAAGGTTTAAGTAATGCTTATCCTTAATAAAAATATATACATTCTGTGATTTCTGAATATTTTGGTATATCCAATCCAAATGAGCAATCATTGTGTCTGGTTCTTTGATCGAATTCAACATCAAAGAGATTTTTTGCAATCTTTTCATTGAAGCTGTAGCCACATCTAAATCGGGTTTAACATCGGTTTTCGAGTATTTATCTAAAAACAAAGAAAAGTCCATAATCTCACTGCGATCTGTATCACTAAAGTATATTTTTGATTTCTTGAAGTAATGATAAATAGATTTGAATGTTGGTCTTTCGTTTGGATCATGAGACCAGCATGCAAGAATGAGTAATCTGAGAGAATTGGGAGTATTTTCTGGTATAATAGGCCTTTTCTTCTCAACAACAACTTTTTTGGAAACAGCAAGAGCTGGTAAACCATGCCATGGAATTGAATGAACAAGCATTTCATATAGAAACATACCATATGAGTAAACATCCACAGGAAAACTATATTCTTCTCCATATAATGCTTCAGGAGCCATCCAATGAGGTGTTCCTAAGTTACTTGTTAGTATAGCACTACTAGTATCAACAAACCTGGATATTCCGAAATCACATAATTTAGGCAAATAATTATCATCCAGAAGAACATTCATAGATTTTATGTCTCTGTGAATGATTCCATTTGAATGAAGATGCATCATTACATGGGAAATTCCCATTGCTATTTTGGTTTTTATTGTTCCTGTGAGAATCTTCTGGCTATTTTCATTTTGATATGCATTATGAACTGAACCATTAGGCATATAATCAGTTATTATCAAAAATGGTTCGATTGGAGAGTATCCTTGAATTTTCAACAAAAATGGATGAGATAGTTTAACCATAGTCTTTACCTCACGAAAAAATTCTTTTTTTCTCTTTTCATTCATCCCTAATGAGCTAATTTCTTTTAATGCAAATTGTTGTCCATTGTTTTTATCTTCAACAAGCCAAACACTAGCATATCCTCCTTTTCCTATAAGCTTAATTTTATTAAAATCCTCACTATTAATAATTCTGGCTTTTTTGGAGATCATTTATAATTAAATTGCAAACAATCTTTTATATTAAACCTTCGTACTGATTATCTTTTTCTTGTGTTGTTGATCGATTAATGTAGAAAAATAGAATGACCGAAATGGCGAAAACAATTATATACAATGTTCCTGCAATAATGGCTCTCGTAGAGTGTTTCATGTTTTCTCCTGGATATGTCTCTGTCGGAGTACTTGTAGGCAAAAATGTGGGAGAGTTTGTTGGATTTGGAGTTTGCGGAACTGGAGTGGGTGTGAAAATACCTGGTACTGGAGGGCAGTAATCATTAAGGTCAATGTTGAATGGAGAAGGAGGATCATCAAATTTACCAATAATTGATATTGGTTGAATAAGATTCATACAATCATTTATTGGAAGAAACCAATTTGGCGCTAATGAGAGTAAGCACTTTCGGCATTTGGGACCAGAGTATCTAATGGTAGGATATTCCAATATTGACATGTCATTGATATATAGAACTGAATGGTTCACAATATCATATATCTGGATTCTAATACGTTGTGCAAATCCCCCATCGATCCAATAAGAGAGATTCAAAACAGGCATAACTTTAAATTCAATAAAATTCTCATCATTAAACCGAAATACCTCATATGCACTTGGAGTAAGAATAATTCCTGTTTGCCTCATGTTAAAGAGCAACACTTGAGTTTCTCCTTGTAACGACAATGTTGAATTTTCAGCAATGAGGTAAAACAATGAAGCATTTGAAAAAAAGCATGGAATATTAAGCTTTTCGATATTTGATATTGGTGTTGGCCTGCTAATAATTGGCCACCTTGCTGTTCTGTTTTGATCTGATATAAACAGGGATACATAAATATCTTCAGGATACTCAATTCTCACCCTGATATCTGAATCACAATTTATGACTGTTTTGTCAATAGAAACACTTATTTGAGGCTCAGTAACTCTTTTCTCATATGGTAATGTGCCAATTTGTTGGTACGACTGAAATCTATCAGATGAAGAAACTCCATAAATATCTAACGTAATTTCATTGATATGGTTTCCATCTAAAACTCCGTCAGAAACGAAATGAATTTTCCATGTTCCACCTGATGACTCGCCCATAAAGTTTCTTATAGTAAAAGAATATTCACTGTTTGTAGAACCACTTTGTGATTTCGAAGGAGCTTTAACTTGTGCCAAAGTACCCATTGGAGAATAAACCAAAATTCTGAGAGTTGAAAAATCAACAGTTTTCATATTGAAGCATAATACAATATATTCAATTGATGAAACTGCGTTTTGAAACTCAAAAAACTCATCAATACTTCCACTTCTCAATGATGGTATGTTCTTATTAGAGTTAACACTGATATTGACTCGAACTTGTTCTGGGAGAACTGACCATTGGCGGGCAAAATGTAGTGCAGCGCCTGAATCAACTCTGCCGAAACCATATAAATGAGAATACCATATCCCTGCTGCATTTTTCTTCCATGAAGGATGCTGTGGATCGGTAATAACAGCGGAAAGAGATAAAACTGCTGAGATATCCCTCGAAAGGAAACTTGGATGGGCCTGTAATATAAAGGCAGCAATTCCTGCAATTACTGCGGCACCTTTATTTCGAGGATCAATATTGTCAATCATATCCTCTTGATGACTTGTTCCAAGCCCTGGTGTTGACGGTAGCAAAAAATCAATGTAAGATGAACTGCCTCCAATTGGAGCAGACACTGATATTGATGTGCCTCTATTTGTCCAGGCCCCTCTAGCTCCTCTATTATTGGAATCAGAAACAACAATAACTCTGGGATTCCGAGTAATGGGGGAAAAATTTGGATCTCCTCCTTGGAATGATTCTGAGCCAGCTGGAGCAATTATACTAACTCGATCTGGAACCCTCGAAATAGCCTCATCAATATCGCTTGAAAATTCATAATTGCAATAATCTTGGTTGGATTTAATAGATCCGACCAGCTTGATCTGGGAAAAATCATTGAACTTTGATATTCCTTGTGCAACGCTCGAATAATTATCCTTGTCAACTTCAATTATCCCAAACCTGGCCTCTTTCGATACACCAATAGTACAATATGTGTTTCCATCTGCTGCTACTATTCCAGCATTAATTGTTCCAGAAACACCGGTTCCATTTCTAAAAACGTATTCTGAATCGGTAATAACACTCCATGAGAGCTCAGGATTATAAGATCTCCTTAAATCGATATGATCATAGTAGCATCCATCATCAATAATTGACACATTGATATTCTGGCCAAAAAAACCTTGATTCCAAGCATATCGAACAGAAATATCTTCCTGACTAATCCCTAAATACTGACCAGTATTGTTAAGATAAAACTGATGAATATAACCAGGATCCTTAGGAATATAGACACAAAAAGCAAAAAAGACTAGCATTATTACGATTATTTACCTTGGTAAATTAAAAAAAATCTATTGGAAGAAGTGTTTCGCTCTTTGAGCCCGAGGAATCGCCAAAAATCTCATCCTTTGTCAGTGGTTCGCTCTCATATGATAAAGGCTCATCTAACTGGAAGTCAAAATCCAAACACGGGTTGTGATCAAAAGTGGGCACACATGTTACTGGTTGGATAATGGGCTTTTTCTCCCTGATAACTGTTTTCTCGGGTATGTGGGAAGGAATTTTGAAAACACTTGGCGGAAAATGCTTCTTCAGAATGGCTCTGCATAATTCTTGCGTTTTCGCTAGCACAATCATTTGATAATTCTCTTCTGTAAGTCTAGAATGAGGCGACCAGCATGCTGCTTCAATGGTTTGCGCGTAAACCATCGCTTCTTTTTGTATCTCTGACTCCGTAATCCTCTGGTGGGAAATCTGCTTGATCAGCTTAAGTGCATTACATATGCTCTTAATACTATCATTAAGACATTTCTTACGGCGAATGTAGCACCGCTTATTTTTCTGTTCATTCATTTTTTGTCACTTGTTTACAACAAAAACTTAAATAAACTCGCCTTTATGCCCGACCAAATGAATCAGGTTGTTCAGATCGATGTGACTAACATGGTCAATGATGAGCGGTATTTAGTGGAAGTTAATGTTGAAAGCCCTGCAAGCGCCATATTTGATAAGTTGAAGGACCATTTTGTTGGCCAGTTTTGTTTGATTTTTGGTGGCAATTTATTAAATCCGCAAAACATCATCAAAAATTATCGAATAACTACAAATTCCTATGTTTTTGCTTTTCAAGGTGAGAAAGAACTTCTGGTGAATTCGAGGAATACTCAAATGCTGGCTTCGCAATCTTTTCAAGAATTGCTTAACGAAAACAATGAGCGGATTTCTAAATTGAATGTTACCTCTGCTGCATTGAGCGAGAGTGTCTTTGATGAAAATAGTGAAACAACCCATTATTTAATGAACAAACTTCTTGCTCAAGATTCGTTCTATCAAAACACTCTGATCATGAATGCAAAAGAGATTACCAAAAGAGGAATATCATTTAATGGACTGCCTCCTAATCCTGTACAAATCAGAGGTGTTCCAATGATCGCAGGCATTGGTGCATACCCTATTGACGCTATTCCAATTCCATCTCAATAAAAAGATATGTATTAATACTGGATTTATTTCTCAAACTGTAAGTAATGTCCCCTTTCATTAACAATCGCCGTTGCAAAAATCGATTTGTCATGTTGAAGTGTCTCCGCAGCAAGTTTCATCCACTGGCTTAAGAACTCACTATTTTGAATTCCACTAAGAATCGCTTTATTACTGATTGTCCTCATTACGCTTGACCATCCATTATTGTGCTTTATGAGTTTAGTGATATGCAGGATTCTACTAAGTATATCTATAGAATCATCATTAATGAATTGCTCTCTTAAAACCATTGAATCAAAGTTAAAACCAGATATCAATCGATCGCCTTGAGGAAGGGTTCCTCCTAGAGAGTCGCTTTCAAATCTCTTTTGTTGTCTTGTGAAGAAATCGCGATAACCGATGCTATCATTCTTATAATTTAGCAATTTAAGTCCGTAGAACATATAGTGTGTCATATGAATTCTAGAAAACTCCAAGTTCTTAATCGAACTGGAAACAGTGTCAATGATTTTACGAATCTGTTCATTACTTGTCATTTTGTCTGCAATTAGAATATTTGCTAAAAAGCTGGATAAAAATGAATCATATCTATTTTCAACCCCTAAGGATTCAAGATTTGTTCCATAAAATGTTGACAACTGGCCTTTAATTTTTGGAACAAGCCTCAAAACTTGGTTTAAATGCGATTGATATTTTGGATTTTGGGTCAATTTGAATAATGCGATCAATTCGGGGATCCCGGAGAAATAATCAGAAAGACTAAGACCTATCTGCCAAGACGATTTTTTGGCTTGCATTTTCTTTAAATTAACGAAATTAGCAAATTTGTTATTTCTTCCTGATAACGAAATCAAGGAATCTGCGATTTCACTTGCCCTTGTTAAAAGCTCATTATCCTTGGTCAGTAAAAACGTTCCAATTAGTGATCCTACAACCCTGGTCCACAATTCATGACGATTAACCCATCCAATCTTGCTGATTTTGAGCTCTTCAAGAACAGTTGTTCTTGCTTTTTGGTATAAATCTTTTTGATTCAATAAATATAATGTTTCAAGTGATTCAACTGCTGTTAATACAATTCCATGCCTATCAATGCACTCAATCCCATCTGTTGATATTTCATCAAAAGAAGAGCACTTCTTGTGGTATAATTCAAAAGAATTTCTCACAATATCAATTACTTCTTTGGTTTCTGGTTTATCTTTCAGTTTAATCAGCACAGATTTCGAAGGTTTGAGAATTCTCTTTAAACCATCAAAGTTCATGATAGTAGAAGACAAAAACTTTGATAAGAAAACACTAATAATGATAATAGAAAGAAACAGTATGTATTTCCTGATTGTTCTCTTAGAAATAATAGTCTTCTTCTTCTTCATATTAATGTTTCGCAAAATATGTTTACTATAATAAAAGACAGCCACTGCATGAGACATCTGCTTTTTCTAGTATTTCATTTTGATCCTTGTTAATCACAATTCTACATGTTTCTTCGAAAACTTCAGCCATGTTTTTTGTTGTTTTAGCAGAACATTCTATATATCTTTGGGCTCCAATTTGCTTTTGAAGATTCTTTCCTTCCTCTGTTGTGATAATTTCATTTCCAGAATTCGAAGAAATATAATCATCTCTCAAATCACTCTTCGTACCAACTAAAACAATAGGAACACCGGTTGTGTTGTTTTCAATCTCTGCTTTCCATTGATGAATAACATTGTCATAAGAATTTCTATTGACTAGTGAAAAACAAATTATGAAGACATCTGTTTGTGGGTAAGCCAATTTCCTGTAGAACACCAAATTTTCTTGTCCAGCTGTATCCCAAAGTTGAAGATTCACCATTGTGTTATCAACAATCAGATTAGTTACATAGTTATCGAACACTGTGATTATGTATTCTCCCGGGAAAGCATTTGATGTATAACTTATTAGCAAACACGTCTTTCCAACTGCTCCATCACCAACTACGACACACTTGATTGGTTTCATTATTAAAAATGAAATCTATATGTTACTAGGAATCACTCCTTCTTTTCACAACCCTTTTTCTAAGGGCTTTTTCATACAACTTTTTCTGTGAAAACCGATAATTTTGTAAACTACAAAGAACAATTTTTTATTGTTTTTATTGGATTCAGAAATGACACAAATTTGAAAATAAATGAAGATATCAGATCCGCAATTTGGGAAGAATCATTGACAACTATTACAATTGGTTGAATAACATTGTCGGAATCATTTTCCGAATTCATAACAATGCTCTCTGAACCAGTAAGATGCTTCACAAAAAAAAAAACAAGGGTAGGCACACTAACTGCACCTGAAGTTGATACGGCTGCAATTCCTGCGACTTGGCCTCCACTCAGGTTACTTGATGTTGTTGAGGGGCTTGGAATATGTGATTGAATCATGGTTTCGGATATTGTGCTCAGAGGAGTGTCAGATTTTATAATGGTTTTTAAGTGGAAACTCGATTTGGGTCTTACTATGAGTATTCTCAGAAGAAATAATTGGTGTATACTCAGAAGAATATTTTGGTGTATATTCAGGAGTAATAATTGGTGTTTCTTTTAAAGAAATCATTGGAGAAGTATGGATTGGAGTGGTATCAAATGTCCTTTCTTGTCAGGGAATATCCCCATTACAATAATGTGAATTGTAGAATTGTATAATATATGTTTGATGTGATATAAAAGAAATAGAGACTGAAATGGTTCCTTCCCATATACAGAATAGAATATTTTGATTCATTTCAAAAATGCAATACATCATCGAAAACAATCCATTATTATAGTGAATTACTATTCCACGATTTGGGCTGTTATTATGAACAATGTTAGCATATGAAAATACTCCAGTATTATATGCGAATTCAATGCAACCATAATCAGATACTTTGTTGTTTGAGAAAGAACAATGGGTGCTTGGGAATGTGCTTGGATTAACATATTAAAATACCTTAAACCCATATTTGCATTGTTATTTGAAAAAATTGAGTTATCAGCTTTCTGAGAACCAGTTTGAACCCCTGTTGTAGTATGTGAACAGGATGAAAGAGATAAAATAATCCAATTGATTATTATGAGTTGCTTTAAGATTTCCGAAATGTTCACTGATAGCCGAACATCTAAATGTACAAAGCATTCTCAACACAGAATTTGATGAAATATAGAAAATTACACCTTCGGAATTAATAGAAGTACCATTGTAAAACATTGTGTAAAAAATATTTATGAAATTGGAGCCACTATTAACATAGATCACACCTCCATGTCCATCATTTCCTTTGTTTCTAGAGAAAGAACAGTGAGAAATACTGATATTCATATTTAATTATGACCTTCCTTGTTCAATTCTTTCATTTAGACAATTCAAACCAGCCCCAAAAAAATTTCATTTCTAAAATGGAAAAACAGTGTGGGAACCATCTTAAGTTCTTGTTTCTTTCCAATTATCAGTTGATTGTTATCCAACATCTCTTTCAAAACACACATGATCAGTATTTTCCAAGCTATTCGTGGATATTGGTTGCTTGATCTCAATGTTAAATTGATATTTTTATCAAAATTGAGAAATACCTATTCACAAAATTAACAGATTCATTTGAAAAATCAAATTGATAAAACGATAAAAAGCAGAAATGAATTCAACCCTATATTCGTTGTCATTGACGAGTATCCATGTTAGTTCTCCATATTTTCTAATTCGTCATAGTATGATTATGAAAAGATGCGAGTTCAGAAATGGATTTGAAACAATTTTAAAAACGGATTCGAGGTCTTTTCTTGACGATTGCAGATTTAGGAGACTTTTAAATCGTGCAGTTTTGGTTGAAAACGATGTTATTAATTCTTTATTTAATACTCGGCAGGAATTTACTATTTCTACAGCTGACGTTGTTTTTAGGAATTGTGTTTTTTCTGATTGCCAATCTAGCAAAAGAGGTGGAGCAGTATGTGTTAGTCAAAACACAATATGTGCTTCATTCAGAGAATGCGGTTTTTTTAACTGCTATTCGTCTCTCTCTCGATCTTATTCAGCTGGGGGACTTGCAGTTTACTCATCATTTTCTGTTATAGTAACGAAATCTTGCTTCAATAAGTGTTCTGATCTTAATGATCCCCCTGCATATCAAATTGCCCCTCATGGAGGCGGTGTTAAAGAAACAACACTAACGTTCAATTCTGAGTCTTTTAATGGAGACAGGACTAAAACCTCAACTTTTGGATCAATGAGTGGCGGCCTTAGCTATTTTCTATTTAGTAACAATAACATAACTCATACTGTTTCTAACAATGAAAGAATGGGAGGCATTGTTTTCGTTAAAACAACCGAGACAACGGAAATCGGTTCTTATTGCTCTGTTGCTAATTGTGAAGGGAAAGGATTCGTTTCTTTTTTTGTTATGGATTCCAAAACAAGAAAGCTCTCATCATTTAATTTCATTAATAACACTATTACGAAAGATTTTTGGATAGCCCATGAAAGTTCTTCAACACGCCCATTATTTGATGGATGTGTATTTTTATTTAATACCAATTGCATTACATCGAATTCGGGAGGCATACCAATATTTTTAAACTGTTACTTTTCTGGCACATACATCTCATCTTCTCATAAAGGATCATTGACCAATCCATTGTTTAGTGCAAACAACAATAATCAGATTAGAATTGAATTCTACTCAACATACTATTGTTGGGCAAGAGGAAGCCCAATTCCAACACCCTCTCAGAAAATGATCATTACTATGAAATTTATCAATGATTCAAGTGTAAGGTTGGTTCTTTTGAACTGTATTTCTTTCATGTTTTTGGTTTTAACGTTAATATAATGCAAGAAAATAAGCCCAGTTTCATTAATAGTATTGCAGAATGTTTGAGTAAAATACAAAAGGAAGAATGGGATAATTGTTTTTCGATTTATGAATTGATGAAAGGATCACTGGACGAGTATAAGAATGCACTACCAAAAGAGGATTATGAGAATGATATATATTTGAAAGAATGGGATGTATTTAGATCCGTTTTAATTGACTGTATAATATTAAAAGCAGAGAAATCTGATGATTTTGAAGATTTTATGAATTGGATAAAAAAGATTTCTCAAATTGTTTCAGATCCAAGATCTCTTTGGTGCATTTTGCATACTGAAGTTCATCCCAAAATACGTATTACGCCAGATCAGGGGATTATATTGTCTCAAACACTATTCACCCCCCAATTGCTCTTCGATTTTGGGATAGTATCGTTTTTGTCGTCTGATTTTTTCCAATTGAGTACTATTATTACTGAAGAAGATATTATCGAAAGGTTTTTATACATAATTGGTTTTGTGAAATCATGTAATCTACCAGAAGACCATCAAATTAGGTCCCAGAAGTATGATGAGTATATCTTAAAACTTATACTGCAGTATATCAATAATTTTAGTGATAAAGTCGAATGCCTATTGTGGATTATAGACTCTATATATGATTATTTGCATCTAAATAGTATATCACTAATCGGAATTATTAAGAAAGTGATTGAGACTTTCCATAACAAGTGTACAGGTACGCATATGAGCAAATTTATGAAATTATGCTATCTTTCTACATCAAAACACCTGAATTCCAATACTGTTCTTCAAGGTTTTACTGATTCCGTTCTAGCTGATGCAATTCAGGAACAACATCAGTTTGTGAGAAAATATATTTTTAATTCTTTCGTTAGCTGCATATGGAGCGGATCCCACAGCAATCTTATCAGCGATCCTTTAGCTGCATGGAGATTGTTGCTATCATCTAAAGTGCATATGAAAACTATCCATCAGTATACACCTGATATCGTGCTGATTGATTTCATTGAAGATTCATTGCTGTATTTCACTGGATACTATGGAGAGATTCAACCAAGTCCCGACCGCTCAAAAGATTTGAGGAGGGATGTTTTTTTTATTGTAGATACATCAATTGAGTTTTACCCATCAGATCTACCACAAGAAGTACTTCAATCAATATGGTATCTCCTCACTATTGCAGCAGTATCAGGTGCTTCAGCTGATCAATTAGAGAACATTTGCCCAGAAGAAAATCAAATGATGAATGATCCCTATCTTGGTTTAGCAAAAACTGATGTGGACTTTGTTGATTACAGGGTTGCCTTAAATAGATTGAGCACAAAATTTGTTGGCGAATTAGATGCACTACCTGCCATGATATCCTTTGTCAGGGCACATTACAATTAATAATAATGTATTTATCATTGTTTAATAAAATCAGAAAGGAATACTAAATCAGAAAGGGCCGCATTAATACTCTCAGGTTCATTGTATTCTTGATTGATTGAATTTATATCTTTATCAGAATAACTTTGGATTCCTTCATCTTTTTTGATAATTCTTAATGCTCCAATAATCTTTTCATCTGTTTTTGTGATTTCATTCTTAAATATTTCAGCATTTTTCATATTTTCATACTTTGTTGTTGTATTCTTAACTAAACCATCAATTTCGGCTAATATTCCATCATCTATCGATAATCTAGAATTTTCTTTCTCAGATACTAAATTTTGGAAAACCTTATTTACATTTTTGGGATCTTTGTCAAGATTACTTCGAGCTATTGAGGTGATATCCTCTATTATGATAAACAATGATTTCCCCCATTGAATTGATTTCCTTCCTTTTTTATTATTTTTGCAAAATTGATAAAGAGTACTGTAATCATAATATATACTCTCGATAAATACTGTTTGTAAGAGTTGAATATCTTGAGGTATTTTTGGAAGCATTGAGATAAAATTATCATAATTAACATCTACTCCCTTAAAATACTGTCTATCTTTTGCTTTAATATCACTATTTTGAATAGATTGATGATATTCATTCAGTTTTTGAATAATGAAGTTCAGTTTCTCCATCAAAAAATGACACTTTTGGCATTTTTAAAATGGAGACTACAAATGGTGTTACTGATATTATAGATTTTGTTTCTGTGGTGGTAGATATGTATTATGAAAAGAAAGAAATTACCAAGGAAGAAGCTATTGAATTGATAATAAATGGGAATTCTGAACTTAAGAATTATTTGATTCATGCAATTGAAATCTCAGATACAATAGAAACTATAAAAGAAGGTTCTAGAAGGGGTTGGTTATTAACTAATTTAGAAAAAAGCAGATTTGACGAAAATAAAATGAGAACGTTGCTGGAAAACAAGTATGAATTAGATTTAGAAAACCAAGACGACTTGTTTAAGAATTGGTTAAAAGCTTCAAACTCTAATAATTTGGTTGAAAAACACATTATTGAGTATTTTTATTATTACAAATCAAGGGTTTGTAGTTATTACTATATCCCCCCTTATCTTTTATCTCATATAAAACAACAAAATATTATGATCAATATTGATCACCTATTAAGTCCAAAATCTCTTATTGAATTACCAGATAAAGTAACAATTGAACTCCTGGAGTCTTATGCCCAACAACAAAGCTGGTTTATGGTAAAAGCTATGATACAAATCCTTGGATTAGAGAACTTTTTCCCAAGTCCAATATATGCTATTGTTTATTACTCAAACACAATTAAACCTAAACAATACCAGAAGCTTCTTCAATTTGAAAGTAATCTGAACAAAAATGCTCTAAAACAGTTCGCAGAAAACAATGGGAAAACACTACCACCTCCAAAATGAGTCTCTCATAGATTAGCTAAAGTTGAATCTGGATGTAAACTAAACCGTTATGCATTTTTATGGAAGATATCAGGAGTTTAATAGACAAAGGCGGAGATTTAAACCAAATTGTGAATGTTTATTTGCTTAGAATAATATGTCACTTCTTCATCATGCAATAAATGAAAATGATGCTGATTTAGTAAATTTACTGATATCGAAGGGTGCGAAAACAACACTATCAAATAAAAAAGTGGGACCACCTTTACATTATGCAATAGAAAAAATGAAAAATGAGTGCGTTCGTGCTTTGTTGTTCAATAAAGCTGATCCGAATTTAGCAGATTCAAAAGGAAATACTCCAATTTTTGTTGCATTATCTGTAGAAAACAATGATGCTTTAATTGTTCTTTTAGAAGCAGGTGCTGATCCGAATATTGCTAATAAGTTCTTTTTGCAATTTTTAAAGAGATTCCAATATTTGTTGCAATAGATAAAAGAAATTCCTATGCTGTTGGACAACTACTCACACATGGTTCAAAAACTATTTTGGGTACCAAATCTGCTCTTCATCAAGCAATTCAAAAAGGAGATCTTGAGAGCACATTGTTGATTCTGGTAGCACATCCTGACGATGAATTCTTTAGAGATTCTAGCGAAATGACTCCCCTCGAAATCGCTGCTGGTTTGAGGGATCCATCTTTCGAATTGCTGATTCTTGCTAACCAGAAACCTGCTTCTGTTACAGGTGAATACTTTCTCGAGTCTATTAAAAATGGGATATGTGCGGAAATGGAACATTCTCTAACTGTTTTTCAATCGGAACCAACTTTAATTCCAAAATTTGCCGAATTTTTGGACGGAGTTGCAGTGATTGAACACAGTCTTTGGAAATTCGGAGAATTAGTTGACTTGCAAACTATTGAGGTTCGTAGAAGGCTCGAAATACTACAACAAACAGCAGAAGGAACTTCGATGAATGCTCAAGAAAAAGCAATGCAAGATTTGCGAGTAACATGGAACAAGAAGATTAAAGAAACTGAGAATAGGATTAGGGAATTATCATCAACTGTTTTTACTCAGGAATCCCTCAATTCCATAAAAAGATGGGAACAGATTACCCGAGAAAGGAAACAGTTTTTAGATGATCTATTAAAATCCAAGACAATAACATTGAATGCTAATTCTGAAGTTATTGAAGAGATCAACTTATTAACAAAACAAAACACGATACTTGAGACTTTTCAAAACTGGAATGAAGTTAAATCAAAACCATTCCAAAAGGAAATTGTTGCTTTCACCAAAAAATCTCAAATGGCATTTGCTCCTATGACAAAAACAGAAGAACTCAAAGATATTTTCAGAGCAATTAAGGAGATTAATTCTCAAATTGCGGAATCAAGCCCAAATCTCTTTGAATCTCGATCCACAACGACAACAAAGAGATCAACTAGAGCAAGAATACCAAAACCACCTAAATAATATCTAATTATAATTCTTGTTTTAAAAACTTTTCAAAAATATTTTTATTGATCATGGAAGAACAGCAAAATATGGTAGGAATCTCATATCAAAATTCTCATAACCATAAACCAATGGAGACCATAGTAAAAATATGAAGATACAAGACAAAATCAAAGCAGAATATACAAAACCTGCAGCGGTTGGGGGAAGTTCTTGATTAATACTCATTGACATACCCCAGATTCCAAAGAGCAGAGGTATTTGGTAATCACAAAGTCCCCTTTCGCTTTTTGCAAAAAAGAAAACAGAAATAGACATTGAATACCCTATCAACATGAATGTAGTTGGTTGGGTTATTTTTTTGCTAAAAACAAACTTAATGAACTCAAATACGACCCAAAAACAAATACACCACCACACAGGAAGATTGCCAAAACAAGCTATATACCTACCCTGCTGACTCCAAAGGATGTTCCACTTTTGTGTCATTAAAGGCCAATTATACCATTTATCATTTGATATGTGAGAATATGATCTTATAGAAAGAGATATAACCTCTGCAACTCTCCATGGAAGTGACAAATAATCGGTGGAAAAAGCAAAAGATGGATTTAGCAATAAATCCTGATATTTGTTTGAAAGTACGCTATCATAAATGGAATGGTATGGAAGAAGGATAACATGAAGAGTAAAGGACATCAGAAATATGAATATTGATACGATTAAATTAAGCGACAATGCGTCAAAATTCTTGAATGAGATGAAATTATAAAATGAAACAAAAATGAGAAGCGGTATTGCATAATATGTCGATGACACCGAAAATCCAACAAATAATGATTGAAGAAATGCGATAACCCACCAAGAAAAGGATTTTTCTTTGAAATGTGATAGCAAAGCTGTGAACAGAACACTGAATCCAACAAACATTTGAATGAAGCCATCTGTTGATACATGCCTTGCATTAGCGATCAATGAAAAATCTAATAAAGTAAAAATTGCTGCCGCTAGAGCTCCAAATCTCCCTCCATTAAATACTCTCACAATAAAGAATGAGAGTGGAATAAGAACTGTCGAAAAAAATGCTGAAGGGCTTCTCAAACCTACATATTCCATTGTAGGAAAAGTAAAATTCGACTCGTTAGAGGGTGGATGATAAGAAACATGATAATCTTCCATGTATGAAATCCAAGAAAGAATAATTGTTGCTAATGGTGGCTGCCCATCAACAAAAAATGATCCATTTATGTAAGAATTAATATATCCAATAGTTTTATCTTCCCCCCTAACATAATGTCTTGGATATTGAATTATCCAAAAGCGAGAAAATATCCCGATCAGAATAAGAATCATTAAACAGGCAGCATCATAGCCATCCCAATTCAATGGGAGTATCATTTCAATCTCATCAATAACTTCTTCCTCTTTATCCTCCGCAGCTCCATTTATCTTGGGATCTGATTGGTTTTTTTCGATCTCAACAGGCTCGCTTGATCTCATTTATTTAATCGTTGTGTGCGTTTATAAATTTCATAAATGGTGGATCTGCTTCATCTTTTCGAGAACAAATGCAGCCAATATATTGACGAACTAAATACAATGTATTGTTACTTGGTTGAACCCTTTTTACTTTATGATCTCCCAAAAAAATCCACTTGCAATGAAATTCCAACAGAATTGACTTCTGAGAATTCGTCAACATCAATTATGGACTCTATTCCTCCAGAGTATTTTAATTCTTGATTTTTTGTAGACGTTTAGAATTAAAGATTTAATGACTACATATAAATTTCAGGGACCTGTTAGGTTTGTCGGAGGGAGCTCTGATGATGAAGACTTTAAAATAAAAATTGTTCCAAAGAAAAAAATTGCTACACAAGTTAAACAGGAGATGGAATCAAAACCATTTTATTCATCAAATAAAAAAAAGAGTAGTTCAACAAAAATTAGCAATATTTCGGAAACTGAGGATAGCCTTTTCGAAATCAGCTCGCCAATTAAAAAACCGAAAATGGATATCTCACACGAATATGATAATACAGAGAATTATTCGACTATTCTAGACAACCCTAAACTAAACGACTCTGAAACAACTCAAGAATCCATTCTGGCCGAAACTCAGAAGCAGCTTGTTGCAGAGCTGAAAAAAATCAATGATGAAAGAAGAAAAACCAGAGACCAATTGCTACTAGAGTACAAAAGACTCAAGCTGGATAATCAGCACAAACTGTCCTCGAAAAGAGAAAGTATTGAAAAAGTTGCAATCACTCTCGAGAAAAACATTGGCAGCCTTAGAATTCAGCAACAAACAGCAGAAACAGAGCTCAAAATAGCAGAAGAAAAGCTTAAATCAAACGAAAGCTTCAGGCAAATGAAAGAATTATCAACCCAGATAAAAAAGTACAACACTGAGTTTTCTCAGTCCTCAGAAACTATCAAATCTCTGGCAAATATATTACTTTACAATCCTCTTACATCATCGGACTTCGACCTTATCAGAAGCACCTCAACTTTTCAGGGTGACACTGGTGTGAGGATACAACAGCTCGTTTCTTCTCTTGAGAATTGTTTGATTTACAAGTAGATGTCACTTTTACCCAAACAATCGTCACTCACAATTTTTTGAATATTATTGAAATAATTTTATTTTTTTTGACACCTCACTTAACATGAATGTTCTAGAGGCACTTAGACGCAGGAGGACCATACGCACATATGAGAAAGATTACCAAATTCCCAAAGAAACCCTTGAAACTATTATTAATGCAGGACTTGATGCCCCAACAGCCAAAAACGTTCAAGAAATTGACCTTATCGTTATCACTAACAGAGAAAAGATCGACCAGCTGACAGACCACGTTTTCAATTCATGGGGCCCAGATCTCCAAGGTGCTTTTGGAAAGAGAAGAGAAGATTTCGGTGTTAAGAATCCAATTACCGGTGATGCATCATGTCTTGTTTTGCTTGTGAAGAATGAAAGAGCCGACCCAATTTTCCTCGGTATTGATACTGGCATTATCACAATGACTCTCCTTCAAGCAGCGCAGAACTTCAATCTTGATTCAATGTGCTGTGGTTGTATGCTCTGGGGAGATGTCGAAGGATTAGAAAAGGTTGCTGGCATTCCAAAAGGAAGCTTTATGATGGCTGTTGCAATCGGAAAGGCTATCGAAAATCCATTCATTAGGCCTAAGTCTAGGATTGCAAAGGCAACCTATATTGAGTAAATCTTTCAAAAGATTACAAATAATATATTTAATGAAAAGCAGAAAAGTTGCATCAAAGAACAATAAAATCGTCGATCCGGCAGATCTTATTGTTAAAATTTCTGATTTCTCTGTGTTAGTTAAATTTTATGAGAGAACTAATAAGGACATGGATGTATTGAGTAGTAACGAATTGTTAAATCTTAAGAATGATATTACATTGATATCGCAACAATTATTAAATACTCAGAAATCATTTATTCAGCAGTATGGAGTATTGGTTAGTCATGTATCAAAGATAATTAGTTCTCAAATAATAATCAATCCTCAAGTTAATGAAAATAGTGGAAACAGCACTCCCAAAATTGCATCAGTTAAGTCTTCTGCGAAAGTATCGGATTATAACAAAAAAATCATAACGAATTTGGATAAAATATGCAAAGCAATTGATAGAACTATTACTGGAGCGAATTCATCTAATCCACCTGATATGTGGACATATATAGCTCAATATTTTAAGGAAATACCCAGTGATGAAAAAATAGAATCCCTTTTTGAATACAGATCTCCTGTTCATAGGTTTAGTATTAATGAAAATGAAAATTGGATCAGCAAAATTCAAGCAATAGCTCAAAAAGCCCAAAGATCATCAAAACGGGCTCTAAGTGTGAAATATCTCCCTAATTCTTCTGTATCCAATCATGAAATTGCTCAGGCTTGGAAAGAGAGAGTTCTTATGATTGAAAAAACGCAAAAACAAAATTTTAGTATTATTCATTGTTTGTTAAATTCATTTGTTGACGCTATAATCGTTGAATATCCAAAGCAGCCTCAGAATAACTATCTTCCCATTCATTCTTTTGTACGAACAATTGAGAGTCATCCTTACTTGTCTTATGATTTCTCTGATAGACTCCAATTTGAGTTAGAGAGCATTGGACTAACACAAAAAAACATGTCTGGAGAAACTCATAAGAAAAAATTTGTAGAATTGATGAAGAAAACAGAAAAGAGATTAAAAAAAGATGTAGAACCGGTATTGTTAGAAATTAGAGAAAAGATTTTAAGGAATATGGCTATGGTGAGAAACGAGCATAATCGAATGGTGAGTAATCAATATACATATAGGACGCATTTCTCAGACTCTACAAATTATTAAAAATTGTTATGTTTTTTCCGCTTCAATAACAAATGAATCCATCTCTCTTTGTGACTGGAAATCGGGTGATGATGGATAATGAAAATATAATACGAGAAGGCATATTGCAACTTGTACTGATGATATCATAATACTTGAAAAGGCTGAATTGGAATATAATTGAATGTAATGATCAAATAAATGCGTCGAAAACTGAATGATAGCCAAAAAAATATAGCAATAAGATCGAAACCTGTCGTCTTCCAAATGGTTTTGAATTGAAACAATGGAAACATAAATCATATAGATTAATAATACTCCAGAATAACCAACTTTGACATATTCAAAAATTCGATTGACATCAATAATAATTCGGGAAAACCTAAAAACAAAGAACACAAAAGAAACACAAATATTGACAAAAAAAGATAACTTCTTCGGGGCTGTCATTCGAATAAACTCTAAAAAGATAAAATAGCATATAGAATAATAAAATGAATCAATGATTCTGTATAAAGTTAGGAAAAAGGATGGAATGCTGATATAAAAGGGTAAAATAAAAGAAATTAATGCAAAAATATTCATAATGATAAGAATAATGGTTAATTTTTGTTCATTAGGCCTAGACATCACCCTTCTTCCTTCGAATGTTACTAAAAAGGTAATCAATCCGATTATTAGTAAACAAATCATAAAGCAATGAATAAATTTCCGAGCATGAACATAGTTTGGATGATAAGCATTCCATTCTAAATCAATTGCACTATATATACTATGTTCTCCCTTTATATAAACATAAGCATAACAATTATCAAAAACCATCTCTCTCGCATAGAACAATGATATCCATTGTGAATAACTTTTCCCAAGCTCGCTATAAACATATGTTACTGTTGTAGCAAAATAAGATCCCTGGGAACGGTTGAGGCTTACCACTAGACTCGCAGAAACATTCAATAAAGTTAAATATTTGTAGTCTACTCTAGTCCTAACAAACCTAATTCGCAAAACTCCGCTGTAAAAAAAAATTGGATCTTTGCTGAATATTGCACCCACTATATACGATAAATTACTCTGTGAATTTGGGTATATTTGGTATCTTTTGATAATACTTTGTCCATATAAAGGTGTGAAAAATGCAATTATTCCCTCAATTACTAAAAATGAAAAGAATAAAACCCAGCCAAAAAAATGTTGCCGATAATCTGATAATTCTATATTTAAAATCGACTCTTCCATATGTCTTTCGCCAATCTCAATGCACTGTAATTCATTCAGCTCGCCAATCATTAAAGTCACTTTTAGTTAAAAGAAATTCTATTTTTATTAGAATGTTCTATTTCTTCATTGCTTTGAATGACTTAATCATATCAATGACTGCTTGATATGTAGAAATCACTGCAGTGGTGCCACCAAATAAAAAGAGCAGAATGCAAAGCAATCCCTCCTTTGATAATGGTTGAAGTTTGTAGAAAGTATACCATAGTATTGCTGGATAAATGAAATTAACTGAACACCCACCCAAAGCTCCGCCAACAGATAATACCGGTGTGGCTTCAGGTAAAAACATTGCAAGAAATGCTGGAATTAAGTGTGTGACAAGGAGGACAATATTCCTCTTGTTGGAAGGGAGGGAATTGGCATCATTAACAGAATAAATAAATTGAGAATATGATCCTTGAACAACTTGAGCAACAATAGGATATGAGAATGAAACAATGAAGAAAAAGCCAATTCTAACAATAATCATAAGTCCGTCATTATCTGGGAAACTCTTGAGGATATTTCCTTGGGTTTTGTCTCCAAAAAGAAGATATCCAATGATTGATGGGATTGCGACTAAAAAGAAACATATTAAAGTTGCCACGAATGATACAACTTTTCTCTTGTGAAGATCAGGATTATATGGATGAACAATGGCAGGAGTTACTATTGGGAGAGAAAATGCAAGTCCATAAATGGAAATGGAGGAGAATACTGACGAATCTATTTTTGAATAAACAACTGTACTGCTCACTCCACCATTTGGAAGACCATCAATACCTTTCACTATCATTGCCAATGTGAAAAACAATATGAAAAACACTGTAGCTGTGGAAAAATATGATAGGAAACCTATTGACCTTGGAAGAGAAATTGCAATGGGAATTGCAATTGCATAAATTAAAATCATAAAGGCTCTTGGCCAAAGTCTATTTAAGTCAATTTTGATTAATGAAAACCATGATATTATCATATCACCTCCTAGAATCAAATATGCAAGCAAAGCACTTGTTAAAAATATCAATGAAAATGTAGAAAACAAAGTTTGGCCAATTTTTCCAAGAATATCAAACACTAACTCATCATAACCAGCACTTTTTGTGTCAATTTGAAGCTTAACTACCATAACTGTTGCGTAATATGATAATAATGCAATGAAAAGAAGAATAACCATTGAAGGAAAGACACCATTGTTTTTAAAAGATGAAGGGACACTAAGAATTCCTGCCCCAAGGAGGCTGTTTAGAAGATTCATAATCGTAGCAAACCTTCGAACTCTATTTGGAATCATAGAAGAATCTTTATCTTCCTTATCGGTTTGGTCTTCTTCATCCATTTTTTCAATTATCTCTTCAGTATCCCCACCAATTGATTCTATTGTATTGACAGGTAAACCATCTTCTCCTATACTATTAACACTAGCTTGATCAGCCATATTATCCATTCTAAATTTGAATATGTAGTTGGGTCGATATTTGTGAAATATGTCCCAAATTTGAAATGATTTTAAAACTTTGAATAACTATCCGTAATTTAACCCTCATAAAGTGTTGAAATATTTCTTTGACATTGAATACAAAAGGTATTTTACATACTTTTTTAGTCTCGGTTAATCGGTCTTGGTTCCAGTATTTAATAAAATCGCTATTTTTTATTATGGGTTATTTACTCATTGATTTGTGATTAAAAATATCCCAAATTGTAGCAACCATAAGACAAATTGTGTGTTAAATACCTTTAATCAACATAAGCTACAGAAACCATGATTGTTATTCACAGATTTGCTTTGTTTCATTACACTCCGAAATTCATATCATGATCCATACCTTTGATTTCCTAGAATAAATGTATCTCTATCAGAAAATGTATTTGATTCAATTTCGCATTCATTAAACAATTCCAATGAACTCCTCTATTAGATTCTCGTTGAAAACTTCCATATTATCATTTGAACCATTATACAAAAATGAGGATCTTATGGTAGCAATTTGTTATCACAAAATCAATAATGAACAGAATTTCTTAATGTTTCATTTTTTGATGAAATCAAAATATTGTTATCTTTTTAAATGAAGAAATGATTTATTGACTTTATTAATAATTCTTTTTGATTTAACTTATTCATTAAAACATGGCACAAATTTTTTAAAATTACCATTATACTGAGGGAGTTTTTTCTCTCCAAATCACTATTGATTATTTTATGCAAAATTTGGTATTCAAATGAAAATCAAATCTAGGATGATTTTTTTACGAAAATATCTGGTTTCATTTGTTTTTCATTCACGAACCAGGGCTAGGAATCTTTTAATTGTGCTCATTTAAAAAATATTGAGCAGATATAGATTTATTGAATAAAAATCCTTTTTAATAGTATTATTATCACATCATTTAAACGATTTTTGGAATTACACCATTATTCCAAGAATCTTTGGGGCAAATAAAAAAATTCGACATTACTTATCGTTGAAGCAGACCCCAAAGTTTGCTGAAAGGCTGGTATTTTATAGAACAAATATGATGTTGCCTCATATAAATCTTATAAAATTCTGCGGTAAGTATTTTTATCCCAAAAAAAGCTAGATGAACAATCATTTACTGTATCAGGAAAGTATCGACTTTTGCAACCGAAATAGCTGCATAAATGTATTCTAAGACAGTAATATGGCTACTTTTAGTTCAAGTTTTGCTCAATATTGGGCATTCAAAATTTACTTAAGAAAACTTCACCTTTCTCCTATTCACATCTATGTTCGAGAAAATCCTTTTTTTATCCCCGATCAACAAATCAAGCAATAAAAAGAATGAAACGGATCACGATTAGGGTCTTTTTTAATCAAAGCAAACAATTTTTCTTAACAATATTGTGTAAAGAATCTCATTTTTATTATTGGATTGTTTTAATGAATATTGAAGTTCCTTTAGACATTCTTGAACTGATGAGAATCCAAGATGTGTTGATTAAAGATAATGGACAACTTGATCCTAATTTTGAGACATCTGACTTTTACTCTTTGGCAAATGAAATGGTCAGATTTGTAAGAATCAGACCATTTCATTTGGGAAATATTGTTGATTCATGTTTAAATATAAATTCAGAAGTATTTAGAGAACAAATTCTTTGTGAAAGCATTAGGATTTGCCCTGTTATTGCCTATCATTTACATAAAGCCGGATATTTTACTGATAAATCGGTTTATTCCCAATTATGCATCAAAAAGGAGTTGCTTCCTTCATTATATTTTTATAGAATTATCCCTAATTTTTTCAAATTCGTTAATATTCAAAATCAGAACCAAAATGAAATTGAATCTGAGTTTAATAGGATGAACGAAAACCTTTTTAGTGATAATTGTAATAAACTTATATCATATATCGAAAATGGATTTTTGCCTTCCTCAGTTGCGTATAGTGTTAAATTTGATGATATTGAATCATTTAAAACCCATAGTTCTGGAACAAACTTCAATTATGAAGCTAATATTAGATGGTCAATATTTGAGTGGAGTATCAAGCCAGTATCTTTGAGCTGTATTTCATTTGCCGCTCATTTTGGTTCGGTTAGAGTATTTAAGTATTTGATTTCGAATGGAGCCAAAATTGATGAAAATGTTTTCTTTTCATCTGTATCTTCTGGTAATATGGACATTATTCATATATGCCAATCATATATACCACTTTATCCACAACTTCTTCAAGCAGCATCTTTCTTTTTTCATCATACTGTTTATGATTGGATATTTTTCGAATTGAATACAATCAGTATCCATTGTTTACTCCACAGTAATGTTCATTCAATTTTGACAACAATGAAGTTTATTAATGCCGAAGATCCATCAATTACTGTTATTACGGATAGTTTTAATCCAAGTTTCTTACACAAATTATCAACTGGCAATAATGTTGTTAATACTGCATATAGAACATTGGAATCCTCCTCCTCTAGTAATGTAAAGCCAAGTAATAATTATCCAAGTTTCTTGAACAAACAATCCACAGTTAATAATGTCGCAAATACTTCAGATAGAACATTGGAATCCTCCTCCTCTAGTAATGTAAAGCCAAGTAATTATTATCCAAGTTTCTTGAACAAACAATCCACAGTCAATAATGTCGCAAATACTTCAGATAGAACTGTAGCGACATCATCAATCTTGAGACTTATTTGCTTATCTTGTGACCTAAATCCTATCCACCACTACACAATCGAGGGCAATATTAACCTTTTAAGATATTTTTTCAGATATGGTTTTCCAATTAATCCAAATGCAAACAATTTACTTGATCCCCTTTCAATTTCTTTCATATATTCTAATCCAAATACAACCAGGTTTTTAATTGAAAAAGGTGCTTCATTAATAACAGGAAGTATTTGGAATAGTAGTAGCAGCAGTCTGGATTTGGCAATCAAGTATTCAAGTTTGGATATAATCAAGACAATCATGTCCAATTTCTCACCAAATGATTTATCAAAAGCTAATCCTTTACATATCGCTACTCAGAGAGGATCTGTGGAAATTATTGAATATTTTTGTGGGATGGGGTATTCTCTTTTTTCTATGAATCATGAAAAAGAGAGACCCATCGATTATCTTAATTTCAAACACCACAGGGATGCTTATTTATATGTTTTTGAAAAAGCCCGAAGCGAAGACAAAAGAAAAGAATTAGATTTTTTATTATTCAATGCAATCGAATCCGAAAACATTGAAGAAATCGAGTTTTTGTTGGCTAATGAGATTGACATCAATATAAAAAACGATTTCTCAGAAACTCCTTTGCATTTAGCAGTATCTGCAGGGTTTCAGATAATTGTAGAGTATTTGGTCTCTGCGGGAGCAATGATTAATGCTCAAGATGCTCAAGGGAACACACCAATTATGCTTTCTGTTAAACAAAACTTGACTCAAATCACATCATTTCTAATTACATGTGGAGCAGATCTAAGCATAACTGATTGTGTTTCAAATTCATTGCTTCATATTTCATCAAGAAATGGACAGTACAAAGTTGTGGAGCAGTTATTAAGTCTCGGTTCCGAACCTAATGTTCGAAATGGGGCTCAATACACTCCCCTTCACGCTGCAGCTCAGGGGGGATTCAATAATATCATGGGGTTATTATTACAAAATGGGGCTAATATGGAGGCAAGATCATATACAAAAATGACCCCGTTTTTATACTCAATCGAATCAGATAACATAGAAGCAGTTAAATTTCTTGTTTCTAAAGAGTGTCAAACAAAAGTCCATGATCATTTCGAGAATAGTGGGCTCCATATATCAGGTAGAAATGGTAACAAAACTATTTATAAATACTTATTAGATATCGGACTTGATCCAGATGAAGTCAACAAATTGAATAGAAAGGCTGTACTCTTAGAGAAGCTTTTAGATTTCTGAATTCTTATAGTAAAGGAAAGCATTTTTGTAAAGGTCTGGAGAGTAGTTTTTTTGGAAAGCTTCAAGAACAATATTGTACGTCAGTTCTCTCGGATTTTCAGGATTCTGCAAAGTCAATGTTGTATTAATATTGGCTATCACAAAATCATTAACAAAAAGATTCATAATTCGCATCGCTTTTTCAGAGATACCAAAACCCATATTAATTCTAACCAAAATATTGTATATTTGCTTCTCATATGATTTCTGCAATTTTGACTCGTCAACCACTTTCGGCACGCCCTCATTCGGAATTCTGAATAGAGAATCGCACAAAGACTGATTAGATTCCAGGCCATCCTTGATATTCAGCGGTGTTATCCTCCGTGCCCCTTTCTTAGTAGCATCTTCAACAGAGAGCTTAAGCAAAAGCTCGATACAATAATATATCATATCACGAAATGCTTCAACAGATTCCTCACTAGCATGACCTTCACCATAAACCTCCCGCACAACCTCGGTTATCATCCAGTAAGACCCTCCTATCGTACTTCACTGTTAAACGATCATCAACGAATGAATATTCCGCATAAAATCGACTTTATTCAAATAAAACATTTCCAATACACAACTGCTTTTTCTTCTCAATAACAATATCAATATTTGATATTTCAATACTTATGTGTTCACTTCATCTCATCAATCAACCACTGGTCACATATGACAAACCGCAAACTTGATTAACTCAATTTTTGAGTAGTGATGTTCACTTCACGTTTCTATGTCGTGGGATCCTTATCTCGAACCTCTTAAGCAACACTCCACTGGTGCTGCCATCATCACTCAACAAGGTGCTCTTTGTGCTCAATGTGGAACATGGAAGGCTTCACAAGCTGAACTCCAAACTTGGGCTCCATTAATTGTTGAGAACAGCCCAGCTCTCTCATCTGGTATCACCTATGCTGGCGAGAAGTTCTTCTGCAACCAAGCTTCCGCCGAATCTGTTGTCGCCCAAAAGGCCAAGTCAGCTATCGTTCTCTTCAAGTCCAACACACTCTATGTTGCCGGTTTCACTGATGGCTCCAAGGTTCACCCAGCTGATCTTTCTGCTCAAGTCGCTAAGGTTGCTGATAACCTCAAGAAGGTTGGTTACTAAAAAACCATACTCATGAGAAATATTTCTTTTTAATTGAAGAACTCTTCCCATCCGAAGTTTTGCTTGAAGAGATCCTTGAAAAACATATTAGGGTTATCATAATCTGAACCATTATCATACTCTTTTCTTTTCTGGCCATCTATCAGTATTTCATAGGCAGCGTTAATCTTTTTCATCATTTTTTCTGCTTCTTCTTTCTTTTTCGGGTCACTATATTGGTCAGGATGCCACTTCCTCACCAATCCTTTATATGATACCGATATTTCTTCATTTGTGGCCTCCTTTGTAACACCCACAATTGCATATAGGTCAATGAACTGCTCTTTTCGCTTTTTTTCCCGCGCTTCTTCAAGTCCCTTAAGTGATCTCACCTCACCTGGATTTTGGCTGAGGGCGCTGCTAAAATCATATATAGCAGCATCGTACTCACCGAGTTGCAAATTTAGTAATCCTCTTTCCACGTATGCATTTATGCATCCAGGGTTTCGGAGAATAATGTCATTAAGGCATATCATTGCCCTCCCAGAAACTCCTTCAATTCTCAGCATTCCAGCTCTTAGAACTTCAATTTGTAGAGAAAGGGATGTATTGATTGTGCACAATGCATAAACATTTTTTGTTAGGCTCTCTAATGAACTACTGATTGCGGTAACATTACTATTTTCAAGCCCTTTTCTCGCTTCATGGAAATCTCTATTCACATCTCCTATTATTTTGAACACCTTACTCACATTTTTTGGAGTTCCAGGGATTCTTCTGAATTTCTGGACATGAACCCTGGATTCTTCAATTTTACCATCACAGAACATGCATATACCAAGTTTCATGTTAAAATCGCCATCATCTTGATATCTTGATGATATTGGCAAAACAAGCTCGCAGTATTTTCTTGTATCTGCCATATTCCAAGCAATATCAGCTCTTTTCATAACATAAGGAATCGATCTTGGCGATAGATCGAGAATTCTGTCTAAAATATCAATTGTCTGATCAATATCTTTAGATTTAACCAATTTCTCAATTTTCTTGAGATAGCCAGATAATTCTTTGGCTTTTTTTGCCATTTCCACGTCTTTTAGCGTGTTGGCATCATTTTCTGCTGATTTAGCATTCCCACACTGCATATATCCGTTGAATCTAATTCTATAAGCTTCTTTTTTTTCATCATCTTTTAAGGAATATGTTAAAACATGATTTGCATCATGAATAGTTTCATTGGACATTCCCATTTCTAATGCACAAATTGCTCTCAATAAATAAGCTCTTTGATCCTTCTTTTTTGTAAATTCTATATATTTGGAACATTCCTCATATGCACCCCAATATTGTTTGAATGCCATGAGTTGTTCAACCATCTGTAACGAAGGCCCTTGTGAAAAAAAACATATTAATCCAAAAACAAACATTATTATGAACATTTTATTGACCAAATTGAGCTAAAAGCTTGTCATCTAAGTCAATTTGTTGATTCATTAAAAGAATCCTTCTCTGGGCCCTAATGTAAAGAATCCACCCAAAGCTGAGTAAAAGGATTATTGAAACGGAGACATATAGGGTATAATTAGGAGTAGTAACAGTATTCTCAGGTGCTAATGTTGCATTGCAGACTAGGTGTGGTTCAGGGAAAAATGATTTTGGGACATCAACAGATTTATCAACTACATAAGAGTCAAATAAGTAATCATTAATGAATACTTTTGGAATTGAATCCAAAACAGCATTGAAGAATATCTTCTTGTCCTTATGAGTGGATTGATCCGAAGATATATATAGATCTATTGTTACATCATAAAATATAAAATTATTGAAAGACAAATTATAACTATTTGAGGTGATACATGAATGTACATGTGTTACTCCTTGGGTAATATTGGTAAAGGCAAGAAAGGTTAAAACCTCATATTCTTTTTGTTTGGATGACACCAAGGATAAAGGTGTCAAATATGAATGATTTGAAAGTAATAGATACGAGATTGAGTGGTTTTGTGATGGCATCAATGTTAAATAAATACCATATTTCATTGATTTATAGTTTGATATTAGTCTTGATTGGGTAAAATTAATCCTTCTCAGATAAAAATTGCCTGAAATTAATCTCATTGTCATTGCTGCAACTTGAATAGGGCTTAATGGACAATTAACAATAGACACATCTTCAATTAGACAGGAAAACCTAACAAGTGAAGAATACAGAATTGTGTGAATATCTCGACCAGAACACATGTATATACAGCTATTTTTTATGCTAAGATTGCAATGATGAACGAATATAGCACCACATGAAAAATTCACCCCTTTATCACCACATCTAATAAACATACACCTCTCAAAATTGGTACTACTTTGATTATATTGCTTATCTCGAACAAAAATCGAAACAGGGGCAAATTCATTGAAACTAGTAATCTGCAAAAAAACACAATCAGAAAATTTATGATAACCAATATCCAAAACAACAGATTCTGAGTAATAAATACCAACGTACGTATTCATATATATTGAAACAGCAGAATTTGTAATTCTTTTAAGAGTATTTGAAACAAAACTAACCTTATTCACGTTAAAAACAACTTTTGAAAACATGTTCTTAAAAGAACTATAAGATACAGACAGTTTCGACAATCTTTTGGAAAAAATCGGAGAAACTTGAAAACAGTTGTTCATAAACAATCGCGATACAGCATAGTTCATTTATATCAAAAACGATTAGTAAACCATATCCACATTTTTACCCAATGGGTAAAAATAACCAAATAAAAAACACTCAAAAAAATTGAATAAGGTCAAATTCAATTTTGATAAAAAACCCTGTAAAAAGTGGGAAATTCTGAGAATAATTAGTTCCAACTTAACCGTTGAATCTCAGAAAAACTCATAAAGATGCTAGTCTTTCTTATAGTGTTTTTGAAGAAAATGAAAAACGAAGATATCATCGATACTGATTTGGGTAACATTGAGCCACCTGTTTCAACGCCTTCTGGATATAGTTCTGTAGGAGATGACAGAATTGGGTCAGAAAGACCTAAGATTCGGAATAAAAATGGAAAAAAGAAAGGAGTTATGTTATTGCCAATTGAGGAAGATCCCAATGAAATTATTGAGAATAGAAATGTTCCTCTTCATACAGAAATCAACAATAGAGGTAGGATTATATGCCAAACTGGCTATATTGGTGATGACCCTGTTGCTAACAGAGGGTGTTGGAAATGTAAGAGTGAGTGTCATGTTAATGCACTATGTGATTACCCAGGAAAATGTGTGTGCAAACCAGGGTATACAGGTGATGGGATTACATCATGCAAATCTCCTGTTCCATTTATTATCAGTTATCATGCAACTTCTTTTCCATTTGCAAAAGATGATATATTATCCATTAGGTTTGGTGGTGTTAACAAAAAATATCCAATCACTCGAACATTTTGCAAAATTGGCCCAGTGATTCTTGAAGCAGAATCTTTTGCAAACCGGACAATCAGATGCAAAATACCATTGCCTATCTCAGCCCGAAATATCTCCATATCACTAGATGGATTGGAATGGTCAGAATCAAGAGAAATAGAAAAACAAAAAGAGTTTAATCTTATCCCTATATATGTATCAGCATTTTGCTCCATAATCCTAATGGCCTATGTTGTGAGGCTTTTCATTGCCGAAAGAACAAGCAGCTTTCCGCCTTTGAGGTCGAAAGTTGAGATCTTATAAATGTTTTTAGATTTTAACCAATTTCAATGAGGTTTTTCTCCTAATTAATAATGGTACAATAGTCTGTGTACGAGTCCCTCTGAGATGATTTTTCTGTTTATGATCTATATTTGGAAGACTATCAAATAATTTTTTGTGCATTGAAGCTGTCTTTCTATCCTCAGCTTCTTTCGATAACATAACATGAATTATTTCTTCCAATTTGTTCTGGGGGTTCTTAACATAGTTACTATCCTCAAGAAGAACAATACGGAAGCCAAACAGAGTACACAACAGAGTGTAACCAAGTGAGTAAATATCTCCCAAAAAAACATTCATGGGACTATTATTTAGAGCTTCTGGAGGAGCAAACTTTTTTGTGAATCTATGATCTCTTGACATATGAGAATAAATACAAAGAAGACTTGTTCCATAATCAGCTAGTTTGACCACATCATTTTGACATAATAAAACATTCTGGGGTTTGATATCATGGTGGGCTATTGAACGATGATGAAGATATTCAAGTGCATTTATGAGTTGCTTCCCTATGAATATAGTTTTCTCAATTCCTAGAGGTCCTTCTCTTTCAATTTTGTCTTGCAAAGATCCTTGAACACAATACTCCAAAATTAATACTATAAAATGTTTTTCTTCGAAAAAATCATATATTCTTACTATATTAGGGTGGTCCAATGATTTTAAAATGTAGAATTCTTCAAGATTTTTCTCCTGTTGTACCTGATCTCCATTATTCATAATTATTTTTGCCGCAAAGAACATATTGTATTTTATATGCAGAACCTTATACACTTCAGAGAACCCTCCCCGCCCAATCATACATTCAACCTTGTACTGATGTATATAATCACCTTCTTTTAACATTAAATATGTTGAGACTATTGTGAGAAATTAAAAAATAATTTTATAGAAATATTGGTTATTTTCAATCATCCACTTTCTCAATTTTCAATGTACCTATTTTTTTATGAAGGCAGATTTCATCTAAACGTATTGGTGACAAGTCTGGTTATTCAATTATTAGTACCCAATAACTAATTCAATTGGAAAGGCATATCGTGATTTTGCGAATCATGAATAACTCTACTGTTCTGCCCCATTTTTTTGGGAAAACCAAAGATTTGCCTGATAATTCAAATATTATCTCATCAGATCGAACATTAGGTTATACAATTGAATGTGAAATCTCACTTTTCTCTGATTAAAATATTAAGAATGTCACAATTTATTTTTACACATGCATGGATATAGATGCTATGATTATGACCTTCTTCATTTGGCTGCACAAAGTGGTGATCTAAATGATGTTCAATCACTTATTAAGCAAGAGTATAATATTAACGGAAGAGATACAAGGGTTGAGATTGGGTAATGAATTGGACTCCTCTTCATTTTGCTGCTGATAATGGTCATCTAAATATTGTTGAATATTTGGTTAATAATCATGCTGATATTGAAGCTACGAATAATAGTGTAATATATCTATGTTTTATAGAACTCCTCTTCATTTAGCTGCTCTTAATGGTCATCTTTTAGTAGTGAAATATCTTGTTAAACACAAAGCAAATATTAATTCGGCCGCTAGTGATGTCCACTTGTTCTTTCTGGAGACACACCTCTTTATTTGGCCCAAAAAAGAGGACATTCGATTGTTGCAGATTATCTAAAGAACAAAGGAGCACTTTATAATACCGAAAAAAAAATTTCCAGATTATATTGCTGAAGAAAGGTATATTGAAGAAGGTATTGCTGATTATAGGCATGCTGAATATTGGCATGCTGAATATTGGCATACAAAAGAAATGTATACTGAAGAAATGTATACTGAAGAAGATATCACTGAAGAAATGTATACTGAAGAAAGGTATACTGAAGAAATGTATACTGAAGAAAGGTATACTGAAGAAGATATTGCTGAAGAAAGGAATGCTGAAGAAGATATTGCTGAAGAACGGAATGCTGAAGAAGATATTGCTGAAGAAAGGATTGCTGAAGAAAGGAATGCTGAAGAAGTATGTGGCAAAGAGGAGAACTAAAAGATCTAAATAAACTTTTTTGGAATCAAAATTATGTGTAGAAATTCATTTCGACATGATTATAAACAAGCACAAATAATTTTTAGGATTAAGATAAAGAAAATAAAATTAAATTTTATTTTTATTTGAACCATTTTTCGGTACCATTATTTTGAAGATCTTAAGAATTCATAATACCGAAGCATTTCATAAATTTAGCATGTTGATTCTAATTTTTAAGATTGCAATTCTTAATCCAAATCAATAAATAGGAAGGAAATTCTCTTTGAATGTCACCAGATCCCTTCCAAATTAATACATTCATTAAACATTTCACAAGTTACATTAAAACGTGTATTGATTGAAAATGACCTACATTTTATTGAAAAAGGAGAGATATTTGGGTTATCTTGGCATTAAAGAGGCAAAGCAATACTCTTTGATTCAAGTTGTTTATGAAAGAACAACGTGTACATGAGAATCATTCAATTTATTTGAAGCATAATGTCACCAAAATTCTCCCAATTAAAAACTTTTCCCCTGATTATTCTGGGCTTTAAATACCCCAACAATGTCAAGTTGAATGTTTTATCAATAGAAATGGAAAACGATTTTTATTGTGACATATTATTTTTGAATCACTACGAATTTTGATTTCTCACAAAACCATTACCAATTTGTTTGATGGATAAAATGAAACAAGAAGAATTAGACACATCATCGATATCAATAAGAAATAATGTATTGAAGGCAATAAAATACATGATAATAATATTTTCCATTTTGTTGATTATTAACCGTAAATCAACACTAAGTATGGTGGAGGATCATGAATTATGGCCATTTTTTGAGGTATTTTCAAATGATATATTCTCATTGTATAATTATCTGATGCTGTCCTATCAAGAACTTTGTCCAATAAAAACTTCAGAATGCATTAACCAAAACATTACACAGGGAAGATCATATAACGATATTGATGTTGAGATTTGGGACTGTATTTTCCAAAGATTTCTCATATTTTCAGATCAAGGTGGAGTAATTCGTTTAAAAGGAGGTTCGAATTCAATGAATGCCACCAGCTCTTCATTTATAAATTGTACATCATCAAAAGAAGGAGGAGCAATATACTTCACTTCTGACAATTCATATATTAATATGATATGTGCATTTAGATGTTCTGCATCATCGTATCAATTTGGAATTTTTCAAACAACAAAGAATATAACAGTCGGATTTCTTTCTATATCAGCTTGTTCATATAAAGCAGAAACCGATTTTTCAGTTTACCTTTCTTACGGAAATCAGATAGTTGAAACTACAAACAGTTCAATGAATAATGCGAAACAAGTCTCTAGTATCATATTCAACACTGCTGCAAAACACAGAAGCAATTATTGTACTTTTGCTAATAATTATGCTAAGGATTATGTATGTATATATTTGGTATCGAAAACATTTACAGTCTCATCAGCAAATATTGTTAATAATAATAGCCCCTCTACTTATGGAGTGATCAGATCAAATGAAGCAACAGTAAGGCTAGAGTATTGTGTTTTTTATATGAATCAAAATATTCTCTTTAATGGACCAATCAATGTTTATAATAGCTTCATTTCTCACTCAGGAATTACATCAAGTACTAATAATAACTCTTTAACATTGTACCAAACATATCGGATTGAATTCTACAATGCATTGTATTGCAATACAGATAATGATCCACTGATTCAAACACCAGTTACGACTGTTTGTATGAGTTTAGAACAGTCTCCTGTTCAATCCATGTGTGATACATTTGAAATGACACATGAACAATCTCTAAAGAATACGCCATATAGAACCTTTGATTCAAAATGTACTTTTGTTTCAGTCAAAAGGAGAGAGATTTTGGTTATATTTGCATTATTTCATATAAATATAGCCTAATCAAAGATAGTCATCTCCTAATGTTTGTGGAAAAGTAAAACTATAAACATCTTTTTGAAACGATAGCATCATTTCCTGTTTCTTTTTAGACAAATAACACTCTTCGGTGCAAAAAATCGCTGGAAATCTTCGAATATAATTCATTAACTGACTATCATCAGGATAATTGCGCAGGGACCAATTCTTCAATTCGGATTCAGGAACATACTTTAAAAGTTCCTTACGATAATATGTATTCCCAGTCTCAAAAACATCCCATTTCGCTTTTCTCAACGCTATCAAAAGCCTTGATCTGCTACATACAATGCATTCGCTTAAAATATTCAAATTCAACGCACAAAAACCCTCAAAAAACACTATTCCAATATCCTTAATCGCATTTAAACAATCAGAAAAGCAAGTACATATCCTAACTACATCAAAAATCTCCCTATTAATCGGAAAATTACCAGAATTGCGTGTTCTATCGTTACGAAACTCCCGAAAATAGGAACTTACTGACTCCTTAGGGGTCTTAACCATATCAACTACAACGTTGCTATTTTACATGTCAAAAATATATTCATAAGTCTACAAATACAAAATGTTTCATAGTATAGAGTCCTTAGTCAAGCACGCGAATGGCAATTCTGCACACAGGATATGGATCAAGTATTTTACGAAAGATAAATCCCCGCCTAAAGATTTTGCGAATCATTTCCCTCAGTTATCGAAGAATTCTCAGTTATTTGAGTTTAAGCCGTTTGAGACGCGGATGATTAAGCGGCTGATTGGTAATATCACGGACTCTAATAGCCTTACATCTGCACTTTCGGAGTGCTTTATGCTTAATGAAAGGCTATCTGTTGAGTTTCTTGATGTTTTTATGAAAGTGAGCAATTTGAATCCGAATCAAAAAAAATCCAACAATTATCTCTTTTCTTTTGCGTTTAGATATTTTATTAAGCTTACATACCAAATATCGTCAATTTTGGAACAAATGCTTGATAATGATCAACCAATACCCCAATGCTATGAAAATTTATACAAAATTCTATTCTTTTTTTCACTCTATTCAGGCAACAAGTTTTCTCATTTCCATGAAATTCTCGTTGTTTTTTTATCAAGAGTATCATTTCGCTTTGATGATATTTTAAGATACAAAACCGATAAATCCATTAGAGGTGCATCATTAACGTTTCTTGGAGCACTGGTATCTTGTTCAAGATCATTTTTGAATCAATATCCAAATTTAGAATCCCCAGTTATTCGCTTTATAACAGAGCAACTTGAAAAAATATCAATTTTGATTGATCCTTCTAATATGAACCAACAAGTGGTTTTTGCTATACGGGCAATTGTATCATCACTTATTCCAGATATAAAGAATCTCCAGATTAATCAGAGCCACGATTTAGGTTGTGTTTCTCTTTCAATATTGGCTTCTGTTTTAAGAGCAACTTCACTAGATTCCATAGAAATATATTCTACTGGGATTATATGCATGAAATTGTATAACGAATCTTGCAAGTTTGAAGGTTATGCACTACAAAAGCACCAATTTGGTTCAATAGTTATGTTTATTATTCGAATTATTACCACATGTCCTGATGCAGTTCTTAAAGAAGTTTTAGAACCCATTATTTTCCCTATCCCACCAAATCCTCTGCCTCCAATGAGTAGGGAATATTATTTTAGTAGTATAGATGTATTAAGAGATGCACCAAAACTTGTTTTTAGCGAAAGATTATCTCAAATTGCACAGATTATTCTAGCAATATGTTCCCATTTTAAAGATCCATCACCCTTTATTGCTCATTTGATTGAGTCAATTAAAGAGCAAGAGTCTTCAATATCTGATGAGATGTATAGGACTTTCGTTGGGTTTGTTTTAACCATTATTGGGCGGATAAATGAAAATATATTAACAGAGGCGATAAATAATAATTGGTCATTATTGATTTCTCCTTTGATATTTCCACCTAGACTTGAAGATCAATCCGACACACGGCTTAGAGATTTCGTTAATGTGATTTTACTTAGAGCTTTTGTTATGAATTCTGAATGCAGATTTACTATTTTGGATGCCTTGTTCGATTTTTTGAGTGTGAATGGAATTAGATGCATTTTATATTTTATGCCTTTAATGAATTCCCTTCTGATGATAAATGACCAAGTTTCACTTGTTGAAAGTTTGTTACAATCAAGGCTTCTATCATATTTACTTCAAGAAGCAACAAACAATCTCCTTGTATTTGATTTTTTAAGGCACGCAATTTTACTATCTCCTCAAATTTCAATGGAAAATAGCAATGTGATTGCGTATTTAATTCAAAGTTTGCAGAATCCTGTTTTAATGCAATCTTGCATTTCATTACTATCGTTAGGTTTGAGTATTATTCAACAAAACAAAACCGCACATAACACGATAATTAACATTATTAAATCATTGATTAAACCAATGGTTGATTTTTCCAAAGATTTTCCAGATATTGCTGAGTTAGTTTTTGATATAATAGGGGATTCTGCATCTTCATGGAATGAAAATGTTTTTGAATCAGTGTATACACATCAATTATATGATTCATGTTCACTATTAGTTGTGAACAATTTTTCTGAAAAATGTTTTATCAATTCAATAGATAATTATTATAAAATATCTAGAGTTTCTGTTTCGTCACTTATTTCATTAACTCAAGAGAATCAATTATTATATTCTAATATTATGAGTGTTGTTCCAAAATTGAATGGTTACACGAATGAAATTTATTGTTCTTTGTTTCAATTTCTACTATCAGAACCGCTTTCAAAAGTCGAGGTTGAAGTAATACGGAATTCAAAAGCTTTAGAAATCCTTCTTGACTGGTCAAATGGTTGCTCACTTGAAAAGAGTGTTATATCAAGGCTCAATGATTTAGGAAAGAGGAGCAATTCAAATTTGTTTCAGCTTAATAATGCAAATATTCAAGAACATATTCTGAAAAGGTTTTCCAAGCTCCATTCATCATCCGATCTTATTAGTCCTCTATTAGAACTATTTGCAATAACATGTAGGGTAACATTTACTAACAATGTTTTATATTCTACAATACAAATGATAAAAGAGCCCAGTTTTCAATATCCCCAAGCAATATTATCTGTTTTTCAAAGATTATTATCTGAAAAGCCTCATTTGAGCCCACCTTGTTTTTTTCATTTCGATGGAAATGGCACTGGGATTTTTGGGCCTCAGATTATGCTTACAGATCCAATGATGTTTTTAACAACACTAAAAATCGATTCAATTGAATATTGTACAAATCAACCTGTTGTAACATTTCAAAACGGTCTCTCAGAGTACATGACATTTTCTTTATGTGAGAAGAAAATGGTTTTTAAAAGAATCAGTTTGTCGAAAGCGATTGTTGAGTCATTCAACCATTCATTCGAACCCAATGTATGGTATGAAATATGTATTTTGTTTACTTCAAAAGGAGTATCATTATTCATAAATGGAGCATTTGACTCAATGATTCAACAGGCTTCTCCTCCATTCAATTGTAAGTATTCTGTTTACATCGGAGCACTATCCGATTCCCAAAGAGGGGTTGGCCTGGTTGCAGATTTAGCAACAACATTCATTTTTCGTTCATCTGAGTATGCAAAAGTTAAACCATTTATGACATCAAGTACAATACCGGAATCTCTACTACCAAATTTGGTGTTTTGTTATTCTCCTAGATCAATAATTCAAAATCAATGTATTAGTATAACCTCATCAATGAACTCTGTTCCATTTCGAGGTCGGTCTATTCAATATGTATCCAATGTTTCTGACGTGTTTTTCTCGGTGGCAGCAATTCCTATTCTCTTGCCAATGCTTTCGAGACTTGAAAGATGCCAAAAGTGTAAAGGATGTTCGAAAGAATATTGTGAACAATGCGGCTCATTGTCATTAGAAGAAGGTAATGCCCTACTAGTTGAGCTTTTAAACATATTTACAAAAATGTTTGAACAATCTCCATCTGTTCAAAAGGCTTTTGAAAGTATTAACGGTCCAAAACTATTGTCATCATATTTCCACAAGTCTTCCACGGAGTTTTTTGATATACGAGTGTTTATGGCTTTAGAATCATTATATTCATCTTGTTCTGATCATAAATTAGCTATTCAAATGATTGATTCTATTTGGTTTAATTTTGCTCTAATTACCAAATTGGACCAGGAAATAAGAAAGGAATATTTCTCTACAATCATTTATCGAGTATATAAGATGAATAAGGATATTTTTAATGAATTCGATTCTTTGGATTTTTTAATTTACCGTGCCCTAATTATCGATCAAGAAAGCGCGGAAGCAACATTTTTATGGGATTTTATTTCCAAAGTGGTTATTGATACAGCATCTCCTGTTATGTATACGACTCTTTTGTCTATTTTGGCAGGATATAAAAATCCCTCCGCTATTGTTTCAATAATCGATATCATTAATTATTTAATATCAAATAACTCAAAGATAATGCAAATATTAATGATTTTTGACTCATTCCTTCCATTCATTCTTACAATGGGATGTACAGAGTTACATGTTCAACAAAAAGCTATTTCCATGATATATAATATCGCATCAGTTCAAAAAAATAATCCAATTTGGAGAAGTAATACTTCTCTTTACACAAATGCTCTTCTCATGATTTATTCCCAGGATTCTCACTCATCATTTGAAGAAATTTCCAAGTTTACCCAAAGTTTATTATTTGAGATGAAGAATAATGAAATGCAATCAACTTTCCCAGAATTACTTCCACACTATTTTTATATGATTCAAAATATTGGATCACAAAATCGAATATCATATTTGCTTCATTTGATGCAGTATATAATATCAAGTCAAAAATTCCGTTCACAATTAGTTTCCATTCCTTTTTGGTATTATTGGATAATGCAGATTACCAAGGATTATTTGTATTCTAATGATATTTATGATCAAGTGATTGCATCGTTTTCTTTAATGATATCTGAGCAGTTAACTGTTTCCTACTCCAATAATCAAATTGAAGATATTATTAATTATTTGCTTTTAGAAAGTTTTAACAACCATTCGATTCCAAAAGATTTAATGAATAGAATCCTAGTATCATTGCTTAAAAATGATAAGAAGAATGATTCAATGCACCATTCTGCATTTCCAAAGTTGATTGAAATAGCTGTTAATTTCTTGTTATTCCAGCCAAATATCGAAGAACCATGCAGAATCGCAATATTTGATTGCATTCCACAAGTTTTCCATCGAATTATCCCGAATTTCCCACACTATGTTAGCAAATTCACATTTGGTCTCAGTATTGACAAGGAAGGTAAATGGATTGATCAAAATATTGCATTGACGTTATTACCCTATATAAACAAATATTCCAAATTTGAGATAAAGATATGCAACCACTCCATTGATATAGTCTTAATCTATACATATTTATGCATATTATTGGCTAGATTTGATCAAACTTTTGTTGTTCATTTTTTCGAATCGCTTATTACTTGTTTGAAGTATTCATCATATGATACTGCTTACACAGCCTCATCAATGCTTTTGTACACAATAAATAGATATGGTGTTGATATCAAAGATTCTCAACTCAAAGATTTTCATCAAAATTATCAAGATGATTCTGATTCAATTGAATTCCAAAAATTTCAATTTGAAGACCTTCTTTGTTCTCTCGCCCAAGACTTTTCTATTAGATTTATCGAAACACAGAATTCATTTATAGATAGAATTTATAAGGAAACAAAGTTATCACTCAAAATTGATAGTTTAAAGCCTTTATCTGAGAATATTCCTTTAATAATTCGAATATGTTTATCCCAAAAAGGCGGACCATATCAACCATTAATAGCTGCTTTTGAAAGATTTAGTTCTCGCCAAAAAATGTTATTAGATGATGAATTATCTCAAAGAGAAAAATTATATAAGAGTTTTGTTAGAGAAATATCATATGGCAGCGGTCCATGGTCTTCTCAAAATGTATCTTTGCATTATAAAGCATCCTCTAGTATTGGACTCAGAGGATCAAGAATCCTAATGAAAATTAATCATTGTTTTGACAATCATCAAAAAGCTGCTGATCTGAGAGACTCTGGCATATCAAACGCAGCTCCAACTGATTTCTTACCAAAATTTAAATCGAGTATCACAACGAACTCCGAGAGGCATGAAGGATCCCAAATAGAAGCCCAGAAATTGTCGATAAACGGTTTGTATTCCGGAAAAATATACTTTGTCAAAAAAGCATTTGTGTTTGAAGGGAAATCTGGTTCTAAAACCAAAAACATTTCCATTCTGTTCTCAAAAATCGAATTTGTTCTTAATCGGAAGCAAAATCATGTTGACTTAGCTTCTGAAGTCTTCACAGATAGCCAAAAATCGTATTATTTTGTGTTTAACAGTAATGAGGATAGATCCCTATTCTATAATACAATATCTCCTTCCATTGCTCTCCACCAGTCTTCAAGTAATGTTCATAAATTTTCCTTTTTTGAAGTTCTCCGCAAAGCTTCAGATTCAATATATCAGAAAATTCCAAGCATAGAATTGATAAAAAGGATTAAAATCAAAGAGTTGTGGCTCAATTATGAATTATCAACATATGAATACTTATATTATTTGAATCTCCTTTCAGGGCGTAGTTTTAATGATATATCTCAATATCCTGTTTTCCCGTGGATTATCAAAGACTACAACAGTAACAAATTCAATATTCATCAGATATCTCACTATAGAGATTTATCCCTTCCTATTGGTGCTCTTAACCAAAATAGACTATCTCTTCTCCTTGAATTATATAAAGAATTAGATGATCCGATGGAAAAATGCATTTATAGATCACACTTTTCAAATCTGGCAGTCGTATCCTCGTATTTAATTCGTGTTGAACCATTTACTACCTTGCACATTCTCCTTCAAGAAGGTAGATTTGATCTCGCAAATAGACTGTTTTATTCCGTCGTTGATCAGTGGAATTCTGTTTCATCAGAAGATAATGATTTTCGAGAGTTAATACCCGAATTCTTTTCATTTCCTCAGTTTTTGATTAATGAAAATATGTTTAATTTAGGAATAAGACTTAAGGATGGAGTTCCTCTAGATCCTGTTAATGATGTTATACTTCCTAAATGGGCGAAGAATTGTTATGAGTTTATATTAACCAATAGAGTAGCTCTTGAGAGTGAGATTACTTCAATGAATATTTCCAAGTGGATTGATTTGATATTTGGCGTGAATAGAAAATCAGATTTAGCTAAAAATGTGTTTCATCGCCTAAGTTATCCTGAAAATGAACGAAGTAGTGACATTCCAATAGAGCTTGTTCAGCATCACTGTACCAATTTTGGTGTATATCCAGATCAACTTTTTAGTTCAACTCACGAACCTAGATGTAATACACCGATTAGGAAGCTACCAACATCCGAATACCAGACCTCATCAACTATTTTATCTGTTAAGAAAATGTTTGTTGTATGCCAAAATTCTATATTATATGATATCCGAAAAGCTAGCCCAATTCAAATTAATCTCCCATCCGCTACACTAGGAATGCTTTTAGCTGCTTCACGATCTCTTGGAATGCTTGTTTTTGGTTCAAGATATGACACATTTGTTACTGTTTTTGATATAAATTCTGGCACAGTTCGTACAGTTTCTCACGAAACAGCAATTATCAAATGCGCTTCAGTGATAGGTGGAAGATATTTGATCACTGGTGGTGGTGATTGTTCGATTCGAATATGGAGAATGCCATCTCTTGAATTAATACGAGTGTCATCACATCATTCAGATAGAGTAGTCGCAGTATCAGGAAACGCAGATATTGGGATTGTTGTTTCAATTGATAAGCGGAACAGAATTGTAATTGAAACACTCATGGATGGGGATTTCATTCGCTATATTGATACAAATGTTAGAACACAGCATTATCCATTTATATTAGTATTTAAATCAGGCCTGATTGTTGTTGCAATTCCAGATACCGAGAAGTCCCAAATAACTACATATGATCCCAGAGGAGTTATCATAGCAACAACAACTATCGAATCTAAAGTTCTTGAGATATCCCGAATCACAGATTCGGAGTTTCAATACTTTGCAGTGGGTTGTGAAGATCACTCAATCACTATCCTCAACCCGTTAACTCTTGAAATAGTTTTCACATATCCAAACATCCCAGAAATACCGAGTTTTTGCTCAGTGCCAAAGCACAGAGGACTAATGATAGGAAGAGGAAGCACTATTTCTTACCTGTCTCTGTGAACGATTAAAACTGTTTGTCTGTTATTTTTCATGAAGTCTCCAAATGATTCTACACTCGATAATATGATTAAGATTAATGTTGATCCATCTAGTATAGTGAGTATTTTGAACAATATGAGTAATAAAATAAAGGAACAGGAAAAAAGGATGGTTTTTTTAGAGAAACAGATTCAGTTATTTGTACCTTACGAACAATATACGAAAGAAATGGGGTATGCTACTGAGTTATCGAGCAGTGCAATGAAACAATCATCAGAAGCAGTTACCCAGGTCAACGCATACCAGAGCAAAACTCTTGATACTGTACGGGATATTTATCAAACAATTGATAACAAGACCAATGAAGCAATTGTTACGATAAATATGGCTCAAAAGGGAATGATAGATAGTATTCATCAACAGATTAACGAAACACATTCGCAATTGAAGCAAACACAGGCTTCTGCAAAGGAAAGTTCTCTAATACTAAAACAACATTCAGAAACATTGAAGGAAATGGCTGTGAATACTACAATTCTCGGTGAAAGGATTCATCATGTTAATTCTGAACTTATTAAACATGTTAATCAGAGCCAAGCACTCCAAGCCATCCCAATTAAAGCAAATGAACCAAAAATACCTCCATTTGATCCAGAAGCATTCCGAGAAGAGCTTAAAAACTTTTCTAATAGGGTTGCCAGAGTTGAACAGAGACAAAAACAAATAACAGAGAATGAAATCGAATCTTCACAGAGATATCAAAGGATGCTCGATGGGTTATCTTCACAATTTAATGAAAGAGTTACTTCATTACAGAAAACAATGGAAATTATTATGGCTAAACCAGCCCCAGCTCCTCCCAGATCCGAGAATGGGTCCAATGCATATTCTGAGGTTTGGAATGTTCTTAATCAAAACAGAGCTACAATTTTAAATGCAATAACAGAACAGAATTTGATATCGCAAAGGGTGAGTGAGTTACAAGGGGCTATTCGTGAATTACAATCAAGACCTGTTTCCCATGAGAATACATCCTCATCAATAAAGCAATCAATAATAGCACACCAACAAATGCTCCAAAACGTACCATTAGATAATGATATAAGGGTTAAAGAGCATAAACAATTAGCGACAACAGTTAACGGACTTGGAGATGCAATGGCTGCAGCACTACAAGATATTACTAAAATCAAGTCAACAGTCAACAGGAACGAAAAAGACATAAGAGATGTTGTGATGGCCTTTATGGACGAATTCAAACTTATCAGAACAAATGCATCAGGTCTAGAGCATCTCCCCCCTCTGAATCTGACGAATTGCGTTCCTTCATTCTTTAATAATCCAAGTTTCACTTTTGATAGGGACGAATCAGCCTGTTCTACTCCTTGTGAAAGCGATAGAGATATATATTCTAATAGAACCGCAGATTATGCCCCAAGAAGGTCAGACTCTTTCTATAGAAAAACACAATCAGATGAAGAATTGCCGAGTGCAATATCACAACCAAAGCCCAAGAAAATCAGTGGGCTTCTACACCTGATTAGTCGTCCTGATGGACAAAAGAAACCACCAAAAAGATCAACATCTGATTACTCCCTTAAAACCGAAGTTGTTGATACAATAAATGAAGTGGCCGAACTACAACATACCAAACAACCCCACCCAGAAGATAGAGTCCAAGTGGTTGAGAACTATCGTCAAGATGTCATATCATCTTCACAAGGTACAGAGAGAGTAACAAAGACAGTTATAGTTTATGATAAAGAGAGTACAGAAGAAATCAAGAAGCTTTTTGATAAGTTTTCTGGAGAAAAAGACCAGCTAATGTTAGCTGTTGACAGAAAAGTTGATAGAGATATGGTTGAAAGGCTGTTTGATAAATTTAGAACATTAATATCATCACTCAATGAAAAGATAAAAGAAATGGCTTCTATGATGGGCCATTTTGCTAAACAAAAAGATGTAGAAGCTGTAGCAGAAGTTGTAGCACATATGCCAGAGATTACTGAGAGGTCTGTTGGTATTAAGAAAGGCCCCGAATGCTTGTTTTGTGGAAGAGCAAGATCACAACTTGCAGGTCAGATATCCCCAAGATCAGCTCTATGTGGAGGGGGGGTAACTGTCTCAATACAAACTGTGGGAGATAATTCATCAAATTTAATATATGGAGACGGAGGAGCCTTTATTGGCGGGGGGTCGAGAATGGAGAGCTTCCCTCATTTCCAGCTTCCACCTTTAAAAGAAAAGCCCAAACAAATTGTTAATCAATAAAATGTTATTAATTTCTTTCAAATATCTTATACATTTCATTCAAGTTACGAATCCTTGAAATCGACATATCAGTCAATAATTCCATATATGGTTTGAAAGATTTCGTCTTGAGTTCAGGAATTACCAATAATTGTAGTTGTTTTTTGATATCTTCACTCCTTGGATCAGAAATATCTTCTTCATTAACAGCATATAACATTGCTAATTCATTAATAATAGAACTAACACAATCACTTTCTGAATTCCAATCTGTTTCGTGAGCAATTCTATAAAGAAAAAGAGGAAGCAATGCGAATGATGGGCAGTATCCATTAATAATGATTGGCATTGACTCAATATAATTATTATTAATCCTAATACAAAAATATTCATTCAATAAATCTGAATGCCCAGAAAGAATAGACAAAGTGTCATCATTCTCATCATGCATCAATGTCATCAAATCTTGAATACATATTGGATGCTGAAACTCAACTCTACCATAAGATCCAAAATGTTCCACAAAAAGCTGGTAGAATAATAGTCTTGTAATTTTGAAAAGATGACAAGCATATAGGGTATCATTGCTTTGAATAAGGATTAATTGAAAATCCACAAAACCAACAAACATCATTGAGTGAAAAATATTACATAATGGATCATATCTTTTTTCATCAATCTGATTGGCTAAACCATATATAATATCTTGATTGGTTTCCAAATGATTGTCCTTATGATTGGGTTGCAGGGGAGTACTTGATGTAGCGAACATTTGATCCAGTGTCTGGAATTTAGGATCAGTCCTTGACAGTTTCGAACCAGTGGGCATGAAAGGGGGGGAGGTTGAAGGTGGTTTGTTTAAACTATAAGATTTATATGACATCTCAATTTTTGTTTGATAGTTATTACTTAATGATACTTTGCTCTTTCTATTAACAGTTTCACTAGGAATTAACATGGGTGGATCAGTGTTTTCAACAATGCAATTGTTTTCTATTGAGGTTCCAATAGAATCTTGAATCTCAGACGGTTCTTCTTCAATAAAGTTTTGTGAGGGATATTTTGAAGAAGTATCATCATCAATTTCATGTAACTGGGCTTTGGATTCTTCATGAGTATCAACTATCATTTTATCAGGAATATCGATAAAAGCTTGGTTACCTTTTTGAGTTATTTGCGAAGTGGAAAAGTTCTTTGTCTTTGATCTTGCCCTAAGTTCAATGAATATACTGTCACATATTTTTTCTATCAAGAAATCCTCATTTAAAAAAACTACATCTTTTTTTGTAGGATGTACATTGACATCTACATTGTTAAAAGGAATAGATACAATTGCATAGAAAAATGGTTTCTCACCTTTCATTAAAAAAGTCGAATACACAGAGTATATTGCCCTTCTTAGTGACTCGCAAGACACTAGCCTTCCATTAACAAATATGGCAGAATCCTTGATTTGTTTGTTTGAGGTAGGAGAGCCCAAAAATAGGAGAGCCTTTGAATCTTTCCCAATTATTACCTCATGAGCAAAAACCTCATTACCTGAATCAACCCCATATATTAAAGAAATTACATCCTTTTCAGTACAAGAACCGACAGTAAAAACCTTTTCTTTCTTATCTGACACAAAAGAAAAGCATATTTCAGGGTATGCTACGGCATACTTAGATATTACTTTAATCATTGATTTAACCTGCGCTTGGGTATCAGGAATAGTTCTTTGCTTTCTCAATGTATTATAAAAGAGATCTTTGATGGATACAGTTGTTCCATTCATCGCAGGAACATAGGAAAAGTGATCAAGCATTTCACCATTTCGAAAACTAGCAGATATTGCCATATTTGAATCATGGGTTTTAGTAATAATTGATAGATTTGACACGCAAGACATCGAAAAAAGTGCTTCTCCGCGGAAACCAAACGTTGAGACATGTTTTAAATCTGCGAATGATTGAATCTTGGAAGTGGTATGCCTTTTACACACCATCGAAAAGTCATCCTCATTGATTCCACATCCATTATCAGATATTTGAATTAGAGTAAATCCGCCATTCTCTACGTTTATTTTGATTATTGTTGATTTCGCATCAATAGAGTTCTCTAAAAGCTCTTTGACTACATTTACAGGTTCATGTATTACTTCTCCAGCAGCAATTTTCTTAATAACATCTTCACTGAGCTGAATAACACGTGGGGAAAACATTTAAAAAACTAGAAGGATTTTAGTGAGAATCAACTGATCTAATGAGTGTTTTTATTGTATGTGATTTGCATGTGAGTAATTCATTGTTATTAGACTTGGCTCAACATTTCTCCGAATAATATGAGAAAAACATGTTTTTGAGATCTGAGTATCTTCATCAGGGGAGTTTGGTTAATGATAGGATTGTCAGCGTTGCAATAGTAAGAATTGAAAAAGACAATATGATAAGTTTGCTCCTTCGTAAAAGAATTGTTATTCCCTGTGGAGACAGGAGTTAGTTTAGAAAATGTACCACATTCATAAAAATAACAATGATATACAGTTAAAGATCCGGAATACACACAAAATAGAACTTTTTGATTGGAATAAAAAACACTATACATTATCTGAGATGATCCTAGATTCAAAAACACAATGGCATGGTTTGGGCTGTAATTATGCACGATATTTGAATTGTATATTGACCCCGAGCTAGAATATATATTCAAACTAACACCATCAGTAACAATGTTATTGGAAAATGTACAATAAGTAAGTGAAAAGTTGGGAGATGATCCTATTGATATTCCTGAATATGAAAACGCATTATTCAATGAGCTGTTAAGGTTGTTTATTATTTGCTCTTGTGATGACATTGCAAGAGATGCATGCCCGATGGAAATGTTTGAGCAATAAGAGAACGAAAAATATTCTAAAAAACTGTTTTGAGAAGCAACAATATCACCAAAATGGCACCCCGCTGAAGCAGAGCATCCTTTAGCGCAAAGCATTTTAAGAGAAGATTCCTTCGATGAAAACCAGATAGCACCACCTTTAGAAGAACAAAAACAGTTATAAAACATCGAAGAATGAATCACCATTGAATAAAAGGTTCCTTTAACATATAAAACTCCTCCATTCCCAGTATACACAGATAACCGTGAGAAAAAACAATTATTTATGATTACACTTTCATCAATATACGACCTTCCTTGATCCAATACTTCTTTGACACACTCGTGGTACATCAACACCCTCTGATCATTATGAGATAATTCATAAGATACTATATCAAATGAAGTTCCCTCGAATTCTCTATTGAATGCAATTTGTTTCAAGAAAAAGCAAAAAATTATCCATTTAGAACCCAATGAAATATTGGATTTTCTAAAACAACAGAGAAAAACAATAAACATGATTCCATATAATCCAAATATCTTATGGAGGTATGAATAATCGCTATTAAATTTCATAAAAAAGGCAGAATAAAATACAAATAAGATTACCATTAACAGATTAATGAATCTAAGTTGAATATCTTGAGAAATATGCATGTAAAATTATACTTTCTAAGAAAAATTAAAATTCACTATTACCGATTCAAAAACAAGTATTATTTTTTGTTCATTCTGGATTCTTTTGTATCATTGAAGAAATTATGCTTCGAATATAGTTATATTAAAAACCAAGAGATGCAAGTGATGATTTTGGTTTCTGAGTAATTTTCATTGTGTCTCTTTGGTTTGCAGATGGTTTAATGCTATTAGATATATCTATTTTCGATATAATTGGTTTCTCTATTGTTGTTCTAGATGAATCAACTACAATTTTATCAACAATTAAAGATGGATCTGATGGGAGTTGAGGAAAAACAATTTCATTGTCATTTGGAAATGGAAGCATAGATTTCATCTCGTATGTGCGGCAATTCATGAATAGAGAAAGTATCTTGGATTTTATCTCTTTGGATAAACAAGAAATTGAAGAAGAGACAGACACAAATGCTATTGGATAGTGCAAAAAAATCGAAGTAGTCATTTCTTGAGTCGCAAGCTCAATAAAATAATGACATTGTTTCTCTATTTCCTTAATCATTTCATATCCTGCAAGAAGTCTCCATTGAAGTGATCTGAATGTAGATAATGTCATGAGTTTATACGATGAGCAGCACTCCAAAGCCAAGGAAGACAGAATTTCTGGTATTTTAAGATTAATGAACCTCTTAACAAGCTGTTTAAACTTCTTTATTGATGACACATACGTAAATGACCTTATCTGATATCTAGCGGTATTAAAAATCTTTTCCAATAACTTAAATTCGGATTTTAGCCTAATAATACTATTATCTTGGCTTAGTCCAATGAAAAGTTGAGATAATGAACTAATCTGTTCCGAAGGAATCTTCCTCAATGACAAAACAGAGCCCTTCACTTGATCTTTCCCTTCTAAACAATTCCATTGATTGATTCGTATTTGATTAATTTTAGAATTTTGGTCCAAGTACTCCATTTGTTATGTGCTCTAAAGCAAAAGAATTCGCTGATTCCTCATTCCATTTTTGTTGTTGTATTTGTACATAAAATTTCATGTTTCCACAAAGTTTTTCTACATCTCAAAGGTATTCCACCAAAGCACAAATCAGTATTTTTGACTCTCTATTTATTAATTGCATTTTTTCTGGAAATGGCGGCGGGATTTTTGTTACTAATGTCGGATCAGATTTAATTGTGAAAAAATGTTCGTTTATCAGTTGCAAAGCAACTGGTAATGGAGGAGGGATTTATTGCAATTCTAATTCTAGCGAAACCAATGATTGCTGTTTTTCCAATTGCGAATCTGTTGATGGTTCGTCGTCATATTATGAATCAAGTTGTAAATTCTTGAGAAGTTCCGTTTCTTTTGGAAAATCTTCAAAAATTGCTTCAATTGTTTTCGATGGAAAATCTGCAAAATGCGAATATGCCAATAGTTCATACCAGGTTTCCAGTTATCAGATAGCTACTTTTGTTTGCTATGCACAAAGCTATATATGCTCATATTCAACTTTGATACATTCGAATGATGCCAATGGATGTTCTTTCACAGTTCATTATACTCAAGAATCAACTGTTGAAAGGATCAATCTATACAATATTTCCACAGGGAGTTTGCATGGGTTAGTGTTTTATGGTCTTAATTCAAGAGTCAGCATGATTGACTGCCTACTATATAAAATGACTCATCCTAAAGGATTCCAAGAATATTCAAACAATGGTGGCCAATTTTATCAATTTGTTCGATGTTCAGTCAACTTTCCGCTTACCGATTTCGGGTCATGGAACAAAGAAGGATCAAAACTTGACTTAACAGCAACACTGGTATCACCCGTCGGAAACTCTTACTATGATTGCAACGAGTATCAAAATAAGGAGACTTATGGAAAAATCGAAAGAAATAGAATGATTTCAATACTGATACTTCTTATTTATTAGAATAAATATCAAAGAAACTTTCTATTCGCGTTGAAATTCCTCAATTGAATTGAAAGGTTCGATAACAATTGATAAGTTTGAGAGAAAAATTTGGACGGATCGATAAATTCATTATGTCTCAGTTCATTTTTATGACTGCACTTCGTAGCCTTGTAGTTTACTACTCATATGAGAACAATACCAAATTGATTGCGGAAACAATTGCAAATTCAATAGGTGCGCAAATAGCACAAATCAAACCACAAAGTGAGATGTCAAGTACAGGGTTTTTCAAAATAATGAGAGGGGTATTTCAAGTGATGAGGAAACATAGACCAGAAATATGCCCTTTGAGTGTTAATCCCCAAGATTTTGACACAATATTCATTGGATCTCCTGTTTGGGCGGGCAGCTTAACTCCACCAGTTCATTCGTTCCTAGAATCTAATAGATTTACCAATAAGAAAATTGGATTGTTCTGCACCCATGGTGATAACTATGGTAACGTTTTCACCGATATGAAGGCTTACCTCGACGGAAACACAATAATCGGAGAAAAGAGTTTCTCAAAGGTCCCTGAGAACCCAGAAATCAGGAAACACGAGGCAACTGAATGGGTTAACCAAGTTTTAAACTCAATATCTGAGTAAAGCTACTTTACTAATCATACGTTAGAGAATAATGAGTATAATTAAAGGAAAAGGCGAGACAGAGAATAAAGAGGGCGATGATATTGAGGAATTTGATGAATTAGAGCGCCAATTCCATAGAACGGTACAGCAATTAATTACAGATCAGTCTTTATCATCTTTCCGGACAGAGTATGAAAAGCTACACGAACAACTTGTTAAGTCCCATGATGCAAATGGATTATTGATAGATAAATGTCGATCTTTGAACAATGATATTCTCGCCAATGCAAGCAAAGTGTCAAGTATTATGAGTTTGAGCCAGAATGATCAAAGGACAATAACTGGTTTAAGGCACGAATTTGAGAAAGCGTGGAAATTAGTTGAATTATCACAAGAAAAAGAAATGAAAAGCAAAGAAGTTATTGAAACTTTGAAAGGCGAAGTTGTAAGTCTATCTCGCCTAGTAGAGAGAGGAGGTACATTGTTTTTAGCTCAAGACAACTCTCTTGATGAAGTTAAAAAATCTGTTGAATCCTTGAAATCTGAGATTAAGAATCAGGCAGATCAGCTTGTAGCGATTAATTCATCTCTTCAAAATGCCAGAGATGCAATGTCCAAAATCAATGAAACAAAAGAACAATTCGAAAATGAAAACAAAGAGTCACTTGAGCAAATTGCTTTCGAAAAGGCGAAGTCCGAAGATATGGGCAAAGAGATTGAGAAGATACATGATAACATTAAAATAACTAAAGATCTAATGATTGAGAGTCAAAACACTATTAAACTCAAAGTTGAGAGGATATCAAAAAAGAAAGAAGATATAATTATATGCAAAAGAAGATTTGATGAAGAACTGCACAATAAGACATCTGAGACAGAAGATTTATCACAAAATAAGCAATCAATCGAGAAGAAGAAGAAATATTTATCAGATCAACATCGGATTAGAGATAAGACAAATGCAAAAGCCAATGATATACAGAAACGATATGATGAACATGTAAGATTGATAGAAATAATGAATAACGACTTGAGTAAGATTAATGAGGAGATCAAGGCTTTATCGAATGTGAATTCAGATATTCAATCAATTTATACAACAATCACAAACGAAAAAACCGAGTTTAGAGCAAATAATTCTAAGTTTCGTAACGAGATTTATCTTTTACTCACTGATTTAAAAGAGATTAATTCCAAAAATCTGGGACTGAAAAGAGTTTTAGATAAAAATAGGAAAGAAATCACTCATATATCTAATACTTGTATCGACGAGAACAAAGAAACAGAAATGGTAGAAGGCCAAGCAGAGATCCTTTCAAAAGAATCTAATGTTATGAGGTACCACTCTCAAATGGATCGGGGACTTGCAGTTAGATTAACTGAAGAAATTGAAGAATATGCCTCAAAAAGATCTGCTGCCAGGTCGGTATTATATCAAGTCAAAGAAGAGATCCGTTTTACCTTTGAAAAGCATGACGAGAAGAGCAAACAATTAATAGATATTTATGAAATGATAAAACATAATCAAGCTTTAAACGAGGCAGTCCAAAATGAAAGAGATATTGTTAATAACCAACTCCAAAAATCCATTTCTGAGAATTCCAAACTTGAAAATGATATACTTGAGATTTCTGAACAAATTAAAATTCTGAAAGAAGATATTCGTAAGAAAGATAAACTGTGTCTTGAGGCTCATATTGGAGCTAAAAGGTTTGGTATTGATATTTCGAAAATATCCAATAAAATTCGCTCAAAGAATGCCCTTCTTAATGAAATGGCTGATAGTGTAACAGAGATGCGTAACAAAATCCAAAAGCATAGACACCTATTAATGCAAACAGAACTCGAAAACAAGAAACAAGAACAAGTTGTCACAGATCTTAAATTCGTTGTTTTAGCTATAGAACAATCTGTAACAAAGAGTATGATGGAGGCTAAGCTTTTAAGGGAGAAAGCAAAGACTGTACACAGCATTATTACAATGGAATCAGAGGCATTTTCTAACAAACAGAAACAAATCGAATTTCTAAAATTAGATCTTCAAAACTTAGTAAGTGTTACCTGTGAATTACAAGAAAAAGTGATTCATAAAAAAGCTTTACAAGCAGACTTTAATAGACTGTCCAAATCCTTGGTATTAGAATCATCAAAATCCCGCGCTCTTGAAGATGATTTAGAGAAACCAATCAATATTCATAGATGGAGATTCTTAGAAGCAACTAATCCAGAGTTATCTCATCTTCTCCAAATGTCAAGAGAGCTTAGAGATAGACTTATTATTCTACTTTATAGACTTGATAGGTATAAATTAGCCAAAAAAAAGGTATCTCATGAAGCTAGCCATCAGATGATTCACTTGAAATCCTCTACAACATATCAAGTTCGAGAAGAGTTTCAATTCTTGACAGAAATACTCAAACAAAAGAATCAACAATGCAATTCCATTACTCAAAACTTGTCTATACAACAAAATACTGTTGAGGAACAGAAGTCAACCGTTTTATCATTAAGGGAGATGCTTCGGGAAGAAAAGTCTGAATACTACTCTATGAAGAAAAAGGCAGATGAGATAAGGGCCTCAACTGCTCTTGGAAATCAACGCGATAAGGAACCATCAATCAAGTCTCCAGAACCGCGATACATTGGAGGAGGATTTTCTGTTACATCTGGAAGCCCAGGCCACGAATCAGAGATAGAATATCGATCATTATCACAGAATCCATCACCACATATATATACTCCCAAGGCAAAATCCGCTCTTAAAAGAAAACTCCCAACAGGCTGGAACCCTAAAAGAGGGCCAATTTCACCATACTTACCAACTGTTAATAAAATGTAAATGTACTACTTTGTTACTACACTACGTAATTCCTTTGGTATTGGCCTACGAGGAGAGATCTCATTCTTGTAAATAGCTTGCTCAGCCCTACAAGAAGAAATGTAGTGATGATTTCTTTCCCCAACAATGGATTCGATAATACCATCATCCTTTTTCATTGATTTTCTAGTTAGTTCTTTCTCTACTTTAGAATTATTCCATTTTCGAAGTCTCTCTTCTTCTGAATACTCATATTCAAACTGATCTTTTAGTTTCTTCTCTTTTCTTTCTAAAGAATGATCAAAAGCCTTCCTCCTTAACTCTTTTATGAGATCAGTTCGAAATCCTCGACTTGTATTTCTCTCTGTTATAGATTTTAATGCTTTCTTCTCTTTCCTGGGCTTCAATTCAACATTAGCCACTTCGATCATGGCGATTTCTGGCTTTTTTGATCCAGTAATAACAAAAGAAGGATCCATTAATATGAGTGAGAAGAATCCTTTGCGGAGTGTTGCAGGCCTTCCTAGTGGGAAAGTTGTTTTTTTATCTAAGAACTCTCTCCCTTTTTCAAAGGAGAAGCGATATTATTGGAATGGTTCTTTGGAGAAGATTATTTTTGATGCTAAGGAATTACTAGGATTAACCAAGCCAGTTAAAGCTCTTTTTGATGAAAAGGGAAAGCAAATAACATCTATCGATCAAATTGAACGATTGAATATTGTTGTTTGTTCAACTGAAGATACAATTGCTTCTCCAAGGCAAAAGAGGAAAATACCTCTCCCAACTTTTGAGGAAACTATTGAAAGGAATGCTACAGAGGTTAGAAGCGTTGCATCATCAAAGAAAAGGCAACAAACGCAAATTGACCCTTCTGATGCAACAAATTACTATATCGCTATGTCCAAAATGACTTTCTCTGAAGCCAATCTGTTGTCTAAGTTATCATTATATTCTGAACTATCAGAAGAAGATAAAGAAAAACTTGATCCTTCATTGAATGAAGACCTTGCAAGTGTTTTATCATCCCTTTTTAACCAGCAATTGGTTGAGCTTGGGATATGTGGGTTTAAGCCGAGCTATCCATTCGATGAGAACATTTTTATGTGGGCAACAGACATTCTACAGAACATTGATATAGATGGTGTTAACTTTATTATCAATGGAAATCGAAAGACAGGGAAAACTCATTTACTTAATGCTTTAGCCCAAGTAACATACAGAAAAATGGTTATCAGTGGTATTAATGAGTCATATCTTGTCTTCCCAATCAATTTTGCATTGCTCGAGCTAATAATTGACAACGAGTTATCTCTTTATTACGAGTTTTGCAAAATTGCAGTTCGCTCATTGAAATATTCATGCATTAGATCTCTCACCGTTTTGGATTCCATCTATGATTGGATGATTAGTCTACCATCATCTTCGACCCCACATTCACCACCGCCACATTTAAAGCATATTTATGGTTCAAATATGGACAAGGCATACGAATTCGCACAATTAGTTTGTTCTTCTTTTTATCCCAAGCAAAAGGAATCAAGACGATCAGAAAAATCATTTTATAGTTTTCTCATACAAATTCCATATGCTGTGTGTAGGATCTTTGGAATGAAATCACCTTTCTTTGTAATTGATCATATTGATTTATGCGGAGCTTATCTTTCATCTTCAATATCAACAATTGTGAAAAACACTCCATTTTTATTTGCAACTCACTCAGACTCTGTTTTCTCTTCTATATTCCAAATAGAGACCACAACACCATTATTTACTGATGGTTCAATTAGTTATTTTGACACAAGGACAATATCATTACCTGAAGCCGGAATTATTATTGATATTGAAGATTGCATGGGATGCCCCGGTATAGTTGGTTTGTTCATTGAATGCTGTGATACTCTTGAAATGGCAATAAAATTTAAACCCAAAGCAGGTATTGTCAAAGATATTGTTGCCACAGGATCATTATCGTTAGATCTAGTTTCACAACAGATTGTCCTTGGTCTTTTGCAGCAGTTAATGGAATCTAAATGTCCTAAAGTTGATTCATCTGTTCTAAACATGTTTGCTGAAAGCCCATTTGTAAAGATACAATTGAACCAATCGAAACTCGAAAAGAAGAAATAAAAATGGTTTAAGTATAATATGTAACAACATTTTCATTGTTTCCATGTGCCCAAATAAATGGGGGCATAGCTTCACTGACATAGTCTAAAAGACCCAACCATACTTGATTATTTGTTGATAATGTTGGTATTGGCATTGTACAGATGATCATTGTACTATTGGCAGAATTAGCTTTTATCATTTCTCTAAGTCTCAAGAATGTCTGGATTTTCCTCTTGGAATTCTCATCTGGTGTCTCAATATTGAATTCATTCCATTGTTGTTGTGATGATTCTGTTGGAATATCCTCAATACCAGGAATAACTTGAACTTCGGCATTGATTCGGAAAAGATTCATTAATCGAGATATTCGCATTTGTACATCTGTTAAACCCTCATTACGAGCTGATACTGTAAAACATCTCAATGAACAATTTGACCAAACTGGATGCTTAGATAAAAGATATCCAATCAATAAAACTAACCCACCATCATCAGATAACCACCAAACATCAATAGGCCAATTATGGGTAACATTGATATCAAATGATTCAAATCCTCGTGAGATAAGAACTCCAAGTTTAGAATCAAATGCACATCCAACCATATCAAAGAGAGAAACTGTGTCTCGGAAGGATGGTGTGTATGAAAATGATAGAATGTTTGGAAAGAGTTTCCCAATACCACCTGCTTGACCAATCAATCTTGGAAGAATGGAAAGATCAATAGAACCCCATCTGCGAACAAATGATCCTGAAACTGACTCCATTGGATTTGGAGCACTATCTCCAACACCAGATACTAATAGCAAACTATATGATTCTTCTGTGATGTGAAAAAATGGAAGAATATTCTGTTTTTGAAGGTCAAGATGTCCTGAATCATAAAGTATAATATTTTCAATTTGGGGTCTATATGTCTTTACATGATCTGGAACCTTGCTTAATTCATTTAGTTTTCCAATGGTATCTCCATACAAAATGGCTTGAGGAAACTCACCCCAATTATTAATTTTGGCATTCCAGTGGAAATATCCAAAAATAATAGCAGAAATTGCCAAAGTGATGAATGTTAAATTCCAATTGATTAATACCATTGATCCTATTAGAGAAAGTGTACCAATGACCGATATAATTGGATGATAGTATTTCCATGTTGGTCTCCATGATGGTGAATGACTCATATGACCTATCAATCCCCCAAAACAAATGATTGAATAAGAAATGAGGAAAAAATTGGTTAGAAGAGTCCCTACTGTGTTCAAATCATTGAATAGAAAGAAACTAACTATCACAATCATGTATCCAAATATATATGCATTAATTGGATCATCCGTAGTTTTTTTTCCTTTGGCAAATAACCGAAATGCTTTTGGTAAAATATCATCCTTACAGAGGGCCTGAAATGTTTTCGGACCTCCTATTAATGAAGCTGAAGCTGAAGAGATAGATGCTGATAGTACCCCGATTGTAATTAACCATTTCGATATGGACAATTTGGATAGAATTGAATAGTCATTAAGTAGGGTGTTCCTATCTGTTGCACTGGCAAGAATGATTGCCGAAATCACATAAAGGACGGTAGTGGACCATATCGCTCCAATAGTCCCAATAGGAATCGATTTTTGGGGGTCTTTTAAATCACCACTCATGTTTGCCCCTGCCATGATTCCTGTACAAGCAGGAAAAAACACAGCAAATACTTTCCAAAATGAAAGACCAGTTTGGTATTGACTATGCATATTTGAAATGATATTTGCGTATTTCCAAGGGTAGGAAGAAGGTATTAAAAATGAAAACAGAATCCCAAGTATTGATAAACCTATTAATACCCCCATAACGCTTTGAAGAAAATTATCAATTTCAATAGAAATGCAGATTATAATCAGTAGCACAGTGACCAAAGAAATACTTAGGATGATAGTGTCCCATTTCTCATTATTTGTGATTTTAATTCCAAAAGATTCTTTCATAACTTCAACAAAACCAAAAGCATGAAGAACTGCACTAAAAGTAGTTGCAAACGAGAATACAATTCCTATTGTACCACCAAAATCCGATCCAAGAGCTCTCGATAGTGAATAATACACTCCTCCTCCTTTGATTGTACCGTTGGTGACTATAACGGAGAGTGATAAACTTGTAAGCGTTGTAACAATTCCACTCCCAACTATCAATATTATAGCATTAATGAGCCCACAGTTGCCAACTACCCATCCAAGTCGAAGAAAATAGACAGCAGAGAGAATATTCATAACGCATCTGAGGAATACACCATTAAATGTTCCTAAATTACCCAGGTTTTTCATACTTTCATGAGGATTCTTCCCTATTGCCAGCTCATTTCCCTCGTCCTCGTTCCTAATTTCATGAGGAGACGGTCTTTTTACTCCAAAACTACCATAAAAAAGACTTGATGGTTGCAATTCGGAAGTAGCAATGGCCGATTTTTCAATACAAATGTTGTTTAATCTCATCTAGAGAGACCAAATCAAATGATTTAACATTGAATCCTTAAACAGTAAATTCAGAAAAAACAATTTTTCTTTGAAAAAAGGGGTTCACTTTGATTTTTGAGAGAGATCAGGGTTTTATTTGAATATAGCTTTATGTTACGAAAGTTACTACGTTCTCATTGTTACCGTGGGCCCAAATAAATGGGGGCATGGCCTCACTCACATAGTCCATTAAACCCAGCCAAACACGAGGGTCCTGAGTTGCCCGAGGAATTGGCATTGAGCATATAATGATTGAGCTACTAGCAGAATTAGCTTTTATCATTTCTCTAAGTCTCAAGAATGTCTGGATTTTCCTCTTGGAATTCTCGTCTGGTGTCTCAATGTTGAATTCATTCCATTGTTGTTGTGATGATTCTGTTGGAATGTCCTCAATACCAGGAATAACTTGAACTTCGGCATTGATTCGGAAAAGATTCATTAATCGAGATATTCGCATTTGTACATCTGTTAAACCCTCATTACGAGCTGATACTGTAAAACATCTCAATGAACAATTTGACCAAACTGGATGCTTAGATAAAAGATATCCAATCAATAAAACTAACCCACCATCATCAGATAACCACCAAACATCAATAGGCCAATTATGGGTAACATTGATATCAAATGATTCAAATCCTCGTGAGATAAGAACTCCAAGTTTAGAATCAAATGCACATCCAACCATATCAAAGAGAGAAACTGTGTCTCGGAAGGATGGTGTGTATGAAAATGATAGAATGTTTGGAAAGAGTTTCCCAATACCACCTGCTTGACCAATCAATCTTGGAAGAATGGAAAGATCAATAGAACCCCATCTGCGAACAAATGATCCTGAAACTGACTCCATTGGATTTGGAGCACTATCTCCAACACCAGATACTAATAGCAAACTATATGATTCTTCTGTGATGTGTCTAAAAGGAAGTATATTAGTTATTTGGTTTTCAACAGAACCTAAATCATAATTTACCAAATATTCAATCTGAGGCCTATAAGTTTTTACATGATCAGGTACCAAACTCATTTTTTCAAGCTTCCCAATAGTATCCCCAAACAATATTGACTGAGGAAATTCTCCCCAGTTATTATTTGATGTATCACTCCAATGAAAATAACCAAATAGTAAAACAGTAATAGCAACAGTAACAAGAGCAAAGCTCCAATTAATTAAGAACATGGCACCAATTAAAGATCCTGCTCCAAGGATTGATGTTAGGGGATGGTAAACCTTCCATGCAGGTCTCCATGATGGAGAATGACTCATGTGACCAATAAGCCCACCTACACATACAATTGAATAAGATATTAAGAAGAAGTTGGTTAAAACACTTCCGACTGCATTAAGATCTTTAAAAATAAAACAGCTAATGGCAACAATGACATACCCCAAAATAAATCCCCTTACTGGATCATCACTACTCTTTTTTCCTACAGCAAAGAACTTGAAAACTTTTGGAAGTATCTCATCTTTACACAAGGCTTGGAATGTTTTCGGACCTCCAACTAATGCAGCTGAAGCAGAAGAAACCGATGCAGCAATGACTCCAACGGTGACCAACCATTTCCAAGCACACATTTTGGCAAGGAGAGAATAATCATTCCACAAAGTCTGTCTATCAGCGACACTAGCAAGGATAATGGCCGATATTACATAGAGTATAGTTGTGAACCAAATAGCGCCCAGTGTTCCAACAGGTATGGATTTTTGGGGATCTTTCAAATCACCACTAATATTTGCTCCAGCCATAATTCCAGTACATGCCGGGAAGAAGACAGCAAAAATTTTCCAAAAAGAAAGTCCGGGCTGGTAGTTACTGTACAGATTACCTTTAATATTGGAAAGCAGCCATGGATAGCCAGTAGGAAACAGAAAAGCGAATAATATTCCTAGGACAGAAATCCCAATTAATACTGCGAGAACATACTGCAGGTAAAACTCAAATGCCAAAGATATACACATAATGATCAGAAGAACAGTTACAAGGCCAATCCCTAGTATTGGTGTATCCCATTTCCCATTTTCAGTGATTGGTTTTCCTATGAGATCCTTCATGACTTCAATAAAACCAAATGTGTGCAAAACTGTACCAAAAGTTGTAGCAAAGGAGAAAACAACACCAATTGTGCCTCCAAAATCAGCCCCAAGAGAGCGAGAAATGCAATAGTAGATCCCCCCTCCTTTGATTGTACCATTAGTTACAATGACTGATAAGGAAAGCGCAGTTAAAGAAGTGATTATCCCACAACCAACAATCAAAGCAATAGAATACAAAAGCCCACAATTGCCAACAACCCAACCAAGACGCAAATAATACACAACAGATAGAATATTCAATACGCATCTCAAAAAAACACCTTCAAAAGTTCCAAATTCACCGCCTTTGACATTTTTTCTGCCTCCAGTAATAGAATACCCAGCATTTTCATCACCTGACCTAATATCTTGAGGACTGGCGCGTTTAGCACCAAAGCTCCGGTAAAATAGGCTAGAGGGGAGGGCCTCAAGCGTATCAATGGCCGATTGCTGAACAACATGTTCAAGCTGTATCTCTCTTTCTTCAGTCATAAAAATTGAAATGAATTAACGATGACTAACAGAAATTTTATGTTATTTTTGTATTCTCAATGATAGAACCTTTCCATCGTTTGTTCCCAAAATCAGGGTAGTTTTTTGTAGGGCTATTGTTGATATAGAAATATCCATATATTCTTCTCTCCATATTTCGACCATGTCTCTTGCTTGAAGGATGACAAGTTGTCTTGATTTAAGTGCAACAACGACATATTCCTCACCATTATCATATTCAAATATTCTACATACCTCTATTTGGCCCGGGAACTCTCTGGATGATATTAAGTTCAAGTTACCATCAAACACTTTGATAATGCTCGTTGTGGTTGCTTCAAGAGATATGCACACTGTTCCTGAAGATGTTATAGATACCGATTTTGGCTCCCCATCTTCGTCTACCACAGTTTTTATCGATACTCCTGATTCTAAAGCTGTTGAAACTATCGATCCATCCTGTGAACAGGACACTGCAAGGTCTGCAATGTCGTTTAATGCAATGCAATTGATAGGAGATCTATGCTTTGATATCATACAATGCTCATTTTGATAATTATTTCTCCAAATTATTGCTGTACAATCAATTGATCCAGTAGCTAAGAATCTGTGTGAAGTTGCAATTGAAGAGATTCTTTTAGTGTGAGAACGAATGGTCCGAATACATTCTGGTTCGTTTTCAAATCGGTATATTGTGAAACTACAGTCCCAAGGATATGCCAAAATCGCATTGTCATCATGAGTGCATATTGAGTTTTTAAGAAGAATAAGGTCATCAGAATCAAGGGGGTACTGAGATGGGAGCTTAACCTCTGATTTAACAAAAGTCTCCAAATTATATCTTATTATCTCTAATGAGAATGCACATGCAACAATGTTGTTATTTGATGAAGAATCCAATGAAAGTATAGGGGAGTCGGTTTCAAAAAGCAATGAATACTCGTGCGTCTGAGGAATCAGTGGAAGAATAGAAAATTTACAAGGAGGATGAGATGAGTTAAATATTTGTCGAGCCGCAGATCCAAAACAGGCAACATACTCTTGTGCAAAAGTTAATTTAATTGGGTCAGTCTTTATATCATTTGATAAAGATTCATCAAAAAATGCAGGGTTATATAAATTCTTTGCTCTAATTGCGGGAATACCCCTAGATTTGGTTCCAAATATTAAATCAATCCAATTTGGAAGCATTACTGTGGCAATAGGAGATTCAAGTGCGGCTCTATTAATCGATACAAAGTTCTCAGGGGACGAAGCCCAAGGAGGAAGTTCAACAATACCATTTTCATTGGCACTATTTCCTAAATCAAAACCATTGGAGTTCTTTAAAAACTCTGAGAAATAAAAGAATTCAGGAATCAATTCTCGATAGTCCATTGGTGTTGATTTGATACTTTTCCAAGCTTTTGGTATTGAATGAAACAATCGATTGGATACATCAAATCTTCCACTCTGCAATTCTATATGAAGAGTAGTAAATGGCTCAACTCTCAATAAATACCCAATAACAACTGCTGCTGAGCTATAAAGAGAGCCATAAAAATATCCAGGTTCATTCGGATCTGACAAATGGAATCTTTCCTCTAAAACTTTAAAGCGTTTCTTTGAAAGGGCTCCTATAGGACAAGATAAATCTCTATAGTTAGAAGGATCTTTCAAATCAAGAACATCGGATGTGTAATTCGATAAAACCCATGGAAAAACTGGATATTGAGACAAATCATTAAATGATCTTCCGGCAAAAATATTTAACTGCATCAAATAATCAAAGTTACTCATTTCTCCAGAAAGCCACTTGTTTAAAGTTTGCTGTATCAAATAAACAAGATCGTCTTTGGTTCTTTGAACAAATTGCAAATTGCCTTCAGAATACCTACAAATAAAGTCAATAATCGTTGATCTTTGCCCTTCAACAAAATCAAATAAATATGTGCGATTATTTGATGTAAAGATTTCAATTGCAGAGTCAACAAGGAGATAAAGACGGTGATATATGTGAGTAATACTGGATATTGGAACAACAACTATTTTATTTGTATTAGAGCTTTGGAAAATCATAGAAGTTGATGTGAAAATCATATCACCACTGTGCACTTTTTTAATTGTTACCATTTTTGCATCCAATTTCATTAACAAATTATCAATGTTTTCTTTCAATTTGGTTGATTTTTCTTCATCCCTTTCAATCATTAAAATCGAATGATCTCCCATAAAGCTAGCAACCCTTGTTTTTCTTATATGATCCCTAATGGCCTCATCCGCTTCTTTGGGATTCAATTCTCTTTTCAAAGATGCATCCTTGTGATCTTTGTATTTATGATTAACTAACAATCGATATCTTTTTCCATTTGAAATATATGACTGATCTAATCTCCATTTTTGTAGAATTATTGATTCTGGAGGACACCATGGACCCCTCTCGGATGATAGAACTTGATATGTTTTTCGAAATAGTTTCCTTCCTTCAATAAACTTACTTCGAATGCTAATACTGAAGTTCAAAATCTGGGCTCTATTCTGTTTTGCTTTCAGAGCTAATGATGAACTTGATGATACAATATTCAATTCTCTAAAGTGTCTGGCATATAATTCAAGTCCATCAAGTTCACTATTCAATAGTCTCATAACAGATTTTTCATATGATTTAACATTATTATTAATATCAGTTTCAATTTTTGTAAAATTCTCCAATATTTTGTGGGCAAAATGATAGGGAACAGATTTAAAACCGCTATCAAACGAATCGATTGACGAACCCCATTTAGTATTTTCTTTAAAGTTTTTTTCTATTGAATTAGTAAAAGCATTTGAATCTTCTTGAAGGTAAATATGAGAGGGATGGGATCGATCTGTATTCATATATATTTTTATGAGGCCAGCCAAGTACATACACAATGCTTGATTTTGAATTGTGTTTAGCTTGATATCAACAGATATCTGATCTGTAAGCGTTCTAATATGTTTAACAAATGTATAAAAATGGCTTGGTATACTTAATCCAATACTAAGAACATAAGCAAAAATCAAAAAAGTATTTGGAAGTGTTGATGGCATTGAAAACTTTGATTTTGAAGTAAACAGCTCAGTCACAGATCCAATAGATGTTAACAATCGATCTGCAAGTTCGCTATCCTCCCATATGTATGAATCAGAAATACGGATTCCAAATGTAAAAGATAATTGTGGAAAACTGCCATCAAGTCTGGCTCGATAAACATCTTGAAAAGTAACCTTTTTGAACTCAGTATGCAAATGAAAAGGATCAAAATATTCAGAACTTGATGGAATATAAAAAAGATATTCAAATATTAAACGAAAAACATCATATAGAAACCTATTTGAAAACTTACTCCTTTCAGATTCTATCATAATATTTTGGTCTAAAAAAGAAATAAAGATCATTCGTAAAATATGAGTAAAATCAGAATGTGATCTTGACATACATAAGTTAGAAAGATTTGGGAGCCGTTCAATCATTGATAAAAACATGTCATCAAACGATGATAGACCATAAAGTCGGGATAAAAGCCTTAAGCAGATTGACGATGAAACATCAATTTTGGATAATGATACTGATGATGGAATCCGATGGATCAAGAAGAATACAAAAGGCAAATCCCATTCAGGGATCCTAAGAATTTGGGAATAATTCTTAGTTACCGTTTCTTCAATTGAGCTCATGTATACTGAACACTGAACATCAGGAAAATCAGATATTGAGAGCAAACAAAGTGGCAAAATAGAAGGAAGGGAAAGCTGGAAAGCTGATATGCTAGAAAGTTGAGATACCCTAATATTTGGCATTGAAAACAATGTTTCTGATGTATATAACCCATATAGATACCCAAATACTACATCAGAGAAAAGTGTTGATGTTCCAAATGTATTTATCGTCATCATGATTCCAGAAAACCATTCATCATTGGTGTAGGGATTTAAAAGTATTTCTTTTTCTTTCTTCTCTAATGAAACAAAATATTGATACAAGTGAATGCATTGTGCTCTGATTATTTCATTTTCTGATATTAAAAGAGGGAAAAATGACTCAAAACAATAAAATTTTTTGACAGTTTCCACCAGGGTTGGATTTTTTGCTTTCAAAAGTCTCAAAAAATATCCAAAAGATTCGATTTCTATTCCAGGATCAGATATATCAGCAGTAACAAAACAAATCATCTGAGCATTTTGTGGCGAAAGACCCAAAGATAAAAAACAATCAATAATCTTCCATATTGCTTGCCTTACCTTATGAATATCACTTGGTCGATTCAAGACGATTCTATTTTCGGAACATGTGCTTTTTTCTAAGAGGCATACACTATTATCATATTTCTCAGACCATAAAAAAATCCTCATAATGTATAATAACTTATATACAGGGAATGACATTACAATCCACTGTTTCCTCAAATCATCAGATTTGTAAAAATACTCAATAATAATATTCATAACTTGAATTTGTAAAGGAACAGGATGATACACCCATATACGAAAATCTAAAATAAGATCATTAATAATTTGATATACTAAAGGGATATAACTAATCTCAAATAATAATCTTTTGATTAATTCAACAACTTGATTAGTAATGTTGCAATAGTTTGTTCTAGACAAAAGGAAAGACACCATAGAAACACATTTTGTCTCACAAAACTCTTGTTGATTGGAAACGGAACCCCTTAGATAAGCTATGAGGATTTGCAAAACCAATGGTAAGAGAGTTGAATCGTTTTCAACACCTACATTCCCTTTTATTGGAAGATCCACTAATGTAAACAATGGAATCAAAGCTTGTGGTCCTCCGATTGATTTAAGAAATGATATCACAGGTGGAGAGTATCCGAAAATACTCCCTGATAATGTTATAATCTGCTTTTCTGATTGATAAGGAGACATATTAATCGGAAAACCTTTTTTAGCAAAAGCCGCATAAAAAAGATATAAAGTATTTTCATAAATACTTCCATCATACAACTGTATAAACTCAGAATTAAATGAAATGATTTCAGATTTCGAAAAAGATGATATTTGAGTTCTTGGAAACTTACTTAAGAGCCGAATTTCATCCAAAGATAATTCTTTTTTCACTAAACCAAATCTACCAATATTGCAATCCATTTGATGGGCAACATAAGAGTTTTTCAATCCTTCTTTGATCACGAATTGAGGTACCTTAATTTTTGATTGCAGTTTTCCGTGAACAAATAATGATATGCACTTTTGACTCATTGTTATACATACAAACATCCATTGGCAAAAACTAAAAAGATACTCAAATGTGCCAGAATATGTCTGATTTTCGAAAATAAAATAAAACATGAGTGAATTATCGACAAAACCCAATTCAAATCGATTTCCAGACGAAAGGCATAACGATATCAATTTGGAATTTTTTGTTTGAGATTTCAGAAGTTCAATGTCAAAGTAAATAGAAAAGTCGGAAAAAGAGTCCTTAATAATTAAATCCGGAAGCTTCATATTACTATCTATTCCTTTCATATGGAAATATGATGATGGCGCATCGTATGGTGTTTGAAAAACTAGCAAAAGACCTTTTAACAATTCATCAACAAATGAATGCCTATACTGTCCATCAATACATGTCATTACTTGAAATAGCGATATTAAATCCCTTGTTTTCAAAGAATAAGACGCTAAAAAGGAAAACAACTGAATGATTGATAACAAAACATTATTATTCACATTATTCGTTCTAAATTCACATATCGACCTTATAATATGAGTTGGAAAATCACTAGCAATAATCACAAGAGTCGATTCTATAGAAACTTCGCAGCATTTTAGTATATATGTGATGAATTGATGCAAAGAATATTCATCATTTGAAAGGAGATAATATATTAATGGAAGAGGTGAAGCGTTCTTCAAAAGGTGACATTCGTTTGTATCATATGATTCTTCAAATACAGTAGTCCAAAGTCTCTTAATAATCATTTCTGATTGATTCCTGATTAGATCTATTGCAGGGAGAAGCCTAGTAAAAAGATTTATCTCTTTAAAATGATCTCTTAAAGCTCCTTTTGAACTCGAACATTGTTCAATAATCATTAAATAATTAATCAAAGCTAAATCATCATGGAATTTCACAATATAGTCAGTAACAGAATTAAAAAAGGTGGTTGATATCAAACCCATTGAGATTTCAATTGGATTAGATTCAATCCAATTAGGGATTTCTTGAAGTATTTTTGTTGGAAAGTTCATATTCGAATTAATGTTTACATCACTTACATACTCTGATAAAAATGATAGAATTTTTATCAAAGAGTTATCATTCAATTTAGCGTTTTTCATTGACAAAGAGAATACTTTTAAAACAAACCCAAATAAAGAATTCTCATAAAACAATGAGAACATTGAATTGATAAATGAATCCGAAGAAAAAAATAGTTTTCTGAGTTCCTCATAAACCAACATTTTCTCAATTGCTTGAAAAATCAGCATTCTCATTTCTTTCAGTCGATTGAATGCGTCTTCTTTCGGTTCATTTATTAAATCGATTTGACATAATTGGTGACATTTTATTATCATAGATATTTTCTCGACAAATTGACACTGCCTCAAAGGTTCCGATACTCGATCTGGGAATAAAAGAAGGCAACTAAAAAACATTTTGAAAAAAATATCATCAAACAACATTTCCAAACAAAACTGTTGGAAAAGTTCGACTAAAGGAGTTATGATAAGCAAGTATGACTTTGTTTTCTCAATTAAAAAAGGTATCAAATCAGAGAAAAATTGTCTCAAATCTCTCGAATCAGAAAACAAAAACACTAAGCGCAATAAATTAGATAGGACTTCAGATTTTTGTAATTCATTAAATGCAATTTCATAATTCCTACCTACAAATTGCCTTAACCACATGGCGCAAAACGATAAAAATGGAATGGTTATTTTTTTTGAGAATCTCATCATTACGATTTGAAGTAGACCAGAGTGTGTTACCGCTAATGGAAGATCATTTTTAGCATGACAAACACTTATAGTTGCTTGTAAAAGAATAGGCATAAACTTATGTGTTTCAAAAGGCTTAATTGGAGAGGGATGTTTTCCCTTTTGGATAGTTAAGACTTCTTCGTTCCAATAATCATATGGGATTGTTTCATAAGTAATTGCATTTAATGGCAAAGGTTGATAACAATAATTACTAATGTCCATCTCGTTTAAAAGAGGATTAAACACAGTATATTCAAAACTAACATCTTGAATTGCCTCCTCTAAGAATGATATAATTCTATCGAGGTTTTGCTTGTCAAATACTTTACTTCCACAATTCGGATACAGAGAAATAGTTTTTGCCATTAGAGAAAAAACCTTTATCCTAATATCTAATTCAATTTTGGAAAATGTAATTGTTACCAATAAGTCATCAATTAGTTCTTCATATAAATCAGTGTCATTTGTGGGTATTGAAACCGATAATGCTAATCCATCAATGATACTTAAAAAAACAGATTTTTCTATTATCTGACCGTCACATTTTGAAACCATCGACGAAAGTAAGCGTATAAAAAACACGACAAACAATGGGATTGTTGGATCTGCAAGAGTTAATGAATAGTGAAATGCTTTTGTGATCAGTGATAGTGTTTCAGAATTATTAATCAAAATCCCATGAATTAAATCTTGGGCTTTAATATGAAAGTTAATGAGAAAATACCCAATAGATGCTAATACAAGATTACTAACTTGTTCATATTTATTCAGTTGTTCAAAAATAGATTCAAAAATCGGATATATCTTATTTTTCATCCAGGAAACATCAATAAAATTAGAATCCATAAAAAAACCAATCGCAAAAAGCTTTCTACAAACATAAATCATATTTCTTTCTTCCAAATTCTCAAAAAACAAATCATAAAAATTAAATAACACTGATATAACAGACATATCTCCATTAGTTTTCAGAACTTCTGTAACGACCTTTTCATCATAGGTTATCGACGACATTCCTAACTCCGAGCTCATCGAAAACAACTGAACACAAGATTTTTCAATGAATGAAGGAAGATTAATCTCGCTTTTCACAAAGAAAAGAGGAGAGAAACTGCCTTTGTAACTAAAATCACTCATATAATTATAGATCCGATTTTTTAGAATTTTATCGTGATTCCTGAATTACATCTTATCAATTTTTTCTTCTGTAAATTATTGAATGACCAACCAGAGTATTTGAATTTGGTTTCCACCCAACCTAGATTTATGAGTAAGAATACCAAAGTTACAAATAATAAAAAGGGAAAAGATACAAAGCCAATAGCTGAAAATGATTATAGTGATTCTGATGATAATCAGAAAAAAATGGATATTAGGAGCCAGAAAGGAGGAAAGAAGGTAATGGTTAAACCCACTGAAGGGAGTTCATATTACTCTTCGGAAGAAACAAACGATGCTCCAAAAATTGGAAAAGTAGAGAATGATAATAGAAAAACTGAAGTAAGTAGCAAGGTTCAGAACAATGATGATGACTATTATTATAGCGAAGATGAGGCATTAGCAAAGCCAAATACAATAAAACCTAAAGCTGTTCCAGTCAAATCTGTTCCAGCACCAGTTAAGGCTACCCCAGCACCAGCAAAGAAGGAAGATGAATCATACTATTATTCCGAAGAAGAGAAGCCAACCAAACCAGCCCCAACACCAGTTAAAGCTGTACCAGCCCCAGCACCAGTAAAAGCTGTACCAGCCCCAGCACCAGTCAAATCTGTTCCAGCACCAGCCCCAGTTAAGGCTGTACCAGCACCAGCAAAGAAGGAAGATGAATCATACTATTATTCCGAAGAAGAGAAGCCAACCAAACCAGTCCCAACACCAGTTAAAGCTGTACCAGCACCAACCCAAGTTAAAGCTGTACCAGCACCAGTAAAAGCTGTACCAGCACCAGTTAAGGCTGTACCAGCACCAGCAAAGAAGGAAGAAGATTCATACTATTATTCTGAAGAAGAGAAGCCAACCAAACCAGCCCCAACACCAGCTAAAGCTGTACCAACCCCAGCACCAGTCAAATCTGTTCCAGCACCAGCACCAGCAAAGAAGGAAGAAGAATCATACTATTATTCCGAAGAAGAGAAGCCAACCAAACCAGTCCCAACACCAGTAAAAGCTGTACCAGCCCCAGCACCAGTCAAATCTGTTCCAGCACCAGCCCCAGTTAAAGCTGTACCAACCCCAGCACCAGTTAAAACTGCACCAGCACCAGCTCCAGTTAAATCTGTTCCAGCCCCAGCCCCAGTTAAGGCTGTACCAGCACCAGCAAAGAAGGAAGATGAATCATACTATTATTCCGAAGAAGAGAAGCCAACCAAACCAGTCCCAACACCAGTTAAAGCTGTACCAGCACCAACCCAAGTTAAAGCTGTACCAGCACCAGTAAAAGCTGTACCAGCACCAGTAAAAGCTGCACCTGCACCAGTTAAGGCTGTACCAGCACCAGCAAAGAAGGAAGATGAATCATACTATTATTCCGAAGAAGAGAAGCCAACCAAACCAGCCCCAACACCAGTTAAAGCTGTACCAGCACCAACCCAAGTTAAAGCTGTACCAGCACCAGTAAAAGCTGCACCTGCACCAGTTAAGGCTGTACCAGCACCAGCAAAGAAGGAAGATGAATCATACTATTATTCCGAAGAAGAGAAGCCAACCAAACCAGCCCCAACAC
>Ga0209639_1000260_pt1 | contig 80367 bp, 77 predicted proteins | sample EPASupsiteHSE605_FD_187268 | JGI IMG/M metagenome (GOLD analysis project Ga0209639, IMG submission 187268) | Bioremediated contaminated groundwater from EPA Superfund site, New Mexico - Sample HSE6-05 (SPAdes) (version 2) | ecosystem: Environmental > Aquatic > Deep subsurface > Groundwater >... | reverse complement strand
TAGCTTTCGTATCCGGGAAAAGAAAAAAGCTGGTTTTTATGACACCAGCAAGTTTGACGAAAAACCTACCGATTAAACGGGGATTTTTCGACCGATTTTTTAGGGGATTTTTGAAATGTGTTTGACATTATATTTTGCTGGCATTTTTTAAAAATGAACAGAAAGAAATATATAGGCTAATTTGTTATCGAAAAAACCCCAAGACGAAGGGGTTTCGAAGCCTTTCGAAGGCATTTCGAAGGGATCAAACGGCTCTAATAAGGGATTCGAAGGGATCGAAGGGGTTTTTTTATGTTTTTGATTGTATAGATAAAAAATAAATAAAAAGTACAACAGAGTTTTTTTTACCCCCAACCCCTTCGATCCCTTCGGAAAACTAAGGACCGGAAGATCATGGAAAAATTGCGGGGTGGCGGGGAATGGTTCTATGTTGTGTGATATTGTATTGTGGAGGGACGTTAAACCAGCTGTGAATAAACCAAGTTAATGCCTGTAACTGGGCTGATTTTATTTGACTCGTCTCGACGGATGCCACATTTGACCAGGACCATGCGTTATCAACCAATGAGGGCGGTTGGAGTGGCCGGGTAGGCTGATCGATTAAGTGAATTAAAAGAAGTAGCATTGCCTGAAAAGTGAAATTTGTTCTAGTCAGTGGCGCGGTAAAAGCGTATAATAAAATTATTGGTAAGAATGTAAATCAAAATATTTAATAATAGACCGAACGACCGTACAGAGTTTATAAGGATCTCCAAATTAGTTGAATTTATTTCGATCTTACGCGAAATTTACAAGCTCTTTTTAGAAAAAGTTCAAGACTTGTCTTCAATAAATAGAAAGTGATAAAAGGTGGAAAAATGGAAAGAGGTAATGTATTAGTTATTGGTAATCCAGAAGTGGGTATAAAAACTTTGATTAAGGCTGTTTTTGGAGAAGAAAGCGTTGAAACAGGATGGGGTCCAATCGACGAAATTGATGAACTGGATATCTATGAGAGTGAAATTATCCCCTTAAGAATCATTGATGCGGTTTGTTATAAACCATCATTTGTAATTGAACCATCCTTTATTAAGGAACAAAGAGTCATTAATTCAGTTAAAAAATGGTCAAATAACTGTTATAAAGAGGGTCACAAGGATAATCAAATCAACCTGATTTGGCTATGCGTCGATGGCACCATGGGTAAGGAATTCACGGAAACACTAAAAAACCTTTCAAGATTGACACCAGCATGGGAGTCAGTACCTATTGTCGTTGTCATTACCAAATCCTATGCTGTTGCTGAAAGAGAAAAGAATATCGAAATTGCAAACAACGTTTTTGCTGATCAAAAAAAATCATTAAATAATTTGCGTAAAATAATCCCGGTTGTCGCAGCGATATATACCCTCAACGAGACCGCTTTTGCTCCCCCTGAGGGAATTGCTGAATTAATTGATGCGACCAATGAATTAATGCCTGAAGGAGCCAGAGCGGGTGAGAAGGCCGTATCCACATTGATACTTAACCAGAAAAGAGCCATGGCACATAGCCTTGTGGGTCTATCGACGGCAGCAGCAGTGACTGTCTGTGCAGTACCGTTTTCTCTTGCTGATGGGGTGCTTCTCATTCCGCTTGAGATCGCCGAAATAAAAGGCTTGGCAAAGTTATATGACGTAAAAGATGATGAAAATTCCAAACAATTCTTTAATACAATTGTCGAAGTTGGTGCGGTGAGCATTGCTGCTAAAGCAGCGATTGGAGCACTAAAGCTGATACCCGGAATAAACTTGGCTACGAGTGTGATCAATGCCATCGTAGGAGGAGCTATCGTTGCTGCTATCGGTGAAGGCTCAATCTTTGTGTATGAAAAAATATACCTTGGCGAAAAAAACATAGCAGATATTGAATGGGTTAAAAACGTTATGGAAGTCACTTTAACATCAGAATTCATGGAAAAAGTCACGCTAATTGTCGAAAAGATTACTAAGCTGGATAATCCTAAAGATATCGGGAAAATTTTTCCCGATATCTTAATAGATGTATTTAGCCATTCGAATAGTAAAAACCGATCGCCAAAGGAAAGCCTCTAAAACTAAAACTCTGCCGTTCATAGTAGGCGGCAGAGTTTTCTCGAAGTGATTGTAAAAGCAGATCAGTTTGGAATTCTGAAGAAACAATAGCACGATATTTGTTGCGTGTGAGGATGGCGACCATATGGGAGAAGCAAAAACTCCATCAGGTTCTTCTATAATGAAAGGTAGTGATTATCAAAGCGTGGCAGACTCTTTTGAAGAGAAAGGCTTTACTAATGTTAAGTTAGAAAAAATTGAGGACTTAATCACAGGCTTTCTGACAAAAGATGGAGAAGTTGAGCAAGTTTCAGTAGGTGGTGATGTTGATTATTCGCCAGATAAATGGATAGCTGCCGATACAGAAGTTATAGTACCTTGAGGATGTCATCTCGATTGGAAAAAATCTTCATCTTGTCGCAAAGATAATGAAATATAATGAGAATTCTGGTCTTTTTGAATTAGATCCGGTTGCTGTTAAAGTAAGATAACGCCTTAAAAAGGAGAATAAAAATGAACATTATCACCATCACAGCCGGTTCCAATTGTCACCTGATCTCCGATGGGGAACGACATCTGATGATTGACGCCGGTGCCCCGGGAATGGGGGCTAAAATTGAAAGAATCCTGGCACAACATCAGATTGCCATGGAGCAAATCAGTTATCTGGTGCTGACCCATGGCCATAGCGACCATATTGGCAATGCTGCGGTCTTTCAGAAAAAATATGGAATCCCCATTGTCATCCATGAAAAAGACCTCTCACTGATTGACAATCCGTTGTCTCAGGAGATGCAGGCCACCCATCCCATCGGCAGAATGATCAAGTGGGTGGGGCAGGATTCCATGAAGCGGAATCCGCCCCAACCCTTCAAACCGGATCTCGTCATCACCGGGCCACAAACCAACCGGCTGGGTTTCGGTGAAACCATCCAGCCCCTGCCAGGTCATACCCGGGGCTCCATGGTAGTTTCTTTTCCCAGCGGTGAATTATTTGTAGGGGACATCCTGATGAATCTGACCGGCCCACATCCGGCGTATCTCTGGGAAGACAGCGCGGCCTTGCAAAAGAGTATTCATGCGGTGCAGCAGCTGCCAGCAAAAGCCATATACTACGGTCATGGACGACCGACACCGGTAAGCAATTAGCTCAATGGTGATCGCCCGGATAACAAGTCTGGTGCCCGAACACTTGCGGCTACCGATTATTGCCTGGAACCAAAGCCAACCCTTTATACTGTAACAAGAGCGCAACAGAAAGGACAGGTTGATGAATAAATTATTTATTGGAAAGTTCAAGACAGGAGATCAGCTCGATAAAAACTACTATCGAATTGATACCACGGATCAAGATTTTTTTAAACAGCACTTTAACGGTATGGAGGCAGGTGATTATGTGTTGCCTGTGAAAGCCGGTGAGATCGAAAAACTTTTTATGCTCGAACAATTTGAAACGAATGAAACAAATATTGAAGCAAAATTTAGAGTTGTACAAGTTTATGAGCCCAAACTGGCTTTAACTGGAAATATTGTTAGTTGTAAATATTTTCAGCCGGATTTAAATTTGTTGAACAAAGCCATAAAATCGACGAGAGGTGTTGGTTTTATCCCGGTTGCGTTGGAAGAAAACAGTCCCGAAATACCAGAAATTGACTTTAATAAATCAAAACGACGATTCTTTGTTTGCCTGAAAAGCAAATTGGAACAGGTTGCTTTTTTTAAGCCTTTTGATATCTGCCTGGTTGTTTCAGATATGGAAACTACAAGTATCGAAGATATTCTTGAATTCAATGGTCAATCGTTCAGTCGAAAAAATGTTTTGTGGGATCTTTATCTGGACAAAACCTCAAATGGCAATGAGAAGTATTCCTTGCGCCAATTACTGGAGTTTGCAAATGAAAAAAATGATGATGCTCCTAAAAAACGCAACTATATCACGTCGTTGCTGAGTGAGTTGGATTCCGAGTCGATCTTTCCGGTTGATAGTCCAATCTCGTTATATGATAATGTAATTGTCGGACGCAAACGATCAGCATCAGGCGGTTCAACTGGGACTGTCAGTACAACGGTTGAGGATGATCTAACCGACGTTGAAGAAACCACCGATTATGAAAAATATGCAAAGCTGATGCAATTCAATCCCAATGTAATCTTATACGGTCCGCCAGGTACAGGTAAAACTTACGGGGCAATGCGTATAATTGAAGCATTTGAGAAGCAAAACGGTAGTCCGGTTTCATTCAAGCAAGTGGTGGCTGAAAAACGGGCAAAATTTATTACCTTTCATCAGGCCTTTTCCTACGAAGAATTTGTAGAAGGCATACGTCCGCAAATCGATGAAGATGGTCTGATGGCATATCCGGTGCAGCCAGGTGTTTTACGAGAATTTGCCGATGCATGCAGTATGCAGTCAAAAAAGAAAAATATAAAAGACGAAGCGCTAAATAATACAACACCCAGCAATCAGGTCTGGAAGGTTTCACTTGGACAAAAAAAAGAAAACCACATCTATACAACCTTACGCGATAAGAATGTCATCGCCATTGGTTACGGGCCAGAAGAAGATGTCAGCGACTGGAATGATGCCCAATTAGATCAAAGCGATCCGACAAGTACGCTAAAATGTCTGCATAGCCGCGTGAATATTGGCGATATTGTCATGGTCTTCAATAGTCCCCAGACCATACGACTGATGGGTGTTATCACCAGTGATTATATTTATGATAATAGTGACGGGTTTGGTTACAGACATCGACGAGCGGTTAAGTGGTTAGCTAATTTTGAAGCGAAGCCAAAAGATATTATTGCGATTAACAAAAATAAGCAATTGGTGCAGGGTGCCATCTATAAGCTGAGAGTTTCTGTTAATGATGCCTTGGCGCTGCTAGAAAAAGAGGAAAACAAAGACGATTTACCTAAGCCATATTACCTGATTATTGATGAGATAAACAGAGGGAATATTGCCAAAATATTCGGTGAATTGATTACTTTAATTGAGAAAGATAAGCGCGAACTTCTGACCTGTGAACTGCCGTATTCCCGGGATGCGTTTTCAATCCCAGGCAATTTATTCCTGATCGGTACCATGAACACGAGTGACCGAAGCATCGCCCTGTTAGATACTGCGTTGCGACGGCGTTTTGCCTTTGTTGAAATCAACCCTGACGCGTCGCTTGTGGAACGATTCCATCCTTCAATTGGTGGAAATGTGTCGCCGGGTAAATTATTACAGGCATTGAATAATCGTATTACGGACAAAATAGACCGTGACCATCGCATTGGCCACAGCTATTTTATGGGTGATGATCTGGTGACAAAATATGATTTGTATAATGTCTGGTATTATAAACTGCTACCTTTGCTGATGGAATATTTTTACAACGATGTCAAACAGGTCGGCCAGATTATTGGCGATCGTTTTTTTGATAAACAGACAGGTGAGATTATTCAATTCAGCTTAAAACCTGATGAAGATGGCATATCTCAATTTGAAGCTGCGCTGATTTCAATCTATGAAAAAGGGGTATAAACCTGGTGCAAACCGTCATTACAGTTTTTGAAGACCGCCAACAGAAATGTGAACTTTTACCCTGGCAGAAGACTGATATTCTCGAACTTCGTCACATCATTGGCGATAACCGTCTGTCATTATCGTATGATGGCGTGCTTCACATTCGACATTATGTTGGTTTTATTTCCAAGGGAAACACGCGCCTGCAGATCTTGCCAAAAATATATGAAAACAGCGGTTTGACCGAAGAAGACGAACAGCGTGAGGCAATGAAAGTATTACTGAATTTGCTGCGAGTGTCGGAGTTCAACAAAATACTATGCTTGCCCAACCAGTCCAGTGCCGCTGAACAATCAGACATTATGGAGCTCTTCATTTCGCTATTTGGCGATAAAGTATTTCAAGTATACTCTCGCCAAATGAACCGCGAGTATGTGGATATCAGTGAAAACAGTTCTTTTGTAAAAGGGAGCATCGATTTTTCTGCAAATATTCGTGCAAATCCGATCAGACGAGACAGACATATGATCACATATCAAAGTTACGAACATGATAATGTATTAAATAACACGATTAAAAGTGTCTGTCTAAAATTGATTCAATTGACCAGCCTACCGGAAAATAAAAAGAAACTCAAGAAGGCCTTGTTTTTTTTAGATGACGCCAGCGATGTGGCTTTAACGAAAGAGTTGTTTGATGCCGTTAAATTTACACGTTTGAATATGTCATTCAAACCAGTTTTTGAAATGGCAAAGATGTTTTTTTACAACTTGACACCACAGAGCTACCAAGGGGACGATACCGTTTGTTCATTTTTGATTCCATTAAATGAATTATTTGAATTTTATCTTTATAAACTCTTTTCTAATTTGGGAGAAGGCTATCACGCAAATTATCAAAACAGCCGTCGATTTGCCAGTAGTCAAAAAGCAGTTTTTGGCAGACAGGTACGACCGGACATTATAATTGAACATCACGGGAAAACGGTTTTAATCGCAGATGCCAAATATAAAAATCCCCATTATCAGAATGGAAAGTACAACCATATTAGTCAGGCTGATATTTACCAGGTTTTTGCCTATGCAAAGATCTATGGCGTTGATTCAGTGGCGTTGATCTATCCGCAGTTTGAGAAAGACTTGCCAGCTCCAATGATTGTTGATTTACAAGATCATCTTTCTAAAACGAAATTAATAATAGGTTGTATCGATATAAAAAAAGCCCATATCGAGAAGGACAGTGCATTATTAAAGCTGATGATGAATTTATAGGTACAAATGCATAAACTGTAGCCCAGTTGTAAATGATACCAATGTTTAAATATGTATAATATCATTGATCTTTACAGCGAGATGGGGTAGAATTACTACAATAACAAAACAGAGCGTGAACGCAAACCGTTTTTCAGTATACCTGAGAAGCGGTTTTGTTAATAATCGAATGCCAATGTGTGTTCGATGAAAAATCGGAGGAATAGATGGAATCCCCTTATGACAAAAAAAGACAGTTTATCATAAATGCTGTTTATATTTTATTGGTTGCGGCGATTGTATACCTGATTTTTGAGTATGCAATATCCCTGTTGAGCCCTTTTATCTTGGCTTTTTTGATTGCATATGTGCTTAAAGGTCCCGCTAAAGCGATTTCAGAATTGACAAAATTACCCAACAAGCTGGTGTCATTTATTTTGGTGCTGGTGTTTTATGGTGGTGCCGGGATTCTGGTGTCGTTGGTGGGAGTCAAATTGATCTCTATCATTTCGCAAACGAGCAGTGCCTTGCCAGAAATCTATGAGTATCAACTCAGGCCTTTTCTAATGACCACCTTTGACGGGATTGAACAGACCGTTTTTCTGATTGATGCGGCATTTGTTGACGTTTTGAATGCGGCGACGGAACAGTTGGTTAATTCCTTAGGCGATAATGTAACCAGCATATCATTGACATTTGTAGCATTCCTATCAGACCTGGCCGGATCCCTGCCAGCTTTTTTAATAAAAATTCTATTGATGGTAATTGCAACCTTTTTCATGGCTGTTGATTATGAGATGCTGTCATCATTTGTTTTCAGGCAGTTTTCACAAAAAGGAAATGAAATTATCCAGACAATAAAGAATTTTATTGTCAATACCTTGTTTGTTGTCATTCGATCCTATGCACTGATTATGTCAATTACATTTGTTGAACTTTCGATTGGGCTGTCAATTATCGGGATTGACAATCCCATTTTAATTGCCTTTTTTATTGCCATCTTTGATATTTTACCAGTCCTGGGAACCGGCGGAATTATGATTCCCTGGACGATTATAACCTTGCTTCAGGGAAATTATCAGACAGCCCTGGGATTGCTCCTGGTCTATCTTTTTGTGACGGTTATCCGTAATATTTTAGAGCCCAAAATTGTCGGTAGCCAGCTCGGGCTTCATCCGGTGGTTACTTTAATGAGCATGTTTTTAGGTGTGAACTTAATGGGGGTTCTGGGTTTATTTGGATTTCCAATTGCGCTCTCGCTACTGAAGCATTTAAATGATGTGGGGACAGTAAAATTGTTCAAATAAATGCAAATGAAGTGTCAAATAATTTTTAAATAAATCGAGAATAAAATCAGATTATAGTATAATTAGCTAATAGTGTTCGATTCGATATAAACCAAAACTTAACGCGCTAGGCGAGAAGGAGCGGCCAATGAAACACTCGAAATTTCTTAATACGCGGCTGATTTTGTTAGTTGGCGTCGTGCTGGTGATGTTTGTTTTACCCTTTCAGGCAAGCGCCGCCAGCAGTTGGGTCGCACCGTCTGAAGCTTATGATGCGGATAGTAATTATCTTGATGTGGCGATGGACAATGATCCGCCGGCAGAGATCCTGTTGCGGCCTTATTATTTTATCGACGGTACCGGGGCATCGCGAACAGTAAACGCTAACATCTGTGAACTGATTCTCAAAGCCGGCGAATCTGCGGATATCGCCTTTACAGTTGAATACGACGGCGGCAGAGTCGAATCCACCATTATGCTGACCTATAACGATAAAGACGATGCGCAGCCATCTTTGGATCAAATGTTCACCTTTACCCATGACACCAATCAATACTATTATGAGAGTATTGCTGAAGATTTTGACGGCGAAGGTGTTTATCATGATTCCGGCACGGATGTGGCTTTATACCGACCGCAAGACGGCGTACCTTGTCTAATGATAAACGTCGGTGGTTTAAACAGCTTATATCTGGAGATCGTCGGCGTCCGGGGTCTCGCCGGTGGTGAGCCGGGCAATGATTCATCAAGTGATGATTATGGCAGCGATAGCGAAGGACTGCCGTTTGGGGTCGTGATCGCCGTCGTTGGTGGGGCGGTGGTGGTCATTGGCTTATTTATCGGAAGCATAGCGCGCCGCAGCAAACTAAAACCGACACGCACCCCTGCGCCCAAAGATGTTGTCATCACCGATCCGGCGACCGGGGCGCAAACCCGGTATGTCCAGGACCCGGTCAGCGGGGAATGGGTCGATCCGGAAAGAGGCGGGGTGCTGAATCCCGACCGGCTGCCCGAATCGATGCGACAGCGGCAAGATGCCCGGAAATGGGTTGATCAACAAAACAAGAAACTGCAGACTGGCGACAATACGTTTGACCGAAAATTGGCTGAAGAGCTAGCTAAACAAGAAGCGACGAACCGTCAGATTGATGAATTGCTCCGGGTCTCCCAACGAGCCGGCGCTCTGCCGCAGAGTGAACTGACGATTAATATCCGCAAAAACGCTCAAAAACTTGTCGCTAAGCTGATCGATGGCTCCCAGCCGGTTTCGCCCGAGGCCATCGAACGGGTACGCGGGGCCTTCATTAAAACTGCCACCGGCACGATCATTTCTGCTGCGGAACTGCCGCGGGTACCGTCCGATTCGATGCTCTTAGCCGAGGCGTTTAACAACGAAGTGGAAGAAGTCTCACGCAACCAGACGGCTTCGGCCGTACTTTTTCGGACCATCTTTGGCATCGCCACGGGGGGAGGATCGGAGATATTTTTTCAAACCCACAAAGGTTATCTGCGGATGCGCGACTACGTCGATGACGGCGGCAACAGTGTTGAGGGCGGCTTCTTGACCGCCTCCTGGGGTGCGGTCAAGGATTATGCCGTCAGTAAAACGGCCGACAAGATCATCGGCAAGGTGAGTCCATCATTCAGTAAGTTGAATAAATCAAAAAGTGGAAAAATCGGTTATGATCAAGTCAAGCGATTGATCAAGTCTGATATTAATACCACGGATAAATATACCTTCGATATTGACGGAAAAGTCCGCCGGGCGATCGAAAGAAAATTTAAATAAGCAGGAGGTTTCATGAACGCAAAGACAATTACTTTAACGGATGCTCAGATCAAGGCGGTATCCCTAAGCAGTAACATAACACCGAATCTGCTGTGTCTGTTGCCGGATCATGACAATGGGGAAGGCGTTTCTGCGCCTGTTCTGGATCTGACTCAGCAGGCGGTGCTAACGGCAGTTCTGTGACCAATGAACACCGCCGATATCGCGGTTCTGCTGGCCAATGACGGCTTGATGCGTCTGCAGCTGAGCCTGCGCGGAGAAACCGGCGTGCTGCTGGGACGCGAAAACGACGGCATTCAGCTGCTTCCCATTAGCGAGGGCGACCTTGCCACGATGGTGATGGCTTACCTGGCTCAGGGCGGCGACCCGCGAAAGCGTGCCGCGGCGCTCAACCTTTCGCACAATGCATTTTTGCTGCTACTGGCCGCAGCTGATGCTTATAAAATGGGCTATCTTTCCGACCTTCTCAATCATACGGTATCGGATCCAATCCTTACGGTCAGTTCGCTTGAGCGGGCTATCACCGATGCTTATGAAAATACTGATCTGCGGTGGCTTTTGCCGTTTTCCTTGTTTCGCTTTGAGAACGTACCGCAGCTTGACGTCAAATCAGCCTTGTCGGAATTGGCTGAACTCGGTCTGATTGGGGCGGGTGGAGTGGTCTTGACAGAAGAAGGATCATTATTTATCGATGATCTGATGTATCGAAAGGTCATCGTCGATGTCAGCTCGCTTTATGGACAGGATACGGCGCTGGCCCGTTCACATGTCATGTTCATCCGAACTGAAGCCACACTGTGGGCTGTTCAATATGGCGACCAGGATGCAGCAGTACTATCACTGACGATCGACGAAGCATGTGAGCTGATGGTATCGCTGCTGATCCAGAAGGACGAACCACAGGATCGATCCGAATCAAAAACTGAAAGCTCCTCAGCAGCAAAGACGGAAGTCACAGAATGTTCCAAATGCGGACAAAGACTGGAACACGATGTGAAGTTCTGTGTGCATTGTGGTACGCCAGTACCGCTGCCTGCCGCACCAAAGGTCGCCATATTCTGCCAACACTGCGGTGCTAAACTTGCGCCAGGCAAGCATTTCTGCACAAAATGCGGCAAACCATGTGATTGACTGGTAACAACAGGAAACAAGCAAAAAAACAAAGTCATGGATTCAATGTGAACCCATGACTTTGTTTGTGTCGATATAAATATTATAGCTATCTCGTTTCATTATCTGGCTATCTCAGATCTTTTTTGATAGCCGCGGACAACACAAGAAAGGCTGAAGCAAATCACAAAATAACCGATTGCCAGTAATGCAAAAATCATAAAGACCTCTGGTGTCGTGGTATATCGTCCCATTACGACGAACCCGCTGCGGGTATACTCAGGAATCGCAACGACCTGTAAAAATGAAGTATCTTTAACGGTCGTAATGACCTGTGACAACAGGGAAGGAATAATACTTTTGAAACATTGCGGCAGCACGATCAATATTAATGTTTGGATCAGCGTAAAACCCTGAGATTTTGCAGCTTCAAATTGTCCTTCGGCGACAGAATTTAAACCACCACGGACTATTTCAGCAATGACGGCCGAGGTATATAAGGTCAATGCTAAACCGCCACGAATGACAATGGTCCCATAGGGAATCATAAAACAGCACACCAGAATCCAGAGCAGTAACGGGGTATTTCGGAACATTTCAATATAGAATCCGGCCAATTTACCAAAAACCCGTTTTTCATAGGTTCGCAGCAAGGCCAGGATGGTCCCGAAAATGATCGAGATAATGACAACTGATACTGAAAGCGTTAATGTTAACACCATTCCCTTGGCTAAAAATTCAACGTTTGAGGGCGTAAATACATTCATAAAAACATCTAACATGTAACCGCCTCCTCACTTGGTTCAAAGGGAATACGAGCAGTGTCCTGTCGTTTGAGGCGTTCTTCGTATTTTCTTGCCCAGGTTGCCAACGGGAAACAGAGCATAAAATATAAAAAACCGGCAAATACATAAGATGGACCGTAGTCGAGACTTGATGATGCCCAGGAATCGGCCATATACATCAGATCGAAACCTGAAATCATCGCCAGCACTGACGTGTTTTTAATCAGGTTGACAGCCTGATTTGTCAGTGGCGGGAGGATGATTTTGATGGTCTGTGGGAGGATGATATATCGCATATATTGGATATAAGTAAAACCCTGGGACTTTGCTGCTTCGACTTGTCCCACTGAGATTGAGGTAATTCCTGTTTTGACAACCTCAGAAACATAAGCACCATGATATATGCCCACCCCTAAAACACCAATCATAAACACACTTAGCCGTAGTCCGGCAATGGCCAGACCATTATACATAAAGAAAACCTGAATAACCAGGGGAGTGTTTTGGAAGAACTCAACATAAACCCTTGCAATCCCCCGCATTACTTTGTTGTTTGATGTTGAGATCACGCCAAAGATAATGCCCAGAACCAGTGCAAGAATTAAGGCGAGGGCTGCGACCTCAATTGTTCGCAGAAACCCTTCGCCAAACATTTGCCATTCGCCAAACATCTTCTCCCAACGCCATAAGGCAAAAGGATTAGAACTTTTCATTAATAATTAAGTCCCCATTTCGTAATTAGGCCTTCAATTGTTCCATCTTTAAGCCATTCATTGATATAGCCATCAACCGCTTCAGTCAGGGCCAGGCTGTCAAGTTTTGAGGTAACACCATATTGTTGTGGCGAGAATCGATCTGGTAAAATCATCGTTGAGTCATCAACATAGCCGCCAAGGATTGATCCGTCAACACAGAACGCATCAACTCGTCCGGAGTCGAGTGCTGCCTTGATTTCCGGGTAAGTCGCATATTCTGAGAATGATACGGTAATCCCTTTTTCAGTGGCTACTTTATTAACTGCTTCTTTGGATGTAGCGCTTTGAGCAACACCGATTACTTTGCCATTCATGTCAGCAAGACCTTTGAAACCGGCATCTTTTTTAACCAACAGGCCGACCGCATCTTCATAATAAGGGGTCGAGAAGTTATAGGTCAGTTTTCGTTCGTCAGTAATTGTGAAGGTTGCAATGATAAGATCAACTTCACCATTGTCAAGTAATGGACCACGGGTTTTTGCGGTTACCGGTGTTAATTCATAAGCATTTTCATCGCCAAGAATTTCTTTGGCCAGAAGTTTGACGATATCAATTTCAAAACCTTCAATTTCACCGGTGGCGGTGTTGCGAAGTCCGAAGTTTGGAACGTCTTCTTTAACGCCGACTCTTAAAACACCGGCTTTAATAACTGAATCAAGACTACCATCAGTCGTAGCAGTATCCTTTGAACCAGTCGAAGACGAACAAGCTGCCAAAGTAAACACCAGGCATAAAATAAGCAGAGCAGAGAGAACCTTTTTCATAATCATTTTCCTCCTAAATATAATAATTATAATACCTAATATCGTTGGACCAATATTAGAAATTAACGCAAGATCTTACTGAGAAAAAGCTTCGTTCGTTCTTCCGAAGGATTTTCAAAGAAATGTTCTGGTTTTCCTTCTTCCACAATCCGACCCTCATCCATAAAGATGACCCGGTCAGCAACAACTCGGGCAAAACCCATTTCGTGGGTAACAACCACCATCGTGATATTTTCCTTCGATAATTTGATCATGACATCAAGCACTTCTTGAACTGTTTCCGGATCAAGAGCTGATGTCGGTTCATCAAAGAGAATAATCTTTCGTTCGGTTGCCAGGGCTCTGGCAATGGCGACACGTTGTTGTTGGCCACCGGATAAGGTTGACGGATAAGCATTTTCCTTTTCACTCAGGCCAACCGTAGCCAGGTATTTTCGCGCTTTTTTAACGGCTTCTTCTTTTGTCAGTTTTTGTAATTTTATCGGCGCCAGGGTCAGATTTTCCAAAACTGTTTTATGTGGATACAAGTTGAAGCTCTGAAATACCATCGCCGATGTTCGCCGGACCAGCTGAATTTTGTTTTTTTGAGTAAGCTCTTCACCATCAATAAAGACATGCCCCGAAGTAGGTGCTTCTAAAAAATTCATACAACGAACGGTGGTGCTCTTACCAGAACCTGACGGTCCGATAATGACCAATTTTTCACCTTCTGCGACGGTTAGATTAATATCTTTCAGCACATGGTTTTCACCAAAAAATTTATTTACATCTTGAAGTTTAATCAATTATTCTTCCTCCAAATCTAATGTCAATAGCCAAAAAAAGAACTTCCATAAAATATACGCATTGTGTTATAGTATATTAGAAGCTCCTTTGCTACATCCGGTAATTTTAAATATAAAATACCCTTTTACAATAATATTATGAAGAAGAGCTTTTGTCAAGAGTTTTCAAAATGAAGCACAATTAGAAACGTCAATGTTGAAAAGAACTGAATAAGCAATTTTGTTTTGGGTATACACAAGAATAATCAAATATAACTTAAATTAGAGTGGAAAGAGGTCGGAAAAATGGGCGAAAAAATAACAACTGTTCAATACAAAGGCAATTTAAATGAGGTTTATCGAGTCGCTGAAAAGGGTATCGGCAATGCCTATCGCGAATACATCATTCGCACCAAAGAAGACGATCCAGTTGAACTTGCCAGAATTAAGTTTCAAAAAGGAGCCCGACACGAACCGGGATCGGAAGTGGGCGTGATTGATTCTGATTTGCTTGAAATTGTCAGAGATCGGTTAAAGTTATTTCAGGAAGGTGAGTTTGAATGTACTGAAAATGCGATGGCATTAGTTCATATTGAAACGGCGATCATGTGGTTAAACCGTCGGGTGGAAGATCGGATCAAACGAGATGTCATCGGGACTCATAAAAAATAAATTTGACTACTAAACAAAAAAAGGTTTGGCCATGGGAGTTACAAAAAACCCAATGGCGAACCTTTTTAATGTGCTAGCATTGAAATTAATCAGGTTAACAGATTCAATACCGAGGAATAAAGATCCTGGGTATTTTCTTTCCAGCGATTGCAGATATCAAGAGCCAACTTTAAAGTGGGAGCATTTAATGATATTTCCATCAGGACAATATTATTCTCGTGAAGCTTTAATTCAACGAGATAATCAGTTTCCCCTAATTTCTGGTAGTTTGCGGTAATTTTTACTTCCTTGAAGATCTTTTCCCGGTTTTCCTTAAGATAAAGATCGATCATATCGCTAATATAAGCCGGGATTTTCTGATGAAAAACCTTCAGTGTTTCCTTACCCATAGCTGACAAGGTGAGCACTGACTTTCCGTCATAATCCAACACCGAAAGAAATTCATCTTTGATCAGGTCATCAATGTATAGTTGAATATCAAAATAGCCAATCTGTAAATTTTCAATAATTATCAGGGCGACCTGTTCCCGGGTTAAAGAAGTTTTGATTTTTTTTAATACATAGAGGATGATCAGTTTATCCTCAGCCTGCTGTTCAGAATTAAAGAGCATGAATACCACCACCTTTGTTTTGCTATGAATATTGTAACATATCGATGGATCAATTTCCCTATTTCTATGTAAAAAAGAGGAAAAAATGAAAAAAGAAGTCAATCACAACCACTCTCTACCGCAAATTCATTGTAACCAGATAATTATCAATCTGGGGCAGTCGTTGGGTGCGACCGAAATCGGTTTTTCCGATTTAACAGTATTACCGGCCAAAAAACGAATGAACTTTGATCACGGCATTACGGTTATTATTAAGCTTTCCGACGGCATTTTAAACCAGATCGGGGCTGAGCCCACCCAAACCTATTTCAGCCACTACCGGAGTGTAAATCGTTTGATTGACGACATCTCCTTACGGATTCTATTAGAGCTGGAAGCCCGGGGTTATCCCAGTGTGGCGATTCCTGCATCCCAGTCCGTTTCAGATCCGGAAGATCAATTCACCGGCGCTTTTCAGCACAAAACAGCAGCAGTTTTGTCGGGTCTGGGCTGGATTGGGCGCAGTGCCTTATTTATTCATCGGCACTACGGACCCCGGGTTCGTATCGGTACCATCTTAACCAGCGCGCCTTTAATCGTCGGTGAGCCGGTAACTCAAAGCGTCTGCGGTTCATGCCGGACCTGTGTCAGTGCCTGCCCGGCGATGGCTATTGAAGGTCAGCTCTGGAAACCAGGAATGCCCCGAAATCAGCTTTATGATGCTCATGCCTGCAGCCAGCATATGAAGGAAGCCTATCATCATATCGGCAGGGGAGTTGTCTGTGGTTTATGTGTAGTGGCTTGTCCGATCGGGAAATAAAGCGAATTCTAATCAGCTTATATTGCTGAAATCGAAAAAAAATACTTTAATTGCGAAAAATTCTTAAATAGGTTTTTTTTTCTCTGAAAATATTATATAATAGATAAGGAGAACTGCCGGCTGGTTTTGCTAGGCAGTTTTTAAATTGTAAAGAAACAGAGAGAAGCGTTGAAAAAATTTATAATAAACGGCGTGGAGGATGATAGCATTCTCAGCGAAATGGAAGTCGAGGCGGGGGATATCCTCCTGTCGATCAACGGCATGCCGGTGACTGATATATTGGATTATCGCTATCTGATTGCCGATGACACCTTAGAAGTAGAAATCGAAAAACCGGATGGCGAAATCTGGGAACTGGATATTGAAAAAGAATATGAAGAAGATTTGGGGGTAACCTTTCCAGAAGCGATGATTGGAACAAAAACCTGCAAGAATAACTGTATCTTTTGTTTTATCGATCAACTGCCAGCTGGTATGAGAGATAGCCTTTATGTCAAAGATGACGACGAACGATTGTCGTTTTTAACCGGCAATTATATTACCATGACTAATCTCACCACCGATGAGCTGAATCGGATTATTCGCTACCGTATTATGCCGATGAATCTATCGATTCATACCACCAATCCCGAATTACGGATCAAAATGCTTAAAAACCGTTTTGCCGGGGATGTGATGTCATATCTGAAGACATTTTATGATAATGGTATTCAAATGAACGGACAAATCGTTTTGGTCCCCGATTTTAATGATGGCTTTGAACTGAAAAAGACGCTTAATGATTTAAAAACATTTTATCCCGTTCTTCAATCAGTTTCGGTGGTCCCGGTCGGTCTTTCCAACCATCGCCAGGGTTTGGAAAAACTTCGTCTTTTTAATCAGGACGATGCCAGAAAAACCCTGGGAATTATTAATGCCGTCCATGATGAAATGGAAGCAGCACACGGCGATGGATTTGTCTATCCCAGCGATGAGTTTTTTTTACTGGCTAAGCTTCCCATTCCCGAAAGTGATTATTATAACGGATTTCCCCAAATTGAAAATGGGGTGGGGATGATGGCTGATTTTACGGCCTCGGTTCAGGAAGCCTTATCGGTGATCAAAACTGAGAATGCTGATTTGCCAACAACCGCCACCAAAAGAATCGGGATCCTGACCGGAACTGCGGCCTATGATTATCTCAACAATCTGGTTGCTGAGATTAAACAAGCATATCCATTACTGGATCTGACCGTTTTTCCAATCACCAACCATTTCTTTGGCGAAGCCATTACCGTATCCGGGCTGCTCACCGGTTCGGACATCCTGGCCCAAATGAAACCTCGGTTGGAGCGAAATCCCTGCGATTTGCTGCTACTGCCTGAAAACGCCCTGCGCAGCGATACCGATACCTTATTGGATGACTGGACCCTGGAAACATTAGGCGAAGTCCTTAATGCGACCATCCGCGGCATTCCGGTTCAGGGTGAAGACCTGCTGCAGATATTATTAGACAATTAAAAATACGATTAAAACTTTCAAATGAATAAAAAATAATGATATAAATGAAGTGAGGAAATAAAATGCCAAAGCCTATCGTAGCAGTGGTTGGCCGCCCGAATGTGGGAAAGTCAACCCTGTTTAATAAATTAGTTGGAGAACGAATTGCCATCGTCGAAGATACCCCCGGAGTAACCAGAGATCGGATCATTGCCGACGCCGAATGGCAGAACCACCATTTTACCCTGATCGACACCGGCGGAATTGAACCCCATACCAAGGATGACATTCTTTTGCAAATGCGGATTCAGGCTGAAATCGCCATTGATATGGCCGATCTGATTGTCCTGATGGTCGACGGTCGTGAAGGAATGACCGCATCGGATCTGGAAGTTGCCAATATGATCCGAAAACATGAAAAAGATGTGTTATTGGCCGTCAATAAGGTTGACAGCCAGGGTCTGGAAAATAACGCTTTTGAATTCTATAACCTCGGAATCGGGGAGCCGATAGCCATCTCAGCCGAGCAGGGATTGGGTTTAGGAGATTTTCTGGACGAAATCATCAACCATGTCAAGCGTTATTACGACGAAGAAGAAACCGAAGATGATCGACTGCGGGTTGCCGTTATCGGTAAACCAAATGTCGGGAAGTCGACCCTGATTAATAAGGTCCTGGGCGAAGAGCGACTGATTGTCAGCGATATCCCCGGTACCACTAGGGATGCTGTCGATACCGGCGTCAGATACGACGGGGAAGACTATGTCTTAATTGATACCGCCGGATTGCGACGCAAGAAAAAAATCTACGAAGATATTGAACGTTACAGCATCATCCGCGCCATTGCCGCCGTTGAACGAAGCCAGGTAGTCCTGGTTCTGATTGACGCATCCCAGGGCGTCACCGAACAGGATGCAAAAATTGCCGGGATCGCCCATAATCGCTCCAAACCATCGATCATTATTGTCAATAAATGGGACGCCGTAGAAAAAGACAATAAAACCATGAAGAAGATGGAAGATGATATCCGGGATGCGCTTTCATTTATGGATTATGCTCCAATCATTTTTATCTCGGCCAAAACCGGACAGCGATTGGGCAAAATATTTGAAACCATCGAATATGTCAAAGCTCAGAGTGCCAAACGGATTACCACCGGTAAGGTGAATGAAGCCTTGGCTGAATTTGTGATGATGAAACAGCCGCCATCAAAACATGGCCGTCGTCTAAAATTATATTATGCATCCCAGGTGGCCATTAATCCGCCAACATTTGTGGTGTTTGTCAATGATATGACCCTGGTTCATTTTTCTTATCAGCGTTACCTGGAAAACAAGCTCCGGGAAACCTTTGATTTCTTTGGAACACCGATTCGCTTTTTTATCCGGGAACGATCTGAATAAAAGTGATAACTGATTGAAGAACGAAAATTTTGCAGCAGCATATGCAGAATTTTCGTTCTTTTTGGATCGACATAACTGGGCAGATTCCATACAGAGTCAAAAATAATTTGTCGCGAAATGTAAGTTTCGTGACAAAAACGTTAAAATGTGATAAGCTATCAATAATTCATCCGTCCTCAGCCAGTCTAACTTTGTGATCTGTTCTAATCGGCTTTTCAACAGTTCACGTTCACAACTAACTGCCAAATAAATTTTAGGAGTAATGTCATGTCAACCCCAACAAATCTAACTGATAAAGTAATTCCGAACAACAGATTGATCGATGAATTCCTGAATTATGTTTTGACGATTAAAGGTTATTCCGAAAAATCAGCTCAGGCATACCGTTATGATCTGATTATCTTTTTCAGGTTCATCAAGCGCTATTTTGCCATGGTTCCCCAATCCCTTGACTTTGATGAGATTACCATCGATGATGTCTCAATTGATGATCTGAAATCAGTCAATCTGGGGATCCTCTATGCTTTTCTTTCCTATTCAAGCAAGGAACGGCATAATTCAGACGCCGCCCGAAGCCGGAAGGTATCATCGTTGCGATCTTTCTTTAACTATCTTTGTAATAAGCAGAAGTATTTTCTTCCCAATCCGGTGACTGAATTGGAAATGCCCAAACTTCCGGCCCGTCACGCCCGTTATCTGGAATGGGATGAAGCCGTCGATCTATTGAAAGGAATAACCGGCCGTCATAAAGAACGGGACTTTGCCATTGTCACCCTATTTCTCAATTGCGGGATGCGACTTTCTGAGCTCACTCAAATTAAAATCTCTGACATCAAGAATGATGCTCTGCGGATTATCGGAAAAGGAAATAAGGAACGGACTGTCTTTTTAAACCATGCTTGTTTAAAGGCGATTAACCGATATCTGGCAGTTCGCCAGGAGTCAGACTCCCCTTATCTGTTTCTCAGCCAGCAGAATACGCCCATCAGCAACCGAGCGGTTCAGCATCTGGTTAAGAAACACCTGGCCAGTTGTGGGCTCAATACCGACGAAATCAGCGTCCATAAGCTTAGACATACGGCGGCAACTCTGATGTTTCGTTATGGCAATGCCGATCTACGCTCAGTCCAGGAAATTCTTGGACATCAGAACGTTTCGACAACACAGATATATACCCATATCAATGAAGAAACCCTTCGGGACACCTTAAATCAAAATCCCTTATCTCAATTTGAAAGCGATGATGATTAATAGTAAATTAATCTGTAGAATATAGTTTGAAAACAGAACTTACGTTTGTTTTTCTGCTTTGGATATGTTATAATAAGCTATAAAAATTTGGAGGAATGCTAATGTACGAGGATTTGAACAGCAAACAGTTTGCAATATTAAAATTTATCGAAGCCCAAATGCGTGATAAGCGTTATCCCCCATCAGTGCGGGAAATATGTGCCGCTGTTAATCTAAAATCGACCTCCACCGCTCACACCTACTTGAAAAAGCTGGAGGAACTGGGGTATATTAAGCGGGATGCAACGAAAACCCGGGCCATCGAAGTCCTTCGTCACGATCCCAACGAAACAATTTCAAGTTATTTTGACGAAAAGACGATTGTTTCACTGCCAATTTTAGGTTGCGTTACTGCTGGTGCACCGATTCTGGCGATTGAAAATATCACCGATATTTTTCCGCTACCGTTAGATTTTACTGGGACAGACGCCGCCTTTATTCTTGAAGTTAAGGGAACAAGTATGATTGATGCCGGTATTCTGGATGGCGATAAGATTATCGTCAGAAAACAGGAAACCGCAAGAAATAATGAAATTGTTGTGGCACTCCTACTTGAAGATAATGAAGCCACGGTAAAACGAATATTTTATGATGAAACCGATAAAATCCGGCTCCAACCCGATAATAAAACGATGGATCCGATTATCTGCAGAGCCGAAGATGTCAAAATTCTCGGTAAAGTTACCGGATTAATTCGCAAATTCTAAACAAAAAAAAGATGTGCAAACATCTTTTTTTTGTTTAGTCTAATTCATTTCAGCTAATCCAGTTTCATTTTATCTTCAATATTTTTAAAGATATCTTTTTCAATATGATTTTTATTTGCTTTAACTAATTCAATCTGGCTTTCAAAAAGTTGATTTTGTAAATCCAGAATTGTTTTACGGCTGGTTTCACTTTCAATTTTGCTTTGCCGCAAATGTTCACGATATTGGGCCAGTAAATCATTTTTTTCATCCAATTCTTTCTGGAGTATTTCTGTTTCGGTAGTCAGGGTTTCATATTTTGCTTTTTCTTCATTTAATACATCGTTTGTTTTCTTAAGTTCTTCTTTTACCAGTTTAATCTCGCCGCTTTCTTTAGCTTTGAATTCTTCACTGGTGCGAACTTCTTCTTCAGCAATGAATAGCCGTTCGGTAATATTCATACAGCCTAGAATTGCGATCCGAATGTGGTTAGTAAAAGGATTAGCAGCCTTGACGCGTTCCAATTCGGCATTGACGTAATCAGAAACATGTTTAATATGCTCTTCGTTTCCCTTTGCCTTTAAATTAAATTCGGTATCTAATATGCGTAATTCCATTATTGTTTGTTCAGGCATTTCTTCCTCCTGTGAAATAAATTTTATTTTTTAGTATAATAATCATTTTTTAATCTGTTCTCTTCTATTATATGTAATAAAGCAAAAAATTACAAATGATTTATCAATTAATAATTTTCGATGACGTGAGAGAGCTCGGAATTTTCGATGATCTGATAGTTTATCTGCTTTTGGTCGAGGTGATTAAAGCCTTCCCGTGATTCTTCATAAATCACTGGGATGGAGTAGATCGGCTTATTGTATTTGTTGGCGTAATCCAGGGTATGAATGGTTCCGCTGCCCGGCGCGAAATTGGATACGATCATAAATTGGCTGGTACCGCTTTGTAGCCGATCCCGTTCGATGAATTTGTAAGGCTGAACCGTTTCATGATGACTGTATTCGGAAACCAGACAACCGCCCTGATCACAAATATTTTCCGCCAAACCGCGATTTGAGGCTGGATAAACTTGAGCCAAACCTGAAGGCAAAAATGCCACCGTCTTTCCGCCGGCAGCCAGACAGCCTGAATGTCCATCAGCGTCTGAGCCAACCGCCAGGCCGCTGATCACCACGAAATTATTTTCGGCCAGCAGCTTGCCGGCCTGAAAGGCGAAGTCGGATCCCAGCCGGGATGGCGAACGGCTACCAATAACTGCGGCTTGTTTAGGGTGATTTAGGACTTCAAGATCACCCTGGTAATACAACAAGACTGGGTTATCGCTGAAACTCAGGCACGCTGGAAAATCAGCAGCTAAATAAGATTTGTAATGGATTCCCAGCTCATCACATTCATCGATCAGCCGTTTGGTATCGTCCATGGATGCATCAAGTTCTGTTTGACCAATTTGATTAGAGATAATATGAAAGGTTTGACCAATTTCCACAATTTCCTTTAAATCAAGACTCTCGGGGGCCGTAATCATATCCAGCATTAGTTTAACTTTCTGGCGCCCGACCCCCTTTAGTTGCAAGAGCCCGATAATAATCTCGTCTAAATGATTCATACCTGTACGCAGTTCTTATTCGCGGAGCTGGGCGTCAAATGATCGTTTTAATTCGCTGAGGATCTGATCGATCACTGGATTGATATCATTGTCGTTAAGGGTCCGTTCGTGATGTCTGAAGTTTAAGGCATAGGCCAGACTCTTATAACCTTCGGGAATTTGCGCCCCGGTATAGACATCAAATAATTCGATGCTTTCAAGAATTTCACCACTGTTTTTGCGGATAATCGTTTCAACCGCTGCCGCCGGAATATCGGCTTTTAATAAAATCGCCAGGTCGCGATTTGACGCCGGGAATTTGGGCAGATCGGTAAATTTATTATCCAGGGATGAGCAATCAAACAACGCCGCAAACGACAATTGACAGACATAACAACGCTTTGGTAGTTCATAATTCTTAACAACCACCGGATGAATCTCCCCAATCTCGCCTAATTTTATCCCACCCACAAAAATCTCAGCTTTTCGTCCGGGATGAAGAAAGTCTGAGCCACCGGCAATAAAATCGGGATATTTAATTCCGGACTGCTCCAGTAACAGCTCAACAACCCCTTTTAATTCAAAATAATCCTCACAGCCATAGCTGCTGATAGCCAGTTTCTGTTCTTCGATGGGCAATTCCCCAGACTTGGTATTCTTTCGATAGGTATTGGACAGTTCAAAAAAGTGACCATACGGATTTTTGCGATTATAGTTTAGTGAAATCACTTCCAATTGATGTCCGATCAGCGTATGGCGCATAATGCTGTTTTCTTCCCCCAATGGGTTGATCAGTGGGATGAGGTTATCCTCAAGCTGTGTATTCAGCCCGTGAAGCCGTTTTTCACTAGTGAAAGAGGATGTCAGAGTTTCATAGTACCCCTGACCCACGAGGATGTTTTTGAGGGCGTCTTCAAATTTCTGAACCGGGGTTTTACCACCGACCATGGTTTCGCCCCCCATGATGGTGCCGGGAATCATATCGTAGCCAAAAATCCGGACCACTTCTTCAGCGAGATCTTCTTTAAGTTCAATATCCAGCCGATAGCTGGGGACTTCAACTTCCAGCACATGATCAGAGATTTTTTCGATCTTGAAGAATAACCGGGTCAGCATTTCTGAAATTTCATCGATGGTGAGTGAAATACCAACAAAGGCATTGAACCAATTAATATCGAGGCTGACTTTTTTTAAGGATTCGACGCTGGGATAAACGTCGATCAGCCCTTCAATGACTTCGCAAGCACCGATTTCTAAAAGTAGATGAGTCGCCCGCAGTGCGGCAATACCAGCTAATTCGGGATCAACGCCCTTTTCAAAACGGGCTGAAGCTTCGGTTCTCAGACCAAGCTGCTTGGCCGTTAAACGAACACTGCCTTTGTTGAAATTGGCGGATTCCAGTACGATGAGACTGGTTTTTTCGGTTATTTCTGAATTTTCGCCGCCCATTACGCCGGCAATCGCCACCGGGACCTTACCGTTGGTGATCATCAGCATGGTTTCATCGATGTCCCGTTCTTTATCATCAAGGGTCACAATTTTCTTATTGACGGTGGTTTTAACAACAATTTCCTGGGACTGGAGGCTCTCATAATCAAAGGCATGCAGTGGTTGTCCCAGTTCCAGCATTACATAATTGGTGACATCGACAATATTGTTAATTGGACGTACGCCACTGTTGAGCAGTTTGACCTGCATCCACAGCGGCGACACTTCAATTTTCTTGACCTTCAGCATCTTGGCCACATAACGGGGACAGGCTGGATCTTCGATTCTGACCGCTAAATAATCGTTGATCTGATTTGAGCTTTCAGCCGCATTATAAGTACTAAAATCAGCTATCGGGAGATCCAGGGTTGCTGACGCTTCCCGGGCGATGCCGATGATCGATTGGCAGTCCGACCGGTTAGCCGTCAATTCCACATCGATGATCACATCATTAAGCCACAACAGTTCCCGGGCATCCATTCCCAGCGGGGTATTTGCCGGCAGAATCAAAATTCCTTCCATGGTTTCTTTGGAAAACAAATCGGTATTCATGCCCAGTTCTTCAATCGAGCAGAACATCCCGTAGGAAAGCAGGCCTCTAAAATCATTGGTACCGATTTTGGTACCATTGGCAAGCACGGCCCCATCAACAGCCACCGGAACGACGGCACCGACAAAGACGTTTTTGGCAGCGGTAACAATCACCCGCTCGTCGGTTCCCATATCTACGGTACAGACAATCAGCTTATCGGCATTGGGATGGGGTTCAATCTTGGTGATTTTTCCAGTAAAGATATTGGCGATATTTTCTGCCACAACGGTCATTGTTTCGACTTTTGTACCTGACATGGTCAGAGCCTCGCCAAAATCATAAGGGGGTATTTTTATGTCAACATATTCTTTTAACCAATTTAATGAAACTAGCATATTATGATTCCTCCTATTTAAATTGCGCTAAAAAACGCAGGTCGTTTTCAAATAATAAACGCAGATCGTTTATTCCATACTTGATCATGGTTATCCGGTCAAGTCCCATTCCAAAGGCAAAGCCACTGTATTCATCGGGATCGATACCGCAGAACCGCAAGACGTTGGGGTGAACCATGCCGCAGCCTAGAATCTCGATCCAACCGGTGTTGCTGCAAACCTTGCAGCCGACGCCGCCACATTTAAAACAGGTGACATCCATTTCCGCGCTGGGTTCGGTAAAATAAAACTGATGGGGTCGGAATTTCGTTTTGGTCTGTTCGCCAAATAGCTTTTTGGCAAACAAATCCAGAGTTCCTTTAAGATCGCTCATGGTAATGCCCTTGTCGATAACTAAACCTTCCATCTGATGGAAAACCGGCGAATGGGTGGCATCTATTTCGTCGCAGCGATAAACCCGGCCTGGGGAGATAATCCGCAATGGCGGGTTTTGTTCCTGCATAACCCGTACCTGGACTGGCGAGGTCTGGGTTCTCAGAACAATATCGTCCTCATAATAAAAAGTATCCTGCAAATCTCTGGCGGAGTGATCCTGAGGAACGTTCAGGTAGTCAAAATTATATTTAGCCCATTCGATTTCCGGACCTTCGGCAATCGAAAAGCCCATGCCCAGAAAGATTTCTTTCAATTCGTTGACGGTGGTGGTCAGCGGATGTAGATTTCCGGCCTGATGCTTTTTCCCTGGTAAAGACACATCGATGCTCTCTTCTTTGATCTGGGCTTCGATTTCTTTTTGCTCAAGAGCATGTTTCTGGGCTGAAATATTATTTTCAATTTCTTCCCGTACTTCATTGGCCAATTTCCCGATAATTGGACGTTCTTCATTTGAAAGCTTACCCATTCCCTTCAGGGCAATAGTCAGCTCCCCCTTTTTCCCCAGATACTTTATTCTCACATTATCCAGTGTTTTTAATTCTTCAACGGCATTAAGATCGGCCAAGCAGCGATCTCTTAATTGTTTGAGTTCTAACTCCATTTTTTTCTCCTTTTTAAATAAAAAAATCGTCCTTCTAAAAAGGACGAAATAATTCCGCGGTACCACCTTAAATTAATACTGATTGTATTCACTCAAAATTTTAACGCAATTAACGTTAGAGGCTAATGATCATCAAAGTTGATGACGTTCACGTCTAAAACTCCAGAGGGAACTTCAATAAAATTAAACACAAAATCTCTCAGCCTGGGATTTTTTCTCTGTAAAATTTAATATTTATTTACTCGCTCTATCATTGTTGTTATGTTATTTAATTTTATTTTTGATCTTGCTTTTAAAAACTTATTTAAAGTCTCTGATCAGGTCGTACATAATAATCCCTGCAGCAGTTGAGACATTAAGTGACTCGGCCTGACCCAAAATCGGAATTTTGAGTAACAGGTCACAACACTCATTCATTTCATGCGACATTCCCTTGGACTCGTTCCCCATGACAATTGCAAATGACCCGTTAAGGGGTTCGCGCTCCCATAAGGGACTGCCCGCTAGGGAGGTGCCAATGATGGTGATTGACTGGTCTTTTAATTGCTGCACATAGTCGAGCAAGGACTCAACTTGATAAATTGGCAGGTGAAAAACTGAACCCATCGACCCGCGCAGCACTTTTTCGTTATAAACATCGGCCGTTTTGGCGGATGTCACCACACAGTCAAAGCCGGCTGCATCGGCAGTACGGATGATGGTGCCAACATTGTAGGGATCCTGAACGTCTTCCAGTAATACGTACCGTTTGAAAATGCCAGGCGGTACGCTTATTTTAGGTAAGATACAGATTATCCCTTCCGGTTTTTGCAAACTGGAGACGGATGAAAGAATTGCCGGGTTAACTATTGCTACGGTCACATCTTTTTCGGTTAATGCGATTAAATAATCACTGATCAAACCAGCATTGATTTCCAGCCATTCATTAGTAACAAAGACTTGTTTAAACGGCAATACGTTTTTGATAGCCTCCAGAAACAGCTTGGTTCCTTCGATTGCGAAGGTTCCCTCCGCATCTCTAAAGGCTTTACTGCTTAGTTTGCGCAGATATTTAAGCTGATCATTATTCTTTGAAGTGATTTCTTGAAACATTGTTAATGATCTTTTCGGGATAATTTATTAATTTCATTAATGGATCGGTTCTCGCCCATGACAATCAGCTTATCGCCTGAATGGATGATATCATTAGCGACGGGTGAAGCGTTCAGAACATCCAGTGTTCGAATAGCAATCACATTTAAACCATGTTTTTCTCTCAGGTTCAGTTGATCAAGGGTTTTTCCTTCCCAGATATGGAGGGACTCGACTTCAACAATGGAATGATTGGTATCGAGTTCTAAAATATCGATAAAATCACCTGAGAACAGATTATGGGCAACGCGTTCGCCCATATCGCGTTCAGGCGAAAACACTTTTTTGACCCCTAATTTAAGCAGCACCTTTTCATGTTGAGCATTATTTGCTTTCCCATAAATTTCGCTGATTCCCAGCTCTTGAGCATTGACAATTCCCATGATACTGCTGTTAATATCGGATGTGATCGAAACAACCACGGCGTCCACATTTTTTAACCCAATCGACTTCAGTGCGTTGATATCTGTGACATCCGCCTGGACCGCATAGGTTACTAAATTAGCAATATTTTGAATCTTTTCTTCGTCATTATCGACAACAACAACATTACAGCCCAACTCACTGAGCGTGATGGCAAGTGCTTCACCAAAACGCCCTAAACCAAGGACTGCAAACTGCTTTTCTTTCAATTAATACTCCTCCTCTAGCCAATCATAATATTGCCTTCAGGCAATTTAAAATTACCAACGTTTTCCCGGGCTCGTTTTTCACTACGTGAAATCGCATAGGCTACCGTCAATGGACCCAGCCGACCGACAAACATGGTAATACTGATGGCTATTTTTCCCCCAATTGATAAATGAGGGGTTAATCCGGTTGTTAAACCAACCGTTCCAAATGCGGAAAGCACTTCAAAAACAACTGTTTCGAAGGACGCTTCAGGCTCAGTACATAATAACACAAAGATCATAAAGATGACAATACCCAATGCAATAACAATCACCGAAATTGAACGGCGGATGGCTGGTCCTAAAATACTGCGTTTAAAAACAGTGACATCCTTTTTCCCATAAAGCACCGAAACCACGGTCAAAATAATAATCGCAAATGTGGTTGTTTTTATACCACCACCAGTGGATCCCGGAGAAGCACCGATAAACATAAAAAGCATCGTTAAAAACAGTGACGGTGTTGTCAGAGCAGCAATGTCGATGGTGTTATAACCGGCGGTTCGCGGTGTCACAGATTGGAAAAAAGCGGCCATCAGTTTTCCAGGCAAGGAAAGGTTTCCCATGGTTTTCGGGTTATTATACTCAAAAATAAAAAAAAGAACAAAACCTATGATCAAAAGAAATCCCGTGACGGTCAATGCCAATTTGGCGTGCATGGTCATCTTTTCGAATTTCCGAATGTTAATGATATCACTGGTTACTGCAAAACCAAGACCGCCAAGAATAATTAGTCCGGCGATTGCAAAATTAACAATAAAATTGTCAACATATTTTGTCAGGCTGGAATAATTACCAAAAAGATCAAAACCAGCATTGCAGAAGGACGAAATAGCATGGAAAAAGCTGTATGCAGTACCCTTTATAAAACCATATTCCGGAATAAAAACAAGAGCCAGGATCAGCGCTCCAACAGTTTCAATAGCCACAGCCGAAAAGAAAATATACTTGGTGAATTTGACAACCCCGGAAAGCGAATCCATATTTACCGAAGATTGAATTAACAACCGGTCTTTGATGGTAATTCGTTTCCCGGCCAGAACAAAAAACATGGTAGTCAGTGACATGAAACCCAATCCACCAATCTGGATTAGAAAAATAATGACAAACTTCCCAAATACCGACCAATACGTCCCTGTATCAACTACTACTAACCCGGTTACACAGACGGCCGAAGTAGACGTAAACAAAGCGTTAACAAAACCGCCGCTCGCCCCAGAATTACTGGCGATGGGCAAAGTAAGAAGAATTGCGCCCAGCAGAATAACCAGAGCAAACCCATATATCAACATTTCAGCCGGGGACCGCTGCCCTACAAATTTATTGAAATTCCAACGTATTTTTTCTGCCACGATTCTATCTCCACCTAAAAATATTTAACAATCATACATATTTTAACACTCCACAATAAAAAAGCAACAATAATATACAACAAAAAAACTTCCCAAGCATGGATAATCCGTTGAGAAGTTTTTTCAGTACGATTAGTTCATGTTTTTCTTTGATACTTCAACTAAGTCTTTGAAAGCATTGATGTCATTCATGGCTAAATCAGCTAAGATTTTACGGTCAATTTCAACACCTGCCTGCTTTAAACCAAACATGAATTTGCTATAGCTTAAGCCATACATTCTGGCACCGGCATTGATTCTGGTGATCCACAATCTTCTGAAATTACGTTTCTTTTCTTTTCGGCCAACATACGAAGATCTGAGTGCTCGCATAACGGCTTCATTTGCTGATCTATATAACTTACTTTTGGCACCATAATAGCCTTTTGCAAGTTTAAGTACTTTTTTATGTTTCTTTTTGGCATTAACGCCCTTTTTAATTCGCATTATCTATTTCCTCCTATCCTTAAATATTATCTTTTTACCATTTTGATCATTTTCATTACTACTTTAGCATCTCCAGGAGCTAAACCAGTAGCTTTTCTGAGATTTCTTTTTCTCTTGCTGCTTTTTTTGTTTAGAATATGGCGTTTGCCAGCTTTTGTTCGTTTAATGAAACCTGATTTTTTTATTTTAAAACGCTTTGCAGCACCACGATGTGTTTTCATTTTTGGCATAACTATTTCCTCCTCCCTGTACAAGGTATCTTTTTATAAAAAACTATAACTGAGAAACTTAATAAAATCATCTAAGCTCCGGTAACAGATAGTCAATTAACACGTTGATTTACTTATCTTTTTTGGGGGCTATATACATAACCATATTTCGGCCTTCGATTTTTGGTGCTTTCTCGATCACGGCAAGATCAGAAACTCGTTCTGCAAAATCAAGCAATACTTCTTTTCCCTGTTCCGTATAAGCCATTTCGCGGCCTCTGAAACGAATAGCCACTTTGACACGACTACCTTGCTCCAAGAATTTGATGCAATTTTTAATTTTAACATTAATATCATGCTCTTCAACTCGAACCGACATACGAATTTCTTTAATAACCACTGCTTTTTGATTTTTCTTAGCTTCTTTTAATCGTTGAATTTCTTCATATCGAAACTTTCCGTAGTCAAGGATCTTACAAACCGGCGGTTTAGCGTTTGGTGAAACTTTCACTAGATCCAAATTTTTCTCATCGGCTAATGCTTGAGCGTCTTTAGTATTCATGACTCCCAACATCTCACCGGCTTCGTCAATTACACGGATTTCGCGATCACGGATCTCGTTATTAATTTCGTGTTGAACATCTTTGCTAATAGTAATATACCTCCATATATAAAAATTGCAGGTAGATTCACTCCACCTGCAAAAAAATACTAACGAACATTTATAATGAGTTCATTCATATTTACCTATTTCCCTAAGAAATGAGGTGAGAAGTGGGATTCCTCTACTTTGTTACTACGCTATTATATGCTTATTTATTATTAATGTCAACTGTTTTTTTATGAAAGTAACGCCCGATCATTGGCAAATTCTTCGCCGCTGGCCTGCCCAAACCGTTTCAGTAAATCTTCGACGGTCAGTTGCTGCTTTTCTTCGCCCTTGATATCCAAAATGACCCGTCCTTCATGCATCATAATCAGTCGATTGCCATGTTCAATGGCGTGGCGCATGTTATGAGTTACCATCAGGGTGGTCAGATTGCCTTCATTGACAAAACGGTCGCTTAATTGGAGTACCTTGTCGGCTGTTTTGGGATCCAAAGCAGCTGTGTGTTCATCCAGTAACAGCAATTTGGGCTTTTTCAATGTTGCCATTAGTAAGGTCAACGCCTGTCGTTGTCCCCCTGAAAGCAGACCAACCTTGGCATGGAGTCGATTTTCCAGCCCTAAATCCAGATGGCTGAGATATTCTTTGTAAATCTCCCGTTCCTTATTGCTGATTCCCCAGTTCAATGACCGGGTCTTGCCGCGACGATAGGCCAGGGCCAGGTTTTCTTCAATTCCCATATTGCCGGCCGTACCCATCATTGGATCCTGAAAGACCCGGCCGATTACCCCCGAACGTTTATGTTCCGGCAGCTTGGTAACATCCAATCCGTCAATCAGGATGGAACCCTTATCAACACCAAAGACACCGGCCACACAATTGAGAAAGGTGGACTTACCGGCCCCGTTACCACCGATTACGGTAACAAAATCGCCTGCTGCCAGTGACAGACTGAACTTACTTAAGGCAACTTTTTCATTGACTGTTCCAGCATTAAATTTTTTCTCGATATCATTTATTACTAGCATTTTATAGATCGCCTCCATTCATCGATTTTTTAAGAGGGCGAAGATAGGTTTTAAAGACTGGTAATGACAGCGCAATTGCCACTGTAATCGCGGTGAACAATTTCAAATCGTTGGCTGGCATACCCAACTTTAATACCAGGGCAATGATAATTCGATAGGTGATGGCACCCAGTGCTAATGAAATCAGACAATTGAAAAAATTTCTGGTGCCAAAAATAACTTCACCAATAATAACTGAGGCCAAACCAATGACGATCGAACCGATTCCCATCTGAATATCAGCAAAGCTCTGGCTCTGAGCAATTAATGACCCGGACAGAGCAACCAGACCATTGCTGATGACCAGGCCAAGAATAATCATATTATTGGTGTTGATCCCCTGGGCTCGGGCCATTTGCGGGTTATCGCCAGTGGCTCGGATGGCACAGCCGATTTCAGTTCCGAAAAACCAGTATAAAAGACCAATAATCGCCATCACACTGATAAAACCAAAGAGCATGACCGCATTTGTTGGGCTTAATCCCAGGTTCTCCAAGGGGGTGAAGACTGTATCAATCCGCAGCAGTGACAGGTTAGCTTTGCCCATGATCCGGAGATTGACTGAATAAAGCGCGATCATTGTTAAAATACCTGCCAGCAAAGCGGGTATTTTTAGTTTTGTATGAAGAATTCCGGTGACCAGTCCCGCCAACATCCCGCCGACAAAGGCTAAACATGTAGCGATGAAAGGATTCATCCCATTAAAAATTGAAAAAGCTGCGATGGCAGCTCCCATTGCAATACTTCCTTCTACTGTTAAATCAGCAATATCGAGTATTCGGTAGGTGATATAAACGCCGATCGTCATGATCGCCCACAGCAGGCCCAGCGATATTGCACCTAATATAATCTCAAACATTATTCTGCCTCACTTCTTATCTATTGATTATCATGATTAATAATCTTGATTTATAATTATAGCAAGCAGTAATGATGTCCACTACTGCTTGCTAAATCGTTGCTATTTAAATCTTTTATTTTGCGGTAATAACGTATTGCTGAAGATCAGCGGGAATCGTTAAGCCAATTTCCTGGGCCACTGCGCCATTGATGGCATATTCAAATTTAGTTGCTGATTCGATCGGCATGGTTGCTGGTTCTGCCTCACCTTTAAGAATTTTTACAGCCATTAAACCAGTCTGGTAACCGAGATCTGAGTAGCTGATTCCTAAGGTAGCTAATCCACCAGATTCAACCATTCCGGATTCACCGCAGATCACTGGTGTTTTTGACTGCGCAGTAATGCTTTGAACCTGAGGCATGGCTGATGCAAAGACATTATCGGTAGGAATGTAGATAGCATCACATTGACTGACAATGGATTGAGTCGCCTGTTGAACATCATTTGAATTAGTGACTGTTACTTCTACGTATTTCAACCCTACTTTTTCAATCGCTTCCTTGGCAATTTTGGCCTGAATTACTGAATTATCTTCACTGGAAGTATAAAGTACCCCAACTGTTTTGGCAGCAGGCACTAGTTTTACCAGCAGATCAATTTGTTCTTTGATCGGATTCATATCGGTTGTCCCGCTGACATTTCCACCCGGTGCTTCATTTGAAGTAACCAGACGAGCCACTTCATAATCGGTGATGGCGGTTCCCAGAATCGGAATTTCGGTGGTTTTACCAGCAATGGCCTGAGCCGCCGGGGTCGCAATCGCCAGTACCATATCAACCTTGTTGCTGACAAAACGATCACTGATGGTTGATAAATTACTTTGATCACCCTGAGCGTTTTGGACATCGATGGTAATATTATCGCCATCGTTATAACCATTGTCGGCCAGTGCCGTGACAAAGCCTTCTCGGGCAGCGTCCAGGGCGACGTGATCAACGTATTGAACAATCCCGATGGTTGCTTCTTTACTTTCTTCTTTTGTGGCCGAGCTTGTGCATCCGGCGCCTAAGGCAACCACAGCTGCAACGAGTAGAACGGTCATTAATTTTTTTCCGTGTGTTTTCATTTCTTTTCCTCCATTTTCATTTTTTATTCAATAAAACCTTTTCAGGTCGAATTGTTCGGGTTGGTATCTGCATTTTACATTCACGCAAAAAAAATTCGTCTCTGTCTAACAGGGACGAACACAAATTCGCGGTACCACCTTGCCTTTGATGCTTACACATCACACTCTGCAAGCAACCTTAGTCACTTAGCCATGATAACGGTTGGTATCCGGCCCAGCCTACCGGGCATAGCCTTTCGGTGAGCAGCTCTCAGGATGTATTCATAACGGTGTCCCGCTTTCTCGCACCAACCGAAAGCTCTCTGAAAAGATCATCCTATTATTACTTGTTCCTGGTCATCACTTTATTGTTTTTTATTATATTTATACGAGTCGAATTTGTCAACCATTATTGCAAATTCGACTCGTATTATTCCTGATCTAGTCTAAAGTCAGTGATTTCGTTTTGATTTTTTCGATCAATTTTTCTTTGAGGTTGGCCAGACTGATCAGACCGGCATCGCCAGTGTCGCGGATTCGCAGCGCCAGGTCGCCTCCTTCAGCTTCTTTATCGCCGACTACCAGCATATAAGGAACTTTTTGCATTTGTGCTTCCCGGATCCGGTAGCCCAGTTTTTCATCCCGGACATCCACCGAAGCGCGTACACCAATGGCAGTCAGTTCTTCAGCAATGCCTTTGGCAAAATCATGGTGGGCATCCGCCACCGGAATAATCATCACCTGAACCGGCGCCAGCCAAACCGGGAATTTTCCGGCAAAGTGCTCAATCAGGATCCCAAAGAAGCGCTCGATACTGCCTAAAATGGTGCGATGAACAATAACCGGACGGTGTTTTTCACCATCTGAGCCAATATAGTTCAGGTCAAAGCGTTCCGGCATCTGGAAATCCAGCTGAATGGTCCCGCATTGCCAGGTCCGACCCAGACTGTCCTCAAGATGGAAGTCAATTTTAGGACCGTAGAAAGCCCCATCACCAGGATTTAAGCGATAGTCAATCCCTTTTTTCTCCAGCGCTTTTCTCAAGGCCTCGGTGGCGATTTCCCAAACCTCATCCGAGCCGATGGCTTTTTCTGGTTTGGTTGATAATTCGACCTTGTAGTTAAAACCAAAGACCCGGTAAACATCATCGGCCAGATCGATGACCTTGATGACTTCGGCTTCAATCTGATCTGGAGTCATAAAGATATGAGCATCATCCTGAGTAAAGTTACGCACCCGCATCAGGCCGTGGAGGGCGCCGTGCAGCTCATGACGATGGACCAGACCCAGTTCCGCCATCTTTAACGGCAGGTCCCGGTAAGAGTGGCCTTTACGTTTATAAACCAGCATGCCACCCGGGCAGTTCATCGGTTTAACCGCATAGGAGGCTTCATCGATTTCGGTGAAATACATATTTTCTTTGTAATGATCCCAGTGACCGGATCGTTTCCACAGCTCGGCATTGAGGATAATTGGGGTTTTGATTTCCTGGTAGCCCCGTAGTTGATGGATCTGTCGCCAGAAATTTTCCAGTTCGTTGCGAATAATCATGCCTTTGGGATGGAAAAATGGGAACCCTGGGCCTTCTTCCTGGAGCGAGAAAAGATCCAGCTCTTTTCCCAACTTTCGGTGGTCCCGTTTTTTTGCTTCTTCCAATCGGGTCAGATAGGCTTCCAATTCGCTTTTTTTAGGGAAGGTAATCCCATAGATCCGCTGCAACATCTTATTTTTTTCATCACCCCGCCAGTAGGCTCCGGCCAGGCTTAACAGTTTAACCGCTTTAATCCCGCTGAGATTTTGAATATGAGGACCGGCACAAAGATCGGAGAACTCACCTTGGGAATAAAAGCTGATGATGGCGTCTTCCGGCAGATTTTCGATCAGTTCCGCTTTATAAATTTCGCCTTCGGCATTTACTTTAGCCAGGGCCTCGTTGCGGCTTAGTTCATAGCGACTGATGACCAAACCCTCTTTGACAATTTTGGCCATTTCTTTCTCAATTTTTTCCATGATTTCGGGAGTGATAATCACATCCACATCAATATCATAGTAAAAGCCATTGTCGATCGCCGGGCCAATCGCCAGTTTTGCCTGGGGATAAAGCCGTTTTACCGCCTGGGCTAGCAGATGAGAACCGGTATGCCAGAAAGCATGCTTGCCGCCTTCATCTTCGAATTTTAACAGATTGAGGGTGGCGTCTTCATTAATCGGTTGACGGATATCGACAACCTCGCCGTTGAGCTCCCCGGCCATGGTATTTTTAGCTAAACCAGGGCTGATATCATTGGCAACTTCAAGAACAGTAATTCCGGGTTCATAAGTTTTTATGGATCCGTCTTTTAACGTAATAGTAATCATAATTTTCTCCTTTATTTTGGCGTTTAATTGCGGAAGCAGCGTATTTTCCAGCGACTTGCTTTTTAAAAACATTTATTTTAAAAACAAAAAAGCCCCTTTGTCAAACAAAGGGACGTATCAACGCGGTTCCACCCAATTTGATTCACTTGCATGAATCCACTTAAGTTCTGAATAACGGTCAGCTCCGAAAAACCTTACTATCAAAATGTTACAAAGAAATTATTAACAAAGAATCTGTTAACGCAACTTTCCAATCGATTTCAGGTTTCGACTCCAAGGTGGTTTTCAATTATCTGCAGTATAGGCAATTACAGCCAGGTTGCCTACTCTCTGAAACGTATGGATAACTTACTCGTCCTTATCAGCGTCTTTTTTTATTTTTATTGCCTACTAGTATAACCTTTATCTAACCAGGAATCAATACTTTTCAGCAAATTTAATATTTTATTGAATGATAATACTAGCGCCCGCCGCTGAAAATACCATTAATCCCGGTTTATCTTCTGATGACAACGCGGCTCCGGTAAGTCGGTCAAGAAAAGCCGCCGAAAAATATTGAAATTTGACCTGGGTATAGATTTTTTTAGGTGCCAGGTTAATAAAGTCGCCGAGATAAGTCTCGATATTCTGGGGCTGTTTTAAAAACTCAAAAATCCATTCTTTATCGGGGCTGCTGTCATCCATGCCGTCTGGCAGTCTGAGATTCTGGTTCAGGAAGTCAAATTTAAGCCATTCCCCAATCAGCTGGAATTCTTGATGATCCGAAAAAAAGTCCTGGAGGATCCCGAAGAGCTGTTCCTTTGATTTACCCACATCATAATATCCCTGGCGGTCCCAGTAGCTGGAAAACGCTTCGAAAAAATCAAAGGGGGTGTCATAAATCCGGGTAGCAAAAATAAATGCCAGGCTATCTTTGAAAGCGCCGCTATTGTAGTAACGATCCACCAGCACTTCAATTTGCCGCAACTGATATAGTTCATCGGCGCTGATGTACTTATTTGAAATAATTTCATAAGGCGGAAAACTGGCATACTGATAGTCATGAATTCCCGATTCTTTGCGAATGCGAGTGCCTTTCAAACATTTCAAGAAGCCCAGTTGGAGCATATCCGGATCTAGGGCAATCACCTGATTAAAGGATGCCCTAAACACTTCATAGCTTTCATGGGGTAAGCCCGCAATTAGATCCAGATGAATATGAATATTTTGTTGAGCCAATAGTTTTTTTACATGTTCTTCAGTTCTGGTCACACTGATCTTTCGGCCGATCGCCGAAAGCGTCGCGATTGCGGTGCTTTGGACGCCGATTTCAAATTGTATCAGTCCCGGCGGTGCCGTCTTCAGCAACGCAATCATTTCATCATCAATCAGGTCACCGGTCATTTCAAAGTGGAAATTAGTATCGCCGCCTTGATTAATCAGAAAGGAAAATATTGCTTTGGCCCGGCCCAGGTCGCAGTTGAAAGTCCGGTCAACCAGTTTAACCTGCTTGACACCAGTCCGAATGAAGAAAGCCAGTTCCGCGAAAACCCGATCCAGACTCAACATATTCAATCCCTGCTTAGCCGAAGAAAGACAATAGGAACAGGAAAATGGGCAGCCCCGCATGGTTTCATAATAAATGATCTTATGATCGAGACTGTCCATATCGATATTTAAATATGGAAAAACTAATTGGTTTAATGAGACCGGTTCCGTATCGAGATTTTCAATCAGTTCCCCGGACCGGTTGCGATAACAGAGACCGGGAATGGTACTTAAGTCATCCGGATCATCATTTGCCAGTAATGCTTTTAGCTTGGCTTCCCCTTCACCCTGAATAATGAGATCGCAAAAAAGGCGGGCTTTCAACAGCGCCAAGCCATCAAAACTGACCTCCGGTCCGCCCCAAATAATCTGTATCTGGGGCTTGGCTTTTTTAATGACTTCAGCCAACTTAAGGATAAGCTCCATATTCCAGATATAGCAGGAAAAACCAATCCGTTTGGTATCCAGATCCAACAGCAACTTGATGATCCGATGAAGTGGATCGTTGATCGACATTTCCAGAATTTCGACATCAAAATCTGGCAACTGCGCTTTTAATGAACGAACGGCCAGATTGCTATGGATATATTTGGCATTGATGGCGACTAAAACTAGATCTTTCACAGTAACCTCCAGGTTATCGGGCATTCAGGTAAGGGTATATTAATAAAAGCTCATGGCATTTAAGAAATGAAGAAATAATAACTATACATTAAACCGGAAAAAAGTAACATCGCCATCTTTCATGACATAGTCTTTTCCTTCAACCCGGGTAACACCGCTTTCCTTGGCTTTGACTTCAGAACCGGCTTCAATCAATTGTTCGTAACTGGTAATTTCAGCCCGAATAAAACCGCGTTCAATGTCGCTATGGATCTTGCCAGCGGCTTGGGGTGCTTTAGTGCCTTCGGTGACCGTCCAGGCTCGGATTTCCTGGGGACCGGCGGTTAAGAAGGTAATCAGACCCAAGAGTTTATAGCCAGAACGAATAACCTGATCCAGTCCGGATTCGGCTAAACCCATATCTGATAAGAACTCAGCTTTTTCGGCATCGTCAAATTGGGCGATCTCTTCTTCTATTTTTGCAGATATTTTGATAATATCCTTGTGATTGCCAGAATGGTTTTCTAAAACAGTTGCTTTTAAGCGCGTTACCATTTCATTATCCTCGTGAAGATCATCTTCAGAAACATTGGCAATATAGAGAACTGGTTTAATCGAAATCAGTTGAATGGTTTGAATGAATTCCCATTCATCGGCTGAGAAATCATCGTCATTGGGCATTTTGCCAGCTTCCAGAATTTCACGCAGACGCATAGCCACGTCGATGTTGGCTTTTTCCTGGGGGTTGGTTTTGGCCAGCTTTTTATTTTTTTCAATCCGTCGATCGAGCATTTCAATATCTGCAAAAATCAGCTCCAGATTGATGGTTTCCAGATCGTCAATGGGGTCGATTTTTCCTTCCACATGCACTACATTGTCATCTTCAAAACAACGGACAACATGGACAATGGCATCAACCTCACGAATATGTGAAAGAAACTTGTTGCCGAGACCCTCCCCTTTGCTGGCACCGCGCACCAGACCGGCGATATCAACAAATTCGATGGTGGTGGGGATCACTTTTTTTGACTTATACATATTTTCTAAAACAGCCAAGCGGGAATCTGGTACCGTAACAATCCCGATATTGGGGTCAATGGTACAAAATGGGTAATTGGCAGACTCTGCCCCAGCCTTGGTCAAGGCATTAAATATGGTGCTTTTCCCGACGTTGGGTAAGCCAACGATTCCTATCTTCATAGTTACCTCTTTCTAAATTTCTTAGTATTGAAATTATTTTTCTTTATGGGAGTTGCGATGCTGTCCCGGATAAATTAATCCTGACATTTAAAAAGGTGGATTTTCCTAGTCCCGAAGGATCAAGAAGTGCCACCATTTCGATTTGTTCAGTGTTTTGGTTACTGCCAAAGGTCTTGTTTAATAAGTGTATACGAACAGTCGCCAGGAAATCATCCTGACACAAAAGTGTCGATCAAACCGATTGTTTGAGACTAAGGCTATCGAGTAACCGGGCTGTTTTTCCAAAGTTTTTCGAGGCTGTAAAACTCACGTTCTTCAGCATGGAAAACATGGATGATTACATCGTAATAATCCAATAAAATCCAACGGCCTTCTCGTTGACCCTCGATGTTTTTGGGGAATATTTCTAATTCTTTGGCTTCATATTCAATATTGTCAGCGATGGCTTTGACCTGACGTTCGGAACTCCCGCTGGCAATAACAAAATAGTTGGCGATGGATGTCATTTCAGTTACATTAATGACATCAATGTCGATCCCATTTTTGTCTTCGATCCACCCTTTTATCTTTAGTGCAAATTCTTCTGGATTAATAAAAATCACTCACTTTCTTTTATAATTTTAAATTCTTTTATTTTAATTTCAGGTTTTTAGTTTTGATAATTAAATCATTTCGCGCATCAATGGTTCGCTTGTGAATCAAAGCTCCTGTTTGAGCCACATGACAGATGCAGTTGGTTAATGCCATAATGGTAGCACCATCCAAATCGGTTTCGGCAATTTGGCGAATGGTATCAACCCCCGGAAAGGAACGGTCTTTTTCAATATAATCAGCCAGATAGACAATCTTATCCAAGGTGCTCATATTCTGGCGCCCGGTAGTATGACAGTCAATGGCGATTTGAATCTCGGCATCTTTAACACCATAACGTTCTTTGGCCAGGACCGCCCCCACCGGACCATGGAGCAATTGGGGGTCATTCTGACATACCCGATCGATCTCAATCTGATGCTGTTTGGCATAGTCAAGCTGCTGCTGATCGGTTAAATTTTTGGCACAGTCATGCAGCAACGCTGCCAGCCTGGCCTGATCCCGATCGTATCCGAAGTTACGGGCCAGTTTTCCAGCTGTTTCAACCACGTTCATTGTATGTTTAAAACGTTTTGGGGTTAGAATTTTTTTTAAATCAGCTTCGATATCAGTCCAATTCATAGTTATCCTCTATTGACGTATGCGGCAAATAAAGGTGATGTTTATGAATATAAGCTGCCACCGCATCAGGCAGTAAGTAACGAATCGAATAGCCATTTTTAATGCGGGCCCGGATGTCCGAAGAGGCGATATCCATTTCAGTGGCGTATAGCTTAAAAATAGAAGCCCCATAAATTTCCTGGAGCTCTTTGATCCGCATATCCAGCCGATCATGGCTATAACCCGGTCGGAAGGTAGTGATAAACTTCACTGACTTCAATAACTCCGGGGCACCCTTCCATAAGGTAATTTCAAACATTAAATCAGCCCCGGCGATAAAATAAAAATCGCAGTCCGGATAAATTTCTTTAATGCTATTGATGGTATCAATGGTATAAGTGATGCCATTCTGATCAATTTCATGGGTTAAAATTTCAAAATTGTCATTGCCGGCGATGGCCAGTTCAACCATCTTAAGCCGGTGCTTTCTGGCAATTTCGTCCTGAGATAATTTAAATGGGTTATTCCCGGTGGGAATAAACAATACCTTATCCAATTCATATTGATCCCGGGCGGACTCCGCCAGCAGCAGGTGACCTGTATGGATGGGATTAAAACTTCCTCCCAGAAGACCGATTTTTTTCTTCATCTCAAACCCTTACTTATTATGAATTAGTGAATTTTCGTGATGGACTTAATGCTTTTTTCTTGACCCGTTTAATGGGCTTCTGATTTTTTGTGGGCACCTCGATTTTGGTTTTCAATAAATTCTTTTTATAAAGGATGAATTTACTTCCGATGGTGCAGACAATATCAGATTTTGTGGCTGCGGCTAATTCCCGGGCCACATTATTGACATCTTCCAGAGAATTATTCTGAACCTTTCCCTTGATCAGTTCCCTGGCGATGATGGCATCCCTGGTCTGCACGATGACTTGTGGGGTGATGCCTTCTTTGCCGATGAAAATGATATCGGGAATATCCATGGCAAGCTTTCTTAAATAACTTCTTTGTTTACTTGTTAACATTTTTTCTCTACTTTCTACGACGCTATTATAACATATAATAAAGCGGGAAATCTATTTAAAATACTCAAATTCGATGTCTTCCAGTTGAACCACATCTTCATCCTGGATACCCATTCTTTCTAATTCTTCAAATACACCTTTATCTTTGAGAACCCGTTGGAAGAAACCAATCGAATCCAAATCTTCAAAGTTAACCGAAGTAATCAGACGCTCAAGGAAAGCACCCTTAACCACAAATAAGTGATCGAATTTTTCGACAGTAAATTGTTTTTCTTTAAAGTCTGGGGTGAAAATGGTTTCTGCTTCAGGTTGAAAGTCAAAGATCGGTTCAACTTCGCCAATTTCATCCAGTAACTTTATCGTTCGGCTTAACAGCTCGTTGAGCCCCTGACCGGTGACAGCCGAAATAACAAAGACTTCATAGCCCAATTTTTCCAACTCAGCTTTTAACTCATCTGTTTCCGCTGGCTCAGAAAGCAAGTCAACCTTGTTCAAGGCAACAATCTGGACCCGCTTTGCCAGTTTTTCGTTGTATTTTTCCAATTCGAAATTAATCTTTTTAAAATCATCCAAAGGCTCCCGGCCTTCGCTGCCAGAGGCGTCAAGAAGGTGAATCAGAAGTTTGGTTCGCTCCACATGTCTAAGGAACTGATCCCCAAGTCCGGTTCCCTCATGGGCACCTTCGATCAAACCGGGAATATCGGCGATCACAAAAGGATCAAAATTTCGCCATTCGACCACCCCAAGATTAGGAACGATGGTGGTAAAATGGTAATTGGCAATTTTGGGTTTGGCTTTAGTGATAACCGATAAAAGTGTTGATTTCCCGACATTGGGAAAACCAATCAAACCCACGTCGGCCAGCAGCTTCAGTTCAAGAACAACAGTGCGTTCCTGACCCTTCACCCCACCCTGGGCAAAACGAGGTGCCTGTCTGGTGGCGGTTGCAAAATTCATATTCCCACGACCACCCCGACCGCCTTCGGCGACCCGGTATTTTTGACCGTGTTCTGAAAGATCGCAGATGATCCGACCGGTCTCTTTATCTTTAATGATGGTTCCCACTGGCACTTTAATGATCAGATCTTCGCCGGTTTTACCAGTAGATCGGCCGCCAGTACCGTTTTCGCCATGTTCCGCTTTGTGTTTTCTCTTATATTTAAATTCCATCAGGGTCCGAAAGCCATTGTCGGCCATAAAAACAATATTGCCGCCATGCCCTCCGTTACCGCCGTCAGGACCGCCATTGGGAACATATTTTTCGCGGCGGAAACTCATGCCGCCATGTCCGCCGTTGCCAGCCTTCAGAATAATCTCTGCTTTATCTACAAACATTGCTACCTCGCTTTTTTTATGGTATCTACCCAAACAACAAAAAATAAAACCTCTTATCTTGTAAAAACGAGCATAAGAGGTTTTATGGATGTATTATTTTGTCACTGGAAAACTAAATGGCTTCCCGAGGATAAATACTTACTTGTTTTTTATCTCTGCCTTTTCTTTCAAAACGTACGATACCATCTTCTAATGCGAATAATGTATCATCTCCGCCTTTTCCAACGTTAGTACCTGGGTGAATTTTTGTTCCTCTTTGACGAACAAGAATATTTCCTGCTAGTACGAATTGACCGTCTCCTCTTTTAACTCCAAGACGTTTGGCTTCACTGTCACGACCATTTCTTGAACTACCAACCCCTTTTTTATGGGCGAATAGTTGAAGGTTCATTTTTAACATGTTGTTCACCTCCTATTTATATACTTCTTCAAACTGGATATAGTCTCCATAAGCTTCCTTGATCCCCCGGATGCCCAGGAGATAGGTTGAAATGAGTGTATCTGTTTTTATATTCATTGGTTCATCTTTAATCTCGGGAATGGTAAAGCGGACATAGCCTTCTTCAACCACTTCGCCTAGATCTTTCCGACCAAGAATTTCGGTGAGCCCGTTTAAGATGCTGATGGTTAAAACCGATACAGCAGCACAAACGATATCCTCGCCATGATCAGCAAAACCGGCATGACCAGATACAGTTATTTCATTTGCTTTATTATTCTTACCTTGAATCTTTACTGAAATCATAAAATGTCCTAAGCTTGGATGCCAGTAATTTTAACTTTCATGAATGGTTGTCGATGACCTTGTTTTTTACGATAATCTTTTTTAGATTTATACTTGTAAATAATAACCTTAGGTCCTTTTGCAACTTCTAAAATTTCAGCTTTAACAACAGCATTTTCAACCACTGGAGTACCAATGATCATTTCGCCATCTTTGTTAACTGCTAAAACTTCTGTAAAAGTAATTTCTTTTACATTTTCTTCTGTGAAATTGATCTTTTCAATTTGAATAACATCATTTTCTTGAACGCGGTACTGTTTACCACCTGTTTTAATAATTGCATACATGATTCTACACCTCCTCATACCAGACTCGCCACAAAAGGTGCTTTCGACTTAAAACCTTGTGTGTGCGGCTACATAACTTTATAAATATTAACATGCTCAGCTCTTAAAGTCAACCAAAATTATAATAATTAGAAACGGTGATGCGATGATTATCTATAATCCCGAAATCTTTTCGTTTATTTGGTAGTTTTTCAGGATAATTGGGTATAATAAATAAAATGAGCTTTAGGAGGAAATGAAATTGCAAAAAAGCATGCCTAGAATAAAGATAGTGGCCGTCGTTTTATTAATTATGATTGCGATGGGATTTATTATTTATAATTTTTATCCAAAGATCAATCAAACAATGCAAAAGGATAAAATTATTGCCGTTGCCAAAGAAAGTCCCGTCGAGGTTGCTACTGATCGCATTGATTTTAACGCCTTACTGTCGATTAATCCCGATACCATCGGTTGGGTTCAAGTCGATGGTACCCCATTGGAGTATCCGGTTGCTCAAACCGATAACAATGATTTCTATCTGTCCCATAATTTTTTAAGAGAATCATCCTTTGAAGGGGCAATTTTCCAGGACTACTTAAGCGATCCCGTCACAACCCGGAATCACGTTCTTTATGGTCATTATATGTCTGATGAATCGATGTTTGGTAGTTTGTGGAATTATCAGGATCAGGCCTATTTCAAACTCCATCCGGTGATTCAGTTTGATCAGCCCGGGAATCCCGGTGATTGGGAAATCTTCTCAGTTTATATCACCGAAGCCGAATACGATTATCGGCAGCCCAGTTTTGCCAACGATACCGATTTTATGAACTATATGAATCGGCTGAAAGCCCGGTCTATGTATGACACCGGTGTGGTCATTTCACCAACTGATGAAGTACTGACCTTATCCACCTGTATTTACACCTTTGATGACGCCCGCTTCGCCGTTCATGCCCGAAAAATCAAATAAGCACAAAAGTGTCCGCAACCTCTGTTTCATCCTGAGATGATACATTCGGCTGCGGACACTTTTTATGATATTTTACACAGTATCAACTATTCGTTGTCAATTACAGCTTTCTTCCCGAGCTTTCTTGATTCCCGCTCTGGCTTGATTACTTTTTCTTCATAATCAAAACATTCTTTGGCAATGACATTGCTTAAAACGAGCAGCGAGATCAGGTTTGGAATCGCCATCAAACCATTCATCGTATCTGAGAAATCCCAGACAATCTGCAGGGCAGTGGTTGCCCCAACAAAGGCAATCAAACTGTAAAACAAGCGATAGATCGTTACTGCGATCGGTGCTTTAATTAAATACTCAAGCGATTTTTCGCCATAATATTCCCAGCCTAGAATTGTCGAGAAAGCGAACAACATAATACCGATCGTAACTATATATGCACCGATGGGACCCAATGCCGTCTCAAAGGCGGCAATTGTTAAGTCTGCCCCACTGAGCAGTTTGCCAGCTTCGGTCATGGTACCCAGTACCCCGGAAGAAGCAATGACCAGCCCGGTGATCGAACAAACGACCAGCGTATCAAAGAAAGTACCGGTCATATTGATATAACCCTGTCGCGATGGATGATCTGTTTTGGCAGCTGCCGCAGCAATCGGAGCCGAACCTAAACCCGCTTCATTCGAGAAAACGCCCCGGGCGACTCCCCAACGCATGGCGCTGAGCATGCTGGCAATCACGGTCCCGCCGACACCGCCGGCAACAGCCGTTGGTGAAAAGGCCATCGTAAAGATCTGGGCTAAACCTGCTGGTAGATTTGCAAAATTAATAATAATAACGATTATCCCAGCAACAAAATAAAATACGGCCATAAATGGAACAAAAATCCCACAAACCCGACCGATACTCTTGATTCCACCTAACAGCACAACAATTGCCAGGATCGTAATTACCGCCCCGGTTATCCAGGTTGGGATGCCAAAGGTTCCTAACACCGCACCAGAAATGGAATTTGCCTGGGTCATGTTACCGATTCCAAAAGATGCGACCACCGCAAATGCTGAGAACAACACCGCCAGGATTGATCCAATGGTCTTGTTTTTGAACCCATTTTTCATGGCGTACATCGGTCCGCCGGCCATTTCGCCTTTTGAATTTGTTTCCCGGTACTTAACCGCCAGAACACTTTCTCCGTATTTAGTCGAAAGACCAAATAAGGCACTGATCCACATCCACACTAATGCACCGGGTCCCCCCAGTACCATGGCTGTGGCTACCCCCACAATGTTACCTGTTCCAATGGTCGCCGCTAGAGCCGTCATCAAAGATTGGAAGGGTGAGATATCACCACTCGATTCTTTTTTTGTTGGATCCTGTTTGGCAAAAACCGATTTCAACGCATAGCCTAAGTTTCGCCATGGCAAAAACTTCAACCGAATTGTCAAAAAGATCCCGGTTCCCATGAGTAAAGCCAGCATCACAGGTCCCCAAACAAAATTGTTGACAGCTGCAATAATTTCAGAAAAATTCATCTTAACCCCCTTAAAAATATAGTGGGATCATTTTATCACTATTTTTCTCACTTCACAATACTAAATTGCCCTAAATTGATCAATGACAAGTATTTACAGTCAACTGGTCCGGATCCTAATCAAGAGGTAATTATTGTCATTTTGGTGATGTTTTGACCAGTCCAGGAAAAGTCAGGTCTTGCTTTAGCAGCTGCATTGAAATAATTCAGTCAACCGGACAGATCAAAGGAGCAAACATTTCGTATGTTTCTGGTTCAAACCACAGTTTTATTTCTGCTAATAAAGATTCATTTGAATCGCTGCAATGGATCAGGTTGTAACAACACCGTTCTTCCCGGTCAGCATTTTCAAATGAATCGGTTCCCAGGTCACCCCGGATCGTTCCTGGCTCAGCCTTGGCTGGATCGGTGGCGCCGGTCAGTTCTCGGGAATTGGCAATGGCATTATCGCCGCCCTGACTGAGAATAATCGGAATCATTGGTTTACCCACAAAAGCCGCAATGGCCATTTTTTTGAAAGACTCGCCCAACTTCTCAACGACATGGGCATAATGGGTTAAGATTAATTTTTCATCGGCGCTTTTAAATCCCATCATTTCAATCTGGAACCCCTCATCAATGAACCGTCGAATAGTCGGTTCCACTAATTCTGCTTCTAAAGCATCTGGTTTCATAATAATTAATGCGTATGTTTTCATCATCAATCCTCACTTTCAGGTTTTGTTAGTGATATTTTACAGTGATCGGGTGAATAAAACAACTATCCAGAAGTAAGAACAGACAAAAAACGCTGAAGCCGATCCCGCATCATTATGCAGAACCGGCTTCAGCTTTTAACTTCTGATATCATTCCTTTTGGACTCACCCCTTTCAATTTACCAAAAATCTTCTTTTCACTTTTCACAAGTAATAAACACTTAACTTTTAAAATTTTTTCGGTACTTTTTTCTTTTGTTCAGATTTTTACTGACATGCTTTTGAGACAATCTAGAGAGCTTTTTTAAATCCAGAAATTGGTTTTTCTAAATTAAGGGATGGTTTTTCTTCTAAAATTTAGAGAATGAATCGTTGATTCTCCGGTAATTTCTTTGAATCAGGTATGCCACTGTTGGAACTCAGGAATTATCTTTCTTCTTATCCAATCGTTGACTACCTCTGTCTCGCCGAATCTTACTATGAATTTAAACGAATCTAAACTTGTTTTTCAAAAGTCAGGCATTGTTTTTCATCCGAACTTCAAAACGTCTTTCGGGTATTCTATTTAACTTACTCTATGGATTCTGAAAGCGCATCTTGCTAAACCCAGGGATGGTTTATCTTCTCGATTCAGAGACTTGCTCTCATGATTTTGGAATTTATCTTTTTAACTCAGGAAATTGGTTTTGTTTTAGGAATGGTTTTTCATCTAAACTGTTACTTTTCTCCCGGATAATAAAAATGCTTTCTTTCCATCAATCTTGGCATGTATCCAGTTATTTTATCTGAAGCTTGAAATTGAACGATTTGTTTTTTTATTCAAATTGTTTTCCCGTTTTATCCTTTTATGTTAGCGAATTGTCACTCCCATCAGGTGGATTATTATCTTTGATCCATTATTCGTATTTATGGCCACATCATTTTTGTACTATATAAACTACGTGATGCTCTTTTCCCATAATGTAAATACCGATCTCCAACCAATCACACAATGTTTGTCAACAGTCTAACCAATCAGGTTCTGGTAACTGTTGCATATCTGGAGTAACAATCGATAAAACTTAATTAATCATCCGCTATCGCGTTAAATTTTCATCTCTAACCGATCACCGTTTTTCGTTAATCTTATCGGCAGTTAAGGTTTATTTACTTTTCAATGACCGTGTCAGTCAATCTGGAAAAGGATTGGTTGATCTTTGATTTAGCTAAATTATAGCACGTTTTTTTTAAACGTCAAGTCTTTTTTTGTAAACGTTTTTATGTCTTTTGTAAACCTTAAGCATCGGCTTTAATCAGCAGTTTTTCCCGATGGATCTCGATGGTAGGATCAATGAGAAAGACAGCGCTATTTTGATTATTGATACTCTCTAAAACATGTTCCGGTTTAACACATTGTTGTTCGATATAAATCAAGGTCATCTCAACATTCACCTTGTCTTTTTCCGGGTCGGCAAAAACTGCTATTGATTCGATAAAAGGCCGAATATCTTTTTCAACATACTTCCCTTTTTTATTTCTTTTCTGCATCATAATCTGGGGCAGCGCCAGATATGAATGGATCGATTCGGCCAATTCAGTTAACTCTGTTCCGGGCATGACTTTGATACGTATTTGATAGACGCTTTTGCTCAGCGCTGCTGACAGCGAGCCAACCCCTTCGTCACAGATTTTGGCACTGACGATTTCCAGACCGTTGGGTAGCACCTCATTCATCCGGCTGATAAATGTTTCGACATCGATGTCCTCCGACATAATCACTTCGCCGTATTCGCCATCACTGGTCAAGCCAACCGACATGGCCAGGGCGAATGACATTCGCGGATGGGGATTAAAACCCTGGGAATATTCAACCGGCATGTTAGCCCGGCGAAAAGCCCGTTGAAACAGGCGCTGCTGATCCAAATGGGATAAAAACCGCAGCGGTGTGGAGCGCTTAAACTGATATTGAATTTTAACCATTGCATTTCCATCCTTTCTTGAATTCCATAATGCCGCAATTTGAACAATTTTCCGGGCAAAAAGGGGTTGTCACAGCGGCCACGGCTTTTTCTGCCTCGGCTTTTAAAAATTTCTTGGTGACCCCAGTATCAATAAAATCCCAGGGCAGGATTTCGTCGTAGTCACGGTTTCGCAAGGCATAGAACTCCGGCTTGATCCCGGCTTCGGCAAAGGCTTCGGTCCATTTCTGCAGATCAAAGTATTCGCCCCAACCGTCAAAGCGACAGCCCTTTTGATGAGCTTTTTCCAGCACCAGACCGAGGCGGCGGTCACCCCGGGCAAAAACCGCTTCCAGAAAGCTAACCCCGCTATCGTGCCAGCTGTAGGAAATCTTGCGATCTTTGATACTGGCTTTTAAATGGCGTTGTTTGTTCTTAAATTCTTCCGGGGTGTTCTGTCCCATCCATTGGAAGGGGGTGAACGGTTTCGGCACAAAAGAAGACGCACTTAAAACGACCTTCAGGCTTTTATTTCGGGACTCCCGGTCAATTTTGTAATATTCGTCAACGACCTTCTGGCCCAGATCGGCAATGCCTTCGATGTCTGCTAGGGTTTCGCCCGGCAAACCAATCATAAAGTAGAGCTTGACGTGTCCCCAACCCTTTTCAAAGGCGGTTTTGACGGTATCCATCAGGTTTTCCTCGGTTACGCCCTTATTGATGACGTCCCGCATCCGCTGAGTTCCGGCTTCCGGGGCCAGAGTTAACCCGGCTTTCCGGACTTTTTGAATTTCTTCCAGCATCTCAATGCTTAAGGAGTCAATCCGCAGCGATGGCAACGAGATACTGACTTTGCCAGATTCAGCATCACAGACCAGGTTTTTGATCAGGGTTTCAATTTCACTGTAATCACCGGTGCTCAGGGATGACAATGAAACCTCATCATAGCCAGTGGCTGCGATCAGGGCTTTAATTTTTGACTGGATCGTCGGTACGGTTTTTTCCCGGGTGGGTCGGTAGATCATCCCAGCCTGGCAAAAGCGACAACCCCGGCCACAACCTCGAAAGATTTCGTAGCTGATCCGGTCATGGACGGTTTCGGTATAAGACACCACTATTTTATCCGGAAAGTAAGCCTGATCCAGATCTTCGATAAATTGTTTACGGATCGTCGCCGGTGCTTCTTCAATAAGCGGGGTGAAGGCGGTAATCACCCCGCTTTTTTCATCATAACTGACCGCATAAAAAGCCGGGACATAAACCCCTTCAATCGCTGCCGCCATTTTCAGAAAGTCCTGACGGTTGCCGCCGGTTTTTTTCCACTCCCGGTGGGTCGCCATGATTTTCAGAATCACCTCTTCCGCTTCGCCGATAACAAAAATGTCAATAAAGTCAGATAGTGGTTCAGGATTATAGGCGCAGGGCCCCCCGGCAATGACAAAGGGCTCGGCTTCTTTTCGCTGGGTGCTGCGCAGGGTGATCTTGCCTAATTCCAGCATATTTAAAATATTACTGAAGCTCATTTCATATTGCAGCGTGAATCCAACAAAATCGTAGTCGTTTAAGGGCATCATCGATTCCAGTCCATACAGGGGCAGATCATGGAGCCGCAATTGCTCTTCCATATCCACCCAGGGAGCAAAGACCCGCTCACACCAGATATCTTTTTCTTCGTTAAGTAATCCATACAGAATTTTCATGCCTAAATGGGACATGCCCACCTCATAGGTATCCGGAAAGGCGAAAGCAAAGCGAATCATCTCCGGACTTGGGATCTTATGGACCGCATTTACCTCATTGCCAAGATAGGTGATGGGTTTTGTGACCAGGGGTAAAATATTTTTTTCAATATAATTATTCATTCATTTCCTCATATTTATAATTTTTAAAAAGTTTGCCTAATTTTAGCACACCTTATCTTACATGATTCTTATCCGCTTGTACAGTCCCTGCCTCAGAATAAATATTCACCGTTTCAGCTTGGCTCCAGTCATTATTCGAAAAGGCGCATTTGATAAACGATATCAATTGTGATAGACTACACCCTGTTTGAAAATTTTATGTCAGATATTGCGAAACTGTACTCAAAGCTCACAGTTGTTTTGCAATTATCTGAAATTTTATGTTCGTGAAAGGAGAAAAAATTGTTTGAAACAGTAGATGTGGGCATTTTGTCCATCATTCCACCAATTATTGCCATTATTTTGGCTTTGATTACTAAAGAAGTTATTTCTGCTTTGCTGATCGGAATCCTATCGGGAACACTGATTTATGTTGTTAGCAGCGGCGGCGGAGGCCTGGTTGAAATGGGTACGGTGGCTTTTGGCCTGATTGCCGATACCGTGGGTGAACCTGGTAAATTCAACATCATCTTATTTTTGGGTCTGCTGGGGGCCTTGGTTTATGTGGTCACCATTGCCGGAGGTTCACGGGCCTATGGCAACTGGGCTGCGACCAAGCTTAAATCCCGACGCAGTGCCCAGCTGGCCACCAGTGTTCTGGGCGTCATTATTTTTGTCGATGATTACTTCAACTGCCTCACCGTGGGCACGGTCATGAAGCCAGTTACCGACAAGTATCAGATATCCCGAGCCAAGCTGGCCTATATCATCGATTCCACCGCGGCACCGGTGTGCATCATCGCGCCGATTTCCAGTTGGGCGGCGGCGGTCGGCTCGACGCTTTATGAAACCGGGGCCTTTCAGAACGAATTGAGTGCCTTTATCGCGACAATCCCCTATAATCTCTATGCATTGTTAAGCATTCTGATGGTGATTATTCTTTCGGTGACCAACCTCGATTTCGGACCGATGGCCCGGGTTGAAAAGCGGGCCATCGAAACCGGCGAATTGGGTGCCCTGGATACCGAACTGGAAGAAAAAATCCTGATGGATGGCAAAGGCACAATCTGGGATCTGATTATTCCAATCAGTTCACTGATTGCCTTTTCAATCTTATCGATGCTCCAGAACGGCGGCTACTGGTCAGGTGAAGGCTTATCCCTGTCAGAAGCCTTCGGCAATTGCGACGCTTCGGCGGCTTTAGTGATGGGGGCCTTCTGGGCGCTGGTAGTGACCTTCCTGCTCTTTGTTCCCCGAAAACTGATTGACTTTAAAACCTTTATGGGCGGCATTGGCGAAGGGATTAAAACCATGGTTCCCGCTTATATCATCCTGACCCTGGCCTGGACCATCGGGGCGCTGTGTCAGGATCTGCTCGGTACCGGCCTCTTTATTGGCGAGCTGGTCAAAGCCAGCAGCATCCCGGTGGGGCTGATTCCGGCGATGATTTTCCTGGTCTCGGCGCTGCTATCCTTTTCCATCGGTACTGCCTGGGGTACCTTCGGAATCTTTATTCCGATTGTGGTGATGATTTCCCAATACACCGCCCCAGAACTGATGGTTGTGACCTTATCGGCGACTCTGGCTGGCTCGGTCTTTGGCGATCATTGTTCGCCCATTTCAGATACCACCATCTTATCTTCAACAGGAGCCGGTTGCGATCATATTCAGCACGTCTCAACCCAGATGCTTTATGCTGTTCTGGTGGCCACCTGCAGCTTTGTCGGTTATCTGGTGGCTGGTTTGAGCTACGGAAATCTCCTGTTGACCTGGGTTACCGCAGTGGGACTGCTGATTGTCTCATTGATTGTCTTCCATCGGATTTCTAAAGCCAAACTCGATCAGCTGAATTTTTCCAACTAAGTTAATAACTCAAATTAATACCATTAATTTCAAATGTCCGCCATTCTACGAAATAAGAATGGCGGACATTTTCTTTTTCTTCAGGGCTATTTCCAGATCAGTTCGCCTTTTCGCTGTTGCAGTGACTCCGTAATCATACCATTTTCAGCGATGTCCTCCAGGTATTGACGAATCTGCCTGGCCTGTTTCGGACTTTCCAATACGGACAGTTCCCGGGTGTAAATCTCCTTTGCCTTTGCTAAGGGAAATACCCGTTTATGAATGCCGGTTTCGTATGTCAGTTCCGGGAAAATGCCCTTTGTCCATAACAGGTTAAAAATATAGTTGATCTTATTAAACTGACGAACATAGCTCTGATCGGTCAGACTGTAGAGTTTTTCCTTCAAGCTACTGTGCCGTTCCACAAAGGATGATAAATAGCAGTAGCCCCGGGAGTACTCCATCATTTTATAGAGATGATCTGGTTTATGAATGGCCGGAGACATGCTGGCGATGACCAGATCAAAGGGTTCTGGGTAGTGAAAGTGGTCCCAATCGGAGTGAATAAAATCGGTATTTTCCAGTCCTGCAGCGGCGGCATTGGCACTGGCATAGCTCAGCATCTTTTCGGAAAAATCCAGCCCCACCACTTTTTTGGTTTTTTTAGCCAGTTCAACCGCAAATTGTCCCGATCCGCAGCCGATATCCAGGATCGTTGATTCCGCTTTGATAATCTCTTGATCAATTAAAGACTGAACCTTTTCTCTACGGTTCAACTGGGCGTCTGCGGTTGATGACGACAGGTTGTATTCTTCCGCCCGAAAGTTCCAAAATTCAACCGTCGGCTCTTTTTTCTGATTATCGCTTAACCAGAGTTCCTCAAAATATTGTGTGTTTAAATGCATTCTATCTTACTCTCCTTTATTCCAAAGTAATAAATGAACTGCCATGAGCTTCGCTGCCGGTTTGTGCTAAACAATTGTTTCCGTGAAGGCAATGAGCCAACCACAAGCTTGCTTGTAATTGGCGACTGCCTGCGAACAAGAAGAAATTCGCATAGCGATTTCTTCTTGTTGCGAAAACTGACCTCAAAGCAACTGCTGTTCGTAATTTTGCAAATCTATCCAGGCATTATCGCTAGCGATTAATAAAAAATAAACCGGCCTGACAAAGTGCACTTCCCACCAGATGATTGGTGGTCAGAACCTCTTTGTAAAACAGAATGCCAATCGGGATCAGCAGGATTGCCAATGAAATATTGGCCACCAGTGAACCCAGACTGATGTTCCAGCCGGCCCGGTAGGCCGTAATATATCCTAACTCCAGGGCCACAACCGAAATCCCCAGAGCGTAGCTGGTCCAGTTGAGCCGTTTAAATGATTGGACGATTCCTTCGTCCAAACCATTGGCCAGCATCAGGATTAACGTCAATAGCGCCGCCACCAGATAGGTAATCAGTAGCGAAAAAAATGGATTGGCGGTTTCCGGGGTCGACTTGGTACAGATATTATAAAACACATTGGCGGTAACAATCAGAATAATGGGCAGATAGTAGGTTAATTCATTCACAGTTGTTAAGCACTCCCCTTTATTAATTTTTGGTCGGTCGCTTGCAAGCATGGCCTGCTTCCGTTTGCGGACAATACTCTGCATTATCCCATATTCATTTGCCAGATTTGATTAAAATCTTCTTTTAAGGTCTGAAAATCGCGATATGGTTTTTCAATATAAAGCAGGCGTTGGATGACGTATCGCTGGGCCTGATTTAAATCGAGCTGTGCCAGCGAAAAATCATTTGAGCTGGCGGTCATTTCATCACAATTGGCGGCCAGACGCAGAAATACATCACCAATTCCCCAGAAGTCGGGATTAAAGCGGTTAATAAGCCGTGACATTTCGCTGGCGGTACCAAAATCAATCATGGCCAGCTGCGCACCAGTCCATAAAATATTGTCGGTTTTGATGTCGCGGTGACAGATGTTAAGCCCTGCGAGATACTCCATCACCGTAATTAATTGCGCCATAATGGCTGAAATTTCGGTTTTATTAAAGGCGTAATCCGATTCCAATAAATCTTCCAGCGACTGTCCCGGCATTTGTTCCATTACCAGTCCATAGAAACCATCCCGATCAAGGATCTGGATCAGTTTGGGGATGGCCGGATGGTTGATTCTTTTGAGAAATTTGCTTTCCCGGGCTAATTTTTCTTTACGGCGCTTGACGTCATTGGGATTAAAGATCTTTAAAACATAGCGCTCTGCATCCCGGGAGACCAGAAAACAGCTACCAAAACGACCCTGATCCAGGGGTTTAACCAGCGCAAAGCCATCCAGGGTAAGGGTTCCGCGGAGCGTTCTGATCCGGCTACCATTCAATCTCATCAACTGATAAGGGCTTTTCATTGAGATAACTTTTCTGAACCTGACCATTTTTCATGATAATGACCTTGTCGGCCATGGGCGTTATAGCCTGATTGTGAGTAATCAAAATCACGGTCATCTTTTCTTTGCGGCTGGTTTCCTGGAGCAGTTTTAAAATATTTTTACCGGTATTATAATCCAGGGCGCCGGTGGGCTCGTCACATAGCAGCAGTTTCGGCCGTTTGGCCAGCGCTCTGGCAATGGCTACCCGCTGCTGCTCGCCGCCGGACAGCTGGGAGGGAAAGTTTCCCAGCCGTTCTTCCAGGCCAACGCTTTTTAAGACCGTTTCGGCATCCATCGGATCGCGACAGATTTGGGTCGCCAACTCGACATTTTCAACAGCGGTCAGATTTTGAATCAGATTATAAAACTGAAACACAAAACCGGTGTCATACCGCCGATATTCCGCCAGCTCGCGACGACTCAGAGCCGCTACATCTTTTTCACCAACAATCACCTGGCCCTCATCGCAGTTATCCATCCCGCCGAGAATATTTAGCACCGTTGTTTTCCCGGCCCCACTGGGCCCGACCACCACCGCAAACTCCCCTTCATCAATAAAAAAATTGATCCCATTGGCGGCATTAATGGTCACTTCTCCCATATGGTAACGCTTATGTACATCTTTAAATTCTATAAAATGTCCCATCTTTTCAATCCTTCTTTTCTTAATCGAGGAGTCGCTCCCCACGCAAACATTTATGCTGCTATCAGTATAGCGAATAAAACCCAGAAAAGCCAGTTTAGCTCGAAAAAAAAGAAAGGTTACCCTTTCTTGAGGTTGTCGATAAACTACCGTACCGACCAATTGTTAATCTGTTGTTCGCTCCGATGCGTACAACATGATGTAACAATTGTCGGTACTGGGTTATCTTTTTGATGGTTTTAAGAAAGGCCACCTTTTCTTTTCGATTATTTTTGGGCTGGTTCCCATTTGCAACGCACCGGGGACACAATGGCTTCTTCTTTTTTTAGCTGCTTAAAGGCTTTGTCCACTTCTTTGCGATCAACCTTCAAGGCTTTTTCGACTTCACCAGCAGTCATCGGTGCTCCCTGCTGTTTCATTAGCGCTAAAATTTTATCCTTTAATTCCATAATAACCCTCCAAATTTACTTATTATTTATCAGTACATTCTTGTATCGATTATAACAGAATAGTCTTAATTCGGGTTTTATTTGAGTATTTTTTATTGCAACAGCTTAATTTTCGACCACAGCCACAATTGCTGCCTGGTTTAATTTATTACTTTGTATCCCTAAAATGTGATTCAGTACCAAAGCGATAGCTGCGAAAACAATGATAACGATAAAGGTTGAGCTGTAACTGCCGCCCGAGCTTTGCAGTAGATAGCTTGAAATCATTGGTCCGATGATGGCTGCCGGTACCAGTAAGAAATTGGATAAGCTGAAATTCAGCGGATAGTTTTTCGAACCAAAGCTGGAATTGATAACGACTGAGGATAAGGCCGGTACCCCACCATAGGTAACCCCAACCGATAACAGGCCGATGAAGATGAAGATAACATTATTCATGGTTGCGCCCATTAATAAGAAAACACCAGCAACCAGCAGCAGAATGGTGTTGGTCGCCATGGTTTTGCCTCTGCCGACCTTATCGAACAAGGTGCCAATGGCCACCCGGCCGCCGCCATTAAATACTGAAACCAGCAGCCCCAATTGGGCCGGTGCGCCAAAGGCCACAGCAATGGTTGCGGCGCTACCGATGATCAGCAGTCCTGATGCGGTAATCATAATTCCCCAAAAGAAATAGGTCCAAAAAACGCCGGTTTTTAACATTTCCCCGGCCGAGTATTCTTTTTTCTGACTGGCTTGACCGGCCACAGCCACCGCTTTTTTTGGTGCAATTTCCGGTTTCTTGATAAAGAAGGAACCTAACGCCATCACTACCGCGCCCATAATGGCTAGATAGAAGAAGGTTTCCAATACTCCGACACTGCCAATAAAAGAGCTGATCATGGTACCGAGGATCAGTCCCCCCAGACCAAAGCCCATCAGTAAAATCCCTGATGCCAAACCGGCTTTTTCGGAAAACCATGGCACTACCGCACTGATAATTGAATTGTAACCCATCCCAACGCCGGTTCCGCAGAGTACCCCATAAAACAGATACAGCAGGATTAAGCTTTGTCCCGGTTGGTTCGGATCGATTTTCGAGACCCCAAAAAAACCGATAAACAGCATCGCTGCCGCCATCAGAACAATGTACTGGTTTTTGATAAAGCGGGTTAATTGCCCGCTGACAAAACCGCCAATACAAAAAAAGATAATTGAGATTGTAAAATTAAGTGATAAGTCCGTTACGGTCCATGTTTCAAAGACCTTGTTCAGCGGGGCCCTAAAAATTGACCAGGCATACAATAATCCCAGAAACAACAGCATGATGGTTCCGACACTCAGGTAGATCCACCGTTTTAAATTCTCATTTTTCATCATTTCCCTCTGCTTCCAAAAATTTTCTTGCTTTATTGTATCAGCTAGCTAAAGTAAACACAATCATAATTACTAGTAATTGTTATTCCTATTACTGGTTTTTATCATTCTACTGGACAGCTTGTTTTAAAAAGATTAGAATATACCAAAAGCTACTAACCAGAAGTTACAACAGGAGGAAACCATGGATTTATCATTCTTTATTGGTCCGATCATGGGGGGCATCATCGGACTGATCACCAATGGCATCGCGATTCGGATGCTCTTTCGCCCCTTAAAAGGCATCAAATTATTGGGATTGACCTTACCCTTCACCCCGGGCTTAATTCCCAAAGAAAAACCACGCATCGCCAAATCACTGGGCGACGTGGTGGCCAACAATCTGCTCAATCAAGACGTCATCAAAAATGGCCTGCTGTCGCCGGAAATGGACGATAAGATCACTGTTGCCGTCAATGGCCTGATCGCTAAAAAAAGCACCAGCGACGAAACCCTGCGGGAGCTGTTCTACTCGTTTTCCGGCGCCGAACGGGGTGAGCAGATGATCACTGATGTGACGACCAAAGTGGTCGGTTTTTCGTATGAGCGGATGGTCAAAATGGAACTTGGGCCGCTCTTATCGGAAATCGCCGTCACCGAAATTGTCAATAATCTGCAGGGTTCAATGTTTGCGATGCTGATCAATGAAAACCTGATCAGTTCCGCCAAGGTTAAAATGTCTGAAATCATCGAACGGATGGTGGTTGAAAAAGGCGAGGGTATTCTCGATAACATCTTTGAAAAAGAAAGCACGAATCTGCTCGACAAACGGCTTTGCGATCTTTATCTCGAATACGAAGACCGGATTCCGGAATTTGTCGCCTGGGTCATTACGACCTACCATCAGCTGATTGACAAAAACATCGGCGTTTTAATTCACGCCCTGGACTTGTCAAAACTGGTTGAAGATCAGATTAACGGCTACGATGTCCTGACTTTTGAAAAAATGATTCTGGAAATCATGCGCAAAGAACTCAACGCGATTGTCTGGCTGGGCGGACTTTTGGGCTGCATTATGGGCCTGGTAATGTCCTTTGTCTAGGGCTGCAGAACAGGTTGTCGAAATTTAAATAACTTCCGTTGGCTTTGCTACCGGTATACAGCAAACAGTATCTACACTGTACAGCGTACAGGCTATCGCCTGTTCGCTTACACGTTACGAAACTGTTTCTGAATATCGGCATCAAAGCAATGTTTGTTCGAATCTTTCAAATTTCGCAATCACTTTAGGATAGATATTTAAAAAGGAGCTAAAAATGACTAAAAAAGTAGAAATTAATTGGGATCAATTGGGATTTGATTATATCAAAACGGATTATCGCTATCTGTCGTTCTGGAAAGAGGGTCAGTGGGATGACGGGGTTATGACTGAAGATAATGTTTTGCATCTGGGCGAAGCGGCTCCCTGTCTGCACTATGGGCAGCAGTGCTTTGAAGGACTGAAGGCCTATCGGACCAAAGCCGGTGAGATTCAGTTATTTCGGGTGGACCAGAATGCCAGGCGCTTCCAGGATTCCTGCCAGCGGTTGTTAATGCCGGTTGTTCCCGAGGCGACCTTTATCAAAGCCTGTCTCGATGTGGTTAAAGCTAACGAAGCCTATATTCCACCCTATGGCACCGGCGGCTCGCTGTATATCCGCCCGATGATGATTGGGGTCGGCAACAGTGTGGCCGTCAAACCGGCCAATGAATATATCTTCACGGTTTTTTGTATGCCGGTGGGGGCTTATTTCAAGGGCGGCCTGACGCCGGTTAATTTTATGGTCTCCGACTATGACCGGGCGGCCTGTAACGGCACCGGCCAGCAGAAGGTTGGCGGCAACTATGCGGCCTCAATGCTGGCCCATGAAATTGCGGTACAGAAAGGCTTTGCGGATTGCATTTATCTGGATCCCACTACGCACACCAAAATCGAAGAGGTTGGCGCCGCCAATTTCTTTGGCATCACCAGAGACAACCGCTTTGTCACCCCCGACTCCCCCTCGATCTTACCCAGCATCACCAAATACTCACTGCTTTATCTGGCCGAACATGTTTTAGGGATGGCCGTATCAGAAGAGGATGTTTTCATCGACGAACTGGATCAGTTTGCCGAAGCTGGCGCCTGCGGTACCGCCGCCGTGATCACCCCCATCGGCGGTATTTTCCATCACAACCGGTTACACGTTTTCTACAGCGAAAACGAAGTGGGTCCGGTGACCAAAAAACTCTACGATACCCTCACCGCCATCCAACTCGGCGATCTGGCCGGTCCGGAGGGCTGGATTACCAAGCTATAATCACCTTGTCCCCAAATATTTCCAAAAGAAAAACGATGGGTTAATAACCCATCGTTTTTCTTTATTTTTGCTGAACGGAGCGTTTTTTCTTTTTCTTTTTGCGAACCGAATAGCCGAAGCTGCCGACCTTTTCGCCCAGCCCAAAGTATTCACCGTGGACGTAGGCCAGTAGATCGGCCTGGTCCAGATGGAGTTTGCCACCTTCATCAATCAGGGCGTCCTCCACATGAACTGCCAGAATCTCGGCCATAAACAGATCGTGGGTACCCAGCGGGATGATTTCTTTGACCCGGCATTCCATACTTAAGGGGCTGGCGGCCAGTATCGGGCATTTTACCGTATCGCCGGGGATTGTGGTTAAACCCATCAGTTCAAATTTATTCATGTCCCGGCCGGAGCGCACCCCGCAGAAATCGACGGCTTTGACCAGCGCCACGGTGGACAGATTGATGGTGAACTCCCGGGTGGCGGCGATGATTTCGTAGGATAGACGGCTGGGCCGCAGTGAAATATAGGTCATCGGCGGTTTGGTATTGAGAACCCCAGTCCATCCCACCGTTAAGATATTTTCTGATGCGGCCTCGCCACAGGTTACCAACACCGGGGGCACCGGAGCCAGCAATACCGATCCCGGCCATTTTGTTTTACTCATTGCGTTTTCTCCTTTGTCTGCGATAACACCATTATAGCAGTTTTGCCATAATTATGGCAGAAAATCATCGCCTACCTGGCCACCACCACCGCAAATAAAATTGAATAAACCATTTATGTACAATTTTTCTTGCAATTTCTTTGCTAAGCCGATAGTATTATAATTAGAACAGACAGTGGACAGGAGAAATATGAAAACAGAATTATTATTTCTAATTAAGCGCCTATGTGATCTTGAAGAAGAATTCATGGAGCTGACTGAAGAAGAAAAAGAAATTGTCGTAACCACCGCCGAAAGCATGACCGGAAGTCTGGTCTTTTTATTGGAAGCACTTGAAGATTATTCCATGAGCGGTTTTTATGACGAGGATTAAAGCAATCTGAAAAAAACAAATAAGGAGGTAGTTCGATGAAAGTAGCCGCTTTTGTATCCAGTATGGTTGCCCTGGTAATGGGCGCCGCAGCCCTGACCTTAAGCATTATTGCCGTTTCAAAAACTGCCCGTTAGCGGCAAAAGAGCAACTCTTTAGCAGGGTTGCTCTTTTTTTGGTTGGTGATAACTGCTGCACTACCGTACCGATCAATTGTTAATCTGTTGTCCGCCCCGATGCGTACACCATGATGTAACAATTGTCGGTACTGGGCTATCTTTTATTCTTGTCAAAGTTACTTTTTTTATCAGTCGGTAAACTCGACGATGACGCGATCGATATCCCAGAGTGATTCGATTTTTTCCACCGCATCTTCTTTGATGGCGTTGGCAAACTGATGGGTTGCCGGCAGATCGATGATGATTCGAACCACGCCACCGGTGATATCAATTTCTTTGACCAGATGGGTTGCCACCATATCCAGGCCTTTGATCGGATTCATGACCTTCTTTAAGCGTTTTCTGACAATTTCTTCGGTGGTGACGACCTTTTCGGTTACCAGGCCGTGCTTTTCTTCATAATTCTGGATTGCCGAGCGCAACACCTCCACTGCCAGCACCGAGCAATGAGCCTTGATTTTGGGCAGCCCGCCCAGAGCTTCCGAGGCTTCCTGCCAGGTAATGTTTTTGGCTTCGTCGATGGTTTTGCCTTTGGCCAGTTCGGTAATAATCGAACCGGTGGCGATGTTTGAGGCACAGCCGTAGGATTCAAATTTGATATCATCGATCACCTTGGTTTCGGGATCGACTTTTAAATAGAGCGACACCATATCGCCGCAGGCCGGACTGCCTTCGGTTGCTTTGCCATCCGGATCTTCAATCCGCCCGGTATTGCGGGGATTCTTGAAATGTTCCAGAACCAGATCATTATAAGGACTTGCCATTGTTATTTCCTCCTATTCCTTGCCCAGGGGGCTGATTTTTCGCAGGTTCTCAACCACCTTTTTCAGTGTTTCGACCACAAAAATCACCTCTTCCATGGTATTGAAGCGTCCCACCGTCATCCGGATCGAGCCGTGGGCCCGCTCATGATCACCGCCGATGGCGGCAATCACATGACTGGCTTCCAGGGAGCGGCTGAAACAGGCCGAGCCGGTGCTGACGGCGATGCCATACATGTCCAGATGCAGGGTTATCGATTCCCCCTCAACATAATGAAAGGTGATATTGGCATTCTGGGGCGTCCGCTGCCGGGGATGACCGTTTAGGATGACATCGGGGATCTGATCGCTCACCATGGTGATAATTTTATCCCGCATCGCCGCCAGCCGGATGTTTTCATCGGCCGTCACCAGTTCCGCCGCTTTGGCGAAGCCGACCGCCCCGGGAATGTTATCCATCCCGCCGCGGAGGTCAAATTCCTGAAAACCGCCATCCATTATTTTAGCCAGGGCGGTGCCCTTTTTTACATAAAGTCCACCGATCCCCTTGGGACCATGCAGGGTATGAGCCGATACGGTGATCAGATCAACGGCGACGGCGGTCACATCCAGGGGCACCCGCATAAAGGTGTGGGTGGCATCGGTGTGAAAAAGCACCCCCTGATCATGGCAAATTTTGCCGATGGCGGCGATATCCTGAAGGGTGCCGATTTCCTGATTGCCATGCTGAATCGAGACCAGAATGGTTTCCGGGCTAATCAGCGTCTGGAGTTTTTCCAGATCCACCAGACCATCCCCGTCGACGTCCAGATAATCGACGGTAAAGCCTTCTTTTTCCAGGGTTCTGGCACTGTACAGCACAGGAAAGTCTTCAATTTTGGAAACGATCAGGTGTTTTCCTTTTTTCGCCCCCAAGGCTTTGGCGACTCCTTTTAAGGCCAAATTGCTGGACTCGGCACTGCCCGAGGTGAATATAAACTCCTGGCTGTTGGCGCCCAAGGCCCGGGCCAGTCGGGTTCTGGCATCATCCAAAGCTTCTTTCGCCTCAACGCCCAGCGAATAACCAAATTCTGAGGTCGCCACCGAGTAACGGTCAAAATAAAGCGGTGTCATGACTTCCAGCACCTGCTCATCCAGCCGGGTGGCGGCGGCGTTATCCAAATAATACACTTTTTCCATGATTTTCCCCCTTAGATAAACAAGGTAATGGCAGAATGTCGGGCTTCCTGGATATAGGTTCCGACCGCCCCATAGTCGTCAATGATGTCTTCGATCAGATCTTCGCGTTTTAATCCCATGATGTCCATGGTCATTTCACAGGCGATGATTTTGCCGCCCAGTTCCTTAAAATCTGCCATCAGTCGTTCCAGGGAAGCGACATTATTTTTCTTCATCCGTCCCAGCATCATTTTTTTTCCCAACCCCAGAAAATGCATTTTCGATAAAGGACCTTTTTCCAGGCCGCCTTTTTTCAGGCGCAGCAATCCCCAGAAGGTGAAATACAGGGACACCTCCATCCCCATCGCCAGCGAGCCATTGGACACAATCAGAGCACTATACAGTTTATCCATATCACCGCTCTGAACAATAATTGTTGTTTTGTCCGCCATGAAAAAGCCTCCTTTACTTTTGAATTTTTATGGTCCAGGTGCTGTCCTGTTCTTCAATGCTGATGACTGCCAGCGACAAAGCGTCGGCGGCCATCGGGATTTCTTTTTTCGAGGCGGCATTGTTCCCGGTAATCTCAATGACATCGCCCGGTTGCGCCTTCCTGACAGCTTTACGCATTTCTACCAAAGGAACCGGACAGGTTTCGCCTCTCACATCAACATAAATTTCTGCCATATTCTTGCCTCCTACTCAAATTTTAATTAACTGCTGCTACTCTTTTTTCCGTCGTTGTTTCTTTTTTCATACCCTATTATGAACAACTTACTTGTGTTTTTGATAACAAGCATAATAATAAGCATAAAAAAGCAGGCCTACGGATTTAATACGGCGACCTGTTAAAGTTGTCTGCTTTTACTTTTTATTTTTTAAGAGCTCGAGAAATCGGGTTGAATAAGCCAGGGTTTCGGTGGGGCAACTGTCGACACAGTGACCGCAGCCGACGCAGCGCAGCTCGGCGACCGGGCGGCCGGTGGCGGCACTGGTTTTTAAATCGATGGACATCGGACAGGCGGCATTGCAGCGGCCGCATTGGATGCAGTTGCTCTGATTGGTTGTAATTTGCTGACCAACCAGCTTGCCGAGCAGACCCACCACCGTTCCCAGGGGACAATAGTAACAGTAACCGCGGCCGCTAAAGGCGACCCAGAAAAACATCGCCATCAACAGCTCGGTAGAGAGGTATTTGTAGGTTTCAATTTTTGACACTATCTCGCCGTTGGTCAGCGACAGGCCCAGCAGGTATAACACCCAGTAGGCGGTAAAACCCAGGGCGATTGCCAGAAACAGCCAGCGCAGGATGGCAAACCGTTTTAAACCACGGGCCTTGACCTTTTTCCAGGAACCCAGCAGGGGCATCACCGGATCAAAAACCTCGCTGGCAAAACCATTAAACAGGCACAGTGTCGCGCATTGCCAGCGCCGGCCCAGCAGCAGCGTTCCGACCAGGACAACGATGGTGACAAGCAGATAAAAGAGCAGCGCCATCGAGATGCCGGTAAGGCCAAAGATCGGCAGATATTTGAGGTAAAAGGCGGTGCTGGGGTCCATCAGCTGGAGCGGGATGGTGGTCCAGGGCAGCGGCATCGCAAAAAAGTAGAGTTCCTGATTATCCAAAAGAATCGGTCCGAAGATATGGACAACCAAAGCCATCACGATCAAACCGATCAGATTGCGCTTGCGCATCACGGTCCGTCGGGATGAGCCGATAATCCGCAGGGTCAGAAAGCTGCCCAGGACAATAAAACTGGTCTTGACCCAGTTTTCATAAAAACCCCACAGCCAACTGATAAAGGCGGCCACTTCCGGGGTAGCCCGACTGACATAGCCAAAATTGAGCCCGGCAATGATCAGGCAGAGGATGATATACGCCCACAGGATTGTTTTTAGTGCTTTTACCGCGCTGGAAGCTTTTATTTCGCTTGAATTATTGTGATTCGCCATGGCTTCGTCTCCCCCAATTAACTGCAATTTTTTCTTAATTATAAGCTTCTTTCGCCATAAATACAAGAATGGTCATGATGCTAATCTGAAAAAAGCGGCTTGACTCCTGATCTGAAAATCGGTACGATAAGTTAAAATTTAATGAAGAAATGAAGAAAACAAACGGAGGCAGCAAATGCGACGATCAAATCGGGAAGTAACAGAACTAACGGAGCTTATTGAAATTATTAACGGCTGTAAGGTGTGCCGACTGGCCATGGTGGACAACGGCCAGCCCTATGTGGTACCCCTGAATTTTGGCTATCGCCGGGATGATTCCGTCATTACCATCTTTCTGCACTGTGCCAAAGAAGGTCGCAAAATGGATATCCTGAAACAAAACAACCAGGTCTGTATTGAGATGGATCAGATGCAGGAACTACTCAGCGGCGAAAAGGGCTGTGATTACAGCTGCTATTTTGAAAGTTTTATCGGCACCGGTCAGGCGGTTTTTCTTGACGATGCCGCAGCCAAGAGCCAGGCTTTACAGGCGATTATGAAACAGCAGACCGGCCGGGACGATTTCAGCTTTGATCAACATGTCCTCAATCAGACCGCCGTGATTGCGGTTGAACTTAGCCGTTATTCGGGCAAACGACACTAGTCGCGTCACTGTCTGATATCAGCCGGGATCAGTCGCTCTCGATCGTTTCAGCCGTGATGGTTTTAAGCTCCGGGCCGATCATTTTGCTGGGGCTCGCCGGCGGCTTTTGGGTGGCGATGAGAATGCCGCAGATAATCAGGCTCATTCCCAGTAAATGACTAAGCTGGATTTTTTCATTGAGCAGGATGGCGGCCAGGATAATGCTGCTGACCGGCACCACGCTGGTGAAGATCGCGGCGTTGCTGGCCGCGACCTTGGCAATCCCCCGAAACCACAGGACGTAAGATATAAATGAGACAAAGATCCCGTAATAGCCAATACACAAAATAGTCTGGAGCGACATTTCCGCAAATGGATAGTCCCAGGCATCATAGCTGGCAAAGGGCAATAAACAGATAAAGGCCAGCCCCGCCACTAGCGTCGTCCGATACACCGGGGACATCGGGATGCACTTTATTTTACTGAGCACCGAAAATAAGCCTTCGCCAATAACGGCAATCAGAATCAGAAAATTCCCCAGCACCGAGCTGTCAAGGGTCCCTTCTGCAAAATAGGTGTAGAGGTTGATACAGAGTAGTCCGACAATGACAAAAGCCAGCCCGATGGCGTTGTTTTTTGAGATCTTCTCTTTTAAGATCAAAAACGCCAGAATCACCACAATGGCCGGCCCGGAACTGGAAATCAAACCGCTGTTGGCGGCTGAGGTCAGCTGCAGGCCCCAGAAAATAAAGACCCGGTAGAGGACAATCCCGGCCAGGGCCTGACCCAGCAGCACCGCAACGGTTTTTTTATCCAGGCGGTGGTGTTCTTTTTTGATCACAAAGGTGACCAGCAGCAACAAGATCAGCCCGATGGCAATCCCCAATTCGGTGGCTAAGAATACCGGCACCCGGGCCACCATCATCTTACTGACCACAACCGCACTGCCGGCGATTGCCATCGCCACTGTCAAATCCAGGTAGGCGCTTAATTTTTCTCCCATAATAATCCTCTTTTCTCCTCGCTATGGTTATGATAAAATTTTACCTGATTGATGTGGTTTGTAAAGAACCACTTAAATGGTTTTTTCGCCAAACCACTTTAGGAGGAACGCAATGTGGATTAATATCGATAAAAAGAGTGACCGACCTTTGATGCGACAACTTTATGAGCAGATCAAACATCTGATTTTAGACGGCCAGCTGGCCCCGGCCGGGAAGCTGCCGTCAACCAGACAGCTGGCGGCCGATCTGGGGATCTCCCGCAGCACCGTTCTCGAAGCCTACAATCAATTGATTGCCGAAGGCTACCTGATTGGAAATCACGGGTCCGGTACGGTGGTTGCCAGTGGCATTGATGTATTTTCGATCCCCCCGGAAACCGTTGCGAAAAAACGCACTGCCACTGCGATGAAAGAAAAAGCACCACCAATCGCCGTCATTGATTTTCAGTCCGGCGTCATTGATTCGCCCCGGTTTCCGCTGACGGAGTGGAAAAAAGCCTATCAGCGCAGCCTGGATCAGGTTTCCGAAGCGGCTTTTCGTTATCATCCCAGTGCTGGGGTGCTGAGCCTGCGCCAGACGATTGCCGACTATTTGCGGCGCACCCGGGGACTCGCTTGTGATCCTGACCAGATTATGATCGTTTCTGGCTCAACCCAGGGTCTGGCGTTGATCGCTGCGTTATTTTGTGATCGGCAGCAGGCGGTCCTGATTGAAGATCCCACCCATCCCGGATTACGACAGATTATTGCGCGCGCGAAACTCAATTTAATCGGGATTCCGGTGGATGATCAGGGTCTGATAACCGATTTACTTGCCCCCCACCCGGCCCCGGCCTTTATCTATACGACCCCTTCCCATCAATACCCGCTGGGCGGCATCCTGCCGATCCAACGCCGTCAGAAACTGATTCAGTATGCTATTGCCAATGATACTTATCTGCTGGAGGATGACTATGACAGTGAATTCCGGTTTGAAGGCCAGCCGATTTCATCACTTTATGAGCTAAGTCCTGATCGGGTCATTTATCTGGGGACCTTCAGCAAGATCCTCACCCCGGCTATTCGGTTGGGTTATCTGATTCTCCCCGATCAACTCATAGAACCTTACCTGGAACTCAAAAAATATTCCGATGTCCATACCGAAGCCCTGACCCAGTACGCACTGGCCGAATTTATTGAAAGCGGCGGGCTGGAAAAGCATATCTGGAAGATGAAAAAAATCTATGCTAAAAAACGCCAGCACCTGATCGATGAATTATCCCGCTGCTATCCGGATAAATTTGAAATTAAAGGCCACGCCGCCGGGCTGCACATGGTTGTTCATTTTAATGACGTTGTTTTTGACGCCCCGCTGATCAATCGCATCAATGCCCAACAGGTCCGGGTCTACCCCATCGAAAACTACTTTTTTGGCAACCCGGAACCCTATGGCAGCGACATCCTCCTCGGCTACGCCCACCTAACCTTTGCCGAAATCACCACCGGCATTACCCGGCTCTGTACGGCCCTTCGGCAAGTTGAATCTTGAACACAAAAAAGACACTCGCGCGAGTGTCTTTTTGTGATAGATTCGAACCTGGTTATTTTTCGACGGCATCGATGGCGGAGTCGGCATCAGTAACGGTTCCCTCCGGGGTGGTTGGCGACAGAGTCATGAAAAAACCGTCGGTTTGATCGACAAAGGCATCGGCACTGTCGAAGCTGACATCGAGGAGGTGGCCGCCCTTGCTGCGGTCATCGGCGATGAAATGGAAGTGGTAGCCTTTGACATTCAAGCCGCCGATATCGGCCGGGCACCACAAACCGACCAGGGTTCCGCTGATCTTTTGATAATCAAAGATCGACTGCTTTTTGACGGCTTCGGAAAGCACCGGATAAGGTTTTACCTGGCTGGGCACCGAACGGGCTTTGATGGAGTTGAAGGTGCCGTCGATCCGAAATACATAGAAGGCATTCGGATCGGTCATCATTTTGTCCAGTTCCTGCTCCAGGGTTTCCAGACTGGTGGTTGGGCCCAATGATTTAGTCGCATCCTCGTTAAAGTAGGTAACCGCGGCAAAGGGGGTGGTATCGGTGTCCGGGACTTCCTCCACGGCGCCGCTGGCCTTGACTTTGTAGACCGTATTGTCAATCATCACCAGCTCGCCGTCCAGGGCGTTAAAGGTACCGATGCCGACATCGCCGTGCTGCTTCAATTCGCCAAAACTCATAAAACCATCGTAATTTCCGGCCAGCAGCGAATTAATCGTCGACGCCTGAAAGAGGGTATCCTCTTTGGCTGCGGCGGCGTCACTGCTGGTGTTAGTGGTTGCGGCGGCACAGCCGGCCAACGTAACCACAGTCAAGACCGATATAACAACTGCGGTAATTTTTATTTTCATATAAGCTCCTTCTTTTCTTTATTTAAGCTGCTCAACCCAACCCTCTTTGAGGGAACCGAGCAGGCAATGGTCAAATAAGGGGGCCCCGATTTTTGCCATCAGCCGGGCATTTGTCAGGTTGTCGCCATCGGCTTTGTTGATAAACAGAATCCGGGTGGCATTTTCAGCCAGGGTCTGGTTTAGTTTATTGTCAATAAAAGCCGTAAGCGTCTGCTGTAAAACGGTTTCATCAAAAATCGCCTGATCATTATTATATAGTTCAGCGCGATGAAAGGTATCCGCGTCAATTTTCCGAAACAGGATTTCGGCGCCCATGACGTGAATCAGTTTGGTGGTGATTGACGGAATCGATGGTTCATAGTCATGATAGAATTTATAGGGCTTGCGTTTTGATCCGTCCCCTTCGTTAATGATGACCAGGGGCACGATCGCCCCCTTTAAATCAATCAGCTCGACTTCGGAAAACCCCGATATTTTCTGTCCGCTGACTCTTTCCTTGCCAATCAGCCATTCCCGTTGCGGCTCTTGGGCAATCACGGCGATCACTTCCGTCATCACGTTGCGGATCAGGCACTGCTGTTCCGGCACATCGGTAATGCAGATCTTGGCGGTTGTGGTCATCACATGGTTAAGCTTGCGGGCGGCCAGTTCCCGGCTGAGCGCAAACATCAGCGCGGTTTTGCCGCCGCCGCCGGTGATAGTAATGACATCATTTGCGGTGATGTTCAGTTTGTCAATAAGTTTCACTCTGCTCTCCCTCTCTTTTCATCAGATTGTGATTGTAAATCATCTCGATTTCGTCGGCGTCCAGCGGCTTGCTGAAGACGTAGCCCTGGATCGCATCGCAGCGGCTGTTTTTAAGAATACCAACTTTTTCCCACTCTTCAATCCCCTCGGCCATAATTTTTAAATTGAGGCTATGAGCCAGCAAAATCAGGCTGTCAATCACCTTGATCCGGTTGCCCTGTAAAAACTGATCACTGATGGATTTATCCAGTTTTATTTTGTTGACCGGCAGATAGGTCAAACAATTCAGCGACGAATATCCGGTACCAAAATCATCCAGCGCCACCGACAGCCCGGCGTTTTTAAGCTCTTTTAGGAATTGATCAGTCTGGTAATCGTTTTCCATCAAGATGCTTTCGGTAATCTCAATCTCAATAAACTGGGGATCGACGTGATGCTGTTGCAGCAGTGTGGTGATATAGGCAATATAATCTTTGTCCCGCAGCTGGCGGTTGGAAAAATTGATGGCCACTGGTTTTTCAGCCAGACCCTTGTTCCGCCAGCGGACGATCTGTGCCACGACTTCCTGGGCCACCCAGCGGCCAATCTCGCTGATCAGACCGGTTTCTTCTGCCACCGGAATAAACTGGTCCGGGCCGAGGCAGTTTTCCTTGAGTCGCAGCAGTGCTTCAAAGCCGAGGATCCCGCCGCTGTGCAAATCCACCTGGGGTTGATAGACCAGTTTAAAGCCATCGGACTTTAATGCTGCTCTGAGCATCATTTCGATTTCGACTTTCCGCTTCATTTCCTTTTTTAAGCCGTGATGATAATACATGTAGTGATTTTTGCCCCGGTTCTTAACCTCATACATAGCTGTATCGGCATTCATAATTAACTGATCAATGGCCCTGCTGTCGTAGGGATAGCAGGAAATACCCATACTGATACTGACAAAGACTTCCCGGCTGTCCAGAATAAAGGCCTCATTAAATGCGGTCAGGATCTTATTGGCATAGGCTTCAATATCGGCCTGTTGGCATTTATTGGCAATCAGGATCAGAAACTCATCTCCGCCCAAACGACCGACCATCATGTTATCGTCACAAATTGACAGCAATCGGCCGGCAATCTGCTTGAGCAATTCATCCCCATAGAGATGGCCAAGGGTGTCATTGATACTTTTGAAGTTATCAATATCCAGGAGCAGCACCGCCCCGGTATGTCCGGCCTGAAGTTCTTTTTCAAGCTGCACCAGAAAGCTCATCCGATTAGGCAGCTGGGTTAAAAAGTCATGCCTGGCCAGATACCGGATCTGTTCTTCCTGGGTCTTGAATTTGGTATTATCAAGCAGGATCCCGTGCAACTTGCTAAAGTTCCCAGTCTCAGATTTTACTCCCTTACCTCGAATCAGCAGCCACTTTTGGTGCTGATCGGCCCCGTTGGTCCGGACCTGAATATTGATCTGAGCTGATTTTCCCTGGAGGTAATTGCGGACTTCCGCAAGCAGATGCTCACGATGGCTGGCCTCCAACACGGCTTCCATCCAGTCATGAACATTGAGACGATTGCTAATGGTTTTATTGACAATCCGTGAGCAGTTTCCCGCAAAATGGACCTCATTGGAAGTTAGATCCACTTCCCAGACAGCACTGTTGGTGCCCTCGATGGCCAGTTCAAACTTCTGGTTCAGTTCCCCGACTTCGCGGTCGTGTTCTTCCATCAGATCATATTGCCGCCGCAGTGCCCCTTCCACCGCTTCCAGTTCATTGTAGGTTATTTTAAGCTCGGCATTGCTGAACTCCAGCGCTTTTTGGATACTCCGACGTTTCAGATTATCGTAGATTAACAGTAGCGTCACCAGGGTCAAAAAGATCAGGATAATGGCCGTGGCTAAAAACAGATTGCGGTATTTGTCCAGCGGATGTTCAGTTTTATTGATCAGCACCGCATCAATGGGAATTAACTGATCGGGAATCTGGTATTTCTGGATCAGTGTATAATCAAAAATATAATAATAGGGTGTCTCTTCCAATAACGCAATCGATTCTACCGGAGTACCGGCAAAAATATCACTGACCAGTTCGGCCGCTGTTTTTCCCAGGGCCTGGTAATCAACCATTTTTCCGCCCATCAGCCCATCGCCGACCCCACCAACCGAGGCCCGGTAAACCGGAATTTGGGTATGCTGGTTTAAAAAGGCCGCGGCTTTTTCAAAATCCATATATGCGCCATTCTTATCGGGATTCATATCCAGAAACAACAGAATCGACTCATCCCCCAGTTTCTCCAGCTTCGTCCCCAGCTCTTCAAAGCTATAGTCTGGGGTATTAAGGGTGATAAAGGCCAGTTCGGGAAAGTCCTGGCGGAAGGATTCAAACTGCTGGCGATTGCCCTGACCGGTCAGGGTTTCATCGGCAATCCCCACGACACGGGTCGCCTGGGGGTTAAACACCCGGGCAATCTCCAGGGTTTCTTTAATCGATATCCGCTCAACAATACCTGTGATAAAAGGATCTGCGGCCGCCTGTTTGGCCCGGGTTTCATCGTTTACACCTAGAAAAATAATTGGGATCTGGGGGAACAGTTCTGTCTGATAGTCCATGGCAAATTGCAGCGCATTGTCATCCCCCACGATTACCGCATCATAGGGCGGCAAATTGGCCAATTTGAATTTCAGGCTCTGATAAAAGACCTGTTTGTTCTCCACGGTATCCAGGCGTTTGGTATCCATGTATTCAATTTCCAGATTAATCTTTTCTTCGATAAAAACCGACTGAATACCATCAATCTGGTCGGGTACCGAGACAAAGCTTTCACTGTAGGAGCTGATAAAGAGGACCGTCTTTTCTGACTGGGCCCGGACCAAAAATGCCGGCCCGGCGAGCAGGCAGGCTAAGAAGATGCTGATAAAAACGAGCATCCTCACACTTAACGCGGGTTTTGCGGATTTATGGCTGGTCATTTTTTGCTTTAGCTCTTGATAAGTCATCGACCCCTCCGTTATTAAAAACCTCTTTATTTCACTTCAACGCAATTGCGGCCCTTTTCCTTGGCCTGATATAAGGCCGTATCGGCCCGAGAAACGATGGCTTCTGGAGATCTGTCGGTTTTAAAGGCTGACACTCCGAGACTGATGGTTACCTGACCAGCAGTTGTAAAAAGATTTGTGGCAACCGCCTGGCGCAAACGTTCAGCCAGCACCGTGGCATCTGACAGCGTGGTATCCGGCAGAATAATCAGAAACTCTTCCCCGCCCCAGCGCCCCACCACATCCCCCTCGCGGACATTATCTTGGAGGACGGCCACCAATTCAACCAGAACCCAGTCCCCGACCTGATGACCATAGGTATCGTTAACCAGCTTGAAATGATCAATATCCAGAATGATGATCGCAAACGGCAACGAGCAGCTTTTTGACCATTGATATTGCTGTTCCATGGTTTCGTCCAGTTTCAGGCGATTGAAGCTTTGGGTCAGCTTATCGGTGATGGACAGGCGCCGGATTTCTTCCTCCATCAGCCGTCGTTCGGAAATATCCCGGGTGACCCCGAGTATCCCGATAAAACGGCCATCTTCGCTATAGATGCCGGATACTGTGACTTCAGTCCAGACGGTGGTGCCGTCTTTGCAGGGTTGCTCCAGCTCACCCCGAAACACCCGAAAGGTCAAACCATTCTGCACTGAATTGATGGCCCGGGCCAGACCCTTCTGCATATGAATCAGGGATCCCGGACATAAAACCTCTTCCGGAGACTGGGCCATGATCTCTTCCACCGTGTAGCCCCGGAGTTTTTCCACCGACGGGCTGATATAGGTAAACCGACCTTCCAAATCCATGGTCCAGATGACATCCGCGGCATTGTCAGCCAGCAGTCGATGACTTTCTTCACTCTGCTGCAGTTTCGCTTCAATGACCTTGAGTTCGGTGATATCCCGGATCACGCTAAGGGCGTGGGGAATGCCATCGATAATGATTTTTTTCGATGACACCAGACCAATATGTTTTTCATTGTTCTTGCCATAAAAACATATCGCCAGATTCTCAACAAAACCATTCGCTTCAAGGGTTTTGATAAAGGTTTCCCGTTGGCTGAGATCAATATAAAGATCATCGATATTAAATAAACCGACGGTTAAATCCTCATCAGTAAATTTTGTGGCTTCCATAAAGGCCTGGTTATAGGCAATCAGGGTACCGTCGGCGACTCTCGTAATCACGGTGGCATCGGGAATGGTCTGAAATACCATTTCAAAATGGGAGCGGGCTTCTTCCAGCTCATGGATGGAAGACTCCAGTTTTTCGGTCATACTGTTGAAGGCCTCCGAAAAATCGCCGAGAAAATGGACCCGCTGGGAAAAGTCGCCTGCAGTAATCGTCTTGGTAATCCAGGTTAGATTCCGCAGTGAGGCCTGGAGATTTTTCATTGACCCCAGCACGTAGCCCCGGCCTTTGATATCATGAGACAAATTCCCGTTGCCCAGTTCCGCGGCCGAATTTCTGATGGCTTTGATTGTTTGATCAAGCTCTAAAAAGGAGTCATCACTACGGAAATTTTCGGGGGGAACCGCACTGACACAAAGGTCATTAAGCAGGGATTTAAAATATACTAAAATTGACTGTACGTCTTTACTGATCATTGATGGTTTGTCAGCTCCCTTCTTAAAAATCAATAATAGGCTCCAATTCATGAACCTGGTTTGTATAAATTTCTTGTTTTTGCGGCAACCGTAAATTGATTCTATCTCTTTATTTTACCACGTTGACCCGGGGGATTGTCAAGGTGCTTTAATTGGCGTACTGCTTATTTTATTAAATATACGCCAGGCTTATTTATGCCCAACCCGATAGCCCTTTCACTTGTTTCCTGATATGATAACTATAGCGTTCTTACCCGAATAATTGCAAATTAAATCATGAAAGGAAGGTATTTTTATGTCCCTCAAAAATAGTGGTCCCACCCCGGCGCCATTTGTCTACAAACCATCTAAAAAAAAGGTGCTGGCTCAGCTGACTGCCTTTGCCAGTCGTTACCAACCCGATCGCTACAAAGATGACATCATTCTGGAGTTTGATTTTACCAATCTCGATACCCGTTATCAATTGGTAATGGGTGCAACCGGCTGTGTTGTCAAAACCGATAGCTTTGTCGATTTTACCACGCAGATTCAAATCAGTTTCGATATTTTTGAAGAGGTCGCTTTTAAAGGCCTGTGTATTAAAGAGGTAATCTTGAACAATGATTGTCAGATTGACGGTGCCTTTGAAACCATCATGGATTTTGAAGATTATTTTGATCTGACAAAAAAAGAAATCATCAAAAAAGCAACCTTGAATCTGATGATTATCCAGTGGATGATGATCTGGCTGGTGATGTCTTTTGATGTATTCTGGGGTAGCATTGCCGGAATTGTTTATTCATCGCTGATGCCCTTGCTGAGCCGAAAATTTCTGCTGACCTTTTATGACCGGCTGAGTATTTTTCTGGTGACGTCGCTGTGCCTGTTGGGTCTGGTTGCTGTGGATGAAACCTTAATCGTCTGCACTTCCTACTTTTTGTTTGGCGCCATGTGGTTGGGTTCCTGTCTGACCAAAGCGCCTTTAACAGTGCATTACAAGCTGGGCAAATTTGGCTACCGCGGTTATTACAACCAGATTTTCCTTGATTCCAATCGCATCGTCACGGCCATGTGGGGGGTCTATTACCTCATCGTGACCGGCACCACCTACTTCCTGGATGTGAACGGGATGCGCAGTCTCAGCGGTATTCTCAATTTGCTGATCCCTGTGTTATTGGGACTAGTAACCGTTAAATTTGTCAAGGTTTATCCGGAAAAGAGAAAGGCCGAGTTGATGAAACAACTGGCCTCTATGCCTCAGGAATAAAGTTAATCAATCATTGTCGAATCAGTAAGATCTCGTTTTTACGGGATCTTTTTTTGTGAAAACGATTCGTATAAAAGTTGACTTGACAATTAAAAATTCTTTGGATAAAATAGATAGCATGCTAAGTAATGGAGAAGTGATGAAAACAGATACCTTTAATTTTGGTGGCACCGTTAAACAATTGAACAACATTATGGAAATGCGATTCAATCATTCTCTGAAACAATGGGATCTGACCTCATCCCAGTTTTCAGTAATTATCTATCTCTTGCACAATCAGGATCACGAGGTCAACCAGAAGATGATCGAGGATGCCTTCCTATTAAAAGGGCCGACCGTGACCGGGATTGTCAAACGCCTGGTCGAAAAGAATTTTATCCGGCGCCGACCCGATTGCCAGGACCGGCGGATTAATTACCTGGAACTGACCGAAAAAGGTCAGGCCCTGGAGTCGCTGGTCTGTCAGGAAATCACCCGCCTCGAAACCGACACCCTGCGCGGTATTTCCGCCGAGCATCTCGAGCTGCTGGAAACCCTGCTGCAGCAGATCCTGAAAAACATTACCTGTCCCACCCTATGATTCAACGAAAGGAATTATTTTTATGAAAAACGATTTATTTGAAAAGTACCCAATCCCCAAGGCAGTGATGACCCTGGCGATCCCCACGATGCTGAGCATGCTGGTGACGATTGTCTACAACATGGCTGATACCTACTTCGTCGGCCAGACCGGCGATCCCAACCAGGTAGCCGCGGTCACCCTGACGATGCCGATATTTTTCCTGCTGATGGCCTTTGGTAATATTTTTGGCATCGGCGGCGGTTCCTATATTTCCCGGCTGTTAGGCGAGCGGAAAATCACCGATATTAAACACACCTCCTCTTTCGCCTTCTACGGCTCGATTGCCCTGGGCCTGATCGGGATGGTCGTGTTCCTGCTCTTTATGGATCCGATTCTGACCATTGCCGGCGCCAGCCCCAATACCATCGGATTTGCTCGGGACTATTTAACCATTATTGCTTATGGCGCCGTCGCCATCAGCCTGCAGAATTCCCTGGCCCAGATTGTCCGGTCAGTGGGCGCTGCCAAAGAATCAATGATCGGGATGATGATCGGAACCATCATCAACATCATTCTCGACCCGATTATGATTCTGGGTATGGGCATGGGCGTGGCCGGAGCGGCATGGGCCACTGTGATTGGAAATGTCTGTGCGGTGCTTTATTTTGTCTATTACATTTTCAAACACAGTGACGTGCTGTCCATCGCCCCCAAAGATTTCCGGATCGAAGGTGTCATCGCCAAAAACACCTTTGCCATCGGGATTCCGGCCTCGGTTAATAATATTCTGATGAGTTTTTCGATGATCATGCTGAACAGTTTTGCTTCAGCTTATGGCGATACCGTGATTGCCGCGCTGGGTGTTTCCGGCCGGGTCTTCTCGGTTGTGGTTATGCTGGCACTGGGTCTGGCGATGGGGATTCAACCCTTTATCGGCTACAATTATGCCCAGCATAACTATAAACGGATGAACGATGCGATCAAGTTTACCGCCATTATCGGGATGATCATGGGCGCTGTGGTAATGGTTGTCTCAATCATTTTCGCTACCCAGATCGTCACCTTCTTTATCAACGACCCTGAGGTCATTGCCATCGGCGCAACGATGCTGATTATTCAAATGCTGGTCAGCCCATTTCTGGGCCTCCAGTTTATCGTCACCACCGTCTATCAGTCTTTAGGGAAGGCGATCCCGTCCCTGATCCTGACCGTTTGCCGCCAGGGTCTGGCCTTTATCCCGATTCTGATTATCGGCTCTTCCCTGTTCCAGCTTCAGGGCATTATCTGGGCCCAACCCCTGGCCGACGTCGTCTCCATTATTCTGGCGGTGTCAATGTACACCGTCACCTACCGTAAACTGCGGGCCAGCAAAGCCGAACCGGTTTCACTGGCGATGGAAGACGGACTGGCTTAAGGCATTAAAAAAGCGCCCCAAATATGGGCGCCCATGATTATTTTTAAATACCAACCCAGTACCGGCAATTATTACATCATGTTGTACGCATCGGAGCGGACATGGCAGATCCTGTCCGATTCCGCAGCGAACAACAGATTAATAATTGGTCGGTACGGCAGTTTGCACCAACCCGGGCGCCCTTAGTTAAGGGCGCTTTTTTAGTTCGCTGGCGCGGAGCCGGGCTTCGGTGTGGAGCATGCCGATGTTGGTGGTCATGACGTTGCCGGTGGTGGCTGGGTAGTCCAGGAAGATGGCGATGGTGACGGCCAGGGCCAGGCCTTCCAAGGGGATGCCCAGCAGGTTGAAGACAATCGTAAAGAGAAAGGCGCCCATGCCCGGCGAGGGCGGTACGGCCACCGAGAGGATCATACAGAGGATCACCACCGGGATCATATCCGGCAGTGAAAAAGTGATCCCGTAAATATTGCCGACGAACAGGGCCGTCAGCAGCAGCATCGGAATGGCGTCCTGTTTGTTGAACAGGACCCCCACCGGGATCGAAAAGTGAACCACGTAATCGCGGATTTTCTGTTTGCTCAGGGCGGTGGCGGTATGGCTGGCAAAGGTGGCGCTGGAGCTGGCGGTGGATAAAGCAATCAACAGAAATGGCGCGGCCGACCGCAGATAGGCCAGTGGACTGATTTTCTGGTAAACCGCGACGCTTAACAGCATCACCAGATCGATGATCAGGTAGGCGCCGAGCAGCAGCGCAATCAGTCCAAATGCCCCCAACAGGGCGGCGCCGTCGCCGGAGATCATCATATTCAGGATACTGATAAAGACCACCCCGGGCATCAGCGCACAGACGGCGTCCAGGATTGTGGCAAAAACCAGATTGGCTTCGGTGATAATCCGGGTGATTGAGGGAAACCGACCCTTTAAGGTCAGCATCACAATCCCGCCGATAATCGCCAGAAACATGATCTGCAGGGTATTACCGTCAATAAAGGGCTTTATGATATTGGTGGGAATAATTCCGAAGACCATCGCCCCGATCTGATTCCACAGATCACCCTGACCGGCCTGACTGGCCAAACCGCTACGACCCAGCAGAAACAGCTGGGCCAGGGCCAGCGATACCGCCGACGCCAGCAGAATCATCGCCATTGACCAGGTCAGCAGCAGCCGGAAAATCCGTTTCATCTGGGCCAGGTTATCCATATTGACAATACTGCCGATGGCCGAGAAGAACAGCACCGGAATGACAATGGCATTCAGAAAGCCGAAAAAGGTCGAGCTGATCGGGGTCAGAATAACGCTGCCGAGCTGTTGGCCCAGCGCCGGCGCTGCAGCCTGAAAAACGAGCCCCGTCAGGATCGCCGCCACCAGAGCGATGGCGGTGGTCAGCGCCGGGTTCAGCGGTTTTTGTTTAAGGGTATAGGAGATGTTGTTACAGCCTTTTTCATAGGAGTAGGTCACCACTGACAGACCAATTAGAATATTCTGGCCAATCCGGTTGTAGTCAGCTTCTTCATCATCGGATGGTTCCGGCAGGGTCAGCGGGTTTTGGGGATCACCCCAGTAGTTCAGCGTCAGGGTAATGGTTTTAAAGCGTTTCTGAATCGACAATTCAAAACTGGCCTTGGCTTCAGCCTGGTTATCAAGTTTTTCGGCCCAGTAGACAATCGCTTCTTCGACAAAGAGCTGGGCTTTCATATTGTCGGTTTTGGGACACTTATATTGGTGCAGCAGCTCCTGAACAAAAACGTTGGCTTCGTCAAGGCTTGATAAACTAAGTGATAAAATCTTTTTCGTTTCCATGGTTCCCCCTTATGCGTTGTATCTTATGACTGCGGTCAAAAAGAACCATGCCGCCGTGCTTTCGGGCTCGGGATCAATCCGGAGTTCCGGGAATACGCCGGGCGATCGCACAAATAACACAGGATACGGTGGTACCCTGTGCTATTCACGTTGATGGAAAATTACTATCATCATCAAATGGTGGACGTGTTAGTCTAAGATTACCACTATTATACCACTTGACGCATTCTGCCGTCATCAAAATTCAGCTGCCAGCCGACCCCGAATTTATCAACCAGGGAACCGTAGACCTTGCTCCAGAAGGTTTCCTGAAGTTCCATCTCCACCGTACCCCCAACTTTTAATTTATAATAGAGCACTTTGATCTCATCGAGATCGTCACTGAAAATCACCAGGGTCATCTTATCCCCTTGGATATCCGGGGTTTTGGGGGGTACATTAGAAAGCAACACCCGGGTTTCATCCGGCGCCAGCTCAGCGCGAATCACCACTTTGTCGGATCGATCCTGTTCGGCCGCTTCCGGTTCAGGAAGCATTTCACCAAACAAGATGATTTCCGGGTTATCGGTGCCAAAAACATCGGCATAGAATTCCACAGCTTCCTGACAATTTCCGTTAAAACTAATATAGGGTTGTATCTGCATTTCGACACTCCTTTTTGTTGTATGCAAACCTTTTGCGCTGGGCTTTTGGGTTCGCTTCGAACATTCTGTTTTAATCAATTTTTCAGAATCATGACACTCTGTTCTCCTGTATAGCCTTTTATTTTGAATTTAAACGGTTTCGGGTAAATTTTTTACAAGTTTCTGCAAAATAAAATTGACCAAACGCAAATCTGCTGTTATTGTTATAAGGGTCCAGAAATGCAGTTTTATTTTAGTTCATTTATGTCCGGTTGCAGGCAACACCCAACAGGTAGCTGCAATCTTATCTTAATCTGCAATCATATATTTAGGTAATTGCGAAATGAAAAAGATTTGATGCTCAGAAAATCCGGGGTAAGAACCAGACAGAATTCATGAAGACGGAAGGGAAACGAACAACAAAGCGAAGAAAATGTTGCAGAAGATGAGAAAAAA
>Ga0209639_1000259_pt1 | contig 80387 bp, 63 predicted proteins | sample EPASupsiteHSE605_FD_187268 | JGI IMG/M metagenome (GOLD analysis project Ga0209639, IMG submission 187268) | Bioremediated contaminated groundwater from EPA Superfund site, New Mexico - Sample HSE6-05 (SPAdes) (version 2) | ecosystem: Environmental > Aquatic > Deep subsurface > Groundwater >... | reverse complement strand
AAGAATACAAGAAGCAAACCAAGAAATCCACTGAAGAAACATACACCAACATTTATGCCAAGGGATTTGATCCAGCCAGGTATGTTGATGAAGAAGCAATTCGTCCAGTTTTTGAACAATTTGGAGCAATCACAAGTATCAAAATGATGCAATCCAGACCCAATATGCCAAGTTTTAGCCAACCTCTTCCATTTGTTTTTTGTAACTTCGAAAATCATGAATCTGCTAAAAATGCAGTTGAGAGATTGGATTTAATGCAAGAAGGACCATTCATATGGTCATGTGGTAGAATGATGTCCAAAACAGAAAGACAACAACATCTTCAAAAGGAAGCCGCTAGGGTATCTAATGAAATGTATGAAAGAACCAAGGGTCGTAATCTTTATGTTCGTAACTTTGACGAGAATGTTGATGATGAACAACTGAAAGAATTCTTCTCACAATTTGGTGAAGTTGAAAGTTCCATTATCATGCGTGATCGTGAGACAAGAGTTTCCAAGAAATTTGGTTTTGTTTGCTTTACCACCAAAGAATCAGCAGAGAGAGCTATTACTGAAACCCTTGATAAGGAATTCCAAGACAAACTTCTTTATGTTGCTTTGATCCAAAGGAAGAGTGATAGAATTGCAATGAACTCCAAGTATCATCAACAACGATCAAACCCACAAGCAGTTAATGCTTTTGATTCTTTGCCCAAGAGACAACCTGCTGATCAGCCAGTTAATGAACTGAGAAATCCTGATGCTGATTTCCTCTTAAAGGAATATATTGATCGAGGTTTTGATGAAAAAGCAGCCAAATTACTTCTTAAGGAGAAGTCAGCTGAACAAATCAAGAAGCTTGTTAACGATCATCAAGCCCTTGTCAAGCATTTAGATGCCATTGCCAACAAGAAACCATAAAGACATTTTGAAAGTAAACGTATCAAGAAACAAAAGCGATTTTTCAAAAAGTTATTTGTAAACTAGATACAGTTATTATTTTATCGTTTTTTTGTAAAGTACTCAAGATTTTATTCATATTTATCATTCTAGAAAATGATCAAACAAAGGTATCTTGGGCGTCCCTCATCTCTTTCTTTATACAAGTCCAATTCTCAACAGATGAAAAAACTATTTAATTCTTCAAAAGTTCCCAATTTGACTCCAATTAATCAAATGAAGAATCCAATTCCTCGTCTAACTCGCACTGGGGGATCTGTACTCAAACCATCTAATGATCAATCTACACCGCTTTCAGATGTAAATTTACCAACAAAAAGTTTTTTGAGGATGAATTCTGTTTTTAATTTCTCCCCTTTATTGATGATAGATATCCAAACTCTTCCTACAATTGAATCTCCTGATTTCAACAATATTTTGAGACAGAAAATAGATGCATGTTCTCATTTGTGTCCATTTTACAATGAAGAAAAAGAAAACCAAGCCATTGAAGCAAAGACTCAGCATTTAGTAGAGATACACAGATTATTTATTGGAGCTTCACCGCAATCAAATCACTTATCTGATGAGCAATTCGAACTTATTTATAATATGGTTATGAAGAATATTGTTAGGAGACTCCCCACACTAGATCCAATGGTTCTTTTTAATGACGATATTGCTCCTTTAACCGAACCCTCATGGCCTCATTTAACTTATGCATACCAGATACTTACTAAACTTTTGTTAGAGTTTCCAGAAGCCCCTTTTTTCACTTTCGAGTCTATTATAAAATTATTAAGAGTAGTACACTCATCAGATAGTAGGGAAAGGTCTCAACTCACGCAATTTCTTCTCAGGATAGTCGAGTTTCGGCCTGAGTTTCGGGATCAAATGATTGTAAAATTTGTTGCCATTGTTGCAGAACATGCCGATTCTGGTTCGAAACCATTTGGGATTTCTACTGTATTAGCTGTGTTTCTTGGGATTTTAAGAATGAGTGAAGAAATGGAACCTTTATTCATTCACATTTTCAGAAACACTTTAGTTCCATTACTCGGTGATCGGTATTTTTCGTATTTTGAACCAAATTTATTAGGTATAATTGATTATTTTGTTGATGATGACCCGAGAAATTCTACCATTGTTGTTAATACAATTCTAAAGAAATGGCCATTTACTAAACTTTCAAAACAATCCACATTTCTTAGTACTCTTGCAAGATCAATTCCCAAAATGGGCCAAAAGGATCTGTCTCCCATTATTCAGAGACTTTTTACTCTTTTTGCTAATGGTACTGATTCTGAGTGTTTGAAGGTTGCAGAGGCTGCTTTTTCAATGTGGACAACAATTGGTTTTGAAAGAGTTATCGCAGATAATATTAAGTACGCACTACCAATTCTACTTCCACATGTTATGAGAGCATTGAGAGCTCATTGGTCTCAAACAATCAGGGAAAATGCATCATTTGCTCTCAATATGATGAATAAATTCGATTCGAAACAAGTCCAAGCATATAATAATTCTTCCACATATAGAACAAATGATAGTATTCAAGAGAATCCTCAGCTGAAGAAATGGGTTGCCGTTGCCCGATCAGCATCAATAATGGATTCAAGTCTAAATCTCAGTAAGAAGCTACTTGATATCACAGCTGCATTTGGATCTTCTAGGGGAACTGGAAGTCCAATTTTTCAATCAACAATTCGATCTGCTCCTAGAGCAAGATCAAATTCATTTGGTCAAGCGCCAATCACAAGACCAGCATTGTCATAATAATTTAAACTATACTAGATTAACCATTTTTATATGAGCTTAGTATGCATTATCTTATTCAACTATTATTATTATCCTGGTTGATTGATCTTCAAAGTTTTCTGATTATCTGTAAGCTTTGGAGAAAGTCAAAATCACAAAGTATAATTTAAGGGAGCGATTAATGTTGTTATTTCGTGGAGTTCCTGTGGTGTAGTCGGTTAGCACATTTGTCTTATAAGCAGATGGTCGCGGGTTCGAGTCCCGCCAGGAACACTCCCTTTTTGTTTTTTTCTGTGATATAAACCCAGCGTTCGGAATCCAAAACCATCAATTTTTTTTCTTTTTTAAATCAACTTTTTTCAATCCATTTTTACTGCTGAGTGGCGGACTCTTTGACACATTGCTTGACCCTTTTCAAGTACTCAGGCCTGTTTTCCTTGAATAATTTTGCCGCTTCTGCATTTGCAGGAGATGCAATATTTGGATCTGTTAAAAGTGACTGTATTGATGTCAAAATCGATGAAATATCATAAGCAGGGGACCAGTTATTTGACAATATATCTAGACATATCTTGCCGTTCTTGTAAATATTAGGATGAAACATTTGTGTCTCAAATTTAACATCAGGAGCTTGCTGAGGATAATTATCCGAAAACTGCATGGTGAGCTTAAAAATACCATTTTCCCACTCTGTTCCATCTGGCCCAAAAATAACGGCATTCCATTTCAATATATCATCTTCAAAAGGAGCAGCATGAATTCCAAACGATTTTTCATTCTCAATCTTCTTAAAATCGCGCAAAAGTCTCTTGTGTGCTGTGGTACACATAAAAATGGCCGATTAACAAATATTGAACTAGTTTGCTCGAAAAATGAATCATCAGGTACTAGAGAGCTGCATTAAAGCGATGAAAGAGTTGCAGGAACACCCACTTTCGGACATGTTTAAAGAGCCTGTTGATCCTGTTCGTGATGAAGCTCCAGGATATTTTGATATTGTTAAGATTCCGATGGATATATCAACTGTTTTGAGAAAGCTGAACGAAAATGTATATAATAATACCCAAGAGTGGAAAAACGATGTGAATATGATTACGAATAATGCTATTTTGTATAATGGAAAGAAGACTCCGGTTGGAATTGTTGCAGCAGAAGTTGCAAAGATTTTCAGGGATTTGTCGAAGACAATATGCGATGATCCTGGGCAAATATGGTATAACCAACTGATTGAGATCAAGAGAGATATTCGTACTCACATAAATAAAAGGATTTCAAATATAGTGAACGAGAATGAGAACTCATCAAAGCACCCGAAACAAGATATCGATACTAGCCCTGAAATAAGGAGATTTTTAGTCCAATCCATGTCTCAAGAAGAGCTCAAGGTGTTGCATCAATCTCTTCAAAAAATCGAAACAGAAGAACAGAAGGAGAAACTGAAAAAGATTTTGTCGAATAGAGTAGAATCAGTAACAAACCACATCGATCTCAACCTTCTCACGCCCTCTACCCTGACAGAGCTTAAAGAATTCGTATTTTCCTGTGTTAATGAAATAAAATGAAGTGTATATTGTATTATCTCTCCAATCAGTGGAACCTTTGAGAAAATCAAACCTGTATGAAAAAGAATAGCGCTGATTTTTTAGAAGTTATAGACAATTTAATCTTGAATGGAGATAATGAGAATACTATCATTGATGTAATTTATCCCTTTTTGGTGTGATTTTTTTGTTTATAAGGACATTACTCGATTATGCGTTGAGAATGGAGATGTTGTTTCATTAGAAAGGATATTAACTAAATTTAAGCCACCAAAGAATTTAATCAGATCAGCAGTCCGATGGAAACAATTAGAGTGTCTGAAGTTTTTAATTAATAAGGGGTTTGATGTGAATGAGCATACTTATCCATCACCAACACCTATTTTCACTGCAGTTTCTAATGGATACAAAGAAATAGCTAATATTCTACTTGAAAATGGTGCTAATACAGTGAGTGTTAATTCCATCTCTATGCGTGTTTTAATGTTGAATCTAAATTTATCAAACACTTGTTTCATTTGCTGCAAAAAATCGGGATATAGGATTAGTAAAACTATTAATCGAACATGGTGCACCATTATCGCCAGTTTATGGAACAATTTCACCGATTATCATTTCTCTTAGAGATGGAAACACGAATTTATTAAAGTTACTACTGTTAAATGGGTCAAATCCAAATAACTTTCAGAATACAAAGAAGGGAAATAAGGTATTCGCAATTAATGTGGGGATAAAGCACAAGTTCAATGTAGGCATTGCATTGCTATTGTTGTGTGGTGCAAATTTGAACACAATCAAAGATCCAGAAATCAAGGAGAGTTTGAAATCTCTTAATTTTGGAAGGGAATCTAAGTTAAATGAAGAAGTATTTCTCTCAGAATTTGATTCAAATGTGAAAGCATTTATTAGGAATTCTCAAAATGTTGTTAGTCAGATTTCATCCCAGATTAATAGCCTCGATTTAAATGAACAAATGAATACTGTTAGGTTGAGCTATTTATCACTGTCCAAATTTCTGATTCAGATTCAGGGATACATTGATAGAATCAACCAATTGCGAATGAGTGTTTTAAGGGAACAAATCTTGTTTTTTGATGAACACATATGTGAAAATATTAAAGATTATAATATTTGTGGCATGTTGCAGGATATCCAGATTCAAAATATTCGCATTTTGCAATCAATCAATAGATCTAATGACAGGTTCATTAGCAATGTTTCTGATCTTCTAGCTGCTGCAGACTACTTCAAAGAAAGCACAAAGCGCTTTTTCTCAGATGCCATTCTTTCCCTCCAACAAGCAATCGAGAAAATATCCACACTGGAGAAAACTAACATCCTCAATAGAATAGGTTTCAATTCAAATGAAATTGAGAGTATAAAAAATACCAACATAAAAAGGAGCTCTGTCATTTCTAAAACAATTGACTCGATGCAAGACTATGAGAGAATGATGGCGGAAGTATCTGATAAGATCATTTGTAGTATTAAAAGGAGTATTTTCTAGAACCTTTTTACTGCGGTTTGACAGTAGCATAGAACTGTAATGGTATTAACTTATTCTAATACGTCGATTATTTCAGCGACACTGGGGCATTTTCTGAATAGCAATCCCTTTATTTCCTTTTCTCGCAGTTATCAGATGACATCATTTTCTTTTAGATCGATAGTTTATATGAAATCCTTTTCTTCTTTTTGCCTGGGATTTTCTCCGAATTATTTAAAGATATCTCGGTCAAATTTTAACGATATTTTGCAGTCTTCTATAAAATTAGATTCTTTGATCGTGAATAATATAACATATGTTAATAGGCCAACAGTGAATGGTTCCGTTTTATCGCTTGAGGAATGCTCATTCATCAGGTGCAAGCAGCATTTGTATACGCATGATGGAATGGAAGGTGGCGCCCTTTTACTTCGAGGCGTGATTTTTTCTGCAACTGACTGTATCTTTCGGCAATGCTTCGCCTATCAAAATGGAGGAGCAATCAGGGTTTCATCTTCATCAAGTGTGAATATTGATGGATGCCTTTTTGCAGAGAATACAGCAACATCATGGTGTGCTGGTGTGTCCTTGTTCAATGTATTCACTGCAACAATTCAAAACTGCAACTTTACCTTAAATAAGTGCCAGAATAAGGTATCTTGTTTAATGTTCAGTTTATGTAAGAAAATTTCTGCTTCAAAGCTGATTTTCTTCAACAATTCTGCTAAGTCTCATGGTGCTTTTTGGGTTGAGTTATCAACAGGCGAATCTACAGGTCTGATATTCGTTCAAAACTCGGCTAATATTGCTTCTTCCATTGTATTAACTAACGAATCAACATTTAGTGTTAAAGAATCTGCATTTTCGGATCTATCCCAAGATGCATCTATACTCGTAACTAATGATGCCACCGCAGAAATATCCAAGTGTAAATTTGCAGGCTCAGAAAAGGATGAAATCTCAAAGGTTGGAGGAGGAAGTGCAGATGTTGAAGATTGCCAAAGTGGAGAAAAAACAGAAGTTACACTCGAGTCATTATCCATTCTACCACCCGAGGTTACTGAAGCTCAAGAGGAACAGAAATATGTAACAATGCCTCCAGTTGCCGAACCTGAATCTCAGACACCTATTCCAGAAGTTATTGAACAACCTGGTATGGATAAATCAACCATTATGCTTGTTGCATATGCCGTTGTTATAGCCATTTTAATCATTGGCCTCAAAATGTATTTCTCTGCACCTCCTGCTCAAGAGGCTCCAAATGATAATTCTATATTTGGAGATGACGACTTCGATACAAACCATCACTCTTTCATGCGTAAGGGAACGACTGAAGATACTACTAGTCTTAAACAGGGATCCCAAATGTTAGTTGATCCTGCAGCAGATGTTCCCCTGGAGATGTCTAGCTAATAAAACATTCTTCGGTGTACTATATTATGAAAAACGAATCTGATGACCCATTCCCCGGATTCTCTAAATGGGAAAACTCTCATTGTTGTTTTAAAAAGGTTATCAGCTCTCACCGAAATCTAATATTTTGCGGTCAATGGGAGTGCCTCCCAACATTTCCAATTTTTGTGATTGGATTAGCAGTTTCAATGAGCCTATTATATTTCCATTATTCTTATATATATTATTCAGAGATTTTTTTCATATTGAGTAATGTTTTTATTAATATATTCGCATTACTTACAATAATATCATACGTTCGTGTAATAACAATAGGGCCAGGCTTTATCCCATTTTACTGGTATGCCTATGAGAGCAAGAATTTGCCTAAATCATTAGATATTTCGATTAACAATATTGACGATTCCCTGGCTGGTGTTATATCAAATTCATCCCAGTACACATGGGCATACACGCACCCGCGTCCTCCAAGATCAATACTATCTCAGAAAGCTAGGAGGTTTGTTATGAGACCAGACCATTACTGCTATTGGACTGCTCAGTGGATTGGAAAACGAAATCATAAGCTATTTATGCTGTTTAATCTATACGGAATCATCTTTATGATCAGTTTTGTAGGATTAAACATAGGAATAATTCGCAAAATGATCATAAAGATGGTCCCATATGGATTGATACTCTTTTCATTGGCAATATTGGGGTTATCAGTATACCAGATATATGTCCTTGTAAGGACGTTTCGTAATTTTTCAAGAGGTGTGACTCAGTGGGAGATATGGAATCGAAAGGATCAAGGGATCTCCAATGATGGAATCACAGATGTGTGCGGAGAGAACGCCAATTGCTTAAAAATGCTCATCCCGTACCCTCCATTCGAAGATATATCAAATGAAGGCTTGTTGTCGCTATACAGCCCATACATTAATAATTAGCTTTTATTGTTCAATAATTTTGAATTGAATCATCATCGAGGTACAAGTAGAGGCTGAAACCAATTGCAGTGGAGACATCGCCAGCAACGTGAAGGAGCAAGCTGGTCAACGAGATTGTGCCACAATGGTAAAACACAAAAGGCAAAGCTGTTGCTGATGTAATGCAAACAAATAAAAAGAAAAACCAGGCATCGGGGCTTGTAGCACAGCTATCATCAGAAAATGTGTTCTCATCAGTCTCATTAAAAGCATAGGCACAAACACAGGCTAGCAAAGCTGGAATAACGGTAAACATGGGTGTCCAATTATTTGGCTTGGTGGCAACACATCCGCCAATATATAAGCAAATACTAATGGTCGCAAAGGCACCGAGTATGATAAGGGGAGAAGCCTTCATAAATTTATGCCGGTTTAACAGAAAAAACCACCGAGACTTTCAACCGGGTTTCAGATGTTTTTTCAGGTTTACGCTGTCTAGGTTCAAATCGCACCATTTCCTGTTGCACCAGCAGAAGTTAGTTCTTACGAACCTGTCTGCGACCAGCTTAACGTTTTTCGGGGCATTTTGGAATTCATTCAGTGCTGGGATCCACTTTTTTTGGAAAGGTGCCATGTGGACTGAGTATATATCCCTTACGCTTGGCAGTAGCACCTCGTCTGGGCATGGTTTAAGTGTATTCCACTTCTTATTGATGAATGTTTCGATCCAAGTGTCCAGTGGCAAGCAAACCATTGACCACGGGGATGCCCAGAATCTCAGGTTTTTGAAGTGCTCTTTGATGAACAATCCGACAGCTACGTCATCCGTAACCCACTGACCGCGTTTTGCGAATGCCTCGGCTGATAAATTCTTCTCGATTACCTGGGATATGAATTTTCGCGAGGCAATCCATCCAGGTCCTCCGTGTGGGAACGACATATTGTACATTTGCTGTATATTTCCTGCGAAAATTACTTCTTTAAACGGATCATATAGTTTGTTTAGCGAATCTATGATCCTGTCAAATGATTGGATGTTTATCCAATCATCATCTCCCCCAACGAATAGCCAGGGCGAGTAAAAATTGTTATAAAAATATCTTATCGCGCAATCAAGCCTGCAATTCAGTCCATGGGCAGATAACCTGAGATCATCACAATCACAAAACAGTTCAATTGGAACATCTGACTTCACATCTTTTGAAGCCACTAACAATGAATGATATTTTTTCTCATTTTTGTATCTAAACTCAAGCTCTTTTGCTTTATAAAGTGTTGCATTAGAAGTTTGGAATGCAAGAACAGCTTTGGGATAGATCAAAACCTTTTTCTCATTTCTATAAAAAGAAAAATATATTGTTATCGACACAAAAATACAATTTAGAGATATTAATAGATACCTTAGGTTTTTCTTATTCAAAACTGGGGATCAAAAAGAATTGTTTCAAGCATTTTGCCAATACTTTGGAGTATTATGGTTACTTTAGTAGAAAACATGAGCCATTTATCTAATGATTGATGATTACAAGAGAGAAGGGACTTGTTATCCTCAATGATTCTATTCAACAAGATAAATGATGACACGAATAATGGATGGGCAACGCGCATCAAAGCAAATTTCAAGACATCTAACCAATCTATATTAAGAATAGAGACTATTTGGTCAATCATATCAGATAGATCAATCATTGATACAAAAATGTGAGATAGAGAATTATCACATGAGTTATTAACACAGTTGATTGAACGATTAAGTGATTCTATGGAAAGGGAATTCCAGTTTGGTTTATCTCGAAACTCTCTGTGGTTGGATTCCAGACAATAACGAAAGGATAAGTTTACACTTTGCGTATTATCATCTTCAATAATAAAATATCTTTCGAGTATTGATGTGAACATATGAAATGGAAATAGTTCATTTGATCCTATTCTTGTAAATACCATTTCAACTGAACCTTGAATTAGTGAAATAAGATCAAAAACTTGGAAAGCTCCGGAAACCAAATTAATTCCTGATATTGCAATGTTGCAAGCATTATAGATAACGGTATCATATAAAGCATATATCGCGAAACTTAAGGATTGATGATAATTTTTTAAATCCATTAGTCTAAGAATCTCATTTAATGAACTATACTCATATCGTATCTTTTCTATTTCCATCGACAATCCATAATCAAGAACATCACTTAATATTGAACCTTTTTCAAAGCTTTGAGAGAACATTATTGGATCTGAATGAAATAATTTTGCTTTTTCAGATATTTTCTGCCATTCGCGAGATAAAACTGTGTGATTACTTGGCAAAGCTGTTATATTAACCCCATTAGAGAAGTAAATATCAAAAAAGTATGTCAAATCAGTATTTTTTTGCTTTAAAAGTTTTTCATTTTCAATTTTTATCATTGTGTGATGGAGATCAGGCATGTCTTTAAACATCAAAAATAGAAGCTCTATATCATTCAGGGACATGAAAAAAGGAATTCGAAGATATTTTCTATCATCTAATGATTTTTCAGGAGACAATGAAATTAGTGATGATATAATGCGGCTATAATATGATTCATCAGAAATAGAAGCAAACACAATATTAATAATATTATAAACAGAGTCTGTCATACTGATCCTCTTTCCATTAAAATAAAGTTTGAAACTTTGAGTTATAATAGAATCAATAACAATCTTTTTGGCTCTTTCTGGATAATTCTCACATAAATCTGTCAATAATTTAGCATGGTAATACTCAATGAGGCATGATGACGAGTTTAGAGCATCTATAAACACCAAAAAAATTTGTTCACATGAAATATCTCCCATTAATGTAATCACTTTTGAGCAAAATGTCAACCACAAAGAATCATAGAACCCAAACATGACAGAGAAATACACTTCGAGCATACAATTAACAACATCTAAAAGCGATTCATATCTCAACAATTCGAATAACAAATGATAAGCCAATGAGCATTGAAGAGGACAAGAAAAATTTCCATACAATGCAGGGAATGTTGAGTAAGAAAAAGACAAAACTTCAGTGATGTCATTTTGAAACATATTTTCAATAATTCTAATTAAAAAAGAATGATTTTTGTGGATTTTTCCAATAATAATTAGTATTGACTGGGTGGTTACGGATGATAGTTCGCTATAGATTTCGATTGTTTTTTTTGGTATTTGTTTAATTGAGTTTAATACACCGTTTTCGCAAAATATTGTATACTCATCATGTGAAACTAATTTTAACAATAAGAAATCCCTAGTTATTTTAGAATTATTGAACATTGTTGAATACAGCCTTTTTTCTGCAATTTTTTCGTTTATTTCGTATCCTTCTATTTTGAAATCTTTTAAAAAGCGATAAAAATCTATTTTTTCCATGTTATTCGGATTATTATCTTTAAAAAACATCTCAACAATACTATTGTTCAACATTAATTTAACTATTTAATGTGAGACTCTTTGATTTGAATTTTCCCAAAGAAGAAGGGGATTCATATGGTTGCATTATTGAAGAGATAACAATGTGAGAATGATCAGTTTATAAGAGCTTCATCAATATGATAAATGAAACATCGATCTCATTACTCGTATTTTCAATATGCTTATTACAGTTAATAGAACCAAACGTAACCAGAGGTGCTGAAAACAATGATTTTTGGATTCAATCTTCACTTAAATGAACAAAATATAAGTGTACAAGAAAATCCAGATTATTAAGTGTGATTTAAATAAATAAAAAGAATTAGTATTTATTAATCCTTATTGGCAATCCATCAAATTGGTTTCCGTTCAAGGCATCAAAAATACAATTTAGCTTTTCTGGTGATTCAACTGTTACAACTGCAGTGAATGTACCTTGTGATGAATTCTGAAAACTCACACTTCTGACCCCGGCAAAGTTAGCTTCAATGTGATTTTTGAATCCATTTTGGGTTAGCGTCTCTGATATATTTTCTATCCGTAAATTCCGACAGGAATCATTATAATTATAATTATTCGTTCTCTCAGTATTACTCCAATTCTCATCATATCTTGGGCTATTATACCTCCAATCCGATAATCCATCTGATGTGATATCCGAATCTAAAAGGGCCTCTAATGAATCTTCATCCATCATCCTATCCATTTTAATGATTTAGAAGATAATTTGACTTTAGGATTCTAGTCAAAATTTATTTATTTTACAAAACCGCTTTTCGTAAATTTTGTAAAACATACGTTAATAAATGTCTGATCCAGAACCTGCAAATGAAGGAAATGAAAATTCAACCGATTCTTCACAGTTTAGTATATTTGTACATAGAGCCGATTCTTATATAGGTAGATATGTTGTTTCTGCTCTTATATCTGCCAATTACATTGTTTACGGGGATCAAACCGAAAACAAGAGTTTTAGCCCTAAATATAACGCACCTATTCCGACATTCAATAAAATCGGTTCAGTTAATGAAGCTTATGCATTGTGTAATACTTTTGTATTTGATATCCGTAATGATACTTCAGTTGCTTTGCAATCTTTTTCTAGGTTCGAAGCCGCAACAACTAAGATAACAATTGTTTTAATATCTTCGTTAATGACATGGGCTAACACCCCCTCATCTTCAGCTTTAACTGGTGATGATTTTAGGAAGCGAAAACCACATCCCAATTTTAGGAGTTTGTATGAAACAGAATTAAAAGCTACTAAATTATGCCGAGAAAATCCTCATGTTGAAGTCTATGTATTATCTTGTGGAATCCCATATGGGGAAGGGGAAGATATGCTATTTCCTTTGTTTAAATATGCATGGAATAAGAAGTTTTATACATCTTTTGGGGTTTCTGATTCATTGAAGGGGATGCCATTAATTGGAAATGGTAACAATATCGTACCAATGATTCACGTAAAAGATCTTGCAAGTATTCTTGTAGCAACCCTACAAGGGCAAATGATAGATAGATTTGTAATGACTGTTGACAAAAGTACAACAAAATTGAAGGATATAATTGAAGCAGTGTCTGCTCAGTTTTCAGATGGAAAGGTTCAACAAATAGAACCTGATCAGGCCCTGATAATTCCATGGATGGATGAAAAACTCATCGATTATATGACATCAGATATTAATGCAATCAACGAATTGTTATCGAGAGTCCCAATGATTCATTCACAAGGATTTGCTGCCTCAATCAAAGATCTTGCTTCACAATTTATTGAGACAAGGGGCATTCATCCAATGCGAATTTTAGTCTGCGGTCCTCCATTATCTGGAAAATCTTCACTCTCAAAGAAAATATCATATAGGTATTCTCTGCCTTTAATCAGTGTAGACACATTATTACCAGAAGCTAGAAAGAACGAAAGTGGTTATTGGAATCAGTTTTCACAACAGCTTCAGGGTGAAATCACGCCCTCTGTATTACTTGATCTTCTTAAATGGAAACTTCAAGATATTCCATGTAAAAACCAGGGTTATATTCTTGATGGGATTCCTTCAAACAGCGATTTTGCAGAAGCTCTATGGTCAGAAGGAGAAAATTATCCCACAGTTTTCATTGAAATAGAAGCTAATGATAGTTTTCTTCGAAATAGAGCCAAACAGGATCCTTCAGTGTTACTAGGAATTAACAATATTGATGAATTTGAATCCAGACTTCTTCAATATCGAACAACAAATCCTTTTGATGAAAGTCACTTGTTTTTCTCAATTGAAAATCCAAGTATTAAGGCTATAACTATACCAATTGATAAATGTACCGATGTGATGGAAGCTGTTGCAAAATTTTTAAAGAAGCCATCTAATTTTGGAAAGCCTCCATCATTTATTTTGAAAGACTCAGAAGAGCTTGAGCGACAAAAGAGAATGAAAATCGAAAAACAGTCCAGAGCCGAAATGCAACTCAAGGAAGCTGAAGAGGCCAAAAGGAAGGAGAGAGAATTACAAGCCCAAAAACAAAGGGAAATTGTCGAACAAGAAGAGAAGAGACTCTTATCCAAGTTCTCGAAGAGACAAAGAGAATGGTTAACCTCTACAATTGCCCCAGCTCTAGCAGGTGGCTTGTGTTATTTAATCGAAGAAATGCCCGAAGACCCTGTACAAATGCTTGGATGCTACATTGGGGAAATGCTTCCACCTGAGCTTAAAGCCGAACTAATGTTTGAGTTCCAATCAGAAGTCGAAGAAGACTTTGAAGAGGATGAGGAAGAAGATGATAATTAAATATTTGGACATATTTTAAAATCAAATGGTTAATATTTAGCTGGTTATTCTTAACAACACGATGATGATTTCTTTTCAGGGGTGATTGGTAAAGATTCATCAGCAATCTTAAGACTATCAAGACATTTCCTCGCGACTTCAACAAAAAGTTCATTAATGCCATTTCCTGTCTTAGCAGAGACATAGAAAATTGGTGAAAAATTATTCCTCAATTGTATGGATATTGTATCTATTGTATCCTGCTCGTCTTTTGCAAGATCCAATTTATTCACAACAGCTAAAACAGGTGGTTTTTCGCCGGATTGATAGAGCATATCTTCCCATTTAGTCATGTTGCGAATTGAATCTGGTGATGTCACTGATCCAACAATAAGAGCACAATTTGCTTTCCTGGCATACATAGGTACAAGTGGAGCAAACTCTTCCTGTCCGGCTGTGTCCCATATAACAAGTGTCACCGTTTTATCACCAAGATTTACCTTGCTCAATAAATGCGCAGAGCCAATCGTTGGATTTAAATTAGTGGAAAACTCATTGTTGCACTGGCGAGAAGCAATAGAGGATTTACCTACAGCACTATCACCTATTATAATAACTTTGAATCTTTCCGAATTAACATCTATTTCGTCCATTTACAGATTTAATCGGCGCGTAAAGAAACTCTCATCGGCAGCACTCAAAAATTCAATTGGAGAAACCTGTAGATTACATACCGTCTTTATTGAGCAATTAGGAGTAGGAGATAAGAATAGGATAGTTCGTAGTTTCGGGAGTTTTGATATGTCAGAAGCAGTGTGGCATCGTCCCAGCATATTTGGGTGTTTTGAAGCATTAATTGGATGGTGTTTGGGGGTGAGTTGATGGCTGAGCTTATGATTTGGACTGATGGTTGGGAGGTGGGCGAAAAATCGAATGTACATGATAGCATTGTTAGGGATCCCTTTCCATTCGTCGAATAGTCCAATGCTTTGATGTTTGTGTTTTTTGACATAACACATGATTCGAGGAGTATTATGGATTCGCCTTCATGAATCTGTATCCAAGCTACGGATACAGTGTTATTGATAAAGTTAAAATGCGTTATTTTTCGATTAATAGAGTTATCTTGGTAAGAAAAGCAAATAAAACACTTCGAATTAGTGTTGCAGACCTGATTATAAGATCCAAAATATGATTTGAACGATTTGGATAATGTTATTCCACCAGCAAAACCTGTAGTAATAGAATTTGAGTTATTATTGTTATAAAAGTTCACTCCTTGAAGCCCAGCAAACCATGATGAATGTCCTGAGCTGGAGGGATATGATTCATCAGTAAAATTCATTGTAGAATATAATAAATTGTTACCGTTAGCCCATAAAACATATGAAGGTCCTGCTCCACCTTGACATTTTAGGAAACATGTTGATTTTATAACAATTTCAAAAGAGTTTCTGACACAAATAGCTCCTCCTTGATCTTTACACGAACAATTACTAAATCCACACCTTAAAATAGTCATATTACATCCATTTCTATCAATATTAAATGCTCCTCCAGTTGTTGTTGAATTCATGTTTTTAATCACGCAATTTTCCACATAATAAAGCTCTTGATTACTTAGAACATTCTTAAGGCTATAAGTTAAAGCAATAAACAGGAAATACATCCGATTTAGTTTTATCTGACAGGTGTTAAATGGAGAAAAACAGTCGTCAATGCTTCAAAGTTGTAGTTGTTGGCGAGAGTGGAGTTGGAAAGTCAGCTGTGATAGATATGTATTGCAACAATAAATTTGCTGAGAGTAAAAACCCCACAATTGGATCAGGTCATTTTGCAAAGACCGTTCAAACTGAAAAAGGATCGATTAATTTATCACTTTGGGATACAGCCGGACAAGAAAGGTTTCAAAGCATGATTCCTATGTATATTAGAGGAGCAAAGGCTTGCATTCTTGTTGTTGATTTGACTGCAAAAGTGTGTTTAAATGAATTATCGATATATTATGACTTTCTAATAGAGAATATAGAGAAAAACTGTGTGTTTATCCTTTGTGGAAACAAGTCTGATCTTTTAGACATAGACACAGTAAGCACTCAATATAAAGGATGGGCATCTTCTCGAAGCATGAATTATTTTAAGGTTTCTGCTAAAACTGGTGAGTATATTGACACAATGTTTCTGTATACTTGCGAGCAATTACTAGAGAAAGCTAAATCGAGTGATGTGGCTATTACACAGACAGAAATAGAGGTGAAAACAGAGAGTAAAAGTTGTTGTTAGCACGATCATTTAAATGGAACTGGAGATAAATGGGATCCCAGTCTCCTTTCCATACCACCCATACCAAGTCCAAGTTGATTTCATGAGTAAAGTGATTGAAGCTTGTGATAATAAAGAGTATGCGTTATTAGAATCGCCCACTGGTACGGGAAAGACGCTTTCTTTGCTATGCTCAATTTTATCTTGGAAATATGCTCGAAACTCATCAACGAGAATTATTTATACATCTAGAACTCATTCTCAGCTGTCAAATGTAATAAAAGAGTTAAAAAAAACGAGTTTTAAACCATCCGTTTGCCATATTGCATCAAGGGCGCTGCTCTGTATTAATCCCGCTGTGAGAAATCTCGATAATTCTAGTCAAACGCGGAAATGTAGAGCTTTAAGGTCAAAAAAGGCATGCATCTACTCAAATGATGAGAAAATTAATATGTATGGGAAAAAATTGATGTCAGAATGTTTAGATATCGAAGATTTTATTGCTTTTTGCACCAAAAACGGAATATGTCCATACTATTGTGCTCAAATTAATTCTGATCTTGCAGATATTGTTTTAGCTCCATACCAATACATTGCAGATCCGAAGGTGAGGTCAAATCTCCCACTTTCTTCTGTCAATTCGAATATTATTGTCTTTGATGAGGCTCACAACTTTCCTGAGCTTTGCTCATCATTTTTAACAGAATCGTTGCCCTTCCATGTAATAACAATGATTGCTGAATCGATGAATAAGCTTGGTTATTTTCTAATAGGAAGTTCAGTCAAAGAATTATCTGAGTTAAATCGTAATGATTTCACCCAAATGAGAACCCAAATGGGCACTCTTTTTAAATACTTGAATGATTTGCTTCAGAAGGACAAAGATTTCATTAAAATGATGAAGAATCACAATCCAAAATCAGTATCGTATTGTGTTAAAGATTCGGAGTTTTTATTTCGTTGTCTAGAAACAACAGGTTTAAGTGAAAAGAACTATACCTCATTTTTATCTGTTATTGAGATTTTAACCCGATCATCTGAAATGATTGGACTCAACCCAATTGAAGTTTCTGCTTTAGAAAACCTTTCTTCTTTCATTACTTCTGTTTTTGGCCGAAACATTGATAGCAAAGAGTTTTTTAAGCAATACTACACTGTTTGCTTTACTTCGGAACCATCTATAAGCTTATTATGTTTATCACCTGCGCCTTGCTTTAGAATGATTACTGATTTGAATCCGCACACAATAATATTAACCTCGGGCACTTTATCACCTATTGATTCATTCATGGATGATTTAGAAGTGAAATTTCCTATTGTTCTTGAAAATGATCATATCGCATCTCCAGAACAGGTGATGGTGATTATATCTCCAAATGGACCTGACGGTCATAAATTCCAGTTCACATATAATAATAGAGAAGATGATATTATGAAAAGCGAGTTTATTGATTCCTATTATGGGCTCTGTCACCATATTCCATTTGGATTATTGTTATTTTTCCCCTCCTTTTCTTTTCTTGAAGAAATGTCAAAGCAAATTGTCAATCGATGTGATAGTGTAAAAAAGGTTTTTATAGAGCCTAGAGATTCAAAAAAGCAAGAAGTTGTTTTAAAGCAATTTTATAATAATATTATGCATGGCTCAACATTGCTTGCTGTTTGCCGTGGGAAGCTATCTGAAGGAATCGATTTTGCCGATGATGCAGCAAGATGTGTCGCAATTGTAGGGATTCCATTCCCAAATTTATCTGATTTTAGGGTTGAACTTAAGAAAAAATGGCTTGATGAGAAAAAAGCAGGACTCGGATCAAAGTGGTATTTGGAAAGCGCAATGCGATCAGTTAATCAGTCAATCGGAAGAGCAATTAGGCATAAGAATGATTATGCTGTTATTGTTCTATTTGATGAAAGATATATTGGTTTTAAGATAATGTTATCTAAATGGATCCAAAAATCAACAACTGTGGCCGGTGATTGGAATTCTGCATTAAGAAATATCGATAGGTTTTTTAAAAACAAAAGAGATGGATTCACACCAAGGCAAGAAGCATCAAGCACAAAGAGTGTGGTCAAAATTAAAACCAAAGTACAGTCAACACCCATTCAGAAGGAACAAAAAGTTGTTGATGAAGCTAGACCATTTGCCCTTAATCTTAAGACACCATCGATTGCGAAACAAAAGTCATTACCCACACAAAAAGATCTTGCTAGTTTTCTAGCGGGATCTTTTTCAACTGGAACAAAGCCAAAAACACAAGAAACAGCTTCCTCCCTCATTGATCTCTTGAAGGGTACTAGTAAAAAAGATGTTGATCCGAGAATACTACTCAAATCAAAAACCGAAGAAAAAATATGTTCATCGTGCAAAGCTATATGTTCCAAATACAAAACCACCAAATCAGGAGAAGTTTTTTGTAATGATTGCCACATGTTCCAAACCCAATTTGAATAGATGTTAAAAAATAGATTTTAACGATTATTAGTTTTACATTGTAAACACCAATTTTGAATACTTTATAAATAGCCGTTTAAGTAAATGTCGCAAAGCGAAAAATCTAATACTGATCGACATGCACCAGGGACTAAAAGGATTAGGGTCAGAGTTCCAAAAAAGCGAACAAATGATAGTATGTCTGAAGTCACGGCCAACTACTCTGCCAATGATTATTTGACAACAGCATATTCGTCTATTAATAATAATTCATATATTTATAGCGATATTCCTAATTCTAATATTTCTAAAGATACTACTATTGAAACAGAATCTTTACCAGTGTATAGTCAAGATGAATCATACCAACCAACATTTAACGCTAGTTCGTACTTAATAACAGACTATTTGACAGGAAACATAACTCAATCATACGCAACAGAAGCTCCATTATATTCCACGGATTATTCCAAATTTGTTAGTGGCACTGGGTACACAAATGGTACATATACATATGACACATACCAGTCAACACAGTACAAACCTGCTCCATTCAAAGTTTTAAACAGAGAAGCCATTAAAAATCCTGTTGATTCTCTCATTGCAGTAACTGGAGAATCTCAGCTTACAGACTTGGATATATCTGCTAGGAATGCTGTCCCGTTAAAAGGTAAGGCACTTGTTGTTAACCAAGTCAGACCTTCTGCTCCAGAACATGTTACCGTTGATGACTCGAGGACATTTACACAAATGCGGGAAGATACTAATTCCGGAGGGTTTAAAACCCGATTTCTTGATGCTGAAGAGACAATCGGTACATCTGACTCGAATATTGATACAGAGTTTTTGTCTTCATTTACGGAAACCGAGTACAGTTCTCTTCCTTCATTTCTTTTACCAAACTCGGAGTATACATATGATACAGAAGGTCCAGAGTTGGTTTCTGCAAGTGTTCAACTCTCATCCAATCTCATTAATACATTTGAAACAACCCCAGGTTTGCATCAAGTAAGTTATCTTGAAAAGATTAAACAGAACCCAGGAGCACTATATCCAAGAAGTAGAAGACCTAACCAGAGTATTAAGCAACCCAACATTCCTGCAATTTTTAATGACTCTGAAACAGGAGAGTCCGATCATCAGTATAAATCTGCAAATGGATCTTCAGCAGTTCAAGATGTATTTGATAGTAAAGCATCATACCATAATGAAATGGTAAAACTGAAGCCAATTCATGATCCAAATCGTAAACTTCAAGTCCCTCCAAATTCCCAAAGGGTTACTTTTGAAACAGGTGATGAAGTTGAAGAAGTTTATACAAACAATGTACGAACAGGTGACTATGTTCAAGTCAATCCAGATGAGATCCAAAACTCAAAAACAGGAGAGTATTTGGTTTTAGGAACAAAAGAATTGACCACGGACGGACTAACAACAGTTTCTGAGTTAATCAGTGCAACTACTGGTGAATTTGTTGAAACATCAGGTGATAATTCCCAAGCCATTGATTATGTAGAACTAGGTGTGAATGAAGAAGAGGAAGAGAGCGGTGAAGAAGAGGATGCAGGGGAAGAGGATTCAAAAGAGGAAGAGGAGTTTACCTTTGAGACAGCAAATGAAGATGTACCAACATCACAACAATATGTAACTGCAACCGAAATAGGAGAAGAAGAAGATAATTTCCAAGAAGAAGACGCGTTAGAGTAAATGTAAAGATCTATGTATAAAATAGAAATTTATTCATCAGAATCATCTTGAAGCGAGAGACTCTTTTCTATAAGCTCTCTTTGTTCTTTCAAGTTTGTTCTCCTTTTTTCAGCTTCTTCAAGCTGCTTTTGATATATCTCAAGCATTTTCTTCGCTCCATTTTCCCTCATTTGAAGGCATTTCATTTTGTTTTCAAGTTCATCTTTTCTCAATAAAAGATCCCCTTCTTGGGTTTGAAGATCATCTTCTTCTTTCTGTAATTCAAGTAATTTATTGTCAAGTTCTCTTTGAACTTTGGCAATTCTTTCTCTTTCTTCTCGTGTTTCTCTGTCCATTTTCTCAAGCATCTCTCTTTCGCTTCCAGGTCCATCACTCAGTCTCTTGATTTCTTGTTGTTCGATTTCAATCTTTCTTTGAAGCTCTTCATGTTCTTTCTGAAGAGAAGCCAGTCTGCTTTTAAGAGAATCAAGGCTTTCCATTTCTTTTAGTTTTTGCTCGAGCTCCATGATCATTCTATCCGCATTTTCATGTTTTTCATTCCATAGTTCCAGCCACTTAGCCTGTTCTAACTCAATGGTATTCCTTTTCTGTGCAGCTGCCCTTTCAAGCTTTTCAAATCTCCTCTCTACTTCTGCCGCATCATCCTCAAATTTAGATAGAAATTCATCAACTTTAGATCTCATTTTGTTAATTTTTTCAGTGTGTGCCTTTTCAAGAGCTTGCCTTTCTTTTTCAACACGTGTAACCCTTTCTTTTTCAGCTGCTGCTATCCTTGCTGCCTCTTCTTCTCTCCTTTTCATTTCCTGAAGTTGCTCTTCTTGAATTCTAACTTCGATTTCCATTTGATCCAATTCATCTTGTTCCTTTTCAGCTGCTTCTCTTCTCTTTCGGATTTGCTCTCTCTGTTCGAGTAGCTTCTTCCTTTTCTCATCCCTTTGGGCTAATTCTGTTAGTATCTTCTTCTTTTTTTCTTCCGCAGTAATCCTTCTCTGTTCTAATTCAACTCTTTTGGCATGAGCTTCATCAAGTTTCTTTTGATGCTCTTGTGCTGCTATTTCAAGTTGTTTGACTTCCTGTTCTCTTGTTGCTACTTCTTCTTTCAAAGATTCAGCTAATTTCTTAAGCCTATTAACATTTTGAGATTTCTTTTTCACTGATTGAACCATGTTATCCATATCCTGAGATTGTTCGATTATTAAACTCAAGGATTCGTCTTCTTTTCTCAGAGAAAGCTCTTTTTCTCGTAATTGCGATATGGTCATGTTTGTATCTTCGATATCTTTCTTCCTTTGCTCAGTCTTTTTCCTGATTTTCTCAAGTTCCATTGATGCAAAATCTCTCTGTTTCTTCAGATCTTTGGATGTCCGTTGCAGAATCTCAATTTCTTGTTGAATTTCTGATGATGAATTCTTCAAACTTTCAATTCGAGAGAATTTACTTTCTTGTTCAGATACCTCTTTCTCAAGATCGATCAATTCTCTTTCTCTTTCATCCAATTTAGCCTTTTCATTCTCAATTGCTTTCATTTCCTTTTGTATTTTCTTCTGTGAACTCTCGAGTTTTTGCAATTCTATTTGTAATCCTTGTTCTCGCTGCATAAGCTGCTCAAGAATCGGAGTGTTTCTCGGTCCACTTTCTTCAGCCTCCTTTTTAACCTGATTTTTTACTCTAGACATTAAAATAAACGGACGTTTAATAGGCACAATTGTAGCTCATTAATCTCACCTTCTTTGCGACAGTATCAATAACCAAGAAGCAGAATGATCGATCCTCATCAAGCCGTACACGCTCCTGGTTGATTTCTTTAAGAATATAGGCTCTCGCAACTACCGAAATTGCCCCACTGCTTGTTTTCACAACACTTTGTCCAACAAGGTCTTTGTATAATGAAGTAATGACTGGCTCATATACATCAAACTCATCTTCATACTGACATATTTGCCCACCAATTACACATGATTTCATGACATTGAAGATCAGCTCTTTTCGATCCTCAGGAGTGAAAGCATCATATTCTTCACTGTCTTCATCAAAAATTGCAACCTGAAGACAATCAGAAAGCCACATACCACGGACATGATGATCTGGACATTTTGTTATGTAATGGCCGGAAGAATTACGCATGATATTGTTAGGAGGAGTCCATAATTTTTTCCATATCCCTTTTCCAGTTGTATTAGCGGTAAGTTCCTCGACAACAAGTGATTCTACCTTAAAAGTGGATAATCCCCTAGTTTGGAAAAAGCTTAAAAAGAAATCACTGGGATTAAATGGAACTGGAATTTCACCTGTATAAACAAATGATCTGAGAACCATATCACTCAATCCCCATTTAGAAACCAATAAATTCATCATATCCTTTTTCTCAAGCGTCGAAAAACCAGGTTTTTGTTCTTCCTCAAAAGTCCATCTCTCCATTTCCAAAAATGGCAATTGATCTTCCATATTCTTTCTTCTTTAATGGTTAATTTCCATATTTTTGTCTGGTTTTGAATAAATTTTTAGATGATGAACAAGTCAATACTTGAGTTAAATCTCAAGTCAGTATTGTTGACATCTCCTTCTTTTATTCCAAATGGAGGAGCATCATTTACCAGGTGCTCATTTTCAATGTTTTCTTCGCCTGTTTCTTATAGTAGGATGAGTATTAATAATCTTTTTCATAAATGTGATTTTTCCCATTTCTTAACGTCTGCAATTATTAATGAAGGTGTTATTTTTGAGGATAGCATTTATTTTGCTCCTTTACCTACACATGGTATCAACGGGTATTTAAGTGTTGTTTCTTGTAGGTTCAGATCAGTTCAAAGTACAAATGGCGCTATATATTTTGTATCCAAGACACATAATGGGTCTGTGAACATCCGCAAAACTTCATTTTTCAGGTGCTGGTCTAACCAGGGAACAAGCTGTGTTTTTAGCGCATCTCATTATTTAAGGCTCAATATTGTTTGTTTTGAAGAATGTGGCGGTGGCAAGGGTGAAACAGGGATTATGAAATCAATATCAGAGACAAATAACATGATGCAAAATGTTATTTATTCCCATACAGATAAAAGATCAGGGTTCCATGATTCCATTGTGTGCAGTTCTCAGCATTTTGAATCCAAAAACAACAATTTTAGTAATATTATGTCAAAATTCACATCTGGGTTTTCTGCATTTTGCCCAAATCAGAATACTCCATTATTAGCGACTCATTTTTGCATTTATGTCAATGCTTCTGGATCATCTCTTCTTTCTATTAAGCTTTTTTCAGAAGTTAGTATTTCCAGGTCATTGTTTTATATGATCAAAGTTAAAAATGCTGCAATTTTAGCCGAGAATAACCAAATCTTTTATGTTGGGTTATCATCATTCAAACTTGTCAATAGCTCAATTATTGAAGCATTATCATCTAAGCCAGATTTTAACACATGCTATTTTGATAGTGTTTCGAGCAAGTATATCAGTCAAATGCATTTAGACAACTGTGAAACGAATATCAACATTAGAATAGATAGTTATCTTGTGACATTCGATTCTCATTATTGTTGGGCACCGCCTTTGGATTTTTCCAATGTAGGCAAAAAAATCAGTATCTGGAATTTGGTTTCTGTCGTTTTTTGGGTCATATTTGCTGTTGTTGTAAGTGCAATAGCAATTAGGCTTATAAGGAAAGCAAGACTTAATGAGTTTTCCGAAAGAGAAGTTCTTGAAAGACTCAATGTTTTTGAAGGAGAGGATAACCCACAAATAAAGATGATGCTGATGGATGCAAGAGATGGACTTGACTATCGAAACGAGATATTCCCTGAAGCAAAAGCTGAAGACTTGTAAAAGAACAATTTTTATTCATGAAAGATGTAGATGAGTATTTAGGGAACATTTTGTCGTCAAGGATAAGCAACGTTAACAACGAAGGTTGCAAAATCTATAAAGAAATGATGGTAATAAATCGACAGAGCTTGATACTACAATACTACATCCTTAATTGGGGCAAAGTACAGGGATCATCAATTAATCGTGATTTATTAATAAAATCATGTTCAAATACTCAAGATCCATTAACTGCACTTACTGGGTTACAAGTTCAAGCCATATCTGGTTTATTTGATTGTATATATGATGATTCACTACAATTTGTTAAAGTGATATCTTCAATGGTATCCTCACCAAATTTTATATACATGTCATATATTTTGATACCATCTTTGTTTTCATTTTTTTCTTCCTATGAATCATCCAGCCTTGCCCAGCAGATATATTTTTCCGCAAGCCATTTCATGGAGAAAAAGAGCTTTTCTTTATTTTGTTCACCATTTTTTTGCTCAAACTATTGTTCTCTTTTTGCAAAATCCGCATTCCAAGAAATTAGTCCTCCATATTTAATGAAACACATTAAATTACATGATTATTTCACTAAAATGATCAGAAATACCATTAGAAGCATTAAGTATTTACCACAAAATCAACTCAACTTGTTGTTATATGTGAAAAAGAAATGGAACTTAAGCGATTTTTCCTATTTTATTGTTAATTCTCTAATTATGCCACAATTTAAACTATATTTTGGATCAACAGTTTTATCTTGCACAGATTCTGCATCTGTTTCTGTAGTTAATCTAGCCAAGTATGTTGATGATATGTTTGAGCATGATGGGTATAAAATAGAATTAACCAATGACCTTTATTCTTGTCTTGAAATGCCTAATGTTTTCTTTCGCCAAGGATCTGTGTTTTCATTTACTTATGTACTAACTACATTCGATATCGATCTTCTTCTTGGACTGAATTTGAGATATCCCCCTTATATTAAACCTCTCAGAGCTAAACCCATTTTGCCCACATTTCAACCATACATATTCTCATATTCATATGTTCCTATTCACAAAATCAACCGTGATGGAGATAATGACCTTTTTTCGTCAATATCTTTTAAATCAAAGAGTTCTCTTAATGATTTGATTAATACTCAATATAAGTATAACCAGCTTAATATATGGAAAATTCGCTCTTCTAGTTTTTTGTCACAACTTTCTATATGTTTTTCCAAAGTTTTTCATATGAAATCTTTAGAAGATAATATAAACATTGATCAAATTCCAAGAATATCCAATCTTTCATTTTGGAGTGCAGTGGGGTGCCTTGGATATTTTGAACCCGAGATAATGAAGAGATTTGAGAGTATTATTACATTGCTCGAGAAATCTCTTGTTTCATTTTTGAATCATCGAAAGACTATTTACAACTCTCATCCATTATGGTCTCAACCATTTATAAATCAAAAGATTTGTGATGTGAGTGGGTATTTATGTCTTGCTACCATTTCTTCATCATTCTTTGCCAGATGTGTCATCTTATTCGAATTCATTATAGGCATCAACTCTGTTTCTTTGATTTTTAATGATTTACAGAAGGAAAATAGCATCGAATCTCTTATTGAGTTATGTTTTATTGTGAATGATCCAATATGGGTTTTTCGCACAACAATTTTCTTACAAGCGGCTGCTTTTACTGATGATAGATTCATGGCTATTTGCCCAAGACCAATGTTCGAAATGTGGGCAGTATTCGCCCCACATTTCCTATCTTTCATAAATAAATGCACAGAAACGTCAAATGAATACTCCATAATCGCTTCAAGCGAAGAGCTTCAAATTCCAAGCTTTATGATTAAAAATGTATTATTGTGAATACAGTTTGTATATTGAATTCAATTTATCTTCAAGTTTTCTTTCATTTTTGAATATGACTGTTGATTCTCAATTAATTGCAGTCAGAACCCTGCAAGAAATCATTTTCTATGAAGGAAATTGTAGAAATGGTGCTGATGTTTGTTGGCATGATTTTGTTGGAGATATTGATGCTTTGGTATATTCATAAGCAGTATGAAGAAGATCAGCAGTTGAATTTTTGTGGCCAAATTATCCATGTTTTAATTTATGCAATTCATTGTATGGTTCTTGTTAGTTCAGGTTGGAGAAATACATATAGTCCCCCACCCATGAATAAATATGGTACAGTTGGTCTAATAATTGCTGGGATTGGTGTGATTATGGTTTTGTATTCAATGGACTTTTTATGTAAGTTTGGTACATGGGTTGGATCTGATGTGTCTGGATTGAGAACTGATGGAATATATGCATATTCTAGAAATCCACAATTCGTATTCTACTTTGTTGTTTTGGTAGGAATATCAATTCCATGGTGGAATTGGTATGTTCTAGTTAGTTTGGTGTTCTATTTCATTTTAGTCTATGCCATGGTAACAATAGAGGAAAGACACCTTACAAAAATATTTGGAGCAGAATATTTGCAGTATTGTCAAAGAGTGCCCAGATTTGTTGGGATTCCATCTAAATAAACAATTCCATTTAATGGAGAAATACCACACATTTTATATGAAAGTCTTAAATTGAATAATTTAACAATACAGCTCAAAGCAATTGTTAAATCATTTCAGAGAAATAAAATTTTCTGAAGTCAGAACTCCAAAAAAAAATCATTTCAATGAATGATTTTTGGTCAATTGTACTCACATATGGGATTTTGATTGTCCTTGAGATTATTATGATTTATTATGTTCGCAAACAGTATGAAGAGGAGAATAAGTTAAACTTATGTGGTTCTATTGTTCATGTTTTGATCTATGCAGCACATGGTCACGTATTTTGCATATCTTGTTGGAATAATTTAACTTCTCCTCCTCCAATGAATAAGTTTAGCACAATTGGTTTCGTTATTGCTGGTATTGGGCTTATATTAGTTCTTTATTCCATGGACTTTTTCTGTAATTTTGGAACATGGGCCGGATCAAATGTATCCGGTTTAAGGACGAATGGTATTTATTCATATACAAGAAACCCTCAATTTGTATTCTACGCGATTTTCCTGATTGGATTTGCTATTCCATGGTGGAATAGATATGCTGTATTGGGTCTTTTTGCGTATTGCATCTTAGTGTTTGTTATGGTCCGAATCGAAGAAAAGCACTTAACAAAGATATTTGGAGCAGAATACTTGGAATACTGTCAAAGGGTTCCCAGATTCATTGGATTCTCGCACAAATAAACATTTGGTTTTCTTTTATATGGAGGGTCCCAAAGCCATCATTCATCATTTCAGTCTGTTCTATTATCTGGTATTAGTCATTCCAATACTATTGTGTATTGGTTTATTGATCATTTCTTTTGCATATTTTGATCGAGATATTGATTATTTGCCTTTCATTTCGGATATTGTTATGTACTATCCAGAAAAGAAAATATTATCGATTTCAATGACATTGGAATTGTTTTCTGTCTTGTTTTTGATTTTGATGAGAAATTGGGTTTTCAAAATAATCAAAAGGGGTGTGAGTAAGATTTCTAATACAAAATTCGGCATAATTAGGGGGTTTATGCTGCTTTTCGGGGGACTTGCTTGTTTTGGAGGGATAATGTTTTCAACATTTTCTGATTCCAATTCTAATTCGTTTCATATGTTTTCTCATCATGTGTTTTTTGTTTTCTTCTTTTGTTACATATACTTGAATGATTATCTTAGTAAAAAGCTTGGATACCCATGTAGAGATGCATCCAAAGGATTATCTATTGCATATTCATGTTCTTCCTTCTCTTTTCTTATATTTAGGTATTACTTAAATGATGGATCAGATGATACTAAATATACAACAGCATCCTTACTGGGATACATTGCATTTCTCACTCTTTTCATAAAGATGTATATTATTAAGAATGATATACCAACATTTGGTATTAGAGTAACTAAGATATAAATAAATCATTATTTTTATGCTTTGTTCTCTGGTTGAACAGGATTAACATACTCAAATTCAATTTCTTGCTTCCCTACAGGCAATTTTGTTCTTCTAGGATCGAATATAAACATTGTTTGTTCCTCCCCAATCTGTTTAACAGTCTGTTTTTGTTCATGTTTCTCATTGTTCTCATCTGCTTCATTTAATCTAGATCTGCCTACAAAAAATGCAGCTTCATGAACAATACTAAAGAATGGTAATGGCTGCAAGAACGCAGAGTTCCTTGGATTCTTCTTTGCTGCACTCTTGAAATCGGCAGTTGTTACGGGAATAATAACCTTATGGGGGTCAGATGTTCCTCGTAAAGCTCCATCAAGTCTCTGAGCCCTTGAAACCACCCAATCATATTGGAAATCATAAGCATAGTTCATTTTTGTCATGAGATTGATGAAATAGCCTCTCAATGTCTGATATGCTGGTTTTTCATCAAACCTTAGGGCTCTAACTCTTTGCATATACTGCAAAAACTCTGCAGGAAGCCCTTCACATAATGTCTCTAGAGGTGTATCCATTTTTGACTGAGAAATAAGTTCATATTTTTCTCCCTTACTGCAGGCTTCCATTCCTTGCCATGGTAGTTTGCCGCGAACAAGAGAAATCAATACATACCCAACAGACTCAAGATCATCACGACATGATTGCTCGACACCTAAATGCACATTTATAGATACATATCTTGCGGTTCCAGCCAAACCACGATCTTCAGAGTAGTTAATGTGCTGATGTGTTTTCAAATCCCGATACTTCTTAGATAAACCGAGATCGATAAGATATAATAGATCGGAATTGCTTCCAACACCAAATACAAAGTTATCAGGCTTAATATCCCTATGAATGAAAGATCTCTGATGTAAATACTCGAGACGAGAAAGCATCTGAATCGCAACCATCAATGTCGTCTTCATAGACAGTATTTTACCGCATTTTCTAAAATAATATCCCAAAGAATTGCCCAGCCTATCCATAATCATTCCTCGCCATTTATCTTCAGTCCAAAAATCGTAAACACGAGGAATACCAGTAGCAGCATCAAGCAAAGCATACACTTTGTGCTCAAACTGCAACTGAGGGGATGGGTTATTACTTTTTTCGAGCTTAACAGCCAGTATCTTCCCATTTTCTATGTCCTGGACTTCGTAAATGGCACCAAAAGATCCGGCACCAATCCGTCTCGTTATTTGATATTTCTCGTGTAAAATATCACCGATCTCTGGATTCTGGGTATTAGCCATTTTTCAGTAACAGATAATGATTGAATATTTATTTTGTTTTCAAAACTTTATCAGATTTTTTGTTTTCAATGCAACAAACCGTTACAAATTGAGAGAGCAGTATCAATAGAAAACCCGCACTTTTCTGCTATTAGAGCCTGTTCTTCTTCCTGGAGCTGGAGGAACATTGATATTAGTTGCAGATTTGCAATTCTCTGTGGCAGTTTACACCCCATATGTATTACTTGAGTTTGGGATGATGGTAATAAATTTCCAAGAGACTTAGTTGATGATTCAATTGTATTGAGTAGGGCTTCCATATCAGGGCTATCCTGCAATTCTATCATTCTGAACACTTGGCCGCTTGCTGTTCCGATGTACACATGATCATCCTGCAGTATCATGGCTGTTATTGGGGTTCCTATATTGTAAGAAGCGGTAATTAGTATCTCGTTTGCGACCATGTTTTTCTGCTCCGATGATTGCATTGAGTATATGCAGCCATTTTTATCTGCGGCCAACAAATCATCTCCTTTCCATATTACATTTGTGATGCCAAGAACATTTGAGTTTCTGAGTGTTTCTTTGAATTTAGGTGGGTCACTCTCGAAATCGCATGTGTACACAACAACTGATTCGAGTTCATCTCCAATTGCAATTCTTGACTCATTGACAGAAATGGAACTTGTTGAGCCTTGGGTGGGATGGGAAAGAATCTTGGTGAGTTTAACGTGCGAGGATGATATAATTTCATGAGAGTAGAGCAACAATTCATTCTCAAAAGCCACAACAAATAAATTGTTAATCTGTGCAAGTTTCTGTGGTTGATTTTCGAATACTACAACCGAACGGGGATGAAGAACACCTGAAATCGGCTGATATAATAAAAGTTTTTTGGAAACTAATACAGCCAAAAATTCGATCTCTCCAGAAATAACTGATGTCATTCCAATATAACCATTGTCAACCAGTTCAGTTATTTGAATGTTCTTTTGATCAAATAATGGATGATCTGATAATCCAATTGATAATTTATCATTTTGAGAATAAACCACACAATACATATTGATTAAGCTCATATAGAATGCGTCAAGTACATAATTAAAGCTTCTCTCAATATAAGAATACTGATTATCTTCTAATGTTCCGAAATGAAGCGTGTCTCCTTGATATACAACAATTGAATCATCATATGAATCACAAAGAGATATTGGGTCCATTGGAATTCCAATTGTGGATACAGTATCTGTGATAAATGGGTAATCTCCACAAACAAAAAGACTTCCATCTGATTGAGATTGGAGTTTCGATAAGAAACCATCATAGAATTCAGTTCTATCACTATTTTCAGATAATATTCGCAAACAATGATGATTTTGAATACAGACGAAAGCAGTATCGACAAATGCAACAGATGAAATATTCTCAATAATTATCTCTTTGGTCAATGTAAGGCTAGAAAGATCAAAAATCTGAACAGTTTCTCGAGACCAATCAGCTACAACACAAATTTCCTCACATATTGATACAGCATTAGGGGTTAAGCCTGTATTGTATCGGAATACTTCTGATCCATCTGATTTATAACAAATAATTGATGTATCCTCAAAACCAACAATTGACCAACCATTTAAACTATAGGTGGAAATAGCTTTTCCATCAAACTCATGGTTCTTAAAACCCTGATTTGTTTTAAAAACAATCATATTTGGTACAATTTGAACGAATTCTTCATCGCTTTGATATGAAAACGATAAAGTGTTAGAATCGACTATGATTCCTTCTTTTTCTATGATGTTAATGCCATCATTAATCTCAAGAACACGCGATGAATCACTCAAAGATATTAAAACCATTTGTGGCCCTCCAAAATACCATAATCCTAAAACACCAGGTATATTGATAGAATAATCAATAACCATTGATCTCGTTTGTTCTATCATCGAAGGTTGAGAATTCTCGGAAATACTTATACAATTGTTCGGTCCATACGGAATTAAAGATCGGATTGAGCCTGATGATTCAATAAAGGGTTCAATTTTGGGAGTTGGTGGGTATTTAGAACCATTAACCATTATTTTATAAGATTGCCCAGAACCAGTTATAGATATTGCGCTAGTACTAGACATTCTTAAAAATGAAACAGGCAAAGGAATAGATCCAATACGCGAAATAACAATTTTCCCATCCTTTGGAATAGAAATAGCAATAAGACTATTATTCTCATCGATTGCTAGACTTAGAGTTGTTGTGAGATCACACCACTTCCTTAATGGATGGGAAGTATAAATTGATGATGATTCTGATGAAGAAGAACCTGCTGAAGTTAGCCGAAATAACGTTGCCGAAGATGTGGTAAGAATCACAATTGTACTGGAGTCAATCACTTTCATTTTATATGAATCCTGTTCTAGATTGATGATAGCATGCTCTGAAAAAACTCGATTTTGATCATTGGATTCAAATACCCTAACCTTGATTTTTGATTCTTCTTCTGAGAACAATACTGCAACTTTAACTAGAGAATCTGATGATGAAAGAATCCCTATATCAATAATAGAATCAGATGATATTAATAAATTATATGAATAAGAAAGCGTTGAATGAGGTGTTATGTGATAATATGATATTACATTGTGATGAGTTTGAATAAGAAATGCATGATGGTCAATTGAATACATATATGGCGACTTCATTGGAATTCCGTATGAGGATCGTAGACTACCAGTTTGCACTGTAATTATTTGTTCCTCATATCTCAAAACACAGAATCTTAAATCTTTTAGGACAACCATTATATTCGATTTAGTGTCTTCAGCATGTTTAATTGGTATTATATCACTAACAATGCCGAAAACGTAGTGATCATACAAATAATACTTTTTTCCATTAGAAATTCTATAAAATTGTAAAACACAATCAAGAGCTATTACTAAAACATCGTCTTCATCGAAATTATTTATTAATGCGCCTGAGGCAATCTGTTTTGGACTATTAATTGGATAAACACCTGTTTTCATTTTACTGAATAATCGTTTATAATAAAACAAAACTAGACCCTACAACAACATGAATTACCTTCTAATTCGACTGTTTCTGGCCTTTCAACAGGAATCTCACTTGTATCATCAATATTATGCACATTGTTATAAAACTGTCTCCAATTGAATGGCCTGGTATCAAATGATTGATATCTTGCATTTTCTAATTGATTAATAAGGAATTGATATTTGGGTTCTTCTTCATATGCTAATCCAACAATATGTTGATATATTCTATGACATTGTTCGGGCATGGATTTACAAAGATCTCTGGTTGATATGTTGGTTTTTGCATCCCCCACTTCGGTTTTATCTTTGAGAGAAGCCCATGGTAATCTACCAAAGTACATTTCGACTAATGAATAAAACCATGACATTAGATCATCGCATCTTCCAAAGTCCCTTCCTTCGTGTATATTCTTTGAAATGTATTTTTTTGTTCCACAAAATCTGGGTTTTCCAGCGGGATATGGTTGATTTGTGTTAGGGTCAATATGTTGAACAGATAATCCAAAATCAATCAAAGATAATGGATTCGCAGGATCCATTTGAAACAAAAAGTTACTCGGTTTAATATCTCGATGGAGGAATCCATATCTGTGTAATTTTTGAATAATTTTGAGCATTTCAATTGCAATAGGAAAAACAATGCTACCATGTATAATTCTCGAACTAAGTTGACGCCTATATGCTCCAACAGACATTCCATATTTTTTCATGACAAAATATAAACAATTCTCAGTCTCACCAGAATCAATAATTGATGGAAAACAAGGTTGATCTAATTTGGATATTATATCTATTTCATTCTTAAGACCATGCTTGGTAGCATCTAAATACTCTGTTTTTAAAGCAAAAATTTCATGTGTGTTCAAATTCTTAACTTCATATACATCTCCATATCCTCCTTGCCCTAGTAACTTTACAACTTGGAATTCTTTGATCATTGTAAATCTAGCTAGAATGGGTCGGTTCTGGCGTAGATTCTGACCGCTCATGATTCCTTAAAGCTTTTTCAATAAGAAATGTTTATACTTTACAGGATTAAAACGGTTTAGTCCGTTTAGGAAAAAATGAAATTACAGGGTTCGAAAATAGCTGGAATTGTTAAGAAATACTCGTCTCTGTTGGTCCTTATGCCAATTTTTATATTTATTTCTTATGAAATTTACCTAGGGAATGGAAGGATTCTCATTATTCCCTTTAATTTTGTGAAAAGAATTGAAATTGCATGTTTCTATTATGTTTCCTCAATAGTTACCATTATTGTTGATTTTTTGCAATCTGTAATTGTTTTTTTGTATCCTATTTTATATATAGCTCGAGTATTACTTACTCCGTTTCGAATTTTGTACAGTTGGTTCCAAGTCAGAAGTACAATGTGTTCTGAAAATGGAGGCTTGATCGATTGCATAACTAAAAAGAATATCAATATTATACAAGCAGGGCTTTTACCATTTGTTGGACTAGACTATTGCTCTGAATATGTTATGGATAAATGCCGTCGCACAAGAATAGTTAAAATGAGGAAAAACATAAAAGATTACATTGCATCCTCTCGAACTAATGAAAGTATAGTTATTAAAAAGAATGAAACAACAGAGATTGTAATAATTGAAGCGGAAATTGAAGAACAGGACCAACCTGAAGAACCTGAACCTAATATTGTTCAGCCAGAAGAACCTATTATTGTTGAAGAGCAGCCAGAAGAACCTAATATTGTTGAAGAGCAGCCAGAACAAATAATTGAAGAAAATCATGTCGAGAGCACAGAGAGGAAATGGTTCATTAAGTATGATCTCTTCCTCAAATTTGAAGAATACCTTAATAGATTGCTTAAAGAATCAGAAGATCTTAAAGAAAGGTCAAAGAAGCTGACTATCGAATAAATTTCATTTATTTTTACTAATAAATAGCATTAACTCTATAATCTACTTACCTGCAGCTGCAGCATTTTTCATGACTTCTTTTGTACTCTTTTGTGCCATCTTCGCCTTTTCTTCAGTTGCTTTAACAACCTTCATTCCACCCTTCAATGGAGCTTTTAGAGCTTTTTCCATAGCACAGGCTTCAACTTTTTTTATAAGTGCAGCTCTAACAGGATCCCTCTTCTTCTTCCAATGCTTTGATGGTTTGTCATAGTGTTGAGGATTCCTCTCGATTTTTTCGCTCTTGTGACCAGCTTTCTTAATGGCGCCTTGGGGCATTCTAGATTTTCCCTTTTTACCCCTTAAAGCCCTCGAATTGAAACTGGATGTTTACTAGAAGTTGAATTCAGCTCCCCAGTCGAATGAAGCTGTTTCTTCATCCCATTGTGGCCATGATTTGCACCAATCTGGGACATTGCAGTCCTTGATCCTTTCGCTCATGTGATAAGGCTTAATATCAAGAACAGGGGTATTGTTTTCGGCATCAATATAGGGTGTATCAATGATTCCTTTTTCGTGATCGATCGATGAAACGTAAATATTGGTCAGAAGAATTGGATTTGGACGGACTGGTGATCTTGTTCCAAAAACTCCAAGCTTTTCTGGGCCTTTTTTATATGGTTTGTCAATCAAAATATTGGATCTTGCTTCTTCAGTATCATATAAATTGCCCCACCAGACAATTTGGAGGTGCGAGAAACCTTCAATATTGGTTAAACCTTCTTTATATTGAGGGTCAAGGACAATTTGGAAGCCGTTTTCGCCAGCCTTCACAACACCAATTGGCTTGATAGTCATGTTGGATGCCATTATAAAAATGAAATGAACTAAATAATGCTTTTTGAATGAAAAATAACACTTTAAGTGAATCACTTTGAAGTTTTTGTAAAAATACTTTGCGAAGTTTTCTCAGAAAAAAATTCACTACAACAATGATTTATTGGCAAACAACACTTTCAAGTTATGCAAAGAATGCTCAATTAACTCCTTTTGATCATATTTCTGATTTTCTTCAGAGATCACATAACTAAAGAAGTTATCAGAGACAAATTGTATTGAATATGATTCATTAGACTCTTCAACATGTATCAAAGTGAAATTTTTATGTTGACAATCATGAGACAAAGTGAAGAAAGCGGCAGGTATTCCTTGAATAGTAAATCCTTTAGGAATGTTATGTGACGTTACAAAATTGGTGCAATAATGCGAGCTAGAGAAAATAAATATGTTTTCGGGCTCAAAACAACTATAAATAATATCAATAAAACTATTAGTATCAATTGATTCCTCCTCAATACACACAATAATGCAATTATCAAAATCAAACACGCCAAATCGTTTTGAACGCAATAAAAGGAGTTTTGGATCATCTCCATTTGCGTATTCAATAGTGTTTATGATATGATAGGCGCTACAAACAATGAAACCGATTGGAGTTCGTGAATATGTCAATGCATCGAAAAAGCAAGAGGAAATTCTTGAACAAGAACATGCAAAGTTATTTGTCGAATGTTTTTGACCACTGTATTTTGCTTTAAACAATATTTGATCATCACAGCAAAGATCCTCAAATTTAAACATTAATGTTAAAAGAGGAGAAAGAAATAACTTAAGAAATGCTAACATTTATTTATCTGCACTGAAACTGCAATTCTCCCGGTTGTCTCTTTTTGTATAATAAACAAGAACCACATATAGAACACTGAATTTTTGGAGTTTCTTTATCTTTAGCACTGGCTACAACAACTGTTCTTGAACATGAAGAACAAACATACTCTGTTGTGTCTTTGACCATTTCGTAAAGATACTTGATAAAAGTGACATGTGTGATTAGTAAATAATTCAATTCAATTTTTTAACCAGAATAATCGTTTGTATAAAAACCTCAAGGGCTCTAGGATCTTGGTCCCATATTACCAATTTAACATATTTAGATTTGAATTATGAATTTATAATATGGATTCATATGATTGATTTTTCAAAAAAAAAGAGCATTTTATTACAACAACCAATAGTTTCATTATTTTGAATCTTTGATTTTGTAGAACACACACGTCAAATGAGTGTTTAATTAAAAAGTAATTAGAACTTTTAATGTTAAAAAGAAAGATACAAAAATGAGAAAGAGAATATCACATTGATACTTTTCTTTTGGACCATTTGATTAGTGCATAAAATTCTTGAATATGATCTGGGGATAGTCATTTTGGGGGTATCTCTTAATGTTTCTTCAAGTGTATTAATCAAAGACGAACAAATTGTGTTCATTGGAGTTACATTATGAGTATTAGTTGGGGTTTCTCTTGTTGAACATTCAATTGTTTTTGCATATGTCAATCGTAATGTTTCTTCATTTGTTTTACTGATTGTTATTTCTGATGATCTTATTGGAGATTGATCTAAAGTTCTCTGTGGAAGAGGCAAATCAGCATTACAATGAAGAGAATGAAAATAATTGATTTGATATGATATTCTATGAGAAAATGAATTATTTGTTGCCATTGACACTGCTGATTGAGAAGAGATTGACAATGTTGAATGGCTAATGAAAGAGTGAGACACTTCAAGAGTACCTGCCCATACACAGAATAGATAGTTAGAATTATTTTGGAAAATGCAGTATTTCATCCTTTTTATACAAACTCCAGCAACATACACAACTCCAAGATTTGGACTGTTGTTATGAACAATGTTAGCAGATGAGATTGATACTGTTCCTGAGTCGGAATAGAAGTACATGCAAATCCAATCAGATAATTTGTTGTTTGAAAAAGTACAGTGAGAGCTTGTGAAAGGGGACGACCCTTCGATACAAATACCAGAATTCCGAAGAGCAAAGTTCATTGAACTGTTTGTGTTGTCAACTCTCTGATTTCCATATTCTAAGGAAATTGAAGAATACCCAGATGTTTTGTGAGAACAATATGACAAAGATAAATATTCCATATGATTCATCAGAGAAGCTCGAAGATAAGCAAAATGATAATGAGAAGAACCAGAGCATCTATTAGCACATATCATTCTGAGACTTGAATTAGAAGAAAAGAAGTATATTGCACCTCCACTCCCAGAACATGTACAGTTATAGAACATTGAATAATTAAGATTCATCAAGAAAGATCCGCCACTCACATATATCACTCCACCAAAACTGGAGAATGTCGATGACCTTGAGAAAAAGCATTGAGAAATATTGATATTCTTATTCTCATAAGACCTTCCTTGTGAAATATCTTCCTTTTCGCAGCCAAAAACTGAATCCCATAGAATAAACATATTGGGAAATCGATTAATATTTGGAATACTTTTAGTTTCTTTACATAGTCTAGATAATAAGTGAATATTAGATACCCTCTGAAGTGGTTCCTTTATTATTTCAGTATTTCCAAGTGAATGAATAATATATATTATGATTGCATTCTTCCAAATTGTTGAGATCATGAATGTGCTATGAAACCATTTGGATTTTAGGATATAATAGGTATGTTTTTTCGAGGGTATTAGTGAAAAATCAATGAATAGGGGAAAAAATTTGTGAATCCACAATAATTGATTCACCCAAATCCCAAATATTCCTGTAAAAAGAAATTTCACACAAAAACAAAGAATTTCTAAACAATTCATAAATAAATCCGTAATGAAGAGGGTAATAGTATCATTTATGTAATCCTTATATAGATTTGTGATTATGCTGTCGAATATGGGTAAATATATCACGGTTATAGAATAAAAAATTATCAACCATGAGCTAGCTATTCTGTTGGCAAAGTTTTTTCCAATGATAAGCTTCGGTGATGGTAGGATAGAAGAAAGAAACATTATCACAATAACTGAAGAAATCAAAATTGCTTTGAATTAATTGTTGTAAATGAAACGTTTCTTTTAGAAATAACTTTTCAACTGAAAGGGTTATAATATTATGCTCTAGGGATGTTTTCATTGTGAGGAAAAGAACAATCAATGTTTCATATTCTGCGCCGAAGTTTTCTCAATTTTTTAAAAGGACATCATTTTTCGCGAAATATTTAACATCAATATAAGTGCATTGGATTACCTACATTTTGCATAGCAATGTGATTTTAAATTTTGATACCAATTTCTGGAATAATCATAATTCAGAAGTCATTAGGGCAAACTCCGCCATTTCACGATAATATACAAAGAAATATTAATTTTCTATTTTTTGAATTTATATATCAGGGAGTTTGTATCATATTGTGTTCATCAGGACTTATCCACCTAAAAATTATGAGTCTGTAGCCATCTTTACGCTGATCCACAATACATGTTAACCAAGTTTGATAAAAATTCCCTTATTGACAAAAAAGAAGATTTTACATTGGTATTGATGAGTTCTCCCATTTACAAGAGTTGACGAAATCATCTTCACAAGTTCTTGTGAACTTGCGTGCTCCATGCCTCAACAACCTTGTTTGGTCATAGTCTATACTAATTCCTTCGACATTAGGTGGCTGATCATTTGGCAAAATCTCTTGAAAGCCATGCGAAGGAAAATTACCTTGTCTATGGAATAATCCACCATCACAGGCAGAAATCCCTAAGAGCCTACCGAAAACATACTTATTTACGACAAATGTGTCATCTGAAACCCATTTTACACCCACAAAAGGCCACATAGTAGGATTATGTTGGACTAGTAACAAAGCATTAAAAAGTTTCTGGGGAAATCTGCAATTAGCATTGTTTTTTCTCTGAAAGAATTGCTGAACCAGCTCTCCAAATGTTAGTGACGAGTTAATCCAGTAATTAGTTGGAACAAATCCAATTTCCTGAGGACAAAACACTTTATTTTGATCATTAATTACTTCTCGAAAGTTCTTATTAGAGTCAGCCCCGTCCCTCTCTAATTCAGCAGGCAAGATGCGCTGTTTAGGCGTGCGGTTCCTCTTTTTTGTGGGTGGCGAAAAAGGAACTGAGGCCATCATTGGAGAAATTGGAATCCCAACCCCCCTGCCGCCAATCATTGATCCATCAACAATATTTATTAGGTTTCCATTGGTCCCATTCCCACCCATATTGGGTTGGGGATCTTGCATCAAAAAGTTGGAGGCCATCAAAAAGTGATCACTTTTTAAAATGTTTATCGATACGTTTATTTTCTTTTATCGTCCACATTATGTAAGACCCCTTTCACTAGATTGAATAGAGATTTATTTTTCTGATCATTATAAATAAGATAATCTCTAATTCTATCAAAGTTCACAAAAATTTTAACACACCGTATAATAATGAATTAACTGATTGAATAAATATTATATGAAAAATTTATTTCATAGAAAATTGAAAGCTGGGGAGGTTTCCTCTACGAACAAGCCCGAAGCACCCTGGAGTTGGGAATTTATTCTGATCGAATGCCTGAACAAAATTTGGATCTATTGTATTTTGTTTTGCCTCCACCCTCTCAGTTTGAACTGGCGGGGGGTTTACCACGTTTGGTGCTATTTGAGGTCTTGCGGCCGGACTTGGTGCATAAGGACGATGAGAATGCATCTGAACAGGAATTTGCGGACTTTGTTGAGGATATATTAGCATTTGAGGCTCGGCTTCTGGGTAATATGCTTCTTGTCTGTAAACTGGATAAGAATAATTATTTGCTGGTACTCCACCTCTATATGTTTGATAATTTGGATAAGGAATAGTCTGTGGCTGGTAGGAATTCACAACCATTTGTGGCTGAGCCGGAATGTGCCCGTAAAACGGCTTTGCAACACTAGGGGCATATTGTGGCTCTTGGTACCATCCTTTAGGTTGATACTCAATTTGATTTGCCGGAGGTTGATATGGAACTCCATGTTGCCTCATTTACAATTTTGAACTGAATTGATAGTTAATTCTCATTATCAAATTTGTTAAAAATAATTCTGAAGCCTTTCAAAATTATTTTAAAAATCAAAAATAATCAATTATCAAATTTTCAATACTGAAGAAATTTAAGAGAAGAACAGGAAGAAAACTAACGTCCCATTTTATTTACTTTATCGGTATCACAGTTTACTTAGCGGTTATTTGTAAAGTCAGGTTGTATGCAAGCAAACGATGGTATTGTTATGTATTATTCATTGTTTTCGAGAATGAAAAATCTTCCGAAGTCAAACCCCCCTCCATACATACATTGCTCTAAAATCAACAGTTTTTTGGCTGACATTACCGTTGTTGCTGATGGAGGAGCGAAATCATCGTTTCCTTACCAAAAGAGGGTTGTTTCGTGCATATCAAATATAGTACAGCTATTAGATCAATTTCAACAGCTCCACGCTCAGTGTTCAAAAGAGATTTGTGCCCAATTTTGTTTAACCACTTCCTTACAATCTGTATACGAGGAAATATTCGAAACAAGGAAAGAAATATCCAAAAATCTGGAAATTATTGGTCTTCACGAGTCGTCAGTCCTTATCATGCCGAAGAATGAGGACATGCTTTATCAAAACAAAGTTGATCTGAGAAGAATCTCTATTATTTTGAATCAGCTTGAGAGCAAAAAAGATTTGGCTCGGAGACCTGATGTTATGAGACATCTGTCCGCCAGGAGAAAGTCTCTTGAGAGTTGTGGAGAAATGGGCAATTTTGATCAAGATCAGGAAGTTATAAGTATTCCAGATATCCCTCCTTCTCTTAATTTAATTGTTCATCATGATGACATTCAATTTGGTGCACTTATTGGTCAAGGTATTAGTGGTAGTGTGTATAAAGCAGTTCTTCTTTCTACCAAAGAAGAGGTTGCTGTTAAAACTCTTCATTGCCGCTACTTATCTCCTTTTGAAATGGAATTATTCAGGAGAGAAGTGTTTATTATGTCTGTGTTGTCATTCCCAACCCTGGTAAAATTCTTGGGGTATACAAATGAGCCACCATATAGCTTAATCACCGAATTGATGTCGAATGGGTCTCTTAATGATTTTTTGAGGAACAAACCAGAACAACTATCTCCGACAAATCGGACTCTTATCGCAATTGATATTGCACGAGGAATGGAGTATTTGCATAGCCGATCAATTATTCATAGGGATTTAAAAAGTCTTAATATTCTATTGGATGATCGGAAAAGAGCAAAGATCTGTGATTTTGGACTTGTAAGATTGAAGAGTAAAGATCCTATGACTGGACTGGTTGGCACATCATATTGGATGGCACCAGAAGTTCTCAATTCCACTCCATTCTACGACGAAAAGGTTGATGTTTATAGTTATGGTATATTGCTTTGGGAATTATTAACAAATCGAATTCCATATGATGGAGATGATTCTAATAAAGTGTCAATTCAGGTTTTGCAACAAGGAAGAAGACCTATTATCCCCCCAGATACACCTCCAAATCTCAAGACTCTTATCGAGAACTGTTGGAGCTCAAATCCAGAAGAAAGGCCTTCATTTCAAATCATATCGAGTATGCTAAATGATCCAACATACCAGTTTCCTGGATCCCAGGGAATGGTTTTTGTTCATGATACTCAAGTGAATCCAAGACATATGCATTCCCTTAGCTCACCATCGGTTTCTCATTATCATGCTACCAGAAGGAATCTTAGTGATCACCGTACATTAGTTGCAGGCGATAGCATTGCAAGAGGTGTCAAAAGAGTTGGGGAAGCGATTAATCAAGGACATTCTGAACATTTTGATATGGCTATCAATCAACTTCGAAGTGCTTTAAGGCTATCTGCTGCTGATTGGAAAACAGTATTACCCCAATACATATCCATAATGGAAAATGCTCCTAGACGCTTTATGCCAAAGCTTCTTCAAGTTTTATTTGATATTCTTAATGATGACACAGCTCCCTTACATCTCAAACCTAAGTTTATAGCAAGCCTTGTTTTAAATGATGATGCTTCAATTTCATCATTTGTTTTGTCCAAATTATCATCATCGTCACATCTCCCATTGCTTAATGAGCACACAATTGAAGCACTTTTGTCACTTGCCACAAATCCTGATCAAACAGTAAGAAGCAAGGCTATTCATGTTTTATTTGAAGCAATTGAGGATCGAACTGAAATTTTTATCAAGAGATCAGATTTTCTTCATCAATTTATGCTCTTTTCTTCCAGAAAACTCCCTCCACAGCAGCAAACTTTCTTTGTTTCTTCTCTACAAAAACTTCTACCTTTAATGACAGAAATCCCAATTAGTTCTGTACCAAAGATATTATTAGTAATGCAAAGTTTTCCAAAAGAGTTGCTGCCAAAAGTTGCATCATGTGTAATTAGTGTATTGTCACATGAGGAAATCCGAATTAATTTTTCTTCATCAATATGGGATACAGCATTGTCAAGTCCAGAGGAGTTCTATACAATATTTACCTCTTTTTCAAAATATCCAAATGATGTCACCAAATCAATGATTGAAAAATTGGCCTCTTCTTCTAAATCGGACATATCTTCTCTTAAGGCCCTTGATATTCTGTGCTCATATCCAAGCATTCGGTCCCAATTGGTTACTTTTCTTCCAATTAATACTTCCAATATGGCAATTCTTATATCGATTTATCAAAAATTACTATTTGATAAAATTGCTAAAGGCCATATTGTAAATCACTATGAGTTTTACGAATGTATAAGAGGGTTTTTGAGGAGACCTGATATTAAAGAAATATCATCGGAAATAAGATTATTGGAGAAGTTGAACAAGGACTATATTGAAAGATCTGGTATTATATTAGAAATTTCCAAAGCCATTACTGAATCACATGATTCTATATCATTAATGTCACTTGTTTTCACTTTCAGTTTAACAGGCGTTTGCGTTGATCCTGTTATTAATCCTCTTTTCGAAATTATGAAAAAGAACTCTTTTCCCATGTCGCCATTATCTTTTGTATGCTTAGCTGCCCTTCCAAAATTATCTGAAGAAGTATCATCAGAAATGGCCAAATTCTCAATCATTTATGCATGTACAGGTACAGGAAATGTTCAAAAGACTTCAATAACATACTTAGAAAAATGCCAGCAAAATATTGCTGAAATCGCTGCCAATTTTTTATTAGAATCATTCAAAGAAAAATCGGAAATTGTTGTCTCAGTTGCGAATGTTTTGATTAAAAGACTTGATGATTCAAAAGAGAAAACCATGCTAATGAACCAATTCCAACAATAAAATGTGTTTTACCAGTTTTTTAAATGGAGAAATGAATGGTATGTAAAGCAAATGAGATTAAAACATATTCAAATGACATAATACCAGAATTTCTTCTCTCATTTCATTTCAGAATTCAGAAATATATCCATTATATGTGTTCATTATTTAATAAAATATTAAAGATTCCCATTAAACACAAATAAATTTGTTTCATTTCTTGTGGAAGTTAATAATGATTTAAATATTTCTCATCTCCAAGAATATCAAAAACCATAATCTAACTTCTAAATCATTGATTAAGATAGAAGAAATATTATTCATCTGAAAAAGAGATTAAAAAAATCATCAAAAAATTTACTCAGGATAATGCCCCCCTTCTTTTTCTATAATTGTTCTGATGTAATTCTTAAGAGCCTCGGCGGCATCAGGTTTCAAATCATTTATATTAATGCTAACTTCTGTTGTACTGGAATCAATCTCTGGTTGAAAATCATTAAGAATTCGTATCATTTCCCTATGATGTTCATCTGATTTAATACTCTCCGCAGCCAAAAGAAAATTATACATTTCTCTTTCACTCATCCCAGAGGTGTTCTGTTTGGAGGGTCTCGCTTTTCCTAGCGCTGGAACAAACTTGACGACAGCTTCTGGAGGTGTTGACATCACTTTTGTCAAACTTGTCCTAATTTTATAAACAGAACCACACCACCTAGGAACATCGTGCAGCTCATTGTGTTTCCTGAGTTTATTTAATAGCCTTCTACATTCGTTGGCAATTATTTGATGGATAGATTCATTGCTAATAGATTCAAAACATACCCAAACATTCTCGAGATCATTACAAAAGCTGGAAATATTGGGATAATACTTAGTTTCAAGTCTTTGCCGAATTACACTAAGATCAATAGGTTTTTCGATATTTGGCGAATATTCTATGTTTCTGAGAGGTTTTGTAATAGGATGCTGTATAATAGACGAATGTATTTCATATGCTATAGCCATTTGAGTCTCATTCATATTGGTGTCACTTTTAATTATTAAACAGAAAAAGAACCTGTTAGTTTGGATTATTAATCTATAATGAGGGAATTATTATGTGCTAATTAACAATTCAACCAGTTTGATAATAAAAACTAACTTACATAAATTGAATATGAAAACTGTTTACCCATTGGATTTCATTGGCGAAGGGTTAATTCTTGGCAATCAAATTTAATAGTTAACAGTATATTGCTCATGCTTATAGCAAATCATATTGTTGGAATTTATCTCATTACTATGGATTGTTTTCCAATTCAGTTATCAATATTTTGTAGGATGCATTTAACAATGATCAAGATGAATTCTATTCTTATGATATGGTTGGATTTGGAAATGGTGTTTAACATATATTCTTATGAAAAGCCATTTTGCGAAAAATTGAATCGGAACCAAAAACGAATGTGGTTTTAATCCCCTTCTGATTTATTTTCCTCCTCTCCTCTTGAGGAATTCAACAACATTCGATTTCCCTGCTAATCTTAATGGTGTTACCCCATATTTATTTTTTGTATTTAATTCAGCTCTTTGATTAACCAGATATTCAATAACACTCAGATGACCATTTTCAACAGCAAAATGAAGAGGAGTATTAGCAAATATAAAAACTAAACATCACAATCTTTTGCATTTATATCAGCTTTTTGATTAACTAGATATTCAACAACGTTTAGATGACCATTAAAAGCAGCTGAATGAAGAGGAGTACCAGATGGATATCCATTTGATTGAGTATTTATATCAGCTTTTTGATTAACTAGATATTCAACAACACTCAGATGACCTTCTCGAGCAGCATAATGAAGAGGAGTCCAATTAAATATAAAAACTCAACATATTTAGTTCTCGCATTTATATCAGCTTTTTGATTAACTAGATATTCAACAACGCTAAGATGATCATTAATTGCAGCACAATGAAGAGGGGTTTCATTAAAAATAAAAACTCAACATAATTATCTTTTGAATTTTTATCAGCTTTTTGATTAACAAGATATTCAACAACATCAAGATGACCATTACTAGCAGCCAAATGAAGAGGAGAACAATCATCTTTTCCTTTTTTACTTATATCAGCCTTTTGATTAACTAGATATTCAATAACACTAAGATGACCATTATTAGCAGCATAATGAAGAGGAGTCAAATCATACTCCCCTTTTGCATTTATATCAGCTCCATTTTCTATCATGAAAACTAATAATGGTACGTTAAAAAACTCAGATGCTTTACAAACATGAATTGGTGTAAATGATTGTTGGCCTTGACATATATGGAAGAGTTCAAAAGAACCACCACAGACAACCATTGATAACACTTTCTCATTGATTTCGAATCTTTTCATTAACAGATGCTTAAAGCACTTGATGGAGCCAAAAAATCCAGCAAAAGATAATAAATCAAGATATTCTGGCTCATAACTCCACTCAAATGGACTCCATCTAGCTAAATGATTTAAATTATCAATATTTAATAAATCATCAATCACATCATGCTTTAGACAATACTCAATGCTTGATGGCACATAACCATATTCGATCAATTGATCAATGTCATTTTCATTCACAAAGAATGATTCATCTAGATCATCAGGTTTGTCCTTACTATTAATAAAACTATCAAAATCTTTGATCTCTTTCCGAAAATAATAACATAACAAGAAAGTGTTTCTATTTCTCAAAATAGGTTCGATTTCTTCAAATACCAAAATACCTCTCTTATACAATTGATATATCAAAACTGGACAAGAATTAGATTTTTCTAATAGTTTTCGCCGGAAATCAGCTAATTTGCAATACTCTGATGATAAATTCACTGCTTTATCCAGTTGATGAGGCCGAATCTTAGGCAACATAACCATTCGATTGACACAAAACTCTATATCATCAATTAAAATTTCATTACCCTCTCCAAAAAGAAATTCCTCAAACAATTTATTCACTTCCATCTGAAAATATATGACATTTTTATGGTTTCGCGTGGTAAAGCATAACTATCAGAAGGAACAGAGCAAATATTAGCAAATATCATCATAATACAAGAATTAAAAGGCGAGAAGTAATTTACACAACCATCACCAGAACAAACACAATGTTCATCGAGAAAGAACTTGCCGATACATATATTACACCACAATGTCCAGAGTGTGATATAGATTTTGAGAAGAAACAATTAGAAATATAGATATTTTTATCAACATAAGACCTTCCTCGATCTAAACTTTCCCTTTCACACCCCAAACCAACATTGCAAATAATCTCATTATCATTCAACCACAATAGAGGCACAATTGGGTTATTCTTGGGATTTTTCAAAAACTTGGCCAATTCGTTTAATAGTGATTAGTGGAGTTTTGGCTCATATAGGTTTTCAATATTAGCAATATGTATAAATAATGATGTAAGAATAATTCTCGAAATAGTCATAATCTTGTTAGTAAATGTCTGTAGTTTGGAAAATTTGATGAATGGAATGAGGTGATTGTGTTATGGAATGATTATTAGAGATAGGAAAATAGCAATTGGAGAGTTTGGTTAGGGAAATGGTGACATAAAGACGCATGTTTTCGTTATATCTCGAATTTTCTAGTAATTGCAAGAAATTTGAGAAACACTCTTGTGAATAAGGTCCGTTCAAAACAAATCTTTTCATTTATCATAATTATCTAGAAATTATTCGGGATACTTCATGGCCCGCCTCAGGATTTCACATTTAACTCCATTATAAACGAGAGCCACATTCTTACTCTCCATTCTAAAGTACCTCTTCGAGAAAGAGTCAAAATCTATTTGAATCTTTATAAAAATCAGTGGTATTGTGTAAAATATGCAGGATATTGCGTTTTACATGTTGGACTCTCTAGTTTTTAGATCAATCCTTCTATCGATTTCCGATTCTCCAGCCACGAGTCAATTAGGATCGCTATGTGATATTTTGTGATGAAAATTGTGTATTTCTGATAATTTTTCTCTTTTCTCATCTTATTGATGCATCATCACCATTTTTAGAGGGATCTTGCGTTTTTCTAGTTATTTTCGTTTTTTATTAGGTTTGTTTCAAACCCTTGTAAGTTTTATGTCATGATTTTCCATTTTTCAGAAGTAATTCAACTCTCTTTATTTCCATTTTTCTTTATTATTGTTCAGTTTCGATTTTCGGCACCATTTTCGAAATCTATAATTATCAAACGTTTCATCTTGAAGGAATCATCAAATTTCATGTTTTTTAATGGTCTGCAATTGTATTCTCCGTCAAAGACAGAGAAAAAACCGATTTTGTGCAAACTATTTCCACATTTGAGATATTCGATATTGCCAGACAAAAATGCTAATTGTAGTTCAAATCAGACAAATTTGAAAGGAAAACATGAATTATTAACATATTATGACTTGAGATACCGAACATCATTTACAAAACAAAATAGTGGCCATTGATTAAATGTCTTTTAATGGGTAAAATGAATATGAACTCATATGAGGCTTTGTATTGCTCGAGTACTTACTATTCAATTTCAGTTTTAATAGAAAAATTCTCATCAAAAAATGACATTTTTATGGACAGTTCCAGGCCATTTGTTGTTTTTAAGCACGAAAACGAGGATTTTGTTCTCCAAAACGAGCAAATTGTTTTAAATAGGTACTATCGAGAGTTTTTTGGGAAAAATATTGTAGAGTTTCAAACCAAGACATGTCATAAATATGTTCAACAGTTTTTTGTTTTTTTGCAGACAGGGAAAGTTCCTACATTTTTCGAAGATCAAATCGAAGTTTTCGAGCTTCTCAAAGAGTGGGACTGTCATGATCTTGTTTTTGATTCGTATCGGTTCAGAATCCAATTGGGAACAAACAATTATTATATTTCTCACCAAAACATATTGTATCCAGTTAATATTGGGTGTTTTTACTTTCATAGTTCAGTATTTCAAGATTTCTGTCATAGTAATCCCCACGGTGTATTCAATATTGAACTCAAGTGCTCTCCGAAAACAATTAGAGTTTTCCTCGATCTTCTTCATTGTCGAATTCGACAACCAGATTTAAGAGATACAGATGAAGTTCTTGAGCTAAGTCGTTTTCTTGGTTGTTCATCACTATGTGCATTAATTAACGAAGGATCAGCTGAATCGATTCTATCATTTATTCTCCGCAAACAAGATGAAGAATCTATTGATTTTTCATATTATGAGCAGGCTATTGTTGCAAACCTTGAGTCATTCTTATTATTAAGGGATTTTGGTCAGGTTTGCATCCCAATTTTAAGTCGAGTTTTCCAGAAAACAAAAACTGTATTCCCAATTTCTCTTCTTCAGCCATTTTTCGAGTCTTGTTTGGCTTTTCATGGTTCTAATGCTTCAGTTTTTTTGTCAAAAATCAAATTCCAACCAGCTAAGAGCATCGAAGAGCTTAGCCAATTTCTCGGTGTTTTCTCTGACAAAAGCACAGAGGATTTCTTCTCTCTCAACAGCAATCATATGCTGGAATTTTCCAAGCAATTTGAACTTTTGAAACAAGATAATCAAGAAATGAAGGATTTCATATACGATATGAAGGGGAAAGAAGCTGAGGACCAGAAAAGGACCGAAGAACTTCTTCAACAAATGAAGAATAAAGAAATATATGAACAAAAGAGAATTGAAGAACTCACAAAAAGGTTAAATGAATTAGAAAAATATGTGCAAGATAGGAGAAAGAAAGATGAAGAAGAAAAGCGATTTCGGGAAGAGGAACAAAGAAAACAAGAAGAGCTCGAAAGAAAGAAGAAGGAAGAGATGAAACAAAAAGATGAGTATGAAAGAATTGGAAAATGGAAATCGACAAAAGCACCAGATTTCGAAGGAAATATTTTTGAAGCAGCTGCAAAAGGAAAACTAACAAGCATTATTTACCTTTTAGCGAATGGAACAAACGTGAATGAAAAGAATCCAAATGAAGAAAAATATGATGATATATTTTCATTGATAGAATCAACACCACTCCATTTCTCTTCAATATATGGCCATCTTAGTGTTGTTGAATATTTAGTGAGTCAAAAAGCTGACATAAACGCAAAAAATAAAAATGATTGGACTCCTCTTCATTGGGCTGCTTATAATGGTCATCTTAGTGTTGTTGAGTATCTAGTTAATCAAAAAGCTGATATAAATGCAAAAGATAATAGTGTTGAGTTTTTATAATTGATATGACTCCTCTTCATTGGGCTGCTATTAATGGTCATCTTAGTGTTGTTGAGTATCTAGTTAATCAAAAAGCAGATATAAATGCAAAAGATAAAGATAATTGGACTCTTCTTCATTCAGCTGCTAATAATGGTCATCTTAGTGTTGTTGAGTATCTAGTTAATCAAAAAGCTGATATAAACGCAAAAGATAAAAATGGAAAAACCCCATTGGGTTTAGCAAGTGAAATTAATAATTATGATTCAGAAGATAAAAAGAAAAGGAAATCGAATGTTGTTGAATTCCTCAAGAGTAAAGGAGGACAATAAGTTAAAAGAGGATTAAAAATCACAATCATTAGATTTTTTTGAATATGTTATCAATCTCTGGCTTGCATTCTATTTTCCTCATATAGGCGAAACCTGCTAATATACCCACATATTAATGAATGAGCACAATTACTCGATTCATTGATGTCATTATTGATGTTTTAATATTATTATGATTTTAAACATTAATTTGTTTAAAAGCACTATTCCTGATAGAGTTAATGCGCTGAAAGATCTAGAAGATCGTGTTATCGGACTAGAGAAGGCCATTTTCTTGCAACAAGTGGAAATCGAGGTTCTTGATGCTTTAAAAATATCGAAAATAGAAAAAACATGCAAAAAAACAACAAATAATAGCCATATTGAACTAAAGAAAGAACCAGAGTTGGAATTACCAGATCTTGAATATTATGTAGATAAGACAAATGAACTTGAAGAGGCTTTGGATAAAGCGATAATGAAAAAAACGAGCATTTTTCAAGAATTTGTACTCCAAAAAAACTTTAATAAGCTTTTTGACAAAGAAATAAAGAAGAAGAATAAGCTGAGTTCAATTATGGTCATAAAAATCGAAAATAATGATGCAAAAACGAAAGAATTCGATATGGAAAGAATTTACAAAGAGAAATATTACCTAAAAGTAATAGACACCAGTATAAAAGAAATTGCCATCGAATTAGGAAAAATCGGGAAACACTTAGTCGAATATAACACATACCAGCGATCCTCAAAAGAAAATAAGGTATCAAATATGTGTTTTTTCAATGAAAATATATCTTTATTGACTTAGAACACATTCTAAACGTTTAGTCATAAAATAAATGCATTTTCTCATCAGGTCTCTATGTGAAAATGCCCAAATTAGTAGTGGTAGATCATATCTTATTACTTCTGGTACTTTTGATATTTCATATTGCAGTTTTTCAAGATCAACAGGTTTAGGAATCAATGGAGGTGTCATATATTGTGTTGGTGAATCAAATCTTAATGTCAGCGACTGTGCATTTTATAAATGCTCTACTAGTGGTGCATCTGGAGGTGCAATTTATTTTTCGGCGAGTAATTGTAACATGGTTCGAATTTGTGGGATGAAATGTAAGTCAACATCAAATTATCATTTCTCTTTTATTTCTGGAAAATATGAAAGTAAGTTTAATTTTAACTACATTTCGATAGCTTCATGTGGAGATTTAGATATATATGAATCATATCATTGTATTTATTTACAAAAGGGATATCAAAGTATTTATTCCCTAAATTCATCAAAAAATATCATATTTCAACCGACATCATTATGCATTGATGATCCATCATCATTTCATGGAACAAGATGCACTTTCGCGAATAATCGGGCGCTTCATTCAATTGTGATCTGGTTCATGGGAGGGACAGACACTCGCATATTAGATTATAGTAATATTCTTAATAACAATCAAGATACATCGACATGGGCAATTGTATATTGTCACTATGGTAGTAGTGACTATAATCTTGATCATTGCATGTTCTACGGGAATCAAAACACCCTATTTACTAAAGTATCAGGTTCAATTACCGTTTCGAATTGTGAAATATCTCATAGTGGATCTCTTGGAACATACATTGATGGTGGAAACAATATTGAATACAGTTCATCATTGAAGATTCAGCACTATTCAACTGAGCTTTGCGATGCCGAAATTCCACTTATGCCAAAAACCCATGTATTGCCATATTCCATTACTTCTCTTCAAATCTCTATTTTTTGTCTGCTTTTCTAGCCAAAATTCCCTACAATTCTGATTATAACATCTCTATAATGCCCTTTGAAGAGATTGTTTCTATTTTGGTGAGAGAGAAATTTGTTTATATCAATACCATCAAACACATTTTTAATCCATGAAACATAATCTTCTATTCAATATGTCATAAAAAGCAGAAATATGTACAAAGGATCTTTTTCTTTAAGATTTTTGAAGAACTCTATGCCAATTATTAATCCCTTCTACGAAATACTAATTGGCCTAAGCAACCATTTCTCAATTATGGTGGAAATGATTGAGCTTTTGTAATCACTCATATTAATGATTTGATTATATGTTGAATTTATCCAAAATTGAAACTGTTGATCAGTATCGATGTAGTTTATAAGTGTTTGGTCCTGGTAATAACTACTTATTTCCATTAGTTTACCAAGGGTTTGAATAATATCATAGCAATTAGGATCTGTTATATCATAAAAACGCTGATACATTGAAGAAAAAAACGAATGCTCTATAATTAATGGGTGAATTTGATCTGTTGAAGAGTTTTTGATTGCATATGATAAAGTAATTTCAAGGGACTGAATGCATCTATATGGCACTTCGCTAATAATATCAATAATAACCTTCCATATTGCTTTTTCAAAAAAGAAAATAGGACTGGACTGATACAAACAGAAGGTTGCATCTGCTGCATAGGCAGCAGCTTTTGTATGATTAGATAATAAAATCCGAACTATAATATCCCAACTCTGATTATCGATCAAAAACTGATTCAACTCTGGTATATTATTTGAGGATATTGCAATAATAAGTGATGCGATCCTCATTAAATACTTCTCATCATCTAACAAGGCTGATTCCAAAATTATTTTAAGCATTCCATTTTGATATATATCAAAGCTAAAATTATTGTTTTGAAAAATCCTAATTATTATTTTCAAAAAACTCTGTCTCTCATAGGCAGAGAGCGTATCCCAATAACCAAAAAGAACTTGCAAATACTCAAATGCAGTGATCTGATACTCTTCACAGGAAAATGGGCTTCTGAATAAAGAATAGCCCAGTTTGGCTAAGGATCCAAATCGTATGGAAGATCTTGGAGTCTGTATCATTTGAATAATCTCTGGTATATCATATATAATAACATTATTTCTGTGGTCCTCATACAAAGCGTATAAAGCCAAGGACCTAATGCTGTGGTCGCTCATATAGCAGTCCCTTATAAGAGATAAGGCACCAACTTGAATAAGAGCATTCACTGTTTCTATTCCAAAAGAAAATAATTTTTCCATCAGAGACATGGATAGCTCGCTTAAATTTCCTCTTTCGCCTGCTATTTCAACAATTCTTTGTATCAAATCAAACTCAATTGGAAAAAATGTCTTTTCAGAAATAGATATAAGTTTACCGATATGGTTTGCCAAAATTTCTTCTTCATTGGATAAAAGAAATGGAAGACTTGCTTCGGCAACCTCAATTAGATGATCGATTTTTCCATTTCCTCTTTTTTTGTCCCAAATTTTATCTTTATCTTCTTCGGCCCATCTCATCAACCTATGAATCATAATATCATTGCATTTGCGAATGGAATCCTTGTAATCCATAATACTTAATATAAACGTTAAATGAGTGGAACTGTGTTAAATGAAGAGAGCGTCTATGATGGAGCAGATGTTCCCCTAAATTCAGTTCCCATTGATCAAATTCGATATGTTGGGTTTTCTGTTCAGCCTTTTAAAGATATTTCTATTATTAATAGGATGCCTTGCTTAGAGATTGTTACCTTTAGACTTTGCGGAATTCAAGAGTTTCCTAGTGAGTTTTTTAATCTTCCTCGACTTACAAGTGTTGATTTAAGTGGTAATTCAATAACAAAGCTTCCCGGGCCCAGTATGTGGATAAAATCCAGAAAAATACGATATGTGAATCTTAGCGACAATAATATCAGTGATATTAATGAAATATTCAAGATGAAAATACTAACGTCACTGAAACAATTACAGATATCTGGAAATACTTGTTTATCTGCAAATAACGCAGTTAATAGGATTGTTACAGAGTTTCAACAACTTCTTGTTTTAAACAATTTGATTATATTGAGCCAGTACAGGTCACAAATTGGGCAATTATCACTTCCTCATCCACAGGCAACTCTTCCTCTGACGAAAACAGATGAATTTTTTTTCCTGTATGTCAGATATATGCATTCTGGACTCAATGAAAGATATACAAGAAGGTCTAATGTTGACTTTTTCTGTTTGAACAAAGTCTTTCGCAAGTACTCAGCCATTGAAAAGATTCAAAGCATTTGGAGAGGCTACAACCAGAGAATGAAATACCAAAGATTAAGAAAGGCGGCAATATTTATTAAGTGTCTCATATCCTTTTGGTATAAAAGAAGAGTAAAAGCGGCAAATATCATTAGAAGGGCATTTCGTCTTCACAGATTTCGACAAAGGGTACAGTTTATGCAATATGTTATGCTTGTTCAAAGTGTTTGGAGGAAAAAAATGGCCAGGGATTCGACTATTCAGATTGTATTTCAAGCAAAGCATTGCTATAAGTTTTATATTATGCCAGAACATTTGGATTACTTATTACAGATCATTCAGAACCATTCATTAGATATGCCCTCACAACATGAAAATGGTAAATATCAAGTTATGCGGTATCATGGAGCCAAAAAGAATAGGCTTCCTGGATCTCCCGTAATATTTTATGCACACGATAACAATGTGTTAATACGAAGAAAATGGAATAATTCCATCTCTCCTCAATTTTCTATTTGGTGTAATCATAATCATGATAGTATGCATCCAAAAGCTAAGGTAACTAAATTTGGTTTTAATTTTTCTCGCAAATGTCCTTTTGCTTCTCTTAAACCTGAAGTTGTTCAAGAAGGAAACATACTGAATAGAATACCTATGAACAAGAAAAGAACATTGTTATTACTAAAGTATACTGACGGGAATCAAATTTATTATTTAGTGAATGCCTTGCTCTCAGAAAATACTTCTATTCAGTTGTTTTCATCAAAATCTCTTCGATTAGTTACTGCTCAACTATCAATTCAATCAGCAATGAGAACCTTTTTGGTTCGAAGGAAGTGTTTTTCCGAAATGAAGCAATCTGTTATTGAAAACAGGGCAAGGAATTCCATTATCCAAGTGTATAGGTCTCAAAGAATTTTTAAACTAAGTTTACATCTGATCAAAAGTATCAAATTTAGTGCAAATTTTCCTGAATCCACTTGTTTTTATGTTGAAGAAAGATTTTTATCATCTATAGTGGAAAAAAGAATCCCATTTCTTGGAAAAATAGGTTTTTCTGCCGATAAAACCATTGTAGTTGAAGAAGATATAGGAGGGTTTGTATCTCAACATATCCCAAAAGGTAAGATCATTATTCATTCAAAAGATCTTCTTTCCATTATTAGGATAGGAGCCAGTATTACCAGAGCATACCCTAGCTATTTTTCCAAATTCGAGCATTTTAATTCCCAATGGATTCAAAAACACTCGATCCTCAAAGTTTCTTTTCGGAATCCAGAAGAAACTAAAAGAAGATGTTTGTTATATTCATGGCTTACTAGCGACTTTAAAAGTTTGATGTCTGAAGAGGGAGTTGTTCGCTACTGTTGCGCAATGGCAATAAAGAGAATGTGGATTGGATGGACATCAAGGAAAACTCTATATCACTTGGCACATCAAGCAGGCCGAGCCATAAACCCATTAATGTTCATGAGAAACTATAACTCAAACAAAGAGAAAAATGTGATTAAAGATTCAACTATTAATACTCACCATCCCAAAAATTCCCAAATTGATCCAAGAGACGCTATATCGGTTTTACGAGGAGAATACTCCCCATGGAAACAAGCATATCGAACATATAAATTGAAATCAAGGCCTGAAGATCAACATCCAGTGAATACATCTCAGTTAAAAAATGATGAAATGCTTTCTAGCAAGAAAATGGTTGGTCTTGTTCAAACAGATGAAATACCAACTTTGATGAATACTACATCAAGATTGAATTCCACCCCAAGAATGAATTATGATGGTTATTCTGTTAAAATTCAGAGCCCTAAAATTGCTAGACCCACATATAAAAGGTTGAATAATACCAAGCAGTCTTTCACCCATTTGGAGAACAATGACGCAAAATCCACAATTTCTCAATCAATTGAGTCAAATGATACTGAATGTATGAATTATGATTCTATTCCAGCTGATAGGATAAGTTCGGCGCAAAGATCTGATAAAACAATGCAAACCCTTGTTCAGAGTGCCTTTACAAGACTAGTGAGATTACACCAAATCGGAGTTACAATACAACAGGCCGCTGTTATTGATAATACAATTGAAGAAAAAAGAGCTATGACATCATTGGCAAGGGAAAAGCTATACTCAACTCGTGAATTTGTTGAAACACAAAAAGAAACAAATTTGGAGTTTATTATTGAACAGAATAACATAGAAAACCAAGAAAGGAGAGAAGAAATAAATGAAGTCAGAGCCAAATCTCAACTACATAAAACCAGAAATGCAAATAAAATAAGAAAAGACATTGCGAAAAACAAGGAAAAATATGAAATCAATCAAGCATTTGCACATGGATTCATTTCATTAAGTAGAAAGATTGCTCAGACAAGCGAAAAAATCCATCGGCAAATGGAAGAAAGAAAACAGTTCGAAGCCCAGGTGGGTAATATATCTGAAAAGAGGACACTAGAAAAACAGAAAAGAGCTGAACTTAATGAAAAACTAAATCAAATTAAAACCACAAAACAAGAGCTCGCTAAATATGATTATGAACAAAATGAAGAGAAGAGAGCCATACAGACAAGTGCAGCTGAAAGAAGAAAAGAGTCAATCTCTAGGTTGAAAGATGTGATGAAAGAGCAACGAGCTATATCAAAACAAGAGAAGAGATATAGCACAATAACAGCAAATCCATTACCTAAAGCAGAACTCGATGAAGTTGAGAGTTCAAAGTTAATTATTGGTAGCCTTGTTGGATCCAATATGGGTTTCTTAGAATCTCATTATATTGCAGAAATAATTTATAATATTGTTAATAAATAGTTAATTTTCAATTTCAATATTAGGTTTTCCAGACCAAAATGAATACCCATTATGTGAGAGTTTCATTAATGGGAGGCTATAATAACCTGACTTATTCCCAACAAATGAAAATTCATATTTGTTTGTCCCTTTAAGAAGGCTAAGCTTAATATTGGATGAATATTCTTTACAAAATGGCCTGGATTTTTCGATATCAATCTCAACCAGTAAATCAGAATCAGACTCAATAAGTAAGGTAATATAAAAATAATGATTGGTTTTTGCTATGAGGGGATAATCTATATTAACATTAATTTTTTCTAAAAGTGTATTGTGGGTAAAAAGATGAATAATTTTAACACTGTCTCTGCTGAATATCTTTAATATGTTTTGTGCCTCAGATAATCCTTTGAAAACGCATATGAAATCACAATCTCTCCCAATGATCAATGGAAGGGGCATATAGATAACTTCTAAACCATCAGATTTATATTGATCAATAATAATATCATTTTTTGATTCATTTTTAAGGCGGATCATGTACACTAATGTGGATCCTTTTGGTAAACAAAAACCTTCATTATACTGATTCCCAAATTCATTAACATATTTAACTTGATGACTCAGTCCATTAATACAAGAAACATTGGATTTGTCACTATTTTGCTTAACAAACACCCGAAATCTAACAGGAAAAACAAAATGATTAAAGAAACAAATATTAGCCGAGTTCACTCTGAACGATTGAAAATCAACACAAGGAATTATACACTCTGATTCATATGGAATTCCAATTTTCCCATCTTTTGAATCTCCTTGATAATTAATTTCCCATTTCATTGGAATCCTGGTTTCCAAATCATGGGTGTTAATTGTTTCTGAGCGAATATGTAGTTCATTATGACCAAAATATGGATTTATATATATATTTATAATTGAAAAATCGATAGTCCTCTCACATTTGTTATATACTATTCTATCAATCCTCATTTCACTTGCAATTCTTCCAATTTTTTCAAAAAAACCTTGATATATATAATCATATGTTCTTGGACTCAAAAGTTCCACAAAATCAGATAAAAATGAATAATAATCCCTTATTAATAAAAAAACTTCACATCCTAAACACAAATTAAAGCAATACAACGAATAGAATTTTTTAACACGCTCCCTCTCTCCAATGAGAATATCTCTGGCTTGAGAAAACTCTTTATCATCAATCAGCAACTCAACCTTGTGGAATTCTTTTAACATTGACTATTCATCTCATTATTATTCCATTTTCATATATATTCGTGATATAATACCTGTATTAATGAACAAAGGAAAATTTTTGTATGATGAAATGATTCTAGGCAGCAATAGATCTATTTGCACATATCTAATGAATCCTCTATCTAGGTATTCTAAGAATGAAGCTATTTTGATTTGTAGATCGCTTGTTGATAGTTTTATTAATAAAGGTGAAGATAATGTGGAGAATAGTGTTTGCTATGAGGTAATTTTATGGAGTCTTCCGATCCTCGGTTATTCTATATTGCTGACCGATGATTTGGCATCAAGAGCACTTGAGTGTTATTTGAAGATTATTGACAAAGTTTTAAAATATGGTGATTCAGATAAACAAAATTATATTATTGAAATTGTTCTGTATCATATTTCCCTCGTGTTTTCTAGTGTATTGTCTGATGAAAAGATCAAAGTTTTTGTTTCGTCAATTCATTCCAAACTTTGTTCTTTTAGCTCTTCATGGAGTATTCTCAATCATTTTTTGCTAGGAGGATGCATTAAAACGAAGAATCGTCAATCCCTTCATTCTGTTATGTCACAATTATCAGTTAAAAACCTATTTGGTGACTCATTTAACAATGATTTTTCTCAATACGAACCCAAATTGGCATTACTGTTATCAGATAATGAGTTTGTGAAACATCTAATCAATGGTTTTTCGAGCTATATTCGTTTATTCATTGAAAACGGCATCAATGTTCTTTCTCAATATGGTACATTTGTTTTTTTTCATCATTATATATCAAAAAACTTGCCTATTGGCTTAAAGCACGAATGTTTTATTGAAATCAACCAAATAATGCTTGAAAATTCATCAAAAAATTGCTCAAAGAGTTTAGTCTCGAGAATGATTCCAATTTCTGATATTGATCGAATCTTCTTCTCGTGGTTTTCCCTTGATGATTTCCTCAAACTTCGTATCAAACCTTTTTTTGATCTGATTGCCAATGGCGATTGCATAAACATACGTTTTGAAATTGCAGCTGAGAGTATTATCAAGAAAGTATTTGAAGAGGGTCCAGACATATTTGGAGATATATACTGGAATTTTCCAATAAATATATATAACTATATAATGAGATTTCCGAAAAACATTAGGAAGTATGCCAATTTTTATTTACAATATTTTGAAAGATTGATTGAAAAGACATATAGTGATTCTAGAGTCTCTGCAATTGCACCAATTTTGTTTGCTCTTATTGATATTGATGATGAAAACGAAATTTTGCGAAACAAAATAATTGAATTAACAATGAGATTCACATCCTCTTTGTTTTTAGATCAGAAAACTCTTTCAACAGATTTAAGAAATTTTTGCATCTCATGTTTGTACCATTATTCGTTTTTGTTGGAAAATCGCTCCTTTTGGGTATTTGTTCAACAATGTCAAAATTCATCATTTTTTATCCACCTTCAAAGTGATTTACTATTAATGATAGCAATTATTTCTGTTCTTCAACCGAAATTATATCCTGGAGCGATTCTATCCGACGCAATATGGGATTCTTTAGATAGAAACAAAACTGATAGTCAAATTGATTTTAAGCGAATGCTAATAGCTTTATACACTATGGCAATAGGAACAGATATATTTCAAAAATCCAAATATAATATTGATAAAATCAACTATTTAATAGGATCTCCTAATAATGATAGGTCATATAATTTGTACTATGATGCATTGCTAACTGCTCTTTCATGTGGCTCATATTTTACTAACCATAAATATTCTTCAAAACTCAAAACCTACCATTTTTTTTCTAGTAACAGAGTGATAAGCTTGATTGGAGAAAACATGATTGTTATAAGGCATGGCTTTGGATCTACTGAAGCTACAATCTTCCAACAAAGTAACATTGAAGAAGAAACTTTTGAGTTTCCTCCTGTTGATTGCGAAATAAGTGACATAGAAGAAAAGAAAATTGTATCATTTGATAATGATATTGAACTTCTCGACAATTCTTTTTCCCATATTAATGGCTTTAAACCCAATGAAAACACTTTTCAACCTCAGCAACATTGTGTCGCATTATCACTTTTACAGAGTTTTGGTTTTATTAGTTCTTCAACAAGATCAAGTGTTCAATACACATCAGTTAATATTGATTCTTTTCTTGAAGGATTAGATTCAATTTCTTCGTCTCCGATTTTTGATATTGGTATCCTTCAAATAGTTTCATCAGATGCACAGACTCTCCAATCACTTGAAACATCAATTCTCAAAGATTTTTTGTCAGATATGAAATCAGTTATAACCCCAATATGTGGATTCCAGTTTATTGCTCCATATACTTTTTCTAACGATCCATTTGCTCAAATCGAATCATTGAAGCAAAGTGGAATGATTCTAATACTCAATGAAACCCGTAACACAATACTTAAAGCATCTCAGATCATTAAGAGCTTTGATTTGGTGATTCAAATCACTCCTTTGGAAGACAATATATATTTAGTAGAACTCATATCATCTACACTAGGAATACTATTGCCATTCATGAGTCATAACAATTCTTGGATAATCCACAAAAACAAAATTGCAACCTTCATATCCATATGTGCTTGTCAATTTTACTCTGTTCCAAAAGATAATATAATTGGTAGAGGACCAGATGCATTTGTTTCACAATTTGCTAAAAGAAATGAAATTATTAGGGAAATTTCCAAAAATATACCTTCAGTATCTATTTTTGAAGCATTAAGAAATTGATTCTTTTCGTTCAACTGTTAGTCTTATTTGTAAACATATTTCCTTTTATATTTTCTCTGTTTTTTGTTTATCAATATTTTGAAACATTTCAAAAATATCATTAGTACTTTCACATGCCATTTGATATGATGAAATCCCTTCTTTATTAAGAACTTTGTAATTACATGATGGGTGATTCAGCAAACCTTCAATGATTTTTCTCTTTTTTCTCTTTATGGCCTCGTGTAAAAATGTATCACCACTCCCCAATACAATGTTCACATCAATGATATTCATATAAACAAATGAGAGAAATAAATCATTTCTATCTTTTTTGATTAGATCCATCATAAAATAATAAATCCTAGAGATTTCTGGTTTAGACAGATTAATATATTTATGATTGTTGACTATTTTTGGAATTAGTGAAGCATTAATCGGATTCAATAATACCATTATGATGTTATCAGACTGTGAGTTCTCAATCATAGGATTTAGATTAGGATCTTCACATAAAACATCAATTATTTGATGTTCACGAGTTCTATTTGATAAGAGTGATATTAATGTGTTTCCTCGGCAATTCTGAATATTTATATTAAACCCCTCAATTTCCATTAATCTTCTAAATATTTCAACAAAACAATCTTTATGAAGCTTTGGTAAATCAATTCTTTTTTTGGATATCCAATATTCTTGGGAAAAAAAATGATGATGAGAAGAAGAATTGTACCTTAGAATAGAAACACTTATATCCCCATAGAAAAAAACTTTAGCCTCGAAATAATCATAGGAGACTATGTTGGTTAATAACTTTTGAAAGTTATCTTCTTGAACTAATAAAGACATATCAAATCGATCATAACTAGCTAAGAGAGAGCAAATATCCAAATTACATATATAAAGAGCTTCGAGGAAAACATCTGTGTTGGATTTTGATGTTTGAAATCCCGATTCAGGAAAAGCCTTAATTAAAACTCTGATACAATGTTTATGATTGTTTTGAACTGCTTTATGAATGGGGTAGATTCCTTGTTCATTATATTCATTACACATTGGGAAAAACTTACAAATTATTACAGTGAGTCCTATAAATCCATATTCGCATGATTTATGAAGAGGCTTGTGATCAAATATTTTTTCAATGTTAATACCATCAATAACTCTAATAAAGATTCGTATAGAATTTGACTTGATCGCTTGGTCAAATAGTGACTCTTTCAAATCAGTTGGGAGACAACCATTATTTTGGTTAAATAATATCCATCGGAAAATTTCATTTCGATGATATTTAATTGCATGTTTGTATGATTTTCCATCTAAGGCATCGTTTTGGTAAACAATATGAATGATATCAAGGTTTCCACCCAGTATTGCATATTTAGAAATACCTAAAATGCTATGTCCTTCCATGAATAAAAACTTAAATACTGTACTAGATCCGTAAAAGGCAGCAAATTTTATCAAAGAGAGTGGTTTTCTAAGTAGTGGATACATAGAAAATACATTACCTGGAATAATCATGTTTGGATCAAAACTGGGAATGGAAAAAATATCCCTTATAGTGTCGATGTCATCATATCTAATAGCTTTTATGATCGGGCTCTCATCAAGTAATAAATAGCAGTTCCTATACCAAATCTCTTGCATATTTGTATCAAACAATGGATTATTGAAAATATCTTGAAAAGCAATGAGAATAAGGGGATGGGGAAAAAAATACGATGATGGTTTCTTAATATATTCTGCAATTTTATCATGAATAATAGAAATCGGATATAAGCCAGCATTGTAACATAATCTAATGAAAACAAATGAAGATAAATTCTTCTTAAAACATGAGCAATTATTAAGCTCATAAATAACAAAATGAAGAAGTTTGTTATTAAAACCACAATGTCGAGAATTATCTTTCGATAAATCACTTACCAATCTCATATAAGTGTCTATTTGTGCAGGCCTATATGGAATAATGAATAGTAATTCCTGACATAAGACTTCTTCAGATATATGATTGCATTTCTCTATTTCCGATAAATAGTAATCATATTCATTTTCCTGGATATCGGCAAGAAGTGATTGGAGTTGTATTAGTGGTGTACAAAATTCCTCCAAATTTCTTGTTTTTTTCATCACAAAATATGGCACTTTTTTGTTAGATGTTCACCATTGAATTACTCCCTCTGATCTCAATTGGTTGAAATTTGTGAATTAACAATAGAACTAGATTATGCAAATGAGATAAAATATATTTGCCCATTTGGAAAATCCCTTGGTTTTAATTAGGAAAGCGTTCCATTTCATAAATATTGTCAATAAATATTTTGAAAACAAATTGAGAGGGATTTTTATTCATTAATAATGCCGAAGCTTCAATACAAAGCAAAATTTTTTCATCTCGCTATTTTGTGCTTTAGGACAATATTTAGTAACTTTTGTTTATTTACATTCTTCATCTTAAATGGATTTTTTTTAATGAATCAGGTTTCATTTAGAAATTTAGCAATATCTCCTAATTCTATTAATAAATTCAAACTAATTTTCATTAGAACATGTGTTAATGAAAAAATTCAGCAAGGAAGATCATATTTGGATCAAAGCATTGCTTTATCAAATTGTTTTTTTGCGAGAACAATGAATTTCGATGGTCATGGGGGGATTATTTATGTATCAGGTGATTCTTATTCCGTTTTTATGTCGTTTTCAATGATTTATAATAGTGCATGTTCATCACATGGAGGTGCAATATATTTGACAGCAGGATGCTCCAAAATTAAAATGATTTGCACAAGTAAATGTTCATCTTCTTGGTACCATTTTGCATTCCTTAGAGCTTCACAAGACAATGAAATTGAATATTTATCAATGGCTTTGTGTTCTTATACTCAAATAGGGTACTTTCCATTGTGTATAGCGAATGGGGAACAGAGATTGAATAATAATAACTGTTCATACAATAATGCTGCATATTATTCATGTGTTCGTTTCAATCATCCATCATCATTTATAAGCCATTTTTGTACTTTCTCATATAATAAAGCCTCTGATTGGATATGTATTGACTTCTATCATGAATCTGCTTCCTTAACATATGCAAATGTTATTAATAATCAAAGTCCCTCATATGCAGTGATTTTTGTTCATGGAGGATCACACAAAATGTTTTATTGCATATTTGATATGAATCAAAAAAACTTATTCAATATTCAATCAGGTTCATTAGAAGTGTCTCATAGCTTTATATCCCATTCAGAGTATTTCTCAATTGGAATATCTGTGTTAACTCATAATAACAATACTTACAAATCTAGAGATATCTACGACATACCATTTTTCAGTTCATATTTTTGTCAGACAGCCCCGTATTCTCAACAATTTTCTTATACATCCGATAAGGTAATGAATTTTCACAGTTTCATTTTGTTATCTCTTATAATTCATTGGTTTTATTAAATAAAGCGCTCAATTATAAACCTATTTAATGCCAACAATGCTGTCTTTTCAATAGATTGTGTGTGCCCAGGTAACGGAAACAAAAAAAATCAAGTTTTCTTCTGATCTAAATGAAATTATTCATGTATCACTATTCTAATAGATTGGATACCTTGATACACCTTCAAGAGTGCTACATATTATTCAATAGGTGTAAACTCAAAATGGATTCGGGAAAGGTGATGATGATGGAGAAACTGGAACAATTTAAGACTGTTGCTGAATCTAATATCAAAATAGATAAGTCGATATCGATTACTTCTCTAAATGAAATGCAGCATTTGATGTCTTCACGAGGCTTTTTGTCAAACTCGAGTTTATCCCTCTCCATGTTTGAAAGATTATTTTTTAGGGAAATACTTGAGCTATCAATTGTTTTATCTGTTCGTTTGTGTGATTATGATGCTATTTCAAGCTATTTTTCGCAAATTCGGTATTTTTATTTTGATCATAAGGATCTTCCAATTTCCGAAAGAATGAGTACAATTTTGTCTATAAAATTGTTGATGGATCTTGCAAATGGAAGAATGGAAGACTTTTTAATGGATTCATCTCAAGCTATTACATATACATCATCAAGAGATATATATATAAATTATGTTTTCGATGTTCAATTAGCTTTAGCTAGCAATTCTTTTCGAAAAATGGTTGAACTCCAACAAAAGAGTCCTTCAGTTCTATTCAATTGTTTTATGACAGATTTAGTTCAAAGGATTCGAAAATCATTAGCAAATGATATTATAAAATGCTCAAAATCATTGCAAATACGTGATTTAATGTCTATTTTGCATCTTGACACTGAAGAACAAACAGTGCAATATTCAAAGGATATGAATTGGCAAATTGATCAAGATAATTTCGTTCATATTAGAGAACAAAGCAGTGTATCCCACACAGAAGGATATGATTCCAAATTAGAGTGTATTATTTCTTCAGCTTTAAGATTTAATTCAATAATGTAAAAAAATGCTGTATTACTTTGTGTGTTTTTCTTTTTCTTCCCCAAAACTTCTTTGTAATTTCCGATTTTTGAACGATTTAAGGGACTCGAATGGGGTATGTAATGATTTATTCAGAGTAAATATTGAAGAGGAGTCTTTTGATAATGGTTGGATATGGTCGAGGCATCCTTCAATGATTGGTGGAGTTCGGGTCCTTGGATCGGAAAATATGATTTCTAATGGATATAGTATACATATGAAATTTAGTTTTAACGAAGTTGCCCAATGGAGGAAAATCATTGACTTCAAAAATCATTCAAGTGATCTTGGATTTTACTTTCGTGATGGATGTTTGCGTTTACACGGCCTTTATACATGTGATATATGCTCAAGTCCGAATTCAATTATTGAATTGATATATGGGTACAATTATTTAACTGGAATTGTTGACATATCTCAAATTCAGGATGATCAAATAATTAAAACATGCTCCATTACAGATAGCTCAGGTATTTCATCGCCTATCACCAGTGAAGGAAAACCATTATTTGGACTTTTTATAGATAATGGACATGACTTTGAAAATGCAAGTGGAGGTAAAGTTCATTTTGTTAGAATATACAACGAATCAATGAAGTCAATGCCTCCAACAATTGTTTACAATTCTATTAATCCAGCAAGGAGGAGTTTTGGATTTTTCTCATTTCTTGTGTTTATGCTGTAAATCGAGTTTTTTACAGTTATTTTTTCTTAAAATTATTTTGAAATTTGATTTTTTGAATGAATTATTTATCGTAATTGAATTGTCACTTTTTATTTCAATATTTTAAATAATCGAAAAGGTACTTGAATGGAAGAAAGGGAGTTGATAATAGTTGGTAGTGGTCCTGCTGGAAGCACAGCTGCTCTGTATGCTAGTCGTGCCGGAATTGATACGCTTGTTCTTCATGGAGAAGTCCCAGGTGGACAATTAACAGGGACAACCTTGCTCGAGAATTTTCCTGGGTGGGAAGGAACTGGTGCCGATTTTGTGCAATCAATTGAAGAACAGGCAACAAATTCTGGAACAGAATATAGATATGAGATTGTAACAAAATGTGAGCTTAACGAACAAACAAAGATAATTTACACAGATGCAGGAACATGCTATTCTTGTAAAGCACTTATTATTGCCACAGGAGCCAAAGAACTACACTTGGGCCTAGCTAATGAAGAACGCCTCAGAAACAAGGGAATATGTGGATGCGCGCTATGCGATGGACCATTGTACAAAGGAAGAAATGTTGTTGTTGTTGGCGGAGGAGAAGTTGCTGTAGAAAATGCGGTATATTTAAGCAAAATATGCAATTCTGTTAAACTAGTTCATAGGAGAGATGATTTAAGAGCGTCTGCCGCAATGAAAAAGAAACTAAAGGAATCAAAAGTCGAAATGGTGTGGGATTCTATCATTTTTGATGTGTTAGGGGAGAATAAGGTAACCGGTGTGAGAATACGAAACCTGAAAACATTGAAAGAAACAACATCATTGTGTGAAGCCCTCTTTATTTCAATTGGGCATGCTCCCGCAACTCAAGTATTTAAGGACTTTGTTGCATGCGATGAAAGGGGCTATATAATCACTCAAGGCACGCCCGAGACAAACATACCTGGTGTTTTTGCTGCTGGAGACTGTGCAGATAGTGTGTTTCGCCAAGCTATTACTTCAGCAATGAGCGGATGTAGGGCAGCGCTAAAAGCCCAGTTTTATCTAGAAGACAAGCACTAGAATGTTAGTAAAGATTTCTTCAGATATATAATGTCAAAGTATGTCGACATGGGCATCAAAGCGATCATTCGCCCTCCAAGGCACAATTATGATCCGGAAAAGCTTCCCCCTTCAATTTTTGTACCTAATGTTGGTGTTATACAGCGCCAGCCTTTAGTTATTACCAATTCGAGAGGTTTAAAGCTTAAAGGTTCTTTTTATTCTCCTTTAGATATGTTTCCAGATATGCCATGTGTTGTGTATCTGCATGGTAATGCATCTTCTCAGCTCGAGGGTTCTTTTCTGGTTCCAGTTTTCATTCCAGCAGGAGTATCTGTTTTGTGCTTTGATTTCACTGGATGTGGGGCTTCTGAGGGAGAATATATATCCCTTGGTTATTTTGAACGAGATGATGTTAAATGCGCCATTGAATTAGTGCGAAATACATTTGGGGTTGGAAGAGTCGCTCTTTGGGGCCGTTCTATGGGAGCTGCAACATCAATATATGCTTTATCTGACGACCCTACCATAGCTGGAGCTGTTTTGGATTCTCCATTTTCTTCATTGCCTGATTTGATTAAGGAACTTGCTGAAAATCAAGGAATTCCAGGATTTGTAACATCTACTGCATCATGGTACATTGGAAAAAAGATTAAAGAATTGGCAGATTTCGATATTGACAAAGTTGAACCCATTAAGGTTGCTCAAGCATGTTTCACTCCAATTCTGTTTATACATGGTGAGAATGACAGTTTTATTAAACCAGAGCACTCAAGGAAGCTACATGAGGCATATTGCGGAGAAGAAAAGCAAATAATGATTGTCCCAGGGGATCATAATAGCCAGAGACCTCTTCACGCTCAAATCGAAGCCATTTTGTTCTTGGGAGGATGTCTTGAGGCGCCAATTTGTATCGATGAATTACCTGAAATGCTAAATGGTCATTACTCTGATGATCACTATGGAGACCTGGGCCAGATGCTGGGAGACATGTAAAGCATGGAGTAAAAGTGACAATTTCTTAGGATGAGTGTTGAAAATTGGAAAGCGAAATCTATAGAAATTATTGATCAATTATGTAAACATCCGATTGCAGAGATATTTTTAAATCCTATTGATCCTGTTATTGACAATGTACCCGATTATTTTGAAATTATTAAGAATCCAATGGATTTGTCAACAGCAAAAAAGAATCTAATAGAGGGAAAATATAAAGATATAAATGAATTCAAAAAATCCGTAAGTTTAATATGGGAAAATGCGATTCTGTATAATGGAAGACCTTCATTGATTGCATTCATGGCTGATGAAATGTCGAGGTTGTTCAATAAGCAGATTAAACATTTTGAGATCCTAATGAGAGAGGATTGGCTTAGTTCATATTCTAAAAGCCAATCGATTATGTACAAATTGTTTAGAGCACAGCCCAAAGCATTAGAACAGTTCAATCTGACACCAGATACTGAAATGCTTGTCCCCGAAAGAAGAATGGCTAGATCTTATCTGAATGCAGATGACACAAAGCTCTTTGGAGAAGTCTTTAGGTTAATTGAAGATCCAGCCAGAATAGCTAAACTCGTTCAGATTTTAACAGAAAACGAGACATCAATTGATCCTAATGAAGAGGAAATACATGTTAACATATCTGCACTTGGACAAAAAACTATTAGATCACTAAGGTTCTGGGCACTTGAGCTGCAGGAGCAGAAGGGATGAACGATCAATAAACTTTGTAAACAAATAACCGCTTTCAATGTTTTTTTCTCTCTTTTTCTTATCATTTTCTCGTGATTTGCGTACTTTGCATGTCGGAGAAGGAGCTGATGGTGACTGTTTTTCCTCATCATGTGATTTTGATGTAGCATCTCATATGGTTCGTAACGGAGATACAATTATTTTTGATGAAGGCAAAATTGCCATCACTAGCTATCCATCCCCCCTCTCGGATTTATTACATACATCTATGTTTATGAATGTTACTTTTATGGCTGCCAATTCTAATACTGTTTTTGATGGCCGTTTCATGGCAGGTGAACAACTTTTCGATGTTCACTCTTCATCAAGATTTTGTTGGGCAAAGTTTGTAGGATTTACCTTCTCCCATTTTGAGAAGCATATTATGACAAGAGTCATTTCTGAAACACCGTGGCCCCTAATTATCTTCAAGGAGAGCTCATTCACACAAAACAAAGCGGATATGTTTAATTTGAAGGGCGGTACATTCCAATTCGACAACTGTATATTCAAAGAGAATGAGCACAGGCCCATTAAAGCAGTTACTGAAGCTGTTGTGGAATTGACAGATTGTGTTATTGAGAAGAGCGAAGCTCTTTTCTTTTTCGACTGTGATGTTATTATCAATAATTGCAGGTTTATTGAGAACTTCGGAAGCCGTGGAGGAGCTCTATACCTTAGCAAAGTTACCCTCAATGTTAATGCAACCAAATTTATCCGAAATCATGCAAAAGCCAATGGTGGAGCAGTATACATTCGTGAAACAATATCTGATTACGATGCCCAGATTTCCAACAGTTGCTTTATAGATAATGTTGCGGATATCAATGGATCTTCAATATATGGCTATTGGGCTGATACTATCATTAACGACAATTGCTTTTCCAGTATACAGGATACTGAAGTGTATGAATTTAAATCAAACAACACAATATCTGCAAATATGTTTAGTAACAAATGCGAAAAGTGTCTCCAGTATAATCCTAAGTTTTATGACTACGATCCATTCATGGCTAATCCGGATTTCGATATAGATGTTCAGGTAGATCCCAATTCCATTATTGAGTTATAGTTAATAAATAAATTTTAAACGTATTTAGATTAATGAAAAAAAGCCAACACGAAATATTAAGTTTTCCTATTCTTCCGACCCCGAAACAAACTCCTTCCGCATTGCCAACACTTTTTCCTTCTCTTTCTCGAACGCCACTGCCATTTGAAAACAAATTCTTGATTTCTACGAAAGAGTTATTATTTATTATCGGAATCATATTTTCATCTTTAATTATAATTTTTTTATTAATTTCAATAGTGGTTTTTAAATGCAAACAAGATAACTCTAAGATTTATGCAGACAAAGATTCCCCAAGTGGGAGTGACGCGGGAAATGCTCGAATTTTAGCAGTTTATTCTTTAGAAACAAGATCACCTATTTAAAACGCAAATTTTAATCAAACAAAAATCGGCCATCAAGATTGGTCTCAACATGGCGGGTATTAATCCTCCAAATAGCTACAATGAATGAAATAGTCAACAAAATAATTAGAACCAAAGGCAAAGCGGCACCCCAAAGAATGGCAAGTGCAGGAGAGCTTTTTGTTGGTGTTGAATGTGAAACAACCACCCCATTTAAAACAGGGCACAAATCATTGACTTCAATTGGAAATGCATTTGGAGCATGATCTCCAGCAGTTATAACATGAATTGGTATAAGGTAGCTGGAACAATTCTGCTTTTTATATGAAAATATGGGACTAATCACCACAATTGCATTTCTTGCCATTGTTCTAGATTCAAGGGTAATTGAGTCGTGCCACCAAGTGTTCGTATAATATGATAAAATCCTTCGATTTGTATCCAGATTATACAAGGCAATTATTCTAGCAGAATGAGGAGGAGAAAAATATGTTGTTGGGACATTTGAACAAATCTTTACAGGTAAGCTAATAGGCCTGGAAATTTCCGAAAAGAATACTCTATATGGATTGGGTGTGATTATTGTCTCGTTTTGACATTTTGTAACATTTCTTATTGGAAATGAAACATACTCATTCATCATATCAAAATAAAACATAACTTCCATTTTGTCTGTTTCATTAAAAAGGCAAGGGATATATATTGAGCGGCTGAAGGGAGGGGTAACACTCATCGAGGATAGAAATATCATCTTCCCAGTATCAATATTCCTTAAGTGAATGGAACAAATATATTCACTATCATCAATAGGCTCACCATTCCAATTAGCACAAAAAGCAATCACACTGTCACAATAAATTGAACTCTCGGATATATTAATCGAAAAATACTTTGATTTTCTCGGTTCCCATTTATTACAATCACTAGCCACCCTTTTTTCGGCTGTAGGGAATGATGGAAAGTTATCAATCCCATAAAATTCAAGGGAGACAAATGTTAATATGTTACCTCTAGAATATGACTCATCAATAAAACTGATTTTCCACTTTCCAGATATTGTCTCCCCAAAGAAACACCTCATGAGAAGACATATTGGCTCGTTTATTACAAAGTCGACTTTATCACCATTTATTTCATCCATAACAATTGGCTGAAAAACTTGGAATACTGTACCTGAAGGAGATTCAACGAAAATCCTCATCATCGAAAAATCAATATTGGAATAATTAAACTTCAGATATCCATATTCAAAAAAACTCGGTCCATATTTTGAATCAATGTCCATTTCAATATCAAGATACCCTTGGTTGGCAAAAGGCATTTCCCTATTGATATCTACTGACTTAATCAACTTCTTAATCCTAGGTAATGTGATCCAATGTTGGCCCAAGAAAAGAGAAGCGTTGCAATCGACACGACCAAAACCATATAGAGTATTATATTCGAATCCCGCACTATTTTTGATCCACAAATCATTTAATGGATCATTTTTTGTAGCTCCTAAAAGCAAAATCCATTGGATATCTCTGGATGTCAATAATGGATTTGCCTCAATAAGAAGAGAAATTACACCAGAGACTGTACTAGCTGCAATATGAAAATATGGTAACTCATAATATGAACCCGAATCCCATCCCGAAATGGATATTAGTGGCGGCACAGTGTTTAAAGAACTGGGATAATGAAAACCTGGTCCGGGAGAATTTACAAGTATTTCAACACTTGGAATAGTATATGGATCTGCTGTGCCCACACTATTAGACATTGAAACAGTAATCACTTCTCCGAAATTGGAAAAAACAGACTGGGGAATATAAGAATAATCATCTCTTTTTCGGCTAAATGCTGGAATAACGTATATAGTTCCAAGTCTTCTTCGTCCTCTGTACATCGCATCAATAAGGTGATCTGCGACTTCTGGATCATACCTAAATGCCCTGAATTTCAATCTGCTCCTCATATAATATGATTTCATTGATGAATAATCAACCCTAATATCATCATCAAGGAAACCACTTATTATCTCAGGCAATAGAGAGGCCCTTGCCATTGAAACTTGAGAATTAATAACAACAATAGAAAAATTAGAATTAAACGCAACCCCAATCATACCTAGACCATTTTTCCTTGCAACAGCAATTCCAATAGCAGAATTCCCATAAACCAAATTCATAGGATCTGAATGTGCAACATCACGTGTTTTTGTTGCAAAATTATAGGATTTTTTTAAATTAAAACCAGGTATCAGATCAATATTCTCATAAAAACATCCATGTGCTAAAAATGCAATATGTATTCCATTTCCAGAATAACCTTTTTCCCAAACAGGAAGCACATTGATATCTTCATTTGGAACCCCGCCGAATTGTCCCTGATTCAGCAAATGATAGGACAAGTTGAAACCAGGATCGCTTAAAGAGAAAAAAAGGAAATACAACATAAATCTGTAGATCAATTGATTTACTCATTATCTTGGGTCCAAAGTTGGACGTTGTCACGAAGGAGCTGCAAAATCATTGTAGCTTCGCTGTATGATCCATCCGAGTTGTCTTCAACTGAAGCACTGCAATCGTTATAAGTCTTTTGAGCGAGCTCGATAGCATCTTGCTTCTTGCCAATGATTTCGTAAAGGAAAACAGAGTAGTTAAGGATGAGTCCAAGAGATGTTGGGCGGTGTGGTGGGATGTCAGACTTGGCAATTTGCATGGCGGCTTCGTAGCAATCTTGAGCCTTAAGAGCTGGTTCTTGCTTATTCTCATCAGTGCGGGATTCACAGATATAGCGGAAGTAATCAGCCTTAAGCTTCTGATAGAAAACACGGCTTTCGGCATTCTTGGATGCTGGAAGAAGGGATGAGTCTACAAGGCCGATAAGCTCGTTGCAGTACTTCTCAAGCTCGCTAAGAATTGTTTCGCGATACTTCTGGAGTTGTTCAACTCTTAAGTTGTTACCTCTGCCGTTCTCGTGCTCAAGAATGGCAGCAATCATACGAAGACCATTGCGGCGGGAACCAATGATGTTTTTGTAGGCAACAGAAAGAAGATTGCGCTCATCGTTAGAAAGTTCTGCATTGAGTTCAATAACCTTTTTCATGGTGTTAACCATATCTTGATGGCGATCAGTTTGATCATAGATTTGGGCCATGAACAAAGCAACTTCACGTTCACTCGACATTAATAAGTGAAGTGGTCAAAGCTAAACAAAAATTCATATAAAGTTTTCAAATTTGAGATATTTATTTTGATTTTGATAAGATTATTTGGGCATTTAAATGAATTAATAAACCGAAAAAACCGCTATGTAATGTTAAGAAATAAGTCATTTGGCCAATTTTTGGGGTTTTAGAAGGACAAGTCCTGCCCACAAAAACTGGAGGGAGGTAAAATATGTAAAGTGCTTCTGTGTGGTACTAGATAGGTAGAGATCGAGTATTGGGTACTGTTTCTTAAAAAGGATAACATTTGGATTGGAGGGAAAAGACTGAAGATATAATCCAATGATATTATGATATTCATAGTATTTTACGGGAGTATTCGAAAGAATAATGACTATTGAAACCGCAAATGATACGATGATAGGAATGTTATAGAGTGTGGATGTTTTTTCTAAGCGAATTTTCCAGTATATTGATAGGACAGAAAAAGATGTCGATATAATGAAAAATACCAGCATAAAATGCTGAGAATATCCAACAAATGAGCCCCAAAATCCATCACTGAGATTATCAAGCATATAAATGGAAAAAACTAAACTGGGAACTGGATACAATTTAGGAAGGTACTTGATCATCTATTTGACAAAGAATGTCTTTTTTATAGTTTTTTGTTTGTGAATTTTATTTACATAAATTCACTGAAATTTTCATACGTTATCTTTGAGCTTTTCTGAAGGAGAGTAAATCGTTGAATGGATCACCCGCAAAAAAGATTTGGGATTGTTGAGGAGTCGATATTTCGTTTACCTATTGCAGATATTTTGACTTCGATTGAACTTATTGTTGAGAATTTTTTATATGATGAGCGCTGCCCGCCTCATTTTTCCAAACTTTTTTCCTATCTTGTTCAAACATTTTTGGATTGCAGCGATATATCTCTAATTCACAGATGTATTGAATTACTATCTCATATTGCTGGTTATAAAATGGGAGTTAACGTGTATAGCTATTTTAAAAAACCCGAAGCAATGGTTATTAAGCTATTAGCTAGTGTGTCTAATTCTCATGTTCGATCTGCAATAGATTATTGTCGAAAAGTTTCCAGGGTTATTGGCCCTTCTGAAGTGCTTAAATGGATTGTCATTCCTAACGTGAGCAAAGCACCACTTCAAAGAGGATTAGCCATTATGGCACATCAAATACTTTTGGATTTTCCAAAGTTTCCATTTACTATAGAGAATTTTGAAAAATGGGTACAGCCTATTTCATCTGTTCCCAATGTTGGGTTTCAGCTTATTAATACAATATCATCAAGAATTCCCAAATTTCTCGAGAATAACAAGTATGCCCAGATTGTAATCGCTTCAAAAACAAGCTCATCTGCTCAGAGTATTTCTCCTCCTGAAACACCTCGAGATAGCAGCGCTGATGGTTTAGAATCCAGAAAGCATTCACACAGTACATCGTCTATCTCTATGCCAGGATCAAATAAGATAAGGGTTTCTAGGTATAAACAAAGACCCTTTTCTCCTCAAACTGATGTATCTACTGTGATCAATGATTCTCTTCAAACAATATCTAATGGGGAATGGGAAGAAAAATGCTCTGCATACAATAGTTTCAGAAGGGTGTATAAGTTCCACCCGGATATGATTAAAAATGAATTAAGTCATGAGTTCATATCAGGTGTGGTCAATGATGTTCCAAGTCAAAGGTCATTGTTATCAACTGCTGCTATCGGAGCATTATCTGAATTTATTAAGTCAATGCCAAATGAAATTGAACCTGAACTGGGGAGAGTTATTCCCGTTCTTGTTGGTAGGTTTGATAAAATTGCACCAGCTATTGAAGCAACATTGATTGAGTGTTTATCAACTTTAGCAATTCATATCTCTACAAAAAGGCTTATTCCTCTACTTGTTGAAAATGGTGAACCACAATGCAATCGTTCAAAAATCGAAGTAATGAATACAATTAGAAAATCTTTAGAGAAGTGTACTTCAAAAGAACTCCCATTTAGGAGGAACTCATCAAGTCTTTATGACTTGATTTCATTTATATTTTTACAACTAGCATCTCAAATACCAGAAGTGGTAGAGGATTCTAAAAGAGTATCATCAATCCTTAAAAACTTATACGGTAACTATTATGGCACAATTGTTGAAAAATCGCTAGGAGAAGATGATTCCAAAACATTTTTTGTAGAAATGTCTGGATAATCATAAGTCAAAGTGATTTTTAGATTTTTTTCCGTTTGGGTGTCTTAAGTTGTTGATTTTTGTGAATATCTTCAAGCATTTTAATTTTGGAATCATTTTCTTCAATATGAGCTTTCAATTCGCTGAATTGTTTTGTCAGTTGGTTGATTAACTGAGCAACTTCGGCTAGAGAAGATTGTGAACTTTCATGTGAAGATATATTCTGTTTTGGTTCATAAACCTGAACACTTGGTATTTGCACAGAACTTGGAGTAGCTGATTTGCTTTTTTCGCTATATGAAGTCCTACTAATGTTGGAAGAAGGTGTCTGCGTGTTGTGAGAGCTTATTGGAGATGTTTTTTTCTGTGATGAAATTGGATTTTGTTTTATTGGTAATTCTTCCTCCTCTTCTTGATTTGTATGAGATGAATCATGGTTTTCTTCGATATCTTGTAAGATCTCAGGTGATTGCCAATACATAATTCTGTTATCTGATCCTGATGATACGAAAAACTTGCCGCTTGAAGACCAGTCAACACTTGATACAGATGCCTTATGAATACTGAGAGTAAAAATAGTTTGAAGAGTACTTAATTTTGATACAATAACACTGCAATCATCTGATCCTGACAAAAGTAGGTCAGCTTCTGGATGTACAGATATGCATGTGATGCATCTATGGTGGATTGCATTATACTTCATTACTGTTCCATATAATACATCAGCAATCATTGCGGTTCCGTTTCCTCCCCCGATAGCGATATTTTTACCACTTGGCATGAATCTCATACAGTTAGCAGATGTAGTAACATCAAACTCGCGTACCAACTTTCCATTGTTGTTATCATATACTCTACAGAAACCATCCAAACAGCCAACGACAGATAAATTCAAATCTATATTCAGCGCTACACTTAAAACTTTTTCTGTGTGCTTTGGAAAAACAGTAATCTGTGCTTGTTCATTCATATCCCAAAGAGATGGAGTCCCCCCTTTACCACACACAAGTACATAATCACCATTGCTAGATATGTCAACGCATGTAATAGGGCCATCTTTTGGATCATAACAATCAGAACTCTCGTCATGTCCATGAATTCTCCAATAACGGAATGTTCCATCATCACTTCCTGTCACAACACACAAAGGTAATTTTGATACCCTCATGCATGTTATTGATCCCTTATGGCCATATAGCCGTCGCGGTTTGTAACTATCTCTTAAAGGAAACATCATTAGATTACTCCCTGAAGTACCACCAATAACATACTGATTATCGATGTATGGAGACGAGCACTTAACATCGTTTTGAGATACGTTAAAAGTTTTAACTAGGGAGGGCGGTGCTATTGATCCCATTAATAAACGTTTAGATATTTCTAGCCTCAGGTTATATCCATAAAAAGAAAATGTGGATTTCTAGTTATTTAAGCAAGGTAAAAAAAACAGGCAAGCTTGATATGTATGGCGAAAAAAGGTTTAATGATGATATATTTTCTTCAAGGGAGGTAATATCACTAAAAAAGATAATTAGACATATTGACGTTTCAAAAACCCCAATAACGACTTTTCCAGATAATTTATTTCTGGATAATTTGAATTCATTTATAGCTGATGGAACTGCGATATCATCAATGGAAAATTTTCTGAACTTAGGAAGAATTTGCGCAATCAGCTTAAAGAATACTCCCTTATCGAAAATAAAATGCTTCAAGCTCGGATTGTGCATTCTATTCAGAGATAGTATCAAGTCTATTAATGGTTCAGTAATTGATCACTCAATTCTGAAAAAGTCGGATGAGTATCCTCAAATAGCAGCACATCTCATTAACCGTGGTTGGATTCCTGAGTATCCTCCTCCAACATCCGAAAAGTTCCAGGAACTATGCTCCATTTTCCAATTAGATACTGAGTCAAATCTGCACATTGAATTATCTGAATCTAATGAAGATATCCCTGAAGACTATCTGTCTTTAAAGAGCCATTTAGTTGACAAACACAACGCACTTTATTCACAAGCTTTTTCCTTATTTCAACTCAATGACAACTCCTTTGAAAACAAAATTTGTAATTTATTTGCTGAGTATGACACATATGTTCCCTGTGAACAAACATCCATTATTCAAGCTGTTCTTGATGTTATTTAGAATTATCACTTGGTTCTTAAAAGCTCACTTTTACGGTTAGTAAAAAAATGTTTTCTAATAAGGTTCTCCCTATTTGTATTATAGAACCTGTTACTGAAAAATGGGATAAAACAAGTGTTTCTGGTGTTCTGAAGTTAGTTGTTAGTGAAAATTTATATTATATTCAATGGGAGCCGCAAAAGGGTAACATTAACAAAATAGGGTCGAATATTGATATGACCCAAATCACTGAAATTCAAAAAAAGCAATGGATCCCGGGTCATGTTATGAATTGTGATTGTGCAAACATATCTTCATTAAGGCTTGAAGAAAACCCATTAGCGATTGTTTTTTTGCAGCAAGGGGGAAATGGGATTAGGAGATTTGAAATAAAAGACTCAGGGTTTTTCTTGGTAGCTGAATTGGTTTGGAATATGCTAAAGAAGGGCATTGCCGTGCCTTCTAATGAGGGCGAGTTTTGTCTTTCAGTGTATTCAAAATGCTCAAAAAACAGCATTTTCTATGTTCCTCCCTATATTCATTTACAGATGATGAAATTCGATGGGCTTTCTTCTTTTTGGAATGAGGTGAATACATTTTATTTTCAAGTGATATCTCATCTAGATGAATGCGATACTCTTCCAAAAGATCCTAAGTTTCCCCTCGCTCAGGCTGCAAGAGCTTCTCATGATAGAGTTATGAAAAGAATATATCAGTTTATAAAAGAGTACGAAAGCTCAGAGCCAATAACAGTCGACAATTGGGACAGCTTGTTTAACGAACAAGGTGTCCTAATAAATCCTGAAGAGTTTAAAAAGCGAGTATTTGATAACAGTGTTGAGAAATCTTTGCGATCAAAGGCACTCCCATTTATTTTTGGTGTATATCCATTGGATTCTTCATCTGAAGAAAGAGCCTCTATTGATCAAAAACTAATTGATGAATACTCTGTATATAAAAATCAATTGGGGTGCATTCATCAGAGCCAAATTGACTCAAATAAGAAACTTAACTCCAACTTTCGAGTTATTTCTCAAGATATTATGAGGACTGACCGGCAACATATTGCTTTTGCTGACCAAAAAGGTCCAGGATTAGCTTTATTAACTCAATTACTCAAAATATATTGTATTTTTAATCCCCCAATTGGTTATTTGCAAGGAATGAATGATTTATTTGTCCCTATAATGCTCTCCTATATTCCTAAATGGAATCCTGAAGGTCTTCCATTTGATGAAAATGACAAACCAATTGATAGCATGGAGCTGGCACCTGTTATCTTCTGGTGTTTTGAAGCAATGCTTCGGAATACAAATCATATTAGTTTTTTGTCATCAGTTACTGATCAATGCCAAAAAAAGGCTCAATTAGTTCACAAAATTCTTCAAAAGATATCCCCGATGGCTGCTATTTGGATGAGGAGAGCTGGGTTAAAAGATTTATTGTGGATATACTCAGATCTAGTCCTTCTCTTTAAGAGAACATATGAAAATGTTTGGATTATATGGGATCAAATTAATTGTAGTTCTAATCCCAAATGCTGGCTTACCTATTTTCTTGCTGCACTTATAATGCGCTCATTTGATGAATTATCATCGATCGATGATTGCTCAATAACAACGGTGATGGATGTTTTTCCAAAGATTATTTCCAAACTTGATCATAAGGAAATTGGTTTAATATCCCTCTGGTTGGCAAAGGAGTATCCTCTCGAGGTTGAAGAAGCCAAGCCTCCTGTTAATGTTGATGAGACTGATTTCTTCGTTCCCCCTAAATAAACATTTTTTGTGTATTGTCTTTATCTTTAACGATTAAATAACTTTAGAATACAACAAAATTGAATGAAAACACTTGTTGTTTCTCCTGTTTCTTATTCTTCTCCTGGGTTCGTGAGTTTCATTAATGTTGTTTTTCTTAAGTGCGTTAGTAGCTCAAATGGTGGAGCAATTTATCTGGGGCATTCATCTTTCTCGATGAGTGTTGAAAAGTGTTTGTTTAACCAATGTGGAACATCTCAATATGGAGGTGCGATGTGTATCCAGTATGTATATTCTATAAATGTGATTGAAACATGTTTTAGTGGGTGTTATTCAAATAGTTGCAACGCATTCATTATTTGGGGAAATGACTATTTTGTTGGTTCGGCTCAAATGAACTATACAGATGACTATTCTCCTTCTGTACAATTGCATTCTTCTTGCTTTTTGGCCAATAACATTATCTTTTGTAATAACAATATCACAAAATCAACCACAAACTATTGTGGAGGGGGGTTGTTCTTTGGAAATAAATTCGACACAGAGTGCATTAAATATTCTCAAATTTCGCATACATATTCATCGTCATTCATTGGATTTGCTATGGTGGCAAATGCACTTTCACCATGTATTGATAGTTTTAATTTTTTGAACAACACACTTGTTTCTCAAGCTCCAGCCCCTGGTTGGGTCGAACTTCATAAATATGCATGCTATCCTGCTTTTGTCTCATGTGTATTTCATGGCAATACAAAAACTCGTCTATATTATGCAATTAATACTGGTTCTGGATATGCTACATTCAATCAATGCAAATTTGATCGAGAATATG
>Ga0209639_1000254_pt1 | contig 80863 bp, 59 predicted proteins | sample EPASupsiteHSE605_FD_187268 | JGI IMG/M metagenome (GOLD analysis project Ga0209639, IMG submission 187268) | Bioremediated contaminated groundwater from EPA Superfund site, New Mexico - Sample HSE6-05 (SPAdes) (version 2) | ecosystem: Environmental > Aquatic > Deep subsurface > Groundwater >... | reverse complement strand
CAAGAGTTGGTTCACCAATGTAGTCATACCATTTTTTAATTGGAAGTTGTGATGTTATAATCACAGCCTTTCTTTCATAGCAATCTTCAAGGATCTGTAAAAGAGCCAGTCGTGAGTTGTTATCCAACGGTTGTAAACCAAAATCGTCAAAAATGATCAGGTCATTTTTCTCAATGTGATTGATTACTTTCAACAGGGTACCGTCAATCTTTGACAAAGCAATTTTCTCGACAAACTTATTCATACTAAAGTATTCAACCCGATAGCCCAGATAGCAAGCCTGTCTTCCAAGTGCACAAGCCAGATAGCTTTTACCGCAACCGGTTTTGCCCTCTATCAACAGATTTTCAGCTTTATTTATGAAGCTGCAGTCAGACAAAGCCAGCAGCTGATCTTTTGTAAAATTCCTGTCTGCAGTGCATATAATTTCTTCCATAACTGCATTATAGCGAAGTTTGCTGGTTTTGAGGTACATTTCTGTTCTTCTCTGGTTGCGATAAAATAATTCGGCTTCAGCCATCTTGCCTACCAGTTGTTCCGCCGTTGGACGTTCCTGTACCGGCATGTTCAGTGAGGCCTTAAAGGTCTGTGCCATACCTTTAAGTTTCAGACCCTCCAGGTGATCTATTGTCTCTTGATTGTTCATAATTAAAATGATTTTAAATTGTAGATATATAATATAATTGACTATTTATTCATAAGCGGTTGCTCCTCGTACATTCTCATTATGCGGGATATAGGATGATTCCGTTTCTTGTGGTATATCTTCCTTATCCAGGTTCCTTTCAAGGATGCTCTTTATCATCTGATAATTTACGGCAGTAGTGTTACCTGTCCGCTTGCAGGCCGCTTCAAGTCTGTCCGGAGAAAACTTTCTGGACAAGGAAAGGATGCCCTGGCATGATTTATAGGACTGTTGTATAAACGGCTTTGATTCAAGGATTACCTCCATTACATGGGTAGTATGCTCACCGATATATTTTCCTTGCCGGATAAAGTAATCCGCATTATACTCTTTGCTCCGCTGATAGGCCTGATGACGGGGAGGCATGTGGGTGAACTCGGTTGTGTATCCGCCCTGAGAGAACGATCTTTTATGAAGAGCAATTCGTTTATGGTTCACATATATCTCTACTGTCTGGTAATCATATACGGCTCTTGCCTTTTGATGGACATATTCGTAAGGGATACTGTAAAAGTGTCCTTCCTTACCAATCTGAACATGATAAGTTCCGCTTATGGTAAAATCTTTGCTGTACTTAAAGGCATAAGATTCTGCAGGAAGTGGTTTCATAAATGGAAGCTCTTCTTTCTCAAAACGTTCCATACGGCTGTAGGCACAGCCTTGCATTTTTCGGCTGTTAAACTCATCCAGCAGTTCAAAAATACGACTGTTCAAGGCTTCCAGATTGTAGAAAACATCATTGCGCATTCGGGCATAGATGTACTGATAAGCTTTATTGACCAGCCCTTCTACCGGAGCTTTGTCTTTAGGATGAACAGGGCGTGTTGCTATTAGTTCTGTGTCATAATGTAGTCCCCATTGCAGCGCAGCCTCGTTAAACGTTGGTTCATGCAGGTCTGAACGTTTCACCCACTGACGCATATTGTCACTTTTAACTGATTCTGTTGTTCCACGGAAGTATTCCATACATTTGGATAGTCCATAATAAAAATGTTCCTGGGTAGCGTTCAGCAAAGCCATAACAAACGACAGTGAGCTGCAGGGAAGAATACAGCATAACACAACAACGGCTGTTTTCATGCCCGTTTTCTTGTCTGTAATGTAAAGATTGTCTCCCGCAAAATCAACCTGACTTTCAAAACCGGGCAAATAGGTGTTGTGATACGAGTAGGTATGTGCTTTTTCGTATGTTTGTAAAAGAGCCTTAAAGCGTGTGTAACCATAACCTCGTGAATGCGCTTTTCTATACTCGGTCCAAAGTAGTTCGTAAGTCATGTGCTTCCGCTCCATTTCTTTCATATAGAAAGGCAATAGTGGCTCCAATTCATTAAAACGCTCATCTGTGGTGGGTTTGTATTCCTCCTTCTGAAGGATAGCGCATAGTCCCAAATCATCCAGCAACAATAGTTCCTTGTAGCTTTTGCCCGATGAATCGGCACGCTGTTTATACACTGAAACCGAAGTCCGGCTTATACGCATTTTTGTACTTATACTCCGTTGAGACAGATTCAGGTCAAAGTACTGGACCATTTTTCGTAATTCTAGCATTGTAATCTTAATGTTTGCCATGGTATCATTTATCTCTTTTGAGATAAAGATATCATGAATGGTTAATATGATTACAGCGCTGTGAAGTTATTTTTCCGGCACATTTGTGTGTGATACGGGTGGCACATTTAAGAGTGATACACCTGGCACATTTGTGAGTGATATAGGTGGCACATTTGAAGTGATATTATCAAAAGCGTTCGGAAACCAAGGATATTCAACCAGGGAAATGGGATACGGCTGTAGGTGGTCATGTTGATTATGGCGAAGCTGTTGAAGCTGCCTTGTTAAGAGAAGCCAGAGAAGAGTTAGGCATTACTGGCTTTATTCCAGAATTTATTACCCGCTACGTCTTTGAATCCGAAATAGAAAAAGAGTTGGTCCACACTTATAAAACCGTATATAATGGAGTTTTCACTCCAGATGCAGGTGAACTGGATGAGGGTCGTTTCTGGTCGCTCGCAGAAATTAAAGCGAACCTTGGAAAAGGAATATTCACTCCAAACTTTGAAGGAGAGTTAGATAGAGTACTACCCAACCTATAAAAAAAGGGAGAGCCATAATTGACTCTCCCTTTTTTTTATATTATATATTTACTTACACATATTATTGATTATAGCAATCAGCTGACCGCCCAATTCATCTGCCTCTTCCATAGTATGAGCCTCGGAATAGATACGGATGATGGCTTCTGTATTGCTCTTACGCAAGTGAACCCACTTATCAGGAAAATCAATTTTCACACCATCAATGTCTGTGATATCGTTTCCGGCAAACTGTTCTTTTACCTTTTCAAGAATCGCATCAACGTCGATTTCCGGAGTTAGCTCCACTTTTTGTTTGGAGATAAAATAAGGAGGATAACTGGCACGCAGTTCGCTTGTTTTCATTTTTTTCTTAGCAAGGTGACTTAAGAATAAGGCAATACCAACCAACGCATCGCGGCCGTAATGACTGGCAGGATAAATTACACCACCGTTTCCTTCACCTCCGATTATCGCGTTAGTCGCTTTCATCTTGGCTACAACATTTACTTCTCCAACAGCAGCAGCTGTATAAGTACATCCATGAGCTTCAGTTACATCGCGTAAAGCACGGCTGGAACTAAGATTACTTACTGTATTCCCCGGAGTGTGACTAAGTACGTAGTCGCTGATAGCGACTAGCGTATATTCTTCCCCAAACATTTCGCCGTTTTCGCAGACTAAAGCCAAACGGTCAACATCCGGATCAACAACAAAACCGACATCAGCCTTAGCATGCTTCATCAATTCTGAAATCTCAGTAAGATGTTGCGGCAGCGGTTCCGGATTATGAGCGAAGTTTCCATGAGGGGCACAGTGTAGTTTGAAAATTTCTTTTACACCAAGAGCATAAAGCAAATCGGGTAAAACGACACCACCAACAGAGTTTACACAATCAATAGCCACACGGAAGTTAGCAGCCTTGATAGCTTCAACATCCACCAATTCAAGGTTCAGAACGCTCTCGATGTGTTTTTGTTTGTAGGTAGTATCTACCGTTACTTTTCCAAGGGAATCAACTTCAGCAAAGGTAAAATCTTCCGAAGCTGCAAGTTCAAGCACTTCGTTTCCCTCTTCTGCATTTAAGAATTCACCTCTTTCATTCAATAATTTAAGCGCATTCCACTGCTTTGGATTATGACTGGCAGTAAGGATGATTCCTCCGCAAGCCTTTTCCATAGTTACAGCCATCTCTGTAGTAGGAGTAGTCGCAAGGTCTATGTCTACTACATCAAATCCCATACCGGTTAATGTGCCCAGAACAATTTGTTTTACCATAGGACCCGAAATACGGGCATCTCTTCCAACAACAATTTTGTTGGAATCCATCTTTGTGCTTTTTCTAATAAAGGTAGCATAAGCAGCAACAAACTTAACAATAGCCAAAGGACTTAAGCCGTCTTCCGGCTTGCCGCCAATCGTACCTCGAATACCGGAAATAGATTTAATCAGTGTCATAAGTTATATTTAATCAAATTGATATGTAACCAAATCAAAATAAACAGCTGTACCGGAACTTTGTTGTGAATAAGTTCCCTGTGTACTTCCTGCCTGAAAAGGAACAATTAACTTTACTTTAGCACGATCGCCTACATATTGCAATGGAGTTCCAAGTCCTTCGCTCAAAAATGCATTAAAAGCATTATTATCGACAGCTGTGCCGTAATTACCATACTTAAACTCAACTGGGAATTTCCAGCTACTGAAGTTTTCGAAGCTAGCCGTATCCGTCACCATCAGGTTACCCCTAAAACGGGTTAAGACAGTAGTTTTGCTGAGAACTGCACGGGTTCCATTACCAGAATCTATAACGTTTATATAAACATCATTGTCCAACAATACAAACTCATTCTCTTTAAATACACCGTTAGCAGGATATTCGTCCAACACCTTAATTCCTTTTTCCTGAATAAATGTTTCGATAGCCTTTTCCTGCGCATTCAACATGTCGGTATAGGATTTGGTTTTATCGCCACACGATACCACCGTAAGCGCAGCACATAATATCAACAGAATATTAAAACTCTTTTTCATCTCTTATTTTGGGATTCTATCGGCCTGTTTAGCCATTTATATTAACATTGAACGACAAAGATAAATAATCAGCGTAACATCCTACTTATCTTTCACAAAATCTTCTGCTTTATTCGGATAAAAGTGTATCAAACCCTCTTCAAATGTTTTTATAGCATCAGCCAATGATCCATAAAACTCGCCGCCTGAAGCATTCTTGTGCCCTCCTCCATTAAAATATTTAGATGCAAATTCGTTACAGGGAAAGTCTCCAACCGAACGAAGGGATATTTTGGCATAGTCCGTATCTTCACGAATGAAAACAGTAAAGGAAATTCCGTCGATACTAAGAGGGAGATTTACAAACCCTTCAGTATCCCCGGTCTGATAATTAAATCGGTTTAGCTCATCCATCGACAAAGTAATCAATGCTGCCTGTTTTTCGGGATAAACCTTCATCTTTTCGTAAAGAGAATAACCCATCAACCGTAATCTGCCTTCCGAATAAACCTGGTTAATTCTTCTATAAATTAAATCCTTGTCGATTCCTTTTTTAATAAGCTCTCCAATTATAGTATAAATTTCCGGGTGATTGGAGTTATAGGTAAATGAGCCTGTATCTGTCATCATCCCAGCATAAATACACTCTGCTCCTTCTTTACTGATAAGATCGAAAAGCCCCATACGGCAAATAAAACGAAATACCATTTCACTTGTAGACGAAATAGAGGGATACGACATGGTTACATTGCAAAAATCAACCGGATTGAGATGATGGTCAATCAACACCTTTCGGGCTTCAGACTTAAGAATTGGATCGGCTAATTTTTCCACACGTTTGGGATCATTAAAATCCAAACAGAAGATCACATCGGCATCTGCGATCAATTGATCAGCAAATTCAGAATACTTTTCATAGATTGTAACATCTTTTGAACCGGGTAGCCACTTAAGAAACATGGGATAATCGTTCGGAACGATCACCGAAACATTGTCTTTCCCATAAGCACCCAGAAAATGGAATAAACCCAACGCTGAACCAATGGCGTCGCCATCGGGCGAAACATGCGTAATTATAACAAAGCTCTCTCCTTTTTCAACATATTTGTGAGCTTTCTGAATCTTATCTTCGTGAATGATTTTTGTAATCATAGGGTATTATTTTACGATGCCAAAGGTACGATTTTTTTATGTACCTTAGTATACAAATCTTTCTTTAAGCATTATAAGAAGGATAATTAACAAGCAACTTAGTCCTGCCAGCAATGAAATAGGAGTACGTCTGCGGATGTAGAATAGCAAGAATCCAACTATGCCATATGCAAATAACATCTCAATAAATCCTATTGTAAATGTAAACGAAGCTCCGGGAATGCGACCGAAAGAAGTAACAATCCAAAGCAAACTTCGCGTTAGCTTTTCTACTATCATTTGCAGCCAGGTTAAAGACGGAACTAATTGAGAAAATATTGTCCAGCCTAATGTAAGAGGAATCAATAGAGTTGCTATTGCAGCTACCGGTATATTTGTAAGTAAAAAAACAAGAGAGAACCGCCCAAACGCGTATAGACTGAGCGGAGTAGTTCCTGCCTGTGCAGCAACTGTCACAGTTGTCCAACTCCATGGTGTCGAAAGTATTGGATTTCTGATTTCGATAAGACGGTTTAGTCGTGGCTGCAAATACAGAATAAAAAATACCGCTATATAACTTAACTGAAAACCTGTATCGAACAAATAATAAGGATTGTAAACAAGCATTATAAAAGCCGAGGCAGCAAGAATATTATAACTGTCTGCCCGCCTGGAAAGAACTCGGCCTGTAAGAAAGAATGTCAACATCAGTCCTGCTCGTACTGCGGGAGATGACAAGCCGGAAACATAAACAAATCCCCAAACCACCGCAACAGTAACACCATACCTGAGCAAATGAAATCCGATAGAATTTGGAAAGAATGACATTAAAAAAGAGATGAAAGCACAAACAATAGCCACATGAAAACCGCTTACTGAGATAATATGCATAACACCGGTTGTTGAAAAATCGGACATTGTTTCTTTATCGACGGCCGACTTATAACCAAAGGTCAGTGCAGAAAGGGTAGCCTTTTCTGTATCAGTTAACGAAAGCTTTTCTATTTGTTTTACTAGTTTATGTCTAATATGCAGTGCATAATATCTTATTGGGAGTGATGTGTCTGACCTTGGCAATTGAGTCCAGCTGCCCGAAGGACAATAGCCCGAAGCTACAATTTGATTGGAATGCAGGTAGTTCATATATCCCAAGGGTTCATTCCTATGACCAGGAGGCATAAAAGACATATTCAACAGTAATAGATTTCCAGGCAACAAGGAAAACAGCATACTATCTTTTGGAAAATAAACCTGTACACGCTGACCCGACAAAGGGTTTCCGTCTGGTAGTTGTGCGATAACCTTCATATCACATAAATAGGATCGGGGTTTTTCGGAAGGAGAATCGGTAAGTTCGGCTACTACAGTAATTTTCTCGCTTACTGGTAAGCTCCATTTCAATTTATCTGAAGAAAAGGCCATCGTTTGAATGGAAAGAAAAAGAACCAGGCAGGAAAATCCGGATCCCCATAGCCAGTTATATTCGTAACGGCATCTGATCCGAGGGTGCTGAGAACAGACTATAATAGCCAACCCTAAAACAAGCAATCCCCACGAATATAATCTGCAGGGGAGGTGGTTTTGAAGTAAGATTCCGGTTATCCAAAAAAAAAGCAGCCTTAAAAAAGGCCGCTTTCTAATTTCTTTTATCATGAACTTATTATAAAGCCTTTAACTGTCTGATGGTTTCGACAGGATCGGGCGATTTAAAAACATAGTTGCCGGCTACCAACACATCAGCTCCCGCTTCAAATAAACGTTTGCCTGTTTCTGCGTTAACCCCTCCGTCTACTTCGATGAGCGTACTTAGTCCTTTACGGGTAATCAGCGATTTCAACTCTTTTACTTTTTGAATCGAGTGTTCGATAAACCTTTGTCCACCATATCCTGGATTCACGGACATAAGCAATACCATATCCACATCATGAATAATATCTTCCAATAAAGAAACCGGTGTATGAGGATTAAGAGTAACTCCGGCTTTCATGCCGGATTCCTTTATTGCAGCTATTGTCCGATGAAGATGTGTGCAGGCTTCATAATGTACATTCATCATATAAGCACCTGTAGCAGCAACTTCATTAATGAATTTATGAGGCTCGACTATCATTAAATGAACATCCATAGGTTTCTTACATACTCCTTTCAATGCCTCCAAAATTGGAAACCCGAAAGAAATATTAGGAACAAAAACCCCATCCATAATATCCAAATGTAACCAATCAGCTTCACTTCCGTTAATCATCTCCACATCGCGCTGAAGATTTAAAAAATCGGCAGCTAGTAAAGATGGAGCAATTTTATGATTCATATTTCCTTTTGTTTTTTGCAAAGATAGAGAAAAAGGAAATTAATTCATAAAAATGACAGACAAGTCTGATGATTGTACAGGAGCTACATAGAAAACACGGGCTAATTTTCTTATCAAATCCAGCGTGTTGTCAGATGGACCAGATACAAAATCTTCACTATCCAAATAATCCAGAGCTTCTTTCTGCTCTTCCATACTTTGTGTAGAATAAATTTTCATAGGCGTCATTATTAATTCGTTTAAATAATAACGCCTTTTATTATTCCATATTGTATGAATACAATTATTTAAGATTATTTAAATCAATGATAGTTCCATGTTATGTTCCTCAGCCATTTTCCGCATATTTAAAATAGCATAACGCATGCGACCAAGAGCTGTATTAATGCTTACTCCGGTAAGATCTGCTATTTCCTTAAAACTCAGATCCTGGTAGTAACGCATCTCAAGAACTTCACGTTGATTATCAGGAAGGTGTTTAACCAATTTCTTAACGTCCGAAAGCACTTGCCCACGAATCATTGCATCTTCAATTGTAGAGTCACAAAGCTTACTATTGTTAAACAAATCCACTTCTACATCATCGTTGGAAATTGTATTTTCGCTACGTTCCTGACGGAAATAGTCTATTATAAGATTGTGAGCAATACGGGTTATCCATGCTTTGAACTTTCCATTATCGGTATATCGACCTTGTTTAATGGTAATAATCACCTTGACGAAAGTCTCCTGGAAGATATCTTCTGCAAGATCTTTGTTACGTACGATAAAATAAATATAAGAATGAATACTGCTTTTATAGCGATTTAACAGAACATCAAAAGCAGAATTATTGCCTTGTGCATACATCGTAACCAATGTTTCATCGGTCATGGATTCAAATCTGTTCATTACTTCTATGTATTAAATATTATTGAGTAATGATATGCAATAGGCTGTCGGGGTTTTAATTTGTTTAATAATAATCTTTAAGACAAAATAACGAAGATAAATTAAGACTTACAAACATTTCTTATTCTATTTAAAAGAAATGTCCCCTACCCGTACTTTTCATGTACGAACAGGGGACATTAGACAACAAAACCCTATTCTATTAGAATTTATATCCTAGAGTAAGAGCAACACGTGTTGTATTGGTTTTTAAAGAAGCAGGAGTAGAATCAACCATTACATCTCCATTATCAAGGAATGTTCTGGAGAAAGTATACGCATCTTCTTTATGAGTTTTGAAAACACAGGCAATATCACTATAAAAATTAGGTGTAAAACGATAACCTAACCCTACGGTAAAATAACTAGCTCCCTGATCAACCGTATAATGAGGAAGTGTACCAGCGGTAAGAACCTCAATATCACCGTTTTTAAGTTCTGTTTTTACAGGACTGGATTGCCATGCTCCACCGGCACGTATAGCAAACTGTGGAGTTACTTTAAATTCTGCCCCTACCTTCAACATATTTCCTGTACCAAAATCCTGTTTGATATATTCATTATCAGGGGATGCATCTCCGTTATAATCATACAATCGCATTCCCTTATAGTTTGCAATTTCATAATCTACGCTGATCAATCCATACTGTTCAATAACTGCTGCAGCACTGAAAATCCACTTATCTGGTGTGCGTAGCTCATAATCGGAATACATCTTATCGGGTGTAGACGCATCCATCTTTGCCGGATCATACTGGGCAATACTGGTTCCCGCATCTGCATGGAAATAATCTGTCATTTTATACCATGTAGGTGAATTATATGCTACACCTAAACGGAGGAAATCAACAGGTCTTACGATAGTTCCTACGTTAACCGAGTAGCCAGTACCTTCACTGCTTAAAGCATTATCAAGATAAAGATGATCTCCACCGGAAAATTCTTCATCGTAAATGGTACTAGTGCTGTAGTTAATGTCAGTCACCGCGAGATTAGCTCCAATGAAAACAACATTGGAGATATTTGTTGCAAAAGAAAAGTTATACTGATCTACCGCTCCCTTTTCAGTCACATTCAATGAAGTTCTATCTGGACTATATCCATTCCATTGTTCGTTATTTCCCATTTCACCAAAACCTGAATGATATTCAGAATCAGTACCGGGATAAGATCCAAAATAACCACCTTCGTACCCAAGTACAGGCATCCAGGGTAAGTTTGCATTATTATAAGGATCGTAAGAGCCTTCTCTATAAATCAAATCGGCTTCATTAATACCATAGGCTTTATCGGCTACATAGTCTGCCATAGAATAAGCCTGAGATCCGGATATACGGTAATTGCGGTTAAAATTCTTTAGCCGGTTATAAGAGATACCGATATTCCAGCTCATAATTCCGGACTCATTGGCTGTAGGGAAATAACCTACGTAAGCAAAGTTGTCAAAGCTCACCTTTGATTTATCATCTTTGGCTACACTACCCGACCAATCGGACTTGGTGTCAATCGTAGAAAGGCTCAGCGTTCCAACAACTTCAGAACTACGGTAAATACCTAAGCCCGCAGGATTAGAATTCATGGCTGAAATATCTCCGCCTAAAGCTCCGAAAGCTCCTCCCATTCCTAAATAACGAGCAGTACCATTCAAATCTCCAAGTGAATATTTGAAAGCATCCATCTCTCCCTGAGCAAATGCAGCTGCACCCGAAAGGAACAATGCTGTTGCAACTAAGCAAACAATTTTCTTCATTACGTTAAGTTTTTTATCAACTAATACTATTCTTTCTACTCTCATTTAACGACCAGACTATTACCGGCGACCTCCGCCAGAGCGACTGCTTCCACCTCCGCTACTGCTACCACTGCTGCTACCGCTTGAACGGCTGCTGCTTGAGGAAGAGTTGCTGTAAGAACCGCTGCTCTGTGAACTACTGCTTCTTGAAGGAGTATAACTTTCGCTACTTCTTGTACTTGCCGGTTGGGAAGAATAGGACGAAGAACGGCTGCTACTGCTTCTTGAAGGAGTATATTGTCTTGTAGATGTATTATCTGAAGATTCACTGCGAATAGTTCTGGTGCGTGTACTTGCTTCATCCGATCGACGAATAACACCACCTGAACGTACACTCCGATTCGTTGTTCCTTCGGAAGAACGAACACTAGGTGTTGTTCCTGAAGAAGAACGAACTGAAGAAGAACGGCTTGAACGATTATTTAAAATTGACTCTGACCGGTCTGATCTAACTGAACTTCTTACAGAAGAACTTCTGGAGCTACTACGCAATCCCATATCACTTCCTGATACAGATGATCTGCTTGAACGGCCGCTCGTATTACGACCTGCAGTTGCACGTCCATTAGGAGAATGTGTGTAAGGAGATGAATAATAACCGCCTCCTCCATAATAGCCTCCATAGCTGTGTCCATAATAACCTCCGTAATAGCCTCCGTAGCCACCCCAGTAACTTCCACCCCATCCCCAGGATGGGCCATACCATGAACTGTAATACCATGGGCTATAAAAACCACCCCAACCCCAAGACGGGCCGTACCATGAATTATAGGACCAAGGACTGTAATACCATGGGTCGTACCAGGAAGAATACCCTCCATACCAAGGAGATCCCCATCCCCAACTGTTTCCAACATTAATATTAAAGTTCACATTGGAACCAGCATCAGAATATTCTGTTTCATAACCATATCCATAATAACCATCACTCAGGTAGATATTTACATTATCAGCACCTGCTATAGTCACCTTACTCGGAGAATGATAGCGAATGATACGTTCACTATATTCTGTATCAGAACGGCGTTCATCAACAACTACAGTGTCGTCTTCTGCGTATAAACCTTCGTCTTCGTAAGTTAATTCTTCATTATCCTTCAAATTACGACGATTGTAAGCATCAACCTCGTCTTCAGTAAGACCAGATTTAACATTTACCGAAGACAAATCAGCATTATTTGCCGTTACAGTTCGCTGAGTTTGTTTTTGGGGCTCTATAACCTTTTTAACTTCTTTCTGTTCTTTTTTTACTTTCTTCCCAGAAGGAAAATATACATCATCATAAAATTCTCCCTGTCCGAAAGCAGTAGCTGCAACCAGAAGCATTAGAAGCATCGATGTTAGTTTAATGGGTTTCATAAATTATCCTCCTCACATTTATTTATTATACTTTAGACTACTTTTACAGGGCTATGGTTTAATTTCACTCCTAATAAAAAGTTAATACTATATTTAATGTACAAATATAATCAGTATTATAATACAAAAATCAAAATATATACTATTTAACGTATAATCATTTTTTGATATACTCCTTAAAGATTTCTTTTAATTTCTTTATATAAGTAAGATGAAAACAATCAAATGAAAGCTGCATATCTATTATGCAGAAGCTGCATTTTTTTGTCTATCCATCTAATTTTTACTACCTTTGCGGACTCAATTGCAATTAATAGGTATATATATATGATTACGGTTAACAATCTGGATGTACAATTCGGAAAACGCGCATTGTTTCAGGACGTGAATTTAAAGTTTACACCGGGCAACTGCTACGGTATTATTGGAGCCAACGGCGCCGGAAAATCAACTTTGCTCCGGGTTATCAGCGGACAACTTGATCCAACTCGCGGATCTATTTCTTTGGGACCGGGAGAACGGCTTTCTGTTCTTAGCCAGGACCACTTTGCATACGACGAATTCACTGTTATGGATACGGTTATCATGGGACACACCATCCTATGGAGCATCATTCAGGAAAAGAACGCACTTTACGAAAAACCTGATTTTTCTGATGCAGATGGTATCAGGGTTTCAGAACTGGAAGAGAAGTTTGCAGAAATGGAAGGATGGAATGCAGAAAGTGACGCAGGCAATCTTTTAAGCGGCTTAGGTATCACTGAAGATATTCACTACAGCATAATGAAAGACCTGAGCGGTAAACAAAAGGTACGTGTTCTTTTAGCGAGAGCTTTGTTCGGTAAGCCTGACAACTTGTTACTGGATGAGCCAACCAATGACCTTGACCTTGAAACAGTTTCCTGGCTTGAGCATTATCTGGGTGAATTTGAAAATACGGTTTTGGTAGTATCTCACGACCGTCACTTCCTTGATTCAGTTTGTACTCACACAGTTGATATTGATTTTGGCAAAGTAAAACAATTCGCCGGCAACTATAGCTTCTGGTACGAATCAAGTCAGCTTGCACTGCGTCAGCAACAACAACAAAATAAGAAAGCAGAAGAAAAGAAGAAAGAACTTGAAGAGTTTATTCGCCGTTTCAGCGCCAATGTGGCTAAATCAAAACAAACTACCAGCCGCAAGAAGATGATTGAAAAGTTGAATATTGAAGAAATTCAGGCTTCTTCTCGTCGTTACCCGGGTATAATCTTTACACCTTCACGTGAACCAGGTAATCGTATTCTTGAGGTAAAAGGCCTATCAAAATCAATTGAAGGGGTTACACTTTTTAAAGATGTTAACTTCAATATAGAAAAGGATGATAAAGTGGTGTTTATTAGTCGCGACCCACGTGCCATGACAGCCTTGTTTAACATCATCAATGATGAAGACAATGACTATGAAGGCTCTTTTGAATGGGGACAAACCATTACAACAGCTTATCTTCCTCTTGAAAATACACAGTATTTCAACACGGATCTGAATCTTATCGACTGGCTTTCCCAGTTTGCTGAAGATACAAACGAAGTATATCTGAAAGGATTTCTTGGAAAAATGCTTTTCTCTGGTGAAGAGGTGCTTAAAAAGGCAAGTGTTCTTTCCGGTGGTGAAAAAATGCGCTGCATGATTTCACGAATGATGCTTAAGAATGCCAATACTATGATTTTAGATTCTCCTACCAATCACCTTGATATGGAATCTATTCAGGCATTCAATAATACACTGAAGACATTCAAAGGAAATGTCCTGTTCTCCAGTCATGACCATGAATTTATTCAGACTGTTGCCAACCGTGTAATCGAACTCACACCTAATGGCATAATTGACAAGATTATGGATTACGATGACTATATTGTTGATCCTATTGTTGCAGAAATGAAACAGCGGATGTACAGATAAAAGAACAAGCGCATTTGCAGAATGAAAAAAAGAGTATTGTTTCTATTTGCGTGCTTCATAACATTCATACTGGTCTTTGCTATGCAAAAACCAGTATTTATGTTGTATAACCATTCGATTGGCGGAGCACTTTCCGTGATGGATTATATACAGGTAATAATTCATGGACTTCAGCTCGACGCAACGGTTTCAGGATATCTTACCGTCATACCCTTGTTATTCACGTTACTATCCGTTTGGATTCCCGGACGGTATATCTCATCAATTTTAAAAGGGTATTTCTTTTTGATTTCAATAATAATTGCACTTGTCTTTGTGGTAGACATTGCTTTGTATCCTTATTGGGGATTCAGACTTGACGCCACCCCTCTCTTCTATTTACAGTCGCCTGGTGATGCACTTGCCAGTGCTCCTGCCAGTACGTTGATACTACAAACACTGGTGTTTTTTGTTTATACATATGGTATATTTTGGGTATTAAGAAGATATATACTGCCTCTCATACCTGAAGTTCATGTAAAAAAAGAGCTTCACAATTCATTTAGACTACTTGTATTAGGTGGAATTTTATTTATCCCGATTCGAGGAGGTGTAACAACTTCTACAGCCAATGTGGGAATGGTATATTATAGCAATAACCAGTTTCTAAATCATTCGGCTATTAATCCTTGTTTCAGTTTTCTTGCTTCCCTTTCCAAACAGCAGGATTTTGCATCTCAATACAACTACTTATCAGAGTCGGATCGCAGTAAAACATTTAAAGAGATGACAGGTCATCCGCAAGGTGACTCTATACCTTCGTTGCTTTCTACAAAGCAACCCAATATTTTGCTAATTCTGATGGAAAGTTTTTCTGCCAATGCTATAGAATCGCTAGGCGGTGAAGCAGGAGTAACTCCAAATCTGAATAAATTAAGCAAGGAAGGAGTTTTATTCACCAATCTTTATGCTAATTCATTTAGAACTGACAGAGGATTAGTTGCCGTATTAAATGGATACCTGGCACAACCTACTACTTCAATAATGAAGTATCCTGCAAAAAGCCAGACTCTTCCCTCCATTGCTAAATCGCTCCAAACGAAAGGATATACTTCAGACATGCTTTATGGGGGAGATATTAACTTCACTAATATGCAAAGTTACTTCTTTAGCTCGGGATATAGTAAAATTACAGCCGACAAAGATTTCCCGTTATCAAGCCGACTGTCTAAATGGGGAGCAAACGATGACATTACCTTTGCTCATCTTTACAAAACGTTAAAGGATGGAAGCAGAAAAGAGCCGTTCTTCAGCACGTTTCTTACTATAAGCAGCCACGAGCCCTTCGAAGTTCCATTCAAAAGACATAATGATCCCTACCTGAACTCTGTAGCATTTACAGACAGTTGCCTGGGGAATTTTATTGATAAAATCAAGGCATTACCGCTTTGGGATAATACTCTTATTATATTAGTGTCCGATCATGGGTTTAAATATCCGGCTTCAGTCAAAGAGCATGATCCAAAGCGTTATCACATCCCCATGCTTTGGCTGGGAGGAGCTATAAAGGAACCTCGAATAGTATCGGGATATGGTAATCAGACAGACCTTGCTGCAACGTTGCTTTGGCAACTTGGTATTCCGCACAACAAATTTGCATTTAGCAAGAACTTGATGGATAGTGTACAGCCTTCGTATGCATTCTACAGCTATAATAATGGATTTGGATTTATAGATACGACTGGCGTCTCAGTATATGACTGCGAAGCAGAAAGACCGTTGATTCTTAAACCAGAAGCTGGAAACGAGACTCGGCTAAAGAAAGGAAAAGCTCTATTACAAACATTGTATGATGATCTGGGTACCCGTTAACCTCTGGTCAAATAATATACTTTCTTAGAACTAAAAAAAAGGGCGAATTCATTTAGATGAATTCGCCCTTTTTTATTAATTCTTTAATAGATAATTTTACATCCCACAAAATAACTTCGTGGAAGAGCTGGTCCGTATACATAACCCGCATCACGACTTCCTCCTTTATCAAAATCACTTTGATAAGAGTCAAATATATTCTGAATCCCTGCGTTTATTTGAAGCGTTCCGCTGGTTAACAAGGGGAAATCGTACGCAAGCTTCAGACTCATATCCACAAAATCAGGCGTCTTCTCTTCACGGTCCTCCGGAACATACCCGGCAAAGTGCTGAACCAGCATACTGCCTGTATAAGTTCCTGTAAGTGAAAGAGAAAGTTTCTTAACCGGATTAAATGAAGAAGTTACATAGCCGTATACATCTGGCGATCGGAACATTTTTTTCTGAGGTTTCAGCGTCGGATTATCACTCCAATGTTCAGGCTCTTTATATCGGCTCCGCTGTAATGTAGCACCTGCCTGAAGTTGAATCCACTCGTATGCGAGTTTTCCTTCCAGATTTATTCCCATCACACGGGCACCTTCTCCATTACGGCGTTCCAGTAAAAGATTATTCTGGTCGTCGCGTCCAATCTGTTCAAGCAAAAAAACATCGCTTAAATCCGTATAAAATCCTTCTATAAGAAAATTAGTCTGAACTTCGCCAAAACGGTTATAGAAATCGGCCGAGGCGCTAATACTCTGAGACTTTTCTTCTTTAAGATTTGGTGATATTTGAATAATTGCGACATCACCTCCAACAGCTGTGATATGCAAATCTTCGTCGAAAGCCTGAGGCGCACGGAAACCACTTGAATAAGAAAGGCGAAGATTGATATCTTTAGTCGGGTTATAACGAAGATTAGCCCGTGGACTAATTATCAGATGATCTATAAGATTATGTTTATCAAATCGGCCTCCAACAAGAAAACTCCAACGGGTATTTTTCCATTCATTCTGTAGAAAGACACTTCCTATATTGACTTTTTGAGCAATAGTACGATTGTATCCAATCATCACATCTTCTAAATTATCGTGACTATACTCTGCACCACCTGTAAATTCGGCAGGCATAAAAAGACAATTAGCCCATTCGTATGCATATTGTGCTCCACCAATAAATGTAAGGTCGGTCGTATGTCCATAGGCATTCGGATCCTTTCCAGCACCATAATAACTATGACGTTTGGTGTGTTGCGACGATGCATACACATTCAACCGATGCTTATAATCTTTTGAGAAGAGATCAAACTTCAGCCCTCCACCATTAATATTATGTTCGGTCTGCTCCGTTATATCAGTTTCGTGAGGAGGTAAATCGAGATTATTACCTCCTCTGCGAAATTCGCTTATGTTATGATATTCGAACGTTAACTTAGAGTAAGTGCCAGTCTTAATATAAGAGCGAAAACCAACTGTTTTAGCATTCAGATGACCAATCTCCGAAAAACCATCGCCATCGTGGTCGTAAGCAGAACGGGTACGGTTCTGTCCGAATATATACACGCCCGCTTTATGATCGTCTGTAACCAGCGAAGCATTTAGGGTTGTATTATTATCTGGTCTGCTTCCGCCAATCATTGTAAGCGAATGAGCCAGCTGAGCAGAATTTCTTTGAGGTTCCTTCGTTATTATATTTATTGTACCTGCAATTGCAGAAGAGCCGAACAACGCCGAACCACCCCCACGCATTACTTCAACACGTTCGATCATATTAGCTGGGATTTGTTCGAGACCGTACACTCCGGTCAACGCACTAAAAATAGAGCGGCTGTCTACTAATATCTGTGTGTAAGGTCCCTCCAGCCCGTTAATACGAACTTGTTGAAATCCACAATTCTGACAGTTGTTTTCCACCCTCACTCCTGGTTGAAAGTTTAATCCATCTGCCAAACTTGTCGCATTCGCTCTTTCGAACACCTTTGTATCCAGTACATTTACCAGAGAAGGCGCCAAACGACGGGTTGTTTCATTCCGGTTTGCCGAAACAACTACCCCATCTATAGAGACCGCATCTTCTTCCGTTTGAAAGTTAATTTCGAGCGTCTTGCCTTTTTTAGAAACAATCTCTTTTTCGATAGTCTTGAACCCGACAGATTTCATTACCAGCGTAAATTTACCTTCAGGCAGATTTTTAAGGTAATAATGACCGGTTCCGTCAGATACGGTACCTATGGTTGTTCCCTGTAAGAAAACATTTATAAAGGGAAGATGCTCACCACTCTTTTTATCAATAATATGACCGACAATATTTGCATCTGAAGGGTTTAATACGGGTTCATCGGCAGCCTGCATAGTCCAGAAGGAACAGCACAGACACAACATGAGAGTTATAATCTTATTCATTATTATATTATTACGTATTTAAAAATAAATAGGCTTTAAGCTTTGTCTTTAGCAGACAAAACCCTGTAGTACTCCCGGTTATTCGGGAAAAAGAAAGCTGGTATTTATCCTCTTAAAGGAGGAGCACGTAATAATGTACTACATGAAAACTGAGAAATATAACCCGGGCAAACTGGTTGGGTTATTAAAGATTGAAAAGGGGCAAAATATAAATGAACATCGAGCGAATGAACGGCTCCATCAGCAATGTTTATATGCGACAATGCATTAAAAAGCTGTATCTCAGATAATGTATGGTGATGACTGCTTCCGTTGGCCTGATTTTGAAAAGGGTGAGAGTGAACAATTGTAACCCCGTTCTCAATGTGAGTATGCATAAACAGCGTAATAAAGCCGTAATATGTCACAAAAAGAACTGGTAAAAACCACTTAAGATATGTCCGCAACGTTTGTTTCACTAACCGTTAATTATTTTCTATGCAAAGATAACATTTTTTATTTGATAGATGTAAAACTAATTACTATGTTTGTAAAATCATCTATATCACAACCTTATGAAAAGAATCATTCAACTAATTCAGCTTTCCATTCTCATTTTTTTAATTAGTGCGTGTAGTAAATCTACGCTCCCGTATGAAACTGTTCCCAATGATCCGCTCAAAACCCGAATCTACACTTTAGACAATGGACTAAAAGTCTACATGTCGGTTAACAAAGAAACTCCCAGGATCCAAACCTACATTGCCGTACGTGTAGGAGGAAAGAACGACCCGTCGTCAAACACTGGTCTTGCCCATTACTTTGAACATTTAATGTTTAAAGGTACTCAGAAATTCGGTACTCAAAATTTCGAACAAGAAAAGCCCCTGCTCGATGAAATAGAGCGCCTTTTCGAAATTTACAGACAAACCACCGACGATGCCGAACGCAAGGCTTTGTACAAACAAATAGACAGCATATCGTACAAAGCCTCTAAACTGTCCATTCCAAACGAATACGATAAACTAATGGCGGCAATCGGAGCAAACGGAACAAATGCCTACACAGGATTCGATATGACTGTCTACACCGAAGACATTCCATCGAACCAGATCGAGAACTGGGCAAAAATTCAGGCAGAACGTTTTTCCGACAACGTTATAAGAGGATTTCATACCGAACTAGAAACTGTATACGAAGAAAAAAACATGTCGCTTACCCGAGACTCCCGAAAGGTTTATGAGAAATTACTTTCAGCCCTTTTCCCAAACCATCCCTATGGAACACAAACGGTTTTGGGAACTCAGGAACATTTAAAGAATCCATCTATTAAGGCAATCAAGGAGTATTACAAAACATGGTATGTACCAAATAATATGGCCATCTGTCTATCCGGTGATTTTGATCCTGACCAAATGATAGCCATTATCAATACTCATTTTGGAGGATTACAAATGAATGATTCCTTACCATCAATTAGTCTTCCTAAAGAAGCAGAAATTACCCAACCTGTACAAGCTGAAGTTTTAGGACTGGAGGCTGAAAATCTGGTTCTTGGATGGCGCTTTCCGGGAGTTGCTGCAGATTCTACCGGAATGCTTGACTTAATTGGGCAAATAATGAGTAACGGTCAGGCTGGCCTTATTGATTTAAATCTGATTCAGCAACAGAAAATATTGAAAGCCAATGCCGGTACTTACTCCATGGCCGACTATTGTTCTTTCATTATGCAGGGTACTCCAAAACAGGGACAAACTCTTGATCAGGCAAAAGAATTACTGCTTGGCGAAATCGAAAAGCTTAAAAAAGGTGATTTTGATGAGTCGCTCATTGAAGCCTCAATTAACAACCTGAAACTATATCAGATTTACCGTATGGAGAGTAATGCCGGCAGAGCCGATTGGTTTGTTAATTCATTTATTAATGGCGTCGACTGGAAATCGGCGATCAGTAAATTAGATCGCACAAGTAAAATTACTAAAAACGAACTGGTTGATTTCGCAAAAAAGAATTTTGGCAACAACTATGCGGTCATTTATAAATGTCAGGGAAAGGATCCTAACGAGTTAAAAATAGCCAAACCTACAATTACGCCTATTTTTATGAACAGGGATACGAGCAGTGCTTTCCTTGAAGAAATAAAAGCGGCGAAAGTTACTCCAATCGAACCTGTATTTCTCGATTTCAGTAAAGATCTGGCTCAATTTAAAGTAAAATCGGATGTTCCTGTTTTATACAAGCAGAATATAACCAATGATCTCTTTTATATTCAGTATGTATTCGAGATGGGAAACAACAATGATAAGTTGCTGGGAACGGCATTTCAGTATCTGAAGTATTTGGGTACTTCCACAATGACACCTAAGCAAATTCAATCGGAGTTTTATAAATTAGCCTGCTCGTTCGATGTATTTAGCAGTAACGAAAGAGTATATGTAACACTTAGTGGTCTGGGGGAAAATACATCAAAAGCGTTGCAATTGTTCGAACAGCTTCTTGCTGATGCGCAAGTTAATAAAGAAGCCTACACAAATTTAGCCGGAGATATATTAAAAAGCCGGGGTGATGCCAAGTTGAACCAAAGTACGAACTTCAATAAATTAACGCAATATGGCATATGGGGCAGTAAATCGCCCGAGGTCAACATCCCTTCGGCATCCGAGCTAAAGCAATTAAATCCTGAAGAATTAATCAAGAAAATTCATTCGATTACTTCTTATCAGCATCGGATTTTGTATTACGGACCTATGACGCAGGAAACCTTCACGACCGAAATAAACCGTCTTCACCGGGTTCCGGACACATTACTACCGATACCCGAAGGTATCGAATTCAAACAACAAATGATAACCGAACCAAAAGTATTACTGGCAAAATATGATGCTAAGCAGATCTATATGTCGATGATATCTAACCGGGGAGAATCTTTTGATGAGACGAAAAACCCTGCAATGTCGATGTACAACGAATATTTTTCAGGAAGTATGAATGCAATTGTCTTCCAGGAAATGCGTGAGGCAAGAGGATTGGCATACTCGGCAGGTGCTTATCTTATTACGCCTTCAAAACTTAAGTATCCATACATCTTCAGGACGTTCATAGCTACTCAAAATGATAAAATGGACGATGCACTGAAGGCTTTCGATTCCATTATTAACGATATGCCTCTTTCCGAAAAAGCATTTAATCTGGCTAAAGACGCGCTGATTACTCGTCTGCGCACTGAAAGAATAATCAAATCGGATGTCCTTTGGACTTACATTCAGGCAACTGATCTTGGGATGAAGCATGACAATAGAAAAGAATTATTTGAACAAGCTCAAACTATGACTTTAGCTGATTTAAAGGCTTTTCAGGAAAAATGGATTAAAGGACGGAATTATATCTATTGCATACTTGGGGACGAAAAAGAATTGGATATGAAGAAGCTATCAACTTACGGTCCGATTCAACGGTTAAGTCAGGAAGAAATATTCGGATATTAACTCATTCACATTCAATTAAGTTATTATGGGAGGAAAATAATTAGTATTTTCCTCCCTGTTTTTTTTACTAAAACATTAACTGACAGTTACGACTTATTTGATATTTAAAATATCGACAAACTATTTGATAGCAAATCATAGGTTATATATAATAATTTGTTACTTTTGTCTGCGTAACCGACAGAATAATCACACTAATATCAAATTATAATAATATCAATATATTTAGTAACTCGATGGCAAAAATTACAAAAGAAGATGCTCTTCGGTATCACTCCGAAGGTAAGCCAGGGAAAATAGAAGTTGTTCCCACTAAACCATATAGTACACAGGCTGATCTATCCCTTGCTTATTCACCAGGTGTAGCAGAACCATGTCTTGAAATTGAAAAAAATCCGGAAGATGCTTACGAATATACCGCAAAGGGGAATCTTGTTGCTGTTATTTCAAACGGAACAGCCGTATTAGGTTTAGGAGATATTGGTCCTTTGGCAGGTAAACCTGTTATGGAAGGAAAAGGCCTGTTATTTAAAATATTCGCGGGGATCGATGTTTTCGATATAGAAGTCGATGAAAAGAATCCTGACAAATTTATACAGACCGTTAAAGCCATTGCTCCTACCTTTGGAGGTATTAATCTTGAAGACATTAAGGCTCCCGAATGTTTTGAAATTGAAACCCGGCTTAAAGCAGAACTCGACATACCGGTTATGCATGATGACCAGCATGGTACTGCCATTATCTCTGGTGCCGGCTTGATTAATGCGCTTGAAATTGCGGGTAAAAAGATTGATGAGGTGAGAATTGTGGTGAATGGAGCTGGAGCTGCATCGACTTCTTGTACCAAGTTATACGTGATGCTTGGGGCAAAGATGGAAAACATAATTATGTGTGATAGCAAAGGCGTTATTTCAACCAGACGTACTGACTTGAACGCATCCAAAAAAGTATTCGCCACATCATTAGATGTTAATACTTTGGCTGAAGCTATTGTTGGAGCAGATGTATTCTTAGGCCTTTCGGTTGCCGATGTGTTAACGAAGGAAATGGTTCAGACCATGAACGAAAACCCGATTGTATTCGCACTGGCAAATCCAAATCCCGAAATAGCATACAGCGAAGCAATGGCTTCTCGAAAAGATCTGATTTTCGCAACCGGACGATCAGATTATCCGAATCAAATAAATAACGTACTTGGTTTCCCCTACATATTCCGTGGAGCACTTGACGTAAGAGCGAAAGCCATCAACGAAGAGATGAAATTAGCTGCAGTAAAAGCAATTGCCGGATTAGCCAAAGAACCTGTTCCCGACGTTGTAAATGCAGCCTACAAGCTTAAACGCATGAGTTTTGGCAGAGATTATATTCTCCCAAAAGCTCTTGATCCACGTTTACTTACCAGGGTTTCAACTGCTGTTGCAAAAGCAGCTATCGAATCGGGTGTAGCTCGTAAAACCATAACAGACTGGAATCTGTACGAAAACCACCTGCGCGAAATGATGGGATACGACAACAAAATGCTGCGTTCGTTTACAGATATGGCTAAAGCCAATCCCAAACGTGTTGTTTTTGCCGAAGCCAATCATGTTAATATGCTGAAAGCTGCTGCAGAAGCAAAAGCGGAAGGAATCTGTTTCCCAATACTTTTAGGCAATGAGGAGCGACTTGAAAAAATCGCGAAAGAAGAAAACATCAGCCTCGAAGGGATGGAAATAGTTAATTTGCGTCATGACCGGGAATCTGACCGTCGTCTTAAATATGCAGAAATGCTGCTAAACAAGAAAGAACGTGAAGGATTAACTTTTGCAGAAGCAAGTGAAAAAATGTATGACCGTAACTGCTTTGGTATGATGATGGTTGCAGCCGGTGATGCTGATGCATTTATAACCGGTGTATACAGCCGCTATTCGGAAACGACTAAATTGGCTGAGCAAATTATCGGTATTCGTCCGTCATACAAACATTTCGGAGCGATGAACATTGTTACTTCGAAAAAAGGCACATTTTTCATTGCAGATACGTTAGTAAACAGACATCCATCCGCCGAAGTACTGATTGACATTGCTCGTCTCACCCACGATTCTGTAAAGTTTTTCGCTCATGAGCCTACTATGGCGATGATTTCTTATTCGAATTTCGGTGCAGACAAACAAGGAAGTCCGTTAAAGGTTCGTGATGCAATCACTCACCTACACAATAACTATCCTGAAATTCAAATTGATGGAGAAATGCAGGTTAACTTCGCACTCAACAAGAAATTAAGAGACGATACCTATCCGTTTAACAAAATCAAAGGAAAGGATGTTAATACATTGATATTCCCCAACTTAAGCTCTGCCAACAGCGCTTACAAATTACTACTTGAAATGGGTGTTGTTGAATCAATCGGTCCGATTCAGATGGGATTAAATAAACCAATCCATTTCACTGACCTTGAAAGTTCAACACGTGATATTCTGAATCTTACTACTGTAGCCGTTGTTGACGCTATCGTTCAGGAACAGATTGATAATGGAAACTAACAAATAAAAGAAGAGCTAATAAAAGCGTGGTTTGACATGGTAATATAACATACAGTCAGATCACGCTTTAATTTTTATAGTTAAAAGCGATGACGGTTGATTTATCCGCATAAAATACCTGGTTAATTATCTGAAAATGAATTTTCCTCCTTCAAAAAGAGGATGTATTTTCAGTTTTTTCTCAAAAAGTGAAGGCTATGAGGGCAAAAGTGAAGGATTTTTGAGGGAAAGTGAAGGATTTTTAGGGCTAGCCTTCACTTTTAATCAGCTGAATATCTGATTTTTAAACCCATAAGTGAAGGAGTGAAGGCTATTTTTAATATAAACTTTACCGGGAAGAGAAAAAAAGTACCGGGAAAGGCAAATTTTCCCCGGTACTTTTTGGCCTGGAAGTATATACTTTGAGTCGCCAAAGTATATACTTTAACAACTCAAAGTCCTATGTTTGAAAGTTCATAATTATATTAAAATTTTTAGGATTCCATTTGATTCATTAAAAGTTTCAAAAAGCCTCTTTGTCCATTAAAGATTATTAATAGCTCAAAACGTTTTCTTATATCAAAAAACCTGTACCTTTGTACAAATTTTATTCCTTAAAGGAACAATTAGCGTTAAATGGCAAAAATTATCCGTTACATATTTCTATTTGTCCTTCTATTGGCAGGGACAAACACATCAAATTTACTAGCTCAACGAATTACATCTGCATCTGGAATTGTAAAAGATTCCATTACAGGAGAACCGATGTCGTATGTGTCAGTGATTTTTGAGAATTCAACGATCGGAACTATGACCGACGATAATGGTCTATTCTCTGTTCAAAATGACAAAGGGCTTACAAAGTTGTTGATTTCTTCTTTGGGATACGAGAACAAAAGAGTTTCTATTTCTTCGGGGAAGAAAAACGAAGCGCTTTCTGTACTCATTCGCCCTACATCTATCCAAATATCGGAAGTTGTTATCAAACCTAAAAAAGAGAAGTATACGAAAAAAGATAATCCTGCGGTAGAATTGATCAAAAATGTAATTGATAGAAAAAACGAAAACCGTATAGAAGCTAAAGATGCTTATCAATCCGAACGATACGAAAAACTAAGTATCGCTCTAGACAATTTTAATCCGAATCTTGATAAAAATAAGTTTTTGAAGAAATTCAGTTTTATAAAAAACTACTTGGATACATCCGAGTTTAACGGCAAACCAATTCTTACAGTTTCTGTCCGCGAAACTTTATCCGATATTTATTATCGTAAGGATCCGAAATCGGAGAAGATTATTACCAAAGGGCAAAAATTACAGGGAATAGATAAGTCTCTGGATGAAGGGGGTATCACTGCTAACTTGCAAGAGATTTTTCAAGGCATCAACATATTCGATAATAACATAAACATATTATTAAATAGATTTGTAAGTCCACTATCCTCTGCCCTGGCAACTTCCTATTACAAGTATTACATCATGGATACTGTAATGGTTGGCAACAACGAGTGCGTTGATTTGGCTTTCGTTCCATTCAACAGCCAGAGTTATGGTTTTACCGGGAGATTATACATTACACTAGATGGTAATTATGCCATCAAAAAATTCCTGCTTAACGTACCTTCAAATATTAACCTGAACTTTGTAGACAATCTTCGAATAAGTCAGGAATTTAAGCAGATGCCCGACAGCACATGGGTGCTTGATCAGGAAAATACCTTCATTAATTTCTATGTGATTAAAGGTACGCAACAGCTTTACGCGCATCAGATGCGTAGTTACAATAGTTATAACTTCTCAAGTCCGCTAGACTCAGTATTTAATATTTTAGGAAGTAACATCGTTCTCGAAAGCGCAGTTAATCAGCCTGACAGTTTTTGGGTTGCAAACCGGCATGTGCCTTTAAAAGAAAAAGAGAACGCTTTAAAAGATTTGCTTGCAGAGTTACGAAAGGTTCCGACTTTCAATGTAATGATAAAAACTGCCGAAATCCTGATATCCGGCTATGTTCAGACTGGCAAAGACCGTAGTACAAGTAAATTTGACTTCGGACCTATGAACACGACTTTCAGTGCAAACCAGATTGAAGGGTTCCGCATGCGAGTTGGAGGGATGACAACCGCTAACTTCCACAAACATTTATTTGCCAGCGGATATATGGCTTATGGAGCCACCGACCGTAAATTAAAATACAACGGGAAGCTAACATGGGCGTTCAATAAAAAACAATATCACGAGGGAGAAACACCCCGCGATAACCTGTCGTTAATGCACGAATACGATATTTACACACCTGGTCAGGACTTCCTCTTTACCAGCAAGGATAATATTTTCGTAGCATGGAAGGTTGGAGAACCGATTACAAAAATGAGTTATATCCGTAAAACCATGCTTACATACGAAAAAGAATGGTTAAATGGTCTGATGTTAAAAACATGGTTACGTAATCAGAACGACGAACCTACCGGAACACTACGCTATGTGCATAGAGATGCATCAGGAAATATGTTCCGGGTGAACGACATCACTACTTCTGAAGCAGGAGTTCAACTACGGTTTGCCCCAGGTGAAAGGGCATACAGCGGAAGAGCGGGCAAAGAATCTCCATTCAACCTGTCGAAAGATGCTCCTATTTTTAAAATATCGCACCAACTTGGGATAAACAATGTATTAGGAAGTGATTATGGTTATAATCACACAGAAGTATCCGCCGAAAAACGAATCTGGTTATCATCATTTGGTCATATTGACGCGAAGGTTAAAGGTGGAAAAGTTTGGGATAAAGCTCCATTCCCTTTATTGATTTTACCCAATACCAACCAGTCTGTTACTATTCAGCCGGAAGCATTCCACATGATGAGTGCGCTTGAATTTGTAACTGACCAATATGTATCATTGGATGTAACGTATTACATGAAAGGTTGGATATTAAACCGCATACCAGGCATAAACTGGCTTAAATTACGTGAAGTAGTCTCATTTAATGCCATTTACGGAGGTCTGACTGATAAAAACAACCCGATGAAGACTCCCGGTCTTTTTATGTTCCCCGAAGGAACACAACCATTGGGAAGTAGCCCATATATGGAAGCAAGTGTCGGACTTGAAAATATTTTCAAGATACTCCGCGTTGATTATTTCAGACGATTAAGCTATCTTGATACTCCCAATACTAAAAAAAGCGGCATCCGTATCGCACTTAGATTCTCATTCTAAGCAGTATATTATGGATAAAGAAGAGTTTATAAAAACGCCTTACAACCATACACCAAATGTATGGGCATTAACGCCTTTGGCAGTTTTTCTTGTTGCCTATCTTGTTGTATCAATACTGGCAGGCGATTTTTACAAAATGCCTATTACCGTTGCTTTCTGCATATCTTCTGTAGTAGCTATCGTCATCTCTAAAGGAGGCAAGCTAAATAACAGGATCGAACAATTTTGCAGGGGAGCTGCCAACACGAACATCATGCTAATGGTGTTAATCTTTATTCTCGCCGGAGCATTCGCCCAAACAGCAAAGGCGATGGGAGCTATAGACGCAACAGTAAACATGGCTTTAGCTATACTTCCGGGAAATATGCTTGTGGCTGGTATTTTTATAGCAGCCTGCTTCATCTCCCTGTCGGTAGGCACTTCTGTAGGAACAATAGTAGCGATTGTTCCTGTGGCTGCAGGTATTGCTCAACGTACAGGGATAGATCTACCTTTAATGATTGGAGCGGTTGTTGGAGGAGCTATGTTTGGAGACAATCTTTCATTTATTTCGGATACAACCATTGTAGCTACCCGAACTCAGGGATGTAACATGTCTGATAAATTTAAAACCAATATACAAATTGCTCTGCCAGTAGCAATTGTTGTAACTATTACTTATTTTATTACGGGGAATTCATCTCTCGGATATGCCGTTTCCGAATCGATTGACTGGATAAAAGTTATTCCCTATATAATAGTCTTGATAACGGCCATTTCGGGGGTTAATGTACTGCTGGTATTACTTATCGGCACAATTCTATCTGGAGTAGTTGGACTATTGTCAGGAGGTTTCGACATTTGGGGATGGACTGGATCCATGGGAGAAGGAATCAACAACATGGGGGAATTAATTATTGTAACTCTGTTAGCAGGAGGTATCCTCGAAATGATTCGTTATAACGGAGGCATTGATTGGATAATTATAAAACTCACCTCCCGCGTAAAAACTGCTAGGGGTGCAGAGCTTAGCATTGCTGGGCTGGTAGGTTTTGCGAATGTTTGTACAGCAAATAACACCATTGCACTTATTATGGCGGGACCAATTGCAAAAGATATATCCACTAAATTTAATATCGATCCAAAACGTTCGGCCAGTATTCTAGACATCTTTTCTTGCTTTGTACAAGGTATTATTCCATACGGAGCACAACTTCTTATGGCATCTGGATTGGCGGGTATTTCTCCCATCGAAATTATGGAGAATTTATATTACCCTTATTTATTAGGCATAACAACCTTTATATCCATATTGATCAGGAGAAGAAAATAAAAACGAAGTTTATATTTACATAACGCACAATAAATAAAGAGGATGAATTCATAGTTAATGATTCATCCTCTTTTTTATTACAATCAAAATTTTGGCTCCAATAAACTCAATCTTTATTAATCAATTTTGAGCGTCAATGATTGCAGTGCCTTATCTGCAGACGAACCTCCATAAAGTACTTGATATGTTCCTGCTTTTACTTCCAGAGTTTGTGTAGCATCATTAAATGAATAGAACGCTTTCGGTTCCAGTTCAATAGATACAGCCTGCTTCGCTCCGGACTTAACAGATACGCGCTTAAATCCTTTCAATGATTTCAGAGGTCCCTCCGGATCATTCGGATTCTTAATGTAAACCTGCACTACTTCATCGCCATCTAGCTTGCCAGTATTCTCAACTTCTACCGTAAGTGTAACCTTATCAGCTTTTCCTATTTCCGTAGAGGAAAGTTTAGCATTACGATAAACAAAAGATGTATAACTTAAACCATAGCCAAAAGGATACAATGGTTCCTGTGTCATATAACGATAGGTACGACCCTTCATGCTGTAATCCTGAAAATCAGGAAGCTGATCCACGGACTTATAGAATGTAACCGGTAAACGACCTGCCGGATTGTAATCTCCGAAAAGTACATCTGCAACAGCAGTTCCACCCTCCTGTCCGCCGTACCAGGCGTTAAGGATTGCGTCCACATTTTCATCTTCCCAGTTAAGAGCTAACGCACTACCTGTACATAAAACATAAACCACAGGCTTTCCTGTTGCTTTCAAAGCCTGTACCATTTCCTTTTGCACCTTTGGAAGTTCAATGTTTGTCCGGTCGCCTTTACGGAATCCTTCGGCGTCTACAGGCATTTCTTCACCTTCCAGGCGGGGCGAAATACCGCCTACATATACAATTACATCAGCATCCTTCACTTTTGACGCCGTACCAATATAATCAACTGGTGTTCGTGTGCCAATAGAAAAGTTCAAATCTGCCATACCGGAACGTTGCATATATTCGATCTTAACAGAATATTTCTTCCCTTTTTCTGCTTTCAATGTATATTTACGGAAAGCAGTATATTCGCTTTCCCACATTTCTGAAACTACCTGGTCATTTATAAATAAACGAATTCCATCATTTCCTGAAAGTTCAAAATCAATATCACCAGTCAAAGGAGCTTGAAATACACCTGTAAACCTGGCTGTGAAGTCTGATAAGTTTACATTCGGTGCAAATTGGGTATTACCTCCTGTTGTAAAGTGAATACTGTTTACCAAACCTTTGTAAGCAGGCGTGCCTTTAAATTCCGTATTATTGAAATACTCGGCAGCAAAACCTTTACCTGATACAGAAGTAACATTATCTCCCATATCAAGCATTACAAAATTATCTGTATGATTACAACCCAACTCATAAACAACTTCTGCATTTGGAAGTTTCTTTCTGATTCCATCAAGTATAGTTACCGTATAGGTAGGGAAACCATTATAATTTGACCAAAGCATAGTGCTATCTGTTGCATTCGGACCAACAACAGCAATTTTTTTAATACCTTTTTTCAATGGGAGGATATTGTTATTATTTTTCAATAAAACAATACTCTTATGAGCCATTTCCAAGGCCTGTTGTTTGTGCTTCTGACTTTCAACTACTTCATACGGAATCTTAGAAAATGGGACTTTACTATCCGGATCGAACATGCCTAATTCAAAGCGGGCAGTAAATAACCTACGCAATGAAGCGTCCAGATCGGACTCTTTCAATGTTCCATTTTTCAAAGCGTTAACAAGCGAACGATAGCTACCTCCACATTCAAGATCCGTACCGCTACGTACAGCATCTACGGATGCACTTACCGCGTCGGGGTGGGTTTCATGACGAGGTGTATTTTTGTCTTTCTGCCAAAAATCATCAATGGCTCCACAATCCGACAATATAATACCTTTATATCCCCATGAATTGCGAAGAATATCAATAAGCAACTTATCACTTCCGCAGCAAGGCTGTCCTTCAAAACGATTATAAGCACACATAACCTCCTGAACATTACCCTCTTTAACAAGTTGTTCGAAGGCAGGAAGATAAGTTAGCCACAAATCTCGTGGAGAAACCTCTGCATTGTATTCATGTCTGTTACACTCGGGTCCGCTATGTACTGCATAGTGCTTTGCGCAAGCATGTGTTTTGAAATAATCAGGATCGTTGCCCTGCAAACCTTTCACAACAGCAAGTCCCATCCTACCTGTAAGATAAGGATCTTCACCATAAGTTTCCATACCCCGACCCCAGCGTGGATCTCTGAATATATTAATATTAGGAGTCCAGAAAGTCAGCCCTTTATATCGATCATATTCCTTATTTTTTTGATACTGATTGTACTTGGCACGTGCCTCGTCACTTACCATCGAGAAGGTTTTCAGTAAAGCTTCATCATCAAATGTTGCTGCCATACCAATAGCCTGAGGAAAGACTGTTGCTTTTCCAGCTCTGGCAACGCCATGCAACGCCTCATTCCACCAATCGTAGGGAGGAATCCCCAAGCGGTCTATGGCCGGAGTTTGATTCATCATCTGTCCAACTTTTTCCTCAGGAGTTAGTCTGCCAAGAAGATCGTCGACACGTTCGTTAATGGAAAGATCTGGATTTCGGAAAGGATATTCATACTTCTGGCTAATACACGAAGCAGATATCAACAATAAAAAAGCTACACCCGTGATAAATTTCATTCTCATGATATTATAATTTAGATATTGTATAAATTACGTTTTAAATAGCTGTAATCTATTTGTCTATAGAATGTTACAAGGTATTATTGGAAACAAAGCTAATAGATTTGATTCAAATATTCAAATAATTCAGATTAAAAAGGAAGGAAAATATAAACCCAAAATCAATATAGGCATAAGAACTCCTATACAAATCCAGACTTATCGGACTTGCATCGCATTCAAAAACAATACAAAAAGGAAAACAGTATTAAGATAGAAATACTAAAGCAAGAGATCAGGACGCAGACGTTGAGTCCGCTCGTGAGCCTGCTGCAGGCGCCATTCCGCTATTTTGCGTTCATGCCCTGAAAGCAATACATCCGGAACTTTCCATCCTTTATAATCAGCCGGACGAGTGTATACCGGGGGAGCAAGTAAATTATCCTGAAAAGAATCTGACAATGCACTTTGTTCATCGCCTATGGCACCTGGAAGTAAACGTATAATGGCATCGGCCATGATGGCTGCAGCCAACTCACCACCTGTTAGTACATAATCACCAACTGAAATCTCTTTCGTAATAAGGTGTTCACGAATACGATAATCAATCCCCTTATAATGTCCGCAAAGGATTATCAGATTATTCAGCATCGACATATTATTTGCCATTGGCTGATTAAACGTTTCTCCATCTGGAGAAGTATAGATTACCTCATCATACTCCCTTTCACTCTTCAGCTGAGAAATTGCACGATCAATGGGTTCAATCTGCATAACCATGCCCGCTTCACCACCAAAAGGATAATCATCCACCCGACGCCACTTATTTGTAGTGTAGTCACGTAGGTTATGCAGATGAATTTCTGCCAAGCCTTTGTCCTGTGCTCTCTTTAGAATGGAACAATTAACCATTCCTTCTATCATTTCAGGCAAAACGGTAAGAATATCGATTCTCATTGTCATACAATTTGATTTCAGCGCAAAAGTAGGCATAATATACGTTTATTACATTATAATCCCTTAAATTTGTAGCTTCAAACCAAACATACTGCATGTACACAAAAGACGAATTGCGGGAATTAAAGATAGCCTTTTGGGAGAGTTTTGCATCATACTGCGAAGTGCAACCCTATTTAAGGGATCGTAAAAAAATCTGGATTTTATACAATACAAAGATAAAAGGAGTAGAACTAAAATTTGATGCCACACGTAATGGTGCCTATGTAATTTTAGAAGTTAACCACAAGCAGGAAGACCTTCGCCTGGAAATGTTTGAGAAGCTAACATGGTACAAGGAAACACTCGAAAAAGATTTCCCTGAAGGTCTAATCTGGGACATATGTTATGTACGTGAAACCGGGAAAGAAGTTGCACGTATCTATACATGTAAAGAAGGAATAGACTTTCACAGAAAGGAGCATTGGGGTGAGTTTTTCCTGTTCATGGCTAGCAAAATGTATTTGCTTGAACGCAACTTTACTGAAATTGCCGAATATATCAGGGAATAGCAACCGATTCTCAAAAAAAGATCCTGATCTTAGTTATATAAGATCAGGATCCCTCAAAACAAACCTATGCAAATAAATAGTGTTCACTGTAAAACTATTAAAGTTACCGACTAATTTTAACGAACCTAAGGACAACACATATTGTGCCATCCATAGGAACTTGAAAAAGTTAGTAAATATGTAAAAGGGCTAGTTTGGTTAGAAAACATTGCAAAGCTACTGCTCCTGTCAATACTATACAATAGGTTTATATGTACAGGATATAGACAAATTTCCTTTTTTTAGCCCTTATTAGTTCGTTTTATGCAAATTATTCGAAACGTTGTATTATTTCTTCCAAAGAAATATCCCCATCTAAATGCATACGAAGTTTCTTTATGCGGGTTCTTTTTGTTAACAAAGATTCATACTTGCAATTGGTAAGATTGGCTATTGTTTCATTTGTAAGACCTAATTTGGTAAGATTACATATTCGTATATCATGCATTGTTAGGTCTGGGAAATTTTCTTCAAGACGTTTACTAAAGTTATTAAATTGATGATTCATTAATTCGGGTAAATGAGCCCATTCCGCATCCGATAGAAATGGATCACCCGGAGTCCAGACTTGCAAGCGTTCTATAAGCGATGTTTGTGATTTGATCTGCTCGTTCATAGCTATTATCTGTCTTTTCTTCTTAGACAAACTAGATATTTGATCTTTTAAATCGCGCATTGTACGTTCCAAATGTTCTGTTTCTCTTTTTAGCTCTTCAGTTTCCTCTGTTTTTCTCTGTAAAAGGGTTAATTGATTTTCTTTCTTCGCCAATTCATCATTGGCTTCAGACATCTGCTTTACAGTCTTGCGAATCCATGTTTCATTCGCTTTTAACATCTTATTGTTTTCAGCTATTTGATTTTCGTAGACTATCAATTTATTTATATTTTCCCGCAATTGTCGTTCTTTCCTTCTTTTAAATGTAAAGAAAATAATAACAAAAGCAACTGTTAACATTAAACTAGCGGATAAAATGAAGTAATAGTTGCGCCAGGCTCTTGTCTTCTCCAGCAAAATTTGATTTTTCTCGTTTTCGAGTTTTTCGTTATCATACTTGGCTACAACTCCAGCAAGAGCTTCGGCACTACTGATGCTACGAATGGAATCTTGATAATCGCTGGATAATTTATATTTCGCCAACGATTCTTTATAATTACCAGCATCTTCTTCTACTCTAGACAACCCCATGTAAAATCCAGCTTTCGTGTAATTATTATTACTATTTGAGCATTTATTAAGATAAAATCTGGCAGAATCTAACTTATTAACCTTTCTATACGCCTCTGCAAGTCCTAAACATGACTGCTCTTGTTGAAATAAGGATGGATCCATTTTAAAAGCTTCACTCATATAGATAATAGTGCTGTCTGATATCCCCCTTAAGTCATATTGCCATCCTATTTCATATAAAATACCGGCAGCAATACTCTGCTGTTTATTCTTTTGCGCTGCATCAAATGCCTCTCTATAAAGAGATAAGGCTTTATCATAATCTTTAAGCATAACATTAACTCTACCTAAATCGCGAAGAACATATGAAACCGAGTTAGAATCACCTGAAAGGAGAATTGCCTTATATGCTTTTTCGTGCCATGTAACAGCATCATCCAATAGTTCCTGGTATAATGATAGTATTCCCATTTCGTTACAAATCAAAGCCTGTAACCTATATTCTTTAGTTCCGTTAGCTACTGTTTCTGCCTTTTTAAAGCAAAGCGCAGCTTTTTCAACCTGTTGCATATCTTTATAAACCCGCCCTTGATAATAATAGGCTTTCGCTTTCATTACAGGATCGTCCGAATGCTCAAAATAGTTAACGACGGTATTTATCAACGAATCAGATGTATGAACTACATAGTTTTTATCTCTGGCTTCAATTAAAAGTAAATTATAAGTGGCCCTCAATTGAACAGGCAGGTCATCAATATCTTTATACTCTTCAAGTATTTTTAGGGCGCTATCCGGTCGTTCAAGCATTATTTCTTTTGCCATACTCATTTCCTTTGGCAAAGGATAGTTTTTTTCGCACGAATAAAAGCCTGAAATTACAATAGCGAATGTAATAACAAATAAATGTAACGATCTTTTAGTGTTCATATGGTAATTGTCAAAAAACTTCATATTACTATTTATTATAGTGTAGTTAAATACAGGAACCTAATCAGCGACAAAAATAGTTTTAATTACTTAATTCCCGCTAATTAAGGCTAATAATTAGAGAAAAACAGACACAAGAAATAAAATCATATACAAATAATTAGCAATAAGGCCATAAGTCTGTGTACAAATCAATTAATATAACCCATATATTATCAACATATATTCAAATGCAGATAACAAAAGAAATAAGGCAAAACCAGGTTATTTTATTTAAAAGATAATGAGACATTTATAAAAACATGTACATCCTTTTGCTTTTATATGTACATGGTATTTAAAAAGCATGTACATGTAAAAGTAAAAGGATGTACATGTAAATAGAATAAAGTAACCTTAAAAAATAAAAATTCTGGCGGACTTCTAAAAAAAATGCAATAGGGTTACTAATATTTTATCGCAAATTATTGCAGATTCAGGATTTATTGTAAATTTGTAGCGTAAACAATAAGAAATATGAAAGTGAATACGCTACATCATCATCATCATTACAACGGGCAATAGTTCGGTGGGCTGTTTGGTGTGTAGAAGTACATGGATATAAATAGGAAGGCTTACCGTTCATACGGTAAGCCTTTTTTGTTTCATTAGAAAGAATATTAATTAAAAAACGAATCATATGTTACGAATTGCAGTACAGTCCAAGGGACGTTTATTTGAGGAAACAATGTTGCTTCTTGAAGAAGCCGGTATCAAGTTAAATAAAGGTAAGCGTACATTACTGCTTGCAGCCAAAGGTTTTCCTGTAGAAGTGCTCTTCCTGCGCGACGACGATATCCCTCAGTCAGTTGCCAATGGTGTTGCCGATATCGGTATTGTTGGCGAAAACGAATATATTGAAAAGGGAGCTGAAGCATTGCTTATCAAACGCCTTGGCTTCAGTAAATGCCGCCTTTCGCTTGCTATTCCAAAAGACGAAGTATACAAAGGTCTGGAATGGTTTAATGGAAAAACAATTGCCACCTCCTACCCCGAAATACTTAAGACCTATCTGAAAAAGAATCAGGTTAAGTCTGAACTGCACGTAATAAGCGGATCGGTTGAAATAGCTCCCGGCATTGGATTGGCAGATGCAATCTTCGATATCGTTAGCTCGGGTAGTACACTGGTAAGCAATCAACTGAAGGAAGTGGATGTAGTTATGCAAAGTGAAGCTCTTCTTATTGCCAACAACGAACTTTCCGATGAGAAGAAAGATATTCTGAATGAACTTATCTTCCGCTTCGAAGCTATTCAGACAGCCGAGGGAAAGAAATATGTGTTACTAAATGCACCTAAAGATAAACTAAATGAGATTATCGAGATCCTTCCGGGAATGAAGAGTCCTACGGTTACTCCTCTTGCCGAAGAAGGTTGGGTTTCTGTTCAGTCTGTAATTGCAGAAAAACATTTCTGGGAAATTATTGGCAAGCTTAAAACATTAGGAGCAGAAGGTATTTTGGTTATTCCTATTGAAAAAATGATTTTATAAGCACCTCATATGGAAGTCATAAAATATCCCGCGCCCGAAGCGTGGGGAGATCTTTTAAAACGTCCGGCTTTGGATGTAAGTTCGTTGTTTAGTACGGTGCAAACCGTATTGGATGCCGTGCGTACCGAAGGCGACGAAGCCGTAAAAAGATACGGCGAGCAGTTCGATAAAGTACGTGTTTCGCAACTCCTTACAAGCGAAACCGAGATTAGTGAAGCCGAAGGATTGGTGGATGAACCGTTAAAGGAAGCAATTCGTACTGCAAAGAATAATATTGAAAAGTTTCACGCTGCTCAACGGTTTACCGGAAGCCGCATCGAAACAACAGCTGGTGTTACCTGCTGGCAAAAGGCGGTGGCTATCGAGAAAGTGGGACTTTATATCCCGGGGGGAAGTGCTCCATTGTTTTCTACCGTGTTGATGCTGGCTATTCCTGCTAAAATTGCCGGTTGCAAAGAGATTGTTTTATGTACACCTCCCAACAAAGAGGGTAAGATTCACCCGGCCATTCTCTTTGCCGCTAAGGTTGCAGGTGTGAGCAAAATCATTAAGGCGGGTGGTATTCAGGCAATAGCCGCCATGGCGTACGGTACAGAGACGGTGCCTAAGGTTTATAAGATTTTTGGTCCGGGTAATCAATATGTAACGGCTGCCAAGCAATTAGTAAGTCTTAAAGAAGTAGCCATCGATATGCCGGCAGGACCTTCGGAAGTGGAGGTTATTGCAGACGCATCGGCTAATCCCGAGTTTATCGCGGCCGACTTCCTATCGCAGGCCGAACACGGACCCGATAGTCAGGCTATACTGGTTACTTCCGCCGAAGGGATTGTTGGGAACGTAATCAAAGCCGTACAAGATCAGCTGGAACTTCTTCCAAGAAAAGGGATTACAGAAAAGGCGTTAACGCACAGTCGCATTATTGTTTTAAAGGACGAAGCGGAAGTGATAAGCTTTACCAATCAATATGCACCGGAACACCTCATTATCCAAACGGCCGATTATGCTTCCATTGCGGAGCAAATTACCAATGCGGGCAGTGTGTTTATGGGAGCTTATACGCCCGAAAGTGCCGGCGATTACGCATCTGGAACAAATCATACGCTGCCAACCAACGGATATGCCCGCTCGTATAGCGGAGTTAATCTGGACAGCTTCATTAAAAAGATTACATTTCAGGAGATTACTCCCGAAGGAATAAAGAATTTAGGAAACACCATCGAGCTTATGGCTGCGGGCGAACAATTGGATGCGCACCGAAATGCTGTAACTGTAAGACTGAATACATTATGAAGGAGTTAAAAGAATTAGTCCGCCCCAATGTGTGGAAACTAAAACCGTACTCGTCCGCCAGGGATGAGTTTCATGGAGAAGCATCTGTTTTTCTGGATGCCAACGAGAATCCGTATAACGCACCTTATAATCGGTATCCGGATCCAATGCAATGGCAGGTAAAGGAGCGTATTGCCGAGATTAAAGGCGTTGAACCTAAAAACATTTTGTTAGGAAATGGCAGCGACGAGCCAATAGACTTGCTGATCCGGGCCTTTTGTGAACCGGCTCAGGATTGTATCCTTGCCATCGATCCAACCTATGGCATGTATAAAGTAGCCGCCGATGTAAACAACGTACCTTATATACCGGTACTTCTGGACGATGAGTTTCAGTTTTCTGCAGCCGGACTTTTAACTCATGATGCAGCAGAAACAGCTAAGCTTTTGTTTCTTTGCTCTCCCAACAATCCTACGGGTAACAGTCTCCGACGCGAAGAGATTCGCAAAGTCATTACTGGTTTCCAAGGCATTGTGGTGGTGGATGAAGCCTACATCGACTTTTCTTCGGAGCCTTCGTTCCTCAACGAACTGAAGCAGCATCCTAATTTGGTGGTTCTGCAAACATTGTCTAAGGCATGGGGAAGTGCAGGCGTTCGGTTAGGTATGGCTTTTGCCTCTCCCGAAATTATCGCTGTGCTTAATAAAATAAAGTATCCTTATAATATCAACCAGCTCACCCAGAAGTATGCGCTTAATCTGCTTGATAATCCGTTTAAGGTGAAAGAATGGGTACGCGTACTACTGGAAGAGCGGACTAACCTTATCAGTGCATTGGGATCTCTTCCGCTGATAAAAAAGATTTATCCAACCGATGCCAATTTTGTACTGGTAAAGGTTGATGATGCGAACGGACTTTACAACTACTTGGTAGAACAGGGTGTTATTGTTCGGAACCGCACCAATATCTCTTTATGTATGGGTTGTTTGCGTATTACCGTTGGAACACCTCATGAAAACGAGGCATTAATTGAATCCCTTAAAAAAGCAACATTATGAGGAGAGCTCTATTCATTGACAGGGATGGAACGTTGGTGATTGAACCGCCTGTCGATTATCAGCTGGATAGTCTGGAGAAGTTGGAGTTTTATCCAAAGATATTCCGGAATCTGTATTTTATCCGTAAGCAACTTGATTTCGAGTTTGTTATGGTTAGCAATCAAGATGGTCTGGGTACAGATGCATTTCCCGAAGATACCTTTTGGCCGGCTCAGAATAAACTGATGAAAGCGCTGGAAGGCGAAGGAATCGTATTTGATGATTTGTTATTTGATCCTTCGCTTCCAGAGGAAAATTCGCCGAACAGAAAACCGCGTACGGGTATGATGGGTAAGTATATGGATGGCTCATACGATCTGACTAACAGTTATGTGATTGGCGACAGACTTACGGATGTACAGCTGGCTAAGAATATGGGGGCAAAGGCTATTTGGCTGAATGACGCCGAAGATGCCGATGTGCAACTGGAAGCCAAAGGATTAAAGGATTGCTGCGTATTGTGCACAGGCGACTGGGACAAGGTTACTGAGTTTCTTTTTGCTGGCGAGCGACGGGCCGTTGTACAACGTACCACGCATGAGACTGATATATATGTAGAGGTTAATCTGGATGGAAAGGGAAAGACTTCCATTGCTACCGGTCTGGGATTCTTTGATCATATGCTGGACCAAATAGGCAAGCACTCCGGAATGGATCTTACTGTACAGGTTAAAGGCGATTTACATGTTGACGAGCATCATACCATAGAAGATACTGCTATTGCATTAGGAGAAGCGTTGCTGAAAGCATTAGGCGATAAGCGAGGCATCGAACGTTACGGATATTGTTTACCCATGGACGATTGTTTGTGTTCGGTGGCATTGGACTTTGGTGGCCGTCCCTGGCTGGTTTGGGATGCTGCGTTCAATCGCGAGAAAGTGGGAGATATGCCTACGGAGATGTTTCTTCATTTCTTCAAGTCGCTAAGTGACGCGGCCCGGATGAATCTCAATATCAAGGCCGAAGGACAAAACGAACATCACAAGATTGAAGGTATTTTCAAGGCGCTGGCAAGATCCATCAAGATGGCTATCCGCCGTGATATATTTAATTATGAGCTTCCCTCAACGAAAGGGGTTCTCTGAAAGTTTGAAGCTTTCTTATCGTTTAGTACGGTAAGAAAGCTTCTTTTACTCCTTTTTTACTACATTTGTGCAACATTTTAAGATATCGATCTTCATACTGTAGAATATGCTAACAACAAATGATGTACTAATGAAAAAAATAATCTTCTCCGCTTTTGCTTTGCTGCTGTTTACTGCCTGCGGACAGGAATTAAATACACCTCTTGAAGGGAAATGGCAATTGCAGAAAGTGGAGGCCGGCGGCCAGGTTACTGCTGTAGACACCATCTATTACAACTTCCAGAATACGTTATTCATGTATCAGATATACAGTCCGGCTTCGAACAGTTACCGCTCAGAGTTTGGATTTAATTCAATGCCCGACGATAAAACAATGGTTGTGGAACTGACAGACAATCCAACTCCGGTGAAAAACTTTTTACCCTATACCGACTGGTCAGAAGGAACTCGCCGCTTCACCGTAGACAAGGTGAGCAGCAAGCAACTTATTCTGAGTTCGGACGATAAAACCTACACATTCCGCAAGTTCTAACGCCCTGCTTTTACCTGTTTACGTTCAGGGTTCATAGCCGCAGCAGCCAGGTCGCGGGGATTAACAGTAACCGGACCTGTCACAAATTCGGGCAAGTTATAAGAGTAAAAGCTACGGATATAATCGTCCGGGTCCTTTTGCGGCAATAAGAAAGGCTTAGTTACTTTTCCCTGTGCATCTATTCCGGCAATATACGGCCGGGTATATAATCCGTCGATCCGCCGACTACTAAATACGAACCAGCGAGAGTTACTACTCCAGTTGTGATAGCTTTCCACGTCGTTACTGTTAACTTCCGTAAGCGGACGCGATTGTCGGGTAGTCAAATCGGTAAGCCAAAGATCGGCTTCTTTATGCCAGATAGAAAAGTTACCATAATCGGACAGTGTGAACATCAGATACTTTCCATCGTATGAAGGACGCGGGAAGGAAACACTCTTTCCCATAGCCTCCGCAGCAAAGAGAGTATCAACCTGATTTCCAAATGTTCGCGAAGCAGGATCAAATGCGATACTGCATAAATTGTAGCGAATTTGGTTATATTCATCGGGAATCGGACGAGAATTGGCAGTACAAAAGTAAAGCGTTTTACCATCTGCCGAGAAGGAAGGAAACGTTTCAAAAGACTCTTTCTTACTTAACAGCGGGCAGCTTACCATTTCATTCTTCACCACATCATACACAAACACATCCGATTCCAGATCTATCACCTCTACCCTCTTCGCATCCCGGGCATGAAATCCCTGTTGTGTTTTGTTAGTCGAATAAGCTATATACTTTTCGGATGGATGCCAGTAAGTATACTGAGCATTCCCAATCATTTGTTCTGTTTTGGTGGATAACATTTCAATGTTCTTATCCTGCACCAGTGCCGTTGCTCCATTTGCTCCACGAATGTGAAGACTCATCTTCTTTGGATTGTTTTTAGGAAAAGTGTGACAGTTCATACAATTAGGAGCCATAAGCTTATTATCTAAGATCGTAGATTGTTCTGCAGTATGAAGGTCGGTCTGATAAATACCCATCTTACTCCATACCTCGTAACCCGGCGCTATCAAACGATACACCAGTCCATAATCTATCGGTTCGGACGAAACATATACAGAGAAAGGAAGGTACTGTTTCCACTTTCCGTTTTCCTTAGCTGCAACAATAACCTGTAGACTATCTCCTTTACTTTTATCCAACAATGCACTCCATTCTTTCGGAGATATGGCGGCAACCCTGCTTTCCTGAAGATGGATTACACCTCCCTTTCCGGTAATAGTTACGTCAATTTGCTCGTAATTGGTTGTAAGAACAAAATTAAGAGGAGCAATGCTTGCTGGTATAGTAACCCCTGTATAATCCGGAAAAACAGGAGGTAAAGAGTTTATCTTTTCCGGATTGACAACCTGTTCTCCGCAGCTTGTTAATAAAACAAGCAATACAATTATAAGTGATAATATAGATTTCATCTTGCTAAATTATTTATAATGAAAATAAAACCAGTACGTATCCGAAAATTGCTTTTGCAAATAGGCTTCCGCATCAGACCTTGAAGTATAAATCCCTGCATAGGTTTGCATCCGTTGTTTAACCAGATTGCTTACCGGGAAAGGAATGTTATTGAGATCTGTGGATTGCAGCCCCCACACATAAAGAGCAGCTTCCTGATAACTTACGGGCATACTACTGTATTGAATTGCATTTCCAAGACTCAGATACTGCATAAAATGTTGTAAATCTTTCTTCAGCAGGTAATAGGCCATTAAATATTCGTAAGCCATACGATTGGTCGGTTCTTGCTGTATTAATATCCCCAGCATCACATCCTGCTGATCTTCACTAAAAAGAAAATCTTCTTTAGGACGGTACTTCCGAAGTTTGCCCCATTCCGGATGAGCATTTATCTTTGCTTCATCGCCTAAATAAGTTAAGGTTTCTGTTGCCCAATCTCTGTAGAAAAGAGTATTCTGTAAAATAAGAAGGTATTTACGGGCAATATCGTAAGTGCCATTAATAAGATTTGTCTCGGCAAGCCGCTTAATGCATCGGGCACTTTTCTTATAATCCGGGATCGCTTCCATCCCTTCAAAGGCAAATCGCTGTGCTGTGTTTATAAGTCCAAGATGATAATAGATTTCGCCCACCATCATAGGTAACAAATAATCGCGGTCAAACATGGGAAGCAGACCCTCTGTCCCATTCTGCATATAATGAAACATACGATCTCCCATCACTCCTTTTTGGCATAAAGCCAGATTAAGGCTGGCAACTGATAACGGATTGGCCGGGATATCTTTATCCGCCATAGCAATAGCTTTATCCCATTGTTTTGTACGTATGTTATAATCATATCCCATCACCTCTTCGGCAACTCCATTGAAAGAATGGGCTATCAGATACGCTCCGCCACCAAAAACAAACAAAACAAGTGCGACATAGGCAATTACATTGTTTTTGTGTACCTCAGCCTTTTCTTTGAAACGACAAAATAAAGCAGCAACAAGAAGAGTAAGCAACCACAAAATAACAATACCGTAAGGCAAATAAATAAGATAACGATAATAGCCAGCTCCAAAGAGTAGTTGCATTGAAGGAAGTAATACCAGATAATTACGGGCGATAAGCGGACATATCAGCATAAGTATAAAATAGCCGGCACCAATCTTCACAACAGATACACGTTGATCGGTTGGTCGTGATAGTTCGTAAAGGAACAAGATAGCAGGCAATAAGAAAGCCATTCCTCCAACAAGCCAATAAGTTAACGGTATAAACAGAAAAGTTATCCCAACCCTCATCCCTGGTGAATTTATTTTCATCAATACCCAGGTAAGTTGTAGGGTTAAGATGAGTGCTATTAATCCACCCAACATATAGTTTTCGTCACATAACAGAGCCCAATAAAATAGAGCCGGCACAAACGTAAGTGGCTCAAGAAGCTTGTTCTTGTTAAAACGGAAGACTACCCATTTCACCATAAGTTGTAACCGGACAATCAGTACAGCCATTAATAGGGGTCCCAGCCAAGGCAAATAGAAGAATTGCGCGATAAACTGACTCAAAAAGCTGGAGAAACCCGCGGGTACCTGAATATTTTCAATGAAATACTGAGGTGTAAACTGAAACAATTGCAGTTCTTCCTGATAATGAAGGTGATCTTCATAGAAAAATGCAAAAAATATATAAGCAGCCACTCCACAGATGAGTGTAAGCAGCATGTTGGTATTTCTTAGTAGGTTTTTCATATTAGTTATTATTTTCTTTTATTTCATCTGCTCAACCGGTGTTTTGAAATAGAGTTGTTCTATGTCCATTGCTCCGAATGATACGCCTTCTTTGGATAATTCCGGTATATTAAATGATATAAGCGTATAATCATAATATGCAGGATCTTTTTGGGGAAGGACAAATGGTTTACTTGCAACACCATTACTATCAATATGTGAAAAGTAAGGTTTACCGTACACCCCGTTGTCGCGCTTGCTTGCAAAAACAAACCATTTGCTATCAGACGACCAACTGTGATACGTATCCGAATAATAAGCGTTGACCAATTTCAGGGAATCTACAATTCCGGTATGCAGGTTGAGCATCCGCAAATCGGTTTCCTTATGCCAGATAGGAAACGTTCCGTAGTCCGATACGCAGAAAAGAAGATATTTTCCGTTTGGCGAGACCTTAGGAAAACTTACCGACTGGCGCAGACTGTCTGCAGCTAACACAGTATCCACTTTGTTTCCAAAGGTCCCTCTTGATTCATCAAACCCAATACGCATTAAGCTGTAACGAAGAGAACGTATACTATCCGGAAGTGGCAATCTGGGTGCTGCACAATAATAGATAGATTTCCCGTCTGCAGAAAATACGGGAAAGGTTTCAAGTGTTTCTTTTCCGGATACCAACGAGGTGCTTGTTACCGTATTGTGATCAAAATCAAGGATGACCAAATCAGACTCTGTATCATATACTTCCAGACGTTCATTGCGGTAAGTATGAAACTCGGGAATAATTGTATTCTGTGAAAATACGGCAAATTGTCCTGATGGGTGAAAAGCACCGTATACTGCAGGAGCAAAACTATTTTTCCCTTTTGTATTCAGTTTACGTAGTTTGCCATTACGCTTCAACACTGTTCCTCCTTCTTTCCCCCTCAAGTGAAACAGCGAAGTATTCTTCTGATTTTGGTTATAGATATGGCAATTCATACAAGAACCATCTGTAAGATTATTATCCGCCAACACTTCTTCGGTAAAATTTTCGAGGTTACGCTGACAAAGTTGTATTTTATTCCACACTTCATACCCTGGTTCAATTCGTCGGTAACTCAGGTAAGGATCAATCTTATCGGCAGAGACTTTCCATTTAAAGGAAGAATAGCTAATCCAATGACCATTTACTTTTGCAATTACCTTCACCGTAATGCTATTCCCCTTTTCTGTTTCCAACATAGTTCTCCATGTCTTTTCCGGAAACTGTATTTTACTGTTTCCGTAGACAACAAATTCAGTATTAGGTCCTTTTACAGAAACTTCGACCGACTGCGGTTCATTGCGTAACAAAAAATTGAGCGGCGCTATATTGCAAGGAATTGTTATATCCGTATAATCAGGATAAATTGGTGGCAACTCCTTGCTTTCCTGCACATCAGACGGACGGTTACATCCTGCTAGTGCAAGTAACAACAATAATATGTAGTATAATTGATTTTTCATTTTGTCTCCATATTTGCAAAGTGAAAATAAAACCAATAGCTCTTTCCATAAGATTCTTGAAGTAGCTTCATTTCGCCTTTGTCTTTTTCGTAAATACGGGTGTAATTAGCAAAGTCACGAATTACGTCGGGAGAAATACCATATTGTTGCACCTCCTTTTCAGAAGCTTTAGCGTTAAACAGCCATATTAAAAGAGCTTCACTATAAATGCGTGGCATAATGGACATCCTACCTTTGGCGTAACGGTCAAATAGTTGCACAAATTCAGCCATATTTTTATTCAGCAAATGGTAACACAACAGATAATCCAAGGCCATTTTATTACCAGGATTGCTTTCTACCAATAACTCAAGAGATACCGGATAGTTATCTCCCTTACGTAAGATATCCCGGTTAACAAGTAGACCTCTCCTTTCAGACAACCATTTGTTTGAAGCCGTCTGTAATGTGTCTGCTTCAAGCAGAGCTATCCGTTTTAATGCCCAGGAACGATGAAACAAAGTTGGTTCAAGCATCCTGAGATACTTACGTGCAGCTTCTTTTTCTCCGTTAATCAAATTAATCTCGGCCAAGCGCTTAATCAAACGCGAACTGCGGTTGTTCGGTGAAAATATCATTCCCAACATAGCCGAATGTTGTGACATATTCATATCACCTAAGTAGAAAAACACCTCATTGCTAAATAAAATAGTCAGCGGCGAAGCAGCCGGATTAACAGGAAGAAACAGTCCTTCAGAAGCCGGTTGATAATATTCAAGTAAATGATCAGGCAACGCTCCATGGCGTGCCAATGCCAGGTTCGTATAATAGGAGGCAGTGGTATTATTAATCTTGTATGTGTTAGCTAAATGTAAAACCCTGCCCCAGTTTCCAAAATAAGCTTCACTGTCGAGCGACAAAATTTTCTCTCTGGAAAAGTTAGCACCCCAATAAATGCCTCCTCCTAACAAGATTAGCTGAAAAACAATGACAAACGGAACATACCGGATATCTGAGGTAAAGTTTCGGATTTTGTAAAAAGACATACCCCAAACAGTCAACATCAGTAAAAAGGAAGGAGAAAAAGCCATAATTCCCTTATGAGGGTAAAAGTAAGCCTGTTCAAAGGTGAGAAGATAAGTAGAGCGAAACAACAAAGGAAGTATAAATCCTACTAAAAGAAAAAGATATCCTACTTCTTTAAATTTTCCTTTATGTCCATATTCATAAAATAGAAGCAACAGATTAAAAACAAACAAGCCACTTCCGGTAAGCATATATAACAACGGTTGTAGCAAAATAGCTAAACAGATAGCTAGCCATCGTTTATTTATCCAGGTGTATCCCACAAAAAAGACAAGAGAAAGCAATAACGAAACTGTAGAAGATAGAGAATAACTAAGTCCGCAATGTAAAATCCATTCAGCTACTATTGGAAAGAAAGCATAAAGGAGTGCATTCTTTTCTGTCCCAGTTTTCTTTAGAACATATGAAATAAGCAACCACTCCAGACAAAGAGTAAATGATATAACTACAGGTCCTCCGCCCCGAAGATAAAAAAACTGAGTAAAGAAATCACCCAGATAACACGACAAAGCAGCAGGTTTATATAAATAAGAAAGTGAATAGTCTGAAGTAAACAAAAAGAGTTGCATCTGCTCCTTAAAAAACAAATGATAAGGATAATAAAAAAGGAAGAAAACAATGCATGCAATTGCAAACAAAGCCACCAAACCCAATTTAATAAATCCGTCTCTTTTTATCATGAATAATTTCGCCCGATTTAGAGTTGACCGTCAGTCTATTATCGTTACAACGAATCAATTTCCTTTTTCTGTTCCGGAGTAAATGAAAATCCTGTCATCTTATAAACGAACTTTCCCACAGCCGTATTTTTATTTTCCTTTACAAAATTATAATTAAAATCGGAATATTCTTTATCAAACTTCACCTGAAGCAATTTTAGTTTTGCTTTCTTGCTTTCATCAGCTTCACTAATTTGCTGATTTAAATAGGCATAAGTAAAGTCTGCATTTTTTTTGCGTTCTTTCCATTTCTGCAAGGCATCATTCTGAGGAGTGCCTTTAGCTACACTAATTGAATCGATGACAACGTCAATTTGACCTGGCTCTGTAACAACCAAAAGTTCTTGTAACTCCAATCGTAACAGCGGACGGGTTCTCAAAATATGTATTCCTGATTCAGATGCATCTCCTTCAAACCTGAAAGCGCCGTCCTTTATCAGTACGGAGTCTACAGTTTCCGCTGTTGCACCCTCTATTGGGACTAAATACATATATTCACCATCATACGACTTATCAGTCAACTGCCCTTCAATCACATAATTATTTTCAATTGAAGAGCAAGACAACATCAGAATAAAAGCAAAAAAACAAAAGAACTTTTGCATAATATCTACTTAAAGTTAATTAGAAAAATCTAATAAGAGATAAAAAGAGTGCAGGAGTTTTCCTGCACTCTTTCAAATTATATACAATCTATCATTCAGCTTTAAACATCCAGAACCATGCGGTACCCCATGGACCTGCCTTAGGTTCAGGATAAGCAAGCACCATTTTCTGGTCATCAAGCTTCAGAATATCATATGAATACACCGGAGCATTGCTTTCATTGGGAGATTTACCGCAAAGCATCGTAATGTTTTTTGTAGTTAATTTACCTTTCGCCCAAACAGCTCCTGCTTCATCATTTGTTATAGCCGACATATCAAATGCAAAAGAACCTTTAGTTGTTGTACCATCCGATTTAGTCTTTGTCAAACTGGATCCATCGACCGAAAAAGTCATTTTAGCGCCAGCACCTTCACCTGCAGCCTGACCATCAATATCAGCCAGCGCGACAGTCCACCAACCCGGAGAAGTATTTCCTTTATATCCACCGTTGCCCCAAACAGCACTTAGTGTATTATCCCAAACCCAGTTTTTTTCACCGGTACCACACAAAATTCCCCATTCAGGAGCAACACCGATCAATGTATCAACCTGTACAGTTATTGTTTTCGTAATATACGTTCCATCGTGATTTAATCCTGTAAATACAATTTTGCGTTGACCATCAAGAACTAGCTGAACAGTCGTCTTTGTACCTGTCGTTGTTCCGTTTCCGTAAAACCATGATGTTAGAGAACCAACTCCATCACTGTTTAAGTCGATGTAGTTTGAATTTTTACCATCAACCACTTGAGGTACTGCTGTGATATTCAAGTCGTCGGCTGTAATGGCTCCAGAAAGGACGTCTCTGTCCTCTGCAGGGTCACAAGCAACCATCATCATTGAGGCAGCCAACATGGAATATATTAATGTCTTGTTCATATTATTCTTATTAAGATTTAAATTTAACATTTTACTATTCATTCCAACTTACAAATACTGCAGAAGCATCCCATCCGGCATTTTGTTTCAAAACGCCATTAGAAAGATCTATTTCAGATTGTGGAATTGGCATGAATCCCTTTGTTGCAGCGTAACGAGCAGCATAACCAGCTCCTTGATTTTTCATCACAGTAGCTACACCGCGATTCCAGATATCTGAACCTAGCTGATTGCTAAGAGCCTGCTCAGCAATACCCCAACGTCTGATATCAGCCCAACGTGTTCCTTCAAAAGCAAGCTCCCACCGACGCTCATTACGTAAAGCCGTTTCAGAATAGGTAACTGCCGGAAGTTTTGCACGAGCACGTACTTTGTTTATTCCGTCCGCAGTTTGGGTAAGTTCTGAGTGCATAAGAAGTACATCTGCAAAACGAATTATATTTAAGTCAACCTCATGTCCCAACTGGAAGTCATCATCTTTACCATCACCATAATATTTATCAGATGATGTAAAGCTGTTGAACAACTCATTAATTACTGTTTCTATTTTGCCGTCTAACTCAACTGCCTTCGTAGACTTTGGCGCAGTTGTTGCAATTACTTTTTTCTGCCACAAACCAGTCTCTTCCATCTGTTTATCAGCGCCATATGTATAATCTTTGGTCTTCGAACCATCAAGGATAGATGCTTCACGGCGTAGGTCATTAGGTTCTGCTGCTTGCCATTCTTTCCAAAGTTTCGGGCTAACCGGACCAGCTCCCCAACCCTGACCGAATGGGAAAAGATTTTTAAACTGATCGGCACCACCGTGGCTACGGATTGCAAAATGCAACATATACTGATTTGAATATCCAATTGTAGTACTCCAGTCAGCCAAATGAGAACATTTGATAGCAAATACCTGTTCAGGATTTTCACCATCTTTCACCCATTGAGGATTACCCTCCAAAGGGTAAAATTGCTTTGAAACAGTATTGGTATAAGGCCATAAACTACGATAATCGCTAACCAATTCATGTCCACTGTTATTAATACAATCCTCCAAAGCTGTAACAACCTCTGCTTTAGCAATAGATCCGGCAATTGCACCATCTTCACCCATTAAAGGAAGAGATTCCTTACCATAAAAGCCTGTATAGAAAAGGAATACACGACCCAATAAAGCTTCTGCAGTCCATTTGGTTAAGTGTCCGCTACCAGAAATGGTACTATTCCATTTGTTGTCAGGCATAATTTCGATCGCTTTTTTCAAATCGGAAGCAATAGCAGCATACACATCATCAACTGGAGACTGCGCCGGATAAATCTGAGCGTCTGCAACATCCTGAGGTACAGTAGTTATTAGAGGAACACTACCAAACATTTCAACCAATTCATTATAAAAGAATGCACGAAGAATTAAAGCCTCCCCCATCATTTGATTTCTCATTGTTTCATTCTCAACCTTGTCCAAGTTGGCAATAGCCCAATTAGCGCGGTTAATTCCAGAATAACGATCAGTCCAGAAAGACTGGAAACGATTGATATTGGTATACAATAAGTGGTCCATTACCTGCATATCCTTATCATTTTCACCGCCACCACCAAAACGATCGTCGGCAGCCAGTTCAGATAAATAGAAGTAGGTATTCTGGCAATTGGCTATAGATTTATTCAAGGTTGCATATACACCTGTAACCATTTGAATCGCATCTTTTTCCGTAACTGGAAAATTCGCTGTCGTTTTCTTTGTGTAACTTTCTGTATCCAAGAAACTTTCGCAACTTGTAAACATAAGTGCAGTAACTGCAATATATAATACTTTTTTCATATTTGTTCTCTCATTTAAAATTTAAGATTTACACCTACCATATAAGTTCTCGGGCTTGGATAATAACCCAAATCAATTCCGGAAACCCAACTCTTACCGTAGCCATAACCAATTTCCGGATCCATTCCTGAATAACCTGTAAATGTGATAAGATTCTGAGCGGTAAAGTACAGACGAGCCTGTCCAAGAGGCATACTTGGGAACAACTTCTTAAAGTCATAACCAATAGTAAGGTTCTGTATTTTCAGATAATCACCATCTTCAATGTAGATATCAGAAATATTCTGCCAGTTTGTATGGCTACCAGATGTCAACCGAGGTAATTTGTTAGAAGTTCCTTCACCTGTCCAGCGACCAAAAATGTCTGTTGTATAATTTTGCAAAGGAGAGTCTGCAAATGAACGATAAGATTTAGCAATCTGCTGACCAAATGCTCCTGTTCCGGTAACATTCAAATCAAAACCCTTATAAGAGAAGTTCAGGTTCAGACCCAATGTAAAATCTGGATGAGGATTACCGATCTGAGTACGGTCATTTTCCGTAATCGATCCATCACCATTTGTATCAACAAAAATTAAATCTCCAGGTTGAGCACCTGCATACTTGGCAGAAGTATTATTCACCTGATCCCAGTTTTGGAATACGCCTGCAGTTTTATATCCATAAAAATATCCAATAGAATAACCTTCCTGTGCACGATACATTTCTGTAGTTCCCTGACTTAGTACGTTGGCATCACCGTGAATTATACCTTCGGCATTGGCGATACGTGTTACTTCATTTTCATTGTGGGCAAAGTTTACAGTTGCACCATAATTAAATTCATCAACTTTGTCATTCCAGTTCAATGCAACTTCAAAACCACGGTTTTCAATATCACCACCATTCACAGAAGGAGGATTTAAACCCCAAACTCCGGAAATTGGAGCAGTAACCAACCAGTCTTTAGTAGTCTTGGTATACCAGTCGAAAGTTAAGCCTAAACGGGAATTAAGAAAACGTGAGTCAAAACCTAAGTTAAGCTGCTCAGAAGTTTCCCAAGTTACATCCGGATTGGCAAGAATATCTGCATAACCTCCTACGGTCTGAGTAAGTTTTCCTGAATCAAAATAATAACCATTGCTCTCATCAAAAGCAAACGTAGTCTGGTACTGGAAATTATCGATAGCCGCGTTACCATTCTGGCCCCAGCTTGCACGGATTTTCATAAAGTCCAACCAACCTTTAGTGTTTTCCATAAACGCTTCATTACTCATTACCCAACCTGCAGATGCAGAAGGGAAATATCCCCAACGTTTTCCTTTTGCGAAGTTTGAAGAACCGTCAGCACGCATTGTTAAAGAAGCCATATATGTTTCTTTATAGTTGTAGTTGGCACGACCAAAGAAAGAAGCTAAAGCTCCTTCTCCCCAAGGAGATCCACCTGCACCGCGTTGAGACAATACAGTAGGTTTCGTATTATTTACCCATGCATGATCAAATGATCCTTCAAAAATTGAATTGTTGCCACTTGCATTGATGTCAGAACCCATACCCCATTTTTCTACAGACTGACCTAATACTACATCAAACTGATGTTTATCTGCAACTTTGAATTTGTAAGCAATAGTATTATCCAATGTAATGTTATGACCCGAGCTTGCGCTCTGATAAACATTATCCATTTCGACATTTGTATTGTTGGACAAATGGCGGATACCATCATATGAACGATAACTAGATGCGGTCATCTTATAACCAAACTGAGATCTGAAAACCAAATTTTTAATCGGTTGAATTTCCAAATAGGCACTTGATTGCAAGGCATAATTTTTAGACAAGTTTAATCCCCAGTTAGACAGAGCTGTTCCTGCAAGTGGGTTACCTGTGTTACCATCAAAATCCCAACCATTATTTACCTTATCGTCATAATCATAGAAGTTACCTTCTTCATCATAAGCAGGAAGTAATGGATTACCAACCAACAAATTGTGGATTGAATTACCATATATATTACCAATCGCAATACCTGACTTGGTATTATAGTTGAAGTTTAATGTTTCACCAATCTTAATCGCATCAAAGTCTTTTACTTTTAGTAATACATGATCAGAGTTGATACGAGCGGTATACCTATCATACTGAGATTGAACAGGCTTTCCTAAAATACCTTCCTGAGATGTATAAGAGAAACCTAAAGAAAATTTCGATTGCTCTGTACCTCCGGCTAAATTGATAGCATGATTCTGAGTTGGAGCTGCCTCATTATAAGACTCTTTCAACCAGTTTGTTCCTTGCCAGGAACCATCCATTATTGAATTGTAAAGAGTGGTTGGAAGAACATTTGCCCAATCATAACCTGGATTCGCTTCGTTAAAACGAGTTTCATCCATCATTGTCATATATTCTTTCGCTTTTAACAAAGAAGGCATATTAGCCAAATACTGTGTTCCGTAATAACCATCATAAGTAAGCTGCAGTTTACCTGCTTTACCTTGCTTGGTAGTTACTAAAACCACACCATTGGCAGCGCGTGCTCCGTAAATTGCAGCAGAAGCTGCATCCTTCAATACGTCGATTGACTCGATATCGGAAGGGTTCAGCGCATTGATATCACCACCAGCAACACCATCAATTACATAAAGAGGTCCGGATGAACCAATAGTACCCAAACCACGAATAACCACTTTGAATCCTTCACCTGGCTGACCTGAACTCTGTGTGATGTTCACCCCTGGAGTTTGACTCTGTAAAGCTCCCAAAGCATTCGTTGTGCTTAATTTCTGCAGATTATCGCCGCTTACCTGTACGGTAGCACCGGTAACCAGTTTCTTTTTCTGAACACCATAACCCACAACCACTACTTCATCCAGTGCCTGAGAGTCTTCTTTTAAAACGATTTTGTAGAGAGAAGTTCCTGAAACCACTTTTACCTGTTGGCTAAGATAACCAATGTAAGAAATGTCGAGAACTGAATTAGAAGATACGGTTAACTCAAAGTTTCCATCAAAATCTGTAACTGTACCGTTGGTTGTACCTTTTTCGACAACGTTTACCCCGATTAATGGTAATCCGTCGGCTCCTGAAGTAATAACACCCTTAACCTTTGTGCTCGTTTGAGCCATTGCCGGAAGGCAATTTACCAGCAAGAAGGCTGTAACAATTACCATCTGCATAAGCCTTGAAGACAACTTACGCAAAGAAAATGTACTGCATTTTTCTTCCATAAAGAACTGATTTAAGTTGATAAATAATTAATGTAATGTGTAAATATCATTAGTGAACATCTGTCAAAGACAACGTGTCCTGACTTGGTCAACAATTTCTGAGCAAAAGTATGGAGAAGGATATGAAACTTGGGATAGGTAATGTAAAACAACAGGGACTGTTTTGTTTCAAAAACAAAAAAAACGTACTTTTTCTTTATAATTATGTATCATTTATTTAACAAACACATAATTCATAAAATATTGCCACAAATACAACAAATAGCTATATACTTGAATAACAGTAAAATAAAAAGGGAAAGACCGAATTTACCCGTCTTTCCCTTTAAACATATAAAAACAATTTCTAATTTTTATTTTTTGCCTTTCTGTTGCTTCTTCAATTGCTCCTGCTGGGCCTTTTGGGCATCTTCGAGACGTTTCATAAAACCTGATTTTTTCTTTGCAGGCTTCTTTTTATTTTCTTCAAGTTTTAACAGTAACTTTTCTTCGTTAATGGTATATCTGAAAATCAACGTCTGAACAATAGTAATTAATGTAGAGATGAAATAATAGTAGCTTAAGCCCGAAGCATTCTGATTAAAGAATACGAGGAACATAAGAGGCATCATATACATCATTGCCTTCATACCCGGCATCTGTTGCTGACCGGTATTTGTCTGATCCATATTAAACTTAGTATATATAATGTTTGTGATAGTCATCAACAAACAGAATAAACTAATATGGTTACCAAAATAAGGCGTTATTAAAGGAATATTGGTTGTCCAGCTAATAACAGCATCATATGTGGAAAGGTCATGCGCCCAAAGGAAGCTTTCGTGACGAAGTTCGATTGAAGACGGGAAAAACATATACATGGCAATTAAAATAGGCATCTGCAGTAACATAGGCAAACATCCGCTCATCGGACTTGCCCCTGCCCTGCTATACAACTCCATTGTAGCCTTCTGACGCTCCAATGCTTTATCCTGTCCCGGAAACTTTGCATTAATTTCTTCAACCTGGGGACGAAGAACGCGCATCTTGGCCGACGACATATAAGATTTATATGTAAGAGGGAAAAGAATAAGTTTTACAAGCAGTGTAAGCAAAAATATAATAAGACCGTAACTGCCGATGAAGTTACCAAAGAAATTAAATAATGGCAGGATAAAATACTGATTAATCCAGCGGAAAATACTTGCTCCAAGTGGTACAAGATTATTCAAATCCAACTTATCAGCGTTTTCGACACCCTTATCATAACTTGTTAACAAATTATATTTGTTTGGTCCAAAGAAATAACGCAACGAGGTTGCCTTTTCTCCTCTTAAATCAAAGGGTATAGAAGTCGTAGTTTTGCATTCCTTAATATACTTACCCTCGGGAATCAACTCGGATGCAACATTCGTTGCCTCGAAGCCATCTTCAGAGATTAAAACGGTTGAGAAGAACTTATCTTTATAGGCAACCCATTTCAAACGATTAGAAAGTTGCTTGCTGTCGTTTTTGGTTTCGCTCAGGTATTCAACATCATCTGCTACAAATTTATAATATACTGCAGCATACTGATCTTCGAATTTACGACCTTTCTCCTGTTGACGAATCTTTTGATCCCAGTTTACATCCAGAGCATTTGTACCAGGTGCCAATATGCCGTTTAAACCAGTACCTTTAATATCCATATGAAGCATATAGTCGTCAGGCGTCAACGTATAGGTAAAGTCCAGATAACTTCCTTCTCCGGCAGACAAACGCATCACAAGGGATTTTGAATCTTTACCCGGAATAGCTTTAAAATACATACCCGCTGTATTTACAACACGGTTAGTCGATGTTACCAATGTAAAATCCAACAAGGCTTCATCTCCTTCAAAAAGTATCAAAGGTAAAGAATCATGTGTTTTGTACTCTTTCAAACGAGCAGAGTAAACTCTTCCGCCTTTATTAGAAAAACGAAGCTCAACTTTATCATTTTCAAGTGTTGTAAACTGTTCTTCTCCGGTTACAGATTCAGCAAAAACGCCAAATTCTTTTTGGAAATGAGCCGCACGAACCGAATCAGGCTGACCGGCAAGTGAATCAGGTACTGTTGCGAGCGAAGATGCTTGTTTCTCTGTCTGTACCAACTGACTGGCTTGTTCAATCTTTGCGATTGAATCCTGATAACGGCGCTGAGCTTCTGCTTGCTCAGGAGAAGGCTGATTAAACCAACTAAAAGCAAATAGAACAACCCCTATAAGCAGAAAACCAATTAAAGTGTTTTTATCCATTTATTATTGCTTAAATCTTATTATTAGTAATAGCTGCTTTAATAAAGCTTATAAAAAGAGGATTCGGATTAACAACTGTACTGTTATATTCAGGATGATACTGAACACCTACAAACCAGTTTAAAGAAGGAATTTCAACCACTTCCACCAAATTGGTATCCGGGTTAGTTCCCACACATTTCATACCAGCAGCTTCGAATTCGTCTTTATAACCTCCGTTAAATTCGAAACGATGACGATGACGTTCCTGAATGTGCTCCTTACCGTATGCTTCGTAAGCTTTTGATCCTTTTTTAAGATTACAATCATAAGCACCAAGACGCATAGAACCTCCAAGATTGACAACCGTCTTCTGTTCTTCCATCATATCAATTACCGGATGAGGTGTATTAGGCTCCATCTCCGTCGAATTTGCATCTGTATATCCTAGTACATTACGGGCAAATTCAATAACCATACACTGCATTCCAAGACAAATACCAAACAAAGGCTTGTTGTTTTCTCTGGCATACTTAATAGCCGAAAATTTACCTTCTATACCGCGCTGTCCAAATCCCGGGGCAATAATAAGACCATCCATATCAGCAAGTTGTTCTGCAGCATTTTCATCTGTTAGTTTTTCCGAATGGAAAAGATGAAGATCTAGTTTACGATCATTATATATTGCAGCATGAAGTAAAGATTCATCGATTGACTTGTAGGCATCCTGCAATTCAACATACTTTCCTACCAATCCGATTTTTACCGTTTCTGTTGCAGCCGTCTTTTTGTTAAGGAAATCCTTCCACTGCTTTAGATCGGGAGTTTCACCCACTTCCAAACCAACTTTCTTTAATACAGCCACATCCATTCCCTGACGTTGCAACATTAAAGGTACCTCGTAAATAGTTGGTACATCAACAGACTGAACTACACACTCTTCAGCCACATTACAAAATAATGCAACCTTACGTAAAATATCAGTTTTCAAAACTTGCTCAGAACGTAATACCAGAATATCCGGCTGTATACCTAACTCTTGCAATTGTTTTACAGAATGCTGAGTTGGCTTCGTTTTAAATTCCTTAGCAGCTGCAATGTAAGGCACATAGGTTAAATGTACATTCAAACAATTTCTACCTAACTCCCATTTTAACTGACGAACGCTTTCAATAAAAGGAAGAGATTCGATATCACCTACGGTACCTCCGATTTCTGTAATAACGAAATCGTATTTATACTTAGTTCCCAATAACTTTACATTGCGTTTAATTTCATCTGTAATGTGAGGAACCACCTGAACTGTTTTTCCTAAATAATCACCTTTACGCTCTTTGTTTATAACGTTTTGATAAATACGTCCAGATGTAATATTATTTGCACGAGTTGTCTGAACATTCAAAAAACGTTCGTAATGTCCAAGGTCAAGATCGGCTTCATGTCCGTCTACTGTCACATAACATTCTCCATGTTCATATGGATTTAATGTACCAGGGTCAACGTTGATGTAAGGATCAAATTTTTGAATAGTAACCTTATAACCTCTTGCCTGAAGCAACTTACCCAATGATGCGGAAATAATGCCCTTACCCAAAGAAGAGACTACCCCACCCGTAACGAAGATGTACTTTGTATCTGCCACGATAGTAATATTTTAATTTTTCAGTAAATACATACTCATATTTCAATCTGCAAAGTTAACCATTTTCGGAGAAATTCAATCATTTAATTGTTACATTTATAGTTGAATGTTGATTTCCGGATTGTTAACAAGATAACATTTAACATTGAATAACCTATAATTAATACACAACAACAATCTGTTTACCAATCAACTATAATTAAAAGAAAAAACATTGAGGGTGTTATAGGATGTAAAAATGTAGCTTGTTTCATTCTTTTTTTATAAATTCGCCTCCTGTTTATCAAATAAATGTAAAGATATTATGATGATGAAAAGATGTACAATGGTATTAGTATTCATGCTTTTACTGATAAGCGTTAACGCAACTTCTCAGGATATTACGAGTTTACCAGACACGAGTACCACAGATTCAATTCAGGTTTTGGATCAAGACACAATAAACACAGAGACTCCTCAGTCTGATCTAAACAAAATTTCAGATTTACGCTCGCAGTTTGAAAAGCAAAACAGCTCGTATTCGGCTCCGGTTCAGCCGGGAGAATCTTTGAAGAGATTCATAAAGAAAGATAGCGTCGGACTATCCGAAAAGGCTCTTTATTGGGCGCGGTATGCAAGAGATGCCTCCATGCTGATTAATGAGAATGCAACTTTCAAAGACACGGTAATTGTAAATCCAATTTTCATGACACCGTTGTTTAAAGGGAATATTCTTCCTGAAAATCTCTCTTTTTATAATTTCAATGTACTGAAAACAAAAGATCCATACAGTCAGTATTATAAATCAGATTCAATTTTCAAAGATGAATTGAGACTAAAGGGGATTGAAGAAATGGCAATCCTTTATATTGAAAAGAATAATCCCGAAGATTTTCGTTACACAATAAATGATCTGCCTAAAGACGTAATCAGACCCAAAGAGATACAAAAGGATCCAACGGAAAATCTATTGTCTGTTTCCAATGATGCCAACTTCAATGATGTTAGCGGGCCGGGAAGATTCATACCCGAAAGAAGATACTGGAAATCTAATTTTGAGAGTGCCATACAGTTCTCGCAAAACCATGTGTCGGCCAACTGGCATAAAGGAGGAAGCAGTAACCTGAATGTATTTACAAGGAATTACCTGAAGTACGACTACAACAAGGATAAAGTGCAGTTTGCAAATGAGGTGGAAATGAAATTAAGTTTTTATAATGCACCAAAAGATACAATCCATGATTACAAAATTGGAGACGATGTGTTACGGCTTCACAGTAACTTAGGTTATAAGGCCTTCAATAAATGGTTTTATACGTTCGACGCCGAATTCAAAACGCAGTTATTCACGAATTACTCGGAAAACTCAACAAAACAATTAGCCGCATTTCTATCTCCGTTTTCTGTTAACGTCGGGGTCGGTATGAAATACGAGCTAAACAAATCCTTTAAGGACAAGCACAAAAACCTAAGGTTAACCGTCAACCTGGCTCCTGCTTCTTTTACCTATTTATATAGCTTAAAAGATGATATCGATCTGGCACGCCACGGATTCAGAGATAACAAGCATAGTCTGAGCAAGTTCGGTTCGACCGTTCGTACCGATTTAGCATACAATATATCCAGGAATGTTAACTGGCAATCAAGGTTCTATTACTTTACCAGTTACGACCAGGTAGTAGGCGAATTTGAAAACACACTAACGCTTGCTATCAGCAGATTTTTCTCTACCAGAATTTATCTTCACTTACGTTTTGACGACGGAGTGAGTAAAAAAGAGAACATTGACAGCTATTTCCAAATGAATGAGCTTTTAAGCTTCGGTTTTAATTACAAATGGTAAGTAAATTTTAAAAAAACACCATATAAACTTTGTTAATCATGATGCAGTTCCCAAATATTCCTTACTTTTGCCCCGAATTGTAATGTCGAGTTTGCAAATATGAGCGAAAGTATAGATCACATGGGGATTATCGAAAAGATAGATGGCAATCTTATATCAGTAAAGATTGTTCAGCAATCGGCTTGTTCCGGTTGCCACGCCAAGTCTATGTGTACAGCCTCGGATAGTAAAGAGAAAATCATTGAAGTGACCGATTATTCCGGTAAATTTAATGTAAATGATACCGTAATTGTTTGCGGAGAAAGCTCTCTTGGATTACAGGCTGTACTTTTTGCATTTGTTACTCCTCTAATCATTATTGTTCTGACTATTGCTTTAGGGACAAATCTACAACTAGCAGAAACAGAAAGTGCTCTACTTGGTTTATTTGCTGTAGTACCTTACTATGGCATTTTGTATATGTGCCGCAATAAGCTAAAAAAGAAATTTGTTTTTACCTTAAAAAAAACTTAATTAATATATACCATGATTTTGATTGCTGTTATTTCGCTAGGAGTAATTGGGGCTGTTGGAGCCATCATTTTATATGCTGCTTCCAAAAAATTTGAAGTTTACGAAGATCCGCGCATAGCTCAGGTGCAGGAAGTTCTGCCTGCTGCAAACTGTGGTGGCTGCGGATACCCGGGATGTAGCGGATTTGCTACTGCCTGCGTTGGTGCTGATACATTAGAAGGACTATTTTGTCCGGTAGGTGGAGTGGATGTGATGGGAAAAGTTGCCGGTATTTTAGGTAAAGAAGCAACTTCCGCCGATGCGATGCTGGCCGTAGTACGCTGTAATGGTACCTGCGAAGCCCGTCCAAAAATCAACCAGTACGATGGAGTAAAAAGTTGCGCTGTAGCGTCCAGTCTTTATGGAGGCGAAACAGGCTGTTCATTTGGCTGTTTGGGTTTTGGCGACTGTGTAGATGTATGTAATTTCGATGCAATCTTTATCAATCCGGTAACCGGAATTGCTGAAGTAATTGAAGACAAATGTACATCCTGCGGCGCTTGTGTAAAGGCTTGTCCGAAAAATCTGATAGAGCTTCGTAAAAAAGGACCCAAATCCCGTCGGATTTTTGTAAGTTGTATGAATAAAGACAAAGGCGTAGTTGCTAAAAAAGCATGTTCAAACGCGTGTATCGGCTGTTCGCTTTGTTTTAAAGAATGTGCCTTCGATGCCATAAAAATCGAAAACAATCTGGCCTACATCGATTATAACAAGTGCCGGCTATGTCGTAAATGTGTTGATGTTTGCCCAACAAATGCCATCCATGAACTAAACTTCCCTCCAAAGAAAGAGAAAAAAGTAGAAGTAGAAGTAACCGAATAAAATAATTCATAAAATCTAATTATATGCTTAAGACATTTCGTATCGGAGGAATACATCCACCCGAAAATAAATTGTCTGCCGGAAAACACATAACTGCTCTTGATATCCCCAAACAGGTTATCATACCTCTGGGCCAACACATCGGAGCACCTGCTCAGGCGTTGGTAAAAAAAGGAGACCTGGTAAAAGTTGGAACACTTATTGCTAAAGCAGGTGGTTTTGTTTCCGCCAACATACATTCGTCCGTTTCAGGCAAGGTTAATAAAATTGACAATGCACTGGATTCCAGCGGATACAGAAAACCGGCCGTTTACATTGACGTTGAAGGTGATGAATGGGAAGAAACCATTGACCGAACCGAAACTATTATACGTGACTGCAATTTATCTTCGAAAGAAATTGTTGATAAGATTGCGGCCGCAGGTATTGTAGGATTAGGCGGTGCTACATTCCCTACACAGGTAAAGCTTTTACCTCCTCCGGGAACTAAAGCAGAAGTACTTATCATAAACGGAGTGGAATGCGAGCCGTATCTAACTTCCGACCATTCGCTTATGTTGGAAAAGGGGTTAGAAATTCTTTCGGGCGTAAGTCTGCTGATGAAAGCAACAAATGTTTCGAAGGCTATCATAGGAATCGAGAACAATAAACCCGATGCCATCAATCATTTTAAGAAGCTGGCAACAGAATTTAAAGGGATCGAGATAGAACCTCTTAAAGTTCAGTATCCACAGGGTGGAGAAAAGCAATTAATTGATGCGATTATAAGTAAACAAGTAAAAAGTGGTGCGCTTCCCATTTCTGTGGGAGCGATTGTACAGAATGTAGGTACCTCATTTGCTGTGTACGAAGCTGTACAGAAAAACAAACCTCTTATCGAACGCATTGTAACCGTTACAGGTAAAGGGGTATCCACTCCCTCAAATTTCAAGGTACGTATCGGAACGCCGATCAGTACGCTTATTGAAGCTGCAGGAGGAATTCCCGAAAATACAGGAAAAATTATTGGTGGCGGCCCTATGATGGGTAAAGCTCTTATCAATGCAGAAGTTCCGGTTACAAAAGGAAGTTCGGGTATATTGATTCTGTCGAAAGAAGAGTCTGTTCGCAAGCCTGTGTACGACTGTATCCGTTGTGCGAAATGTGTAAAAGCATGCCCAATGGGACTAAATCCAAGTCTGCTTATGAATGCGACTGAGTTTAGCGAATGGGGACTTGCCGAAAAGAATTTTATAACCGATTGTATTGAGTGCGGTTCCTGCAGCTATACGTGTCCGGCTAATCGTCCGTTACTGGATCATATTCGTCTGGGTAAAGCCAAAGTGATGGGAATTGTAAGAGCAAGAAAGCAATAATTAAGCGTTATCATGGAAAATAAATTCATTGTATCTCCATCGCCACATATTCACGGCGGCGATTCGATAAGTAAAAATATGTACGGTGTACTGATCGCCCTGGTTCCGGCGTTTCTGGCATCCCTTTATTTCTTCGGACTTGGCGCACTGGTGGTTACAGCGACAGCTGTTATTGCTTGTGTTTTGTTTGAATATCTTATCCAAAAGTTTCTGTATAAGAAGCAACCAACCATCTGCGACGGATCGGCCATTCTTACCGGATTGCTGTTAGCCTTCAACCTTCCGTCCAATCTTCCGGCCTGGATTATTGTTATCGGAGCTCTTGCTGCTATCGGCATTGGTAAAATGTCGTTTGGGGGATTGGGAAATAACATTTTCAACCCTGCATTAGTCGGACGTGTATTCCTTCTAATCTCGTTCCCGGCGCAAATGACCACCTGGCCTGTTCCGGGTAATCTTCCCATGAGTTACACAGATGCCGAAACCGGAGCTACGGTTTTATCGGCTCTTAAACAACATGCCGGAGAGCTTCCAACCTATTCAGATATGCTTCTGGGTAACATGGGGGGTAGTTTAGGGGAAGTTGGAGCGATTGCCCTTCTTTTAGGATTGGCATTTATGCTTATCCGCAAAATTATTACCTGGCACATTCCGGTTTCAATTATCGGAACAGTTGCTATTTTTACAGGCATAATGTACTTAGTTGATCCTATTTCCTATGCAAACCCGCTGATTCATATTCTTTCGGGTGGTCTGCTGCTTGGTGCTATTTTTATGGCGACCGACTATGTTACTTCGCCGATGAGCACCAACGGGATGCTGGTTTACGGAGTAGGTATTGGATTAATTACTACTATAATTCGCTTATTTGGTGCTTATCCCGAAGGAATGTCGTTCGCGATTCTTATTATGAACGCGCTTACTCCGCTAATTAACACCTATATTAAACCTAAACATTTCGGAGGGAAATAAGCATGGCTAAATTAAAATCTACATTACCAAATATGTTGCTGTCGCTTACCATTATATGTGGTGGTGCCGGAGCTATCCTTGCGGGAGTAAACGACTATACAACCGCGCCAATTGCTGCAGCAAAAGCCGCAGCTCTCGAAACCGCGATCAAAGAGGTTACTCCTCCATTCGATAACAATCCTACAAAAGAATCTTACAAAGCGGCTACAGCCGAAGGGGACTCTCTATTGATTTACCCAGCAAAAAAAGACGGGAAGCTTATTGGTGTTGCCGTTGAAAGCAATACGCAAAAGGGTTTTTCGGGCGAGATCAAAGTAATTGTTGGCTTCGATGCCGATGGTAAATTATTTAATTACTCGGTGCTGCAACATGCCGAAACTCCCGGACTTGGAGCAAAAATGCAGGAGTGGTTCCGAATGAACAAAAATAAGCAAAGCGTACTTGGCCGTTCTTTATCGGACGGGAACCTGCAGGTTAGTAAAGATGGAGGAGATGTGGATGCCATTACGGCTGCCACTATTTCGAGCCGTGCTTTTCTGGATGCAGTAAACCGGGCCTATAGTGCCTATGCAGGAACAAAAGAATGGGATGGAACATCTGGTGCCACAACCGATTCTGCAAATCAAGAAGAAATTTCACAAACTGAAACAGAAAAGGAAGGAGGAAATCATGAGTAATATGAAAGTTCTTACGAACGGCATAATAAAAGAGAATCCCACGCTTGTACTTTTACTGGGTATGTGTCCTACTTTAGGAACTACCTCGTCGGCTATGAATGGATTGGCAATGGGACTTGCCACTTCTTTTGTACTTATTTGTTCTAATATTGCCATATCGGCACTAAAGAATCTTATCCCCGATCAGGTACGTATACCAGGATATATCGTAGTTATTGCGGCATTTGTTACCGTGGTTCAAATGTGCATGGAAGCATTCGTGCCCGCTTTATATGCGAGTTTAGGATTATTTATCCCATTGATTGTAGTAAACTGTATTGTATTGGGACGTGCAGAAGCTTACGCTGCTAAAAACGGAATCGTTGCTTCGGCATTCGACGGACTTGGAATGGGGCTTGGCTTTACATTTGCATTAACAATTCTGGGTACTATAAGAGAAATGTTTGGTACAGGAAAATTCTTCGGCTTTTCATTCATGCCGGAAGAATTTGGGTCACTCATCTTTGTACTGGCTCCGGGAGCCTTTATTGTATTGGGTTATCTGATTGCAGTAGTTAATAAGTTACGTAAAGTCTGATCATTAAAAGAAAAAGACTATGGAATATATTTTAATTTTTATCACAGCCGTCTTTGTTAACAACATTGTACTGGCTCAGTTCTTAGGAATTTGTCCTTTTCTTGGTGTATCGAAAAAAGTAGATACGGCAGCAGGTATGGGTGCAGCAGTTACATTTGTGCTTACCATCGCCACAATCGTGACTTATCTGGTGCAAAAGTACGTATTGGATGCCTTCGGACTCGGTTACTTGCAAACTATCAGCTTTATTCTGATTATTGCTGCCCTGGTTCAAATGGTCGAAATCATTATTAAGAAGGTTTCACCTCCTTTGTATCAGGCACTTGGCGTATTTCTTCCGCTTATCACTACAAACTGTGTTATACTTGGAGTAGCCATTCTTGTTATTCAGAAAGATTATAACTTAATGCAATCTATTGTATTTGCAATCTCGACAGCCATTGGATATTCGATGGCCTTGATTATCTTTGCAACCATTCGCGAACAGTTAGCCCTTACACGGGTACCTGACGCTTTAAAAGGAACCCCAATTGCTTTGATTACAGCAGGCTTGCTTGCTATGGCATTTATGGGTTTTTCTGGGGTTGTATAACGTCAAAGCTAAAACAATAGAATTTAATTAAAAAGAAAATGAAGACAAAAATTTTGGTAACCGGAGGCACAGGTTATATCGGCTCGCACACAGTAGTCGAGTTGCAGAGTGCCGGATATGAGGTAGTGATTGTTGACAATCTATCAAATTCGAATGCTGATGTTGTAGATGGTATTGAAAAGATTTCGGGTATCCGCCCTTCTTTTTATGAAGTTGACTGCAACGATAAAGCCGGATTGACGAAGGTATTGTCAGAAAATGCAGGTATTAAAGGTATTATTCACTTTGCGGCCAGCAAAGCGGTGGGCGAATCTGTACAACAACCATTGAAATACTACCGGAACAATCTCGTGACTTTGATCAATCTGTTAGAGCTAATGCCTGAATTTGGTATCGAAGGAATCGTATTTTCTTCTTCTTGTACCGTATATGGTCAGCCAGACATTCTTCCTGTAACAGAAGATGCTCCTGTAAAACCAGCTATGTCTCCATACGGAAATACTAAACAGATAAACGAAGAGATTATCAGAGACACCATCTATGCCGGTGTACCTTTCAAAAGTATTATTCTTCGCTATTTCAATCCAATTGGTGCTCATCCAAGTGGTATCATTGGCGAATTACCAAACGGAGTTCCTCAAAACCTGATACCTTACCTTACTCAGACGGCTATTGGCATTCGCAAAGAGCTGAGCGTGTTTGGTAACGATTACGATACTCCCGACGGATCTTGTATCCGCGACTATATAAACGTTGTGGATCTTGCTAAGGCGCACGTTATCGCAATGGATCGTATGCTTGGCAACAAAAGCGAAGAAAAGGTTGAAATTTTCAATCTTGGTACAGGTCGTGGCGTAACTGTTCTCGAGCTAATTGAAGCATTCGAAAAAGGAACTGGCGTAAAAGTTCCTCACAAGATCGTTGGCAGACGCGAAGGCGACATCGAAAAGGTATGGGCTAATCCCGAACATGCTAATAATGTATTGGGATGGACTGCCAAAGAATCGGTAGAAGATACATTGGTTACTGCCTGGAACTGGCAATTAAAGCTACGTGAACGCGGTATTCAATAAGAAGAATACATTTCAAAATAATAAAGAGGCTGCTCCGGATTACCGGGTGCAGCCTCTTTATTATTTTAACCGTAAGCGTTCAATAGACAGTACGTTCCGAAATATCGTATTTTTTAGCGAAGTCTCTTACTGAAATATATCCCATAGTAGAAAGCTTATCGGCAAGTTTTGAGCCACAATTAGACTTTAAAAATAGCATTTCTTGCCGTTACCGGCAAGTTTTAACGCATATAATTTCACTTTAATCTTTCAAAAGATCACTTTAAGAGGAAAAACAAAACGCTATAAGTGAAATAAACTGCACTTTTACATTGTTTCAAACAAAAAATGCATTAAATTTGCGACGAAGAGGTAAAATAGTGCACTATGAATTTTTATTCAATCATACGGGAACGACGCACCTTGCTGGGTTTAACTCAACAAGATTTAGCGGATTATACGGGGCTAAGTTTGAGGATTATCAAAAGTATAGAGGTCGGCAAAGGTAATCCATCTATGGGTACGCTTACTAAAATAGCAGAAGTACTTGGTTTGGAAATTACAATGAAAGTAAAAGAGATGAATAGATGAGACAGGCACATATATTTTGCAATGGCATTTATGCAGGTGTTCTGACCGAAACTGATAGCGGAAAGTATATTTTCCGCTATGACGAATCATTCTTGTTTGATGAAAAGCAGACTGCAATCAGCCTATCATTTCCCAAGAGCCAACGAGAATTTACATCTACAGAGCTTTTTCCATTTTTCTACAACATGCTATCTGAGGGAACAAATAAGGCTATCCAATGTCAAAGTTTGAAAATTGACGAGAACGATTCATTCGGATTATTATTAGCAACAGCACATACCGATACCATCGGAGCCATAACCGTGAGAAAAGTATGATAAAAATAGAAGTTTGTCCCGGCAACCTGACTCCGGGATTTGATACATATAGCCTTCCTTGCCTTCGCAAATTGTTCGAAGGCAAGAACACCTCCCCACTATTGGATTTTGACTATGATGCGGACAGTTTTGACCTTGCCGATAGCATTAACCAAATATCAGTATCGGGAATACAGGAAAAATTATCGGCTGTTTTAGAGAAGGGGAAGATAATCCTCACTCCAACAGGACAGCAGGGACGATATATAATAAAACCAGCTCCAAACTACAAACATTTGCGTTTCCGTAATTTTATACCTGCTAATGAACATTTGACGATGCAGATAGCAAAACAGGTTTACAAAATAAATGTAGCCGAAAATGGACTTGTATTCTTTGCTAATGGCGATGTCGCATACATTACGAAGCGATTTGATTATGATACCAATGGGAATAAAATCAAACAAGAGGATTTCTCATCGTTGGCTCAAAAGACAGCTCTCACACACGGCAAAGATTACAAATATACAGGCAGCTATGAAGATGTGGCGGAACTATTAAAACAAAATGTATCGGCTTGGCAAGTGGAAATGAGTAAGTTATTTACACTTGTAGTTTTCAACTATCTATTTGCCAATGGCGATGCACACCTAAAAAACTTCTCGCTGCAACAGTCTGCCAATGGCGACTACTTATTGTCACCTGCTTATGATTTGATGAACACCTCTATTCACGTTCAGGACGAGAATTTTGCCCTACAAGATGGGTTAATGCCACAAAGTGAGCATTCCGAAATATACAAAAATAGTGGATATCCGTGCAAAGAAGATTTTATCAGGTTTGCCAATCGCATTGGAGTATTGCCAAAGAAACGGGACGAAATTATAAAGATCTTTTCAACTGAAAGTCCACAAATTAACAAATTAATAGATCATTCCTTTCTAGATAATAAGACGAAACGGATGTACAAAAGTTCGTATAAGGAACGGTTAAGTAGGTTTTTGAGAGAAGATACTAATGCCGACTAGCTATTCCGGTGATATGCACCCACCCAAAAAGCAGATATGCATCTATTTTATGACTTAACGAACATTTCTAAATCTGCCAAATTTACAGTTTTTTCTTAAACTCTCTCCTTTTTTATGAATAGCTTTCCATAAAAAAGGTGAGTCAATGAGACGTAAAAAACAATATAAATAATTACTTTAGCAATCTAATTACAGCCTGTGAAAAGTGGCACATTTGTGAGTGATATATCCGGCACATTTGTGAGTGATACAAGTGGCACATTTGGTGTGATATATTCAATTTGTAATTAAACTATAAATTCTACCATTTTCGTGAGGTCACGAAAATGGTTATTCGCAACATATTATTTGAAATCCAATGCAGATTGAAATTTAGCTTTTTACTAATTCTTCTGCTATTCGTTCGGCTTGTTTAAGGACCGTTTCTGTGGCTAACAGCTGCATATCTGGCGGATAACCGAAACGCCTCAAAAGTCTTTTTACGGCAACTTTCATTTTAGCTCGCACATTCTCTTTGATTGTCCAATCAATAGAGGTGTTCTTTCGTATGGTTTCCGTTAGAACAACCGCCAGTTCTCTGAGTTTATCCTTTCCAAGCACATCCAACGCACTTTCATTGTCCGCTATCGCTGTATAGAAAGCATATTCATAATCAGTAAGCCCCAATTCTTTGGCCACCGTGTCCTGTGCAACAATATGCTTACTCAATTTTATAAGCTCGTCGATAACCTCAGCAGCCGATATCACTTTATTATGATACTTCGTTAAGGAATTATCAAGCATCTCCATTAAAGAACGACTTCCCACCAAATTTAGCTTGGAACGCATTTTTATTTCATCATTCAATAGCTTGCGAAGCACCTCTAAAGCAATGTTTTTATGCTCCATACCTTTCAGCTCCATTAAAAACTCTTCAGACAAAATGGAAATATCTGGTTTTTTAATCCCCGCAGCATCAAATATATCAATTACCTGTTCGGAAACTAAGGCTTTATCAATCACTTGCCGAATCGTAGTTTCTATATCTTCATCCGTTCGGCCCGAACCAGTCGAATCAAATTTACACAAACGAGCCTTTATCGCCTGAAAAAATGAAACCTCATCCTTTGCATCCATGGCCTCGTCATGAGGAATAGCAATAGCAAAAGCCTTACCTAAGGCATTTACTTCGTTAACAAAACGTTTCTTCCCATCATCAATCCCTAAAATAAAATCTTCGGCACGAAGAATCCACGAAAGTTTACCCGATACATCTGCATCAAAATAATTCTCGTACTCAAAACCATGAAACATCTGGGAAACCACTTCAAGTTTCTCTCTCATAATTGCCACCGCTTGCTCCTGTTGCAACGTAGGATCTCCTTTTCCGCCCGAGTCGGAATAAAAAGACAATGCTTTTTTAAGATCGGAAGCAATACCCAGATAATCCACCACCAACCCACCGGGTTTGTCTTTATAAACCCGGTTTACACGGGCAATCGCCTGCATTAAATTATGCCCTTGCATCGGTTTGTCTATATAAAGCGTATGCAAGCAAGGCGCATCAAAACCGGTAAGCCACATATCACGCACAATGACCAACTTCAGTTCATCGTCGGGGTCTTTCATTCGTTCCGCCAAAGCCCGGCGTTGTTCTTTTGTAGTATGATGCTTGGAAATAGCCGCCCCGTCAGACGACGCCGTAGTCATCACCACTTTAATAGCCCCTTTGGCCAAATCATCGGAATGCCATTCCGGACGAATAGCAATAATTGCATCATACAGTTCAGCCGCAATACGACGGCTCATCGCCACGATCATCGCCTTACCCTCAAATACGGATTGGCGCTGTTCAAAATGGGTCACAATATCTTTTGCAATAATATGAACCCGGCTGGGACTACCAATCAGCGCCTCAAGCTGTGTCCACTTTGCTTTCGCCTTCTGCACATCATTCATATCATCCGCAGCCAATTCTTTGTCCAGTTCTTCCACCAGACGGCGACCCGATTCACTCAATTCCACCTTTGCCAAACGGCTTTCGTAGTATATTCGTACGGTTGCACCATCTTCTACAGCCTGGGCAATATCGTACACATCAATATAATGCCCGAATACAGCGGGCGTATTCACATCCGTCGACTCTATGGGAGTTCCTGTAAATCCCAGATAGGTAGCATTAGGCAAAGCATCCCGCAGATACTTTGCAAAACCATATTTAATTTCAGAACCAATCACCTCGTCGGCTTCATTCTTAACGTCAACCGTTTTAGCCTTAAAGCCATACTGCGTGCGATGCGCTTCGTCCGTTATAACAATCACATTGCTTCGGTTGGTAAGCGTGTCGTACACATTGCCATTCTCCGGCTGAAACTTTTGGATAGTAGAGAAAACCACACCACCCGAAGCCACCCGTAATAATTCCTTCAGCGCATCACGATTCTCTGCCTGAACAGGAGTTTGACGCAACAATTGTTTAGAAGCCGCAAAGGTATCAAACAACTGGTCGTCCAGATCGTTACGATCGGTAATCACAAGCACAGTAGGATTATTCAGCATCTGAACAATCTTACCTGTATAAAACACCATCGACAATGATTTACCACTACCCTGCGTATGCCATACCACACCCGCTTTTCGGTCGCCGACCGGTTGTTCTTTAACAGCTTTCAATCCATAATGAATCGGATCTTCCGCCACTTTATCCGGATAAACATCGTTGATACCAGTTGCCCTTATCGTAGACTCCACCGCCTTGTTCACAGCAAAGTATTGGTGATAAGCCGCAATTTTCTTAACCGTCTTTATAGTAGTTATACCCGTTTTAGCATCTTCCGTTTTTGACTTTTCAAATACAGTAAAGGAACGTACCAGATCCAACAACGTAGTACTATTGAGCATTCCTTTGATTAAAACCTCCAACTGACCAACCAATTTGGAGGCTTCAGCCCTACCATCTTCGGTTTTCCACGCCATAAAACGACTATACCCAGCCGACAACGAACCCGCCTTAGCCTCCAATCCGTCCGAAATCACCACCAACGAATTGTAAGTAAACAGAGAAGGAGTCATCTGTTTGTAAGTTTCAATCTGACGAAAAGCACTCTGTATAGTAGCTTTCTCGTCCGTGGCATTTTTCAATTCAAACACCACCAAAGGCAACCCATTAACAAATAAAATAATATCAGGACGTTTATTGTGTCCGTTTTCAATAATAGTAAATTGATTGGCAACAACAAAATCATTTTTTTCCGGATGTTCAAAATCTACTAACCAAACCCTCTCCCCACGCTCGGCACCCTCTTTATGTATAGTAACAGGCACCCCTTCGGTAAGCAACCGATGAAACTCCTCGTTATTTGCCAGTTGATCGGGCGAAGCAATACGAGCAACAGTCTTAATCGCCTCCTCCTGCACATCATGCGGAATAGACGAATTAATACGCCTTACTGCTTTTAGCAAACGCCCACGCAAAATAACCTCCTCAAAACTACCTCGTTCCGGTCTTTCTCCGTCTGGCGCAACATCAGGTCCATAGATATATTCGTAACCTAGCCTCCGGAATAGCCCGATCGCAAACTCTTCTATTTGGGATTCAGTTAATTTAGGCATGATTTTCTCAATGTTCATTATTGAATATATTGATTATAAAGTCTGCTGTTGATACTTTGTATATAGAAGGAATCCCTTTAGGAATAACTCCATTTTGTTCATAGTTCTCCTCTTGCCGCTTATTTCTAAAATTATAAATTGAATAATCAGTATTTAATTTTATATCATTCTCATTAATTATTCGCCAAATATGATTTGTAGTAATGTCTGATTTCTCCTGTATTATTTCAACCAATTCAGTTGCAGATAGAGGGTATTCTTTTAATCTATTAACCCTTTCTTTCTTTACTACTTCTACCGTGTCTATGGGCTGAACTTCTCCAATAAGTTTTAAAGCAGTGGCTCCATCCTTCTCTTTAAAAGATCCTTCTTTAATCCATTTTATCTTTTTCACCAATTCTTCATCTACTACTAAAATCTGAGAGTTATTTTTTTCTATCATTCCTTTTTCAACGTCTAATATAGCCGCATTTTGCGGACCTGATTTCCCTATTTTCATTACTAAATCTATCCATTGAGAATTTTGTCTCTCTATTCTGTGATTTATTATTGACTCTAATTCAGCATATTGTATTTTTTGAGTTCTACCTCCATAACGGAAATAGATCTCTCCATTTTTTAATATATCCGATTCATCTTTCTTACATATTATTGGTTTCGTTTCTGCCTCATACACATAAAAAACACCAAAATGTAATCCATTTAGGGCTACCAAATCTATTTCCCACTCAATATTGCCAGCAAAATGTTCTAAAATAAAACCTGAAATTCTCTCTGGATCTAGCTTCTCTAACTGAACTTTAGATTTTGAACTTAAGCCAACAAGTTCTCTTCGCGGTCTATCTTTAATCCCAAAAATTAAATATCCCCCTTTGTTATTAGCAAAAGCCGAAAAATCTCTAAAATATTTTGCAAGGCCTTCATAATTAAAAGACTCTTTATACTCTAAAGTTTGACTTTCTCTATGATATACTGTCCCATCATCTCGGATTTTCAGAATTTGTTCTATATTTTGCTGTGTAATTTTCATAATTATCTTTAAAATATTAATTCATTAGACATCAGTTTAGATAATAATTTGTCAAGCAAATTTGAAAGTGAGTTAATTTGAGTTTGATTATTTATTTGCTTTTTAAAACAAGATTGAGTTTGATTGTTGTATTCGTAAATATATTCAACATCTACTATAGGACAATTAAATGAAAGAATTGTTGCTAGAGCAATTCTTTCATTACTTCCGCTTGTTCCCCAACACCTGAAGCAATCTCATTATAGTTACTTTCATAAAACTCTTATATTTGGGATTCAGTTAGTTTGGTCATAATGTATTTCAAATATTATACTCCTGAATCTGTTGAAAATTAATAAACTGATAGGGTTGTTCTGAAACATCTTTTTCTCCCCAAATACACCAAATCATGCTCATGTTGTTATTTTTTAAATAATCATCCAAAATATCTTTTCTTATGAATAGAAAGTCTTGACTATTATTGTAGTTATTCTTATTGTACATAGTCGCTTTAGATGCGAAATTTCCATTTTTATCAATTAAATCAAAAGATTGTGGCAGATATTTTAATTTAGCATATTGACTAATTTCTTTTGAGATAATTTTGCCTGTACCACAAGAAAAATCATCCTCACTAAGGTATTCCATTGTAGGTAATAACACCTGAAAAATTGAGTTTTCTGTGTTATTTTGTGAAAACATTTCAGCTTTTATTCCTATTTCGAAAGACAATTTCACCCAATTGGAATGTGTTGCTTCATTCCAACAATTTATTTCGCCTGCAAAACAATCAGAATTCTTTCTGACTTCAGGGAGCCATCTTCCTCCAATGTCTTGTTTATTCAATAATTCAACAATTTTACATTTTTCACTATTATAAACTATAATTGGTCGTATAAAAGTAAATCTCTTTCTCCCAATAACTATATTTTCTGAACAAAAGTATCCATAAACACAGATAAAAGATTTTTCTTGTAACAAATTGCCATATAAGCAATTATTTATATCAATAGAATCTTTTGTTTTGAGCCATTTATCTGTTTTGGGTTCTCCATCACCTAAAAAGTCATCCAAATTTAATTGGTATTCTTTTGCTATTTCTGGAAAAGTAGGATCAATATCTGAATTTATAATATTAAAACCAGACGTATGGCTCTTTATCAAAGAGATATCAGCTAATATTCCGGCGAGTTCATAATACGCAATCCATGAATATTTTTTCCCATATCTATCTATTTTTGAACTATCATTATGTCTTGAGTAAGAATCACTTTCATTATCTATTAAATTATCAACTTCTGCAAATTTAGACTCCTCCCATCCTAACTCATTTATCTTATTGTATATATACCAACGTCCTTTCTTTTTTAATGGAGGATTTGAATAACTATGACCGCCGGGTATTATATATCCCAAAGTGTAGTTACTAAAGTCCATTCGTATTGGGCCACTAAATGATTCAATCTCATCCCATTTATCAATATCTTCTTTATAGAAAATTGGATTTTCACTTAATATATTATTTTGCTCATTCTCGTCAAATAAAATTTGATTATAACGTAATGCTAATTTTAAAATTTTTTTAGCATAATCCCGAACTAATACATGTGTTGTTTTAACTGTTTTATTTTCTGAAAAGAGAGTAGTATAAATTACTTTTGATAAAGAATAAAGAAATTCTTCATATTTTTTTTCTTCATTGATTTTGTCTTGAATTGATAATACTATGCCATAAGTTATAGCCAGCATTCTTTCTAAAACATAAATATCATTTATACTAGAAGAATAGAGAAATAGTTTGTAAAATTCTCTTAAATACTTTATCCCGTAAAAATATAAAGCTCTTGTTGCATTATATCTTAATTCATGATTCGTACTTGTCAAGCACCACATAACTTGTTTTGCAACAAGGTGAACCATTTCTTTTAGTTGTCGTTTTTCCCGACAACTGTTTTCAAATGTCTCAATTAATTCTCTTATATCTCGATATTGGTAATTATTATATTCCTTCCGAATTTCCTCACTCCATATTAAATCCCGATTTGAAATGGAAAGGGCCTTTAGTAAATCAGAAGTATAATTGAAATTGAGAGGATGATTTATGTCAAATTCTACATATGAAGATTTTTGTAAAATAAACTGACCGTATTCATTGAATAAATTAAATATATAATCTTTTATTTTTGATTCATAATCAGCCAAATTGGTTTGTCCTATTTCATAAACAGAATTGATAACGTATTTACAATATGGCATTGTATCTATCTCGTCATAAATAAACCCAAACTTTTTTATTGAAAGAATACATAAACAATGTAGAATGTCTTCAAATAAAGGATGCATTAAATCCTTTAACAATAGTTTAGTTTTTAGATCGTTAGACAAGAAACTGATATATTCATTTTTGTTTTCAAATTGGGCAAGGATGTCTTTGGCAATTATGTATCCAGCTAAAAGATCGTAGGTAAAACTCAAAGTCTCTTCCCCCCTCCAATCACGCATAACTAGTAAATCCTCACTTTCTATAGCTAATAATTCACACTCATTTAACTTTACTGGCATTAATTCTGATAAAGGTATACATGATACGTTGCGTTCCCATAAATACTTTGCAACATATTTCAAGTGATTAAGTAAATAGGTTTTATTGTATCTTGATTCTTTACAAAGAATATTGATAATATTATTATTGCACTTTTCTATAAATTGGTCGAAAACATCAAATAGACTCTCTTGAAATAAATCAACAGTTTTATCTTTTTTTGTTTCACAAAAGATCCTCAAGCACAGAGGTTCTTGCTGAAAATAGTAAGCAACAGTTGAACAATTGTTAATAGTTACATTGTAATGCTGCGTATATTTGGTTATTGCCTCATCAATATTCTCATTGTCAAAGCCATCAACATAAGATCTTTTTAAATAATTATTAATATCCGACAAAAAGTAGTTATTTGGAAATAGTTGGTCTTCATAAGACTGTCTATATGTCGTTATTAATGTAATGTTTTTGTAGACGGTAATCTTACTACTAAGGTTTTCTAAACCACTTCCCCAAATGGTTTTCCAGTAAATACTTTCATTGAGTCCATCAATAATAATCAAGGATTTCGTATCACTAACTCTTCCATAATAATCTAAGATACTTAAAAATTGGGTAAAAGTCCAAGTCTTGGGAATATCTAACAAAGAAAAAATTTGTTCTTCAATTGTTAAATTCGTAATAAAATCTTTTCCTGAGAGAAATATAGCTGGTTTATTTTCTCTAATATACTGTTCAAAAATGTTTGCCACCAAATGAGTCTTACCTTTTGAGGCACCTCCGGTAATGTGTAGTTCTTGTTGCCCTATTTGTTGAATGGATTCAAATATATTTATAAAAGGTCTAAAGTAATTTCTTAATGTGAAATAAGCCCCTAGAATAGTCTCTCTTATTACTTTTATTTCTAGTTTTTTATTATGATCCTTTTCTCCGTCCTCTGTATCCCAATCAATTTGTTTTATTAATTGAGATTCTTTATAAGTTGAATATTGTTCATAAAATTTATGAAGTTTATCAAGATACTCCTGGTAGACATTTATTAAGGCAGTTGCATTTACAAACGATTCGCTTTCTAGTATTTTTATACCTTCACTAATTAAAGTTTTACCTCTTCCGATAACTTCTTTATTAGCTATAACAAAAGGTTTTATCTCGTCAAAAATAGATTTATACTCTAACTTAACTTCAAAATTTTCCAAGTTTTGAGTCTTTATTTTAAATTCATTAACAAACTTATCAACTTCAAGTAGATCATACTTATTTTGAATAACTTTTGCTAAATGCTTTCCACCGATTATACGGTATACGTCTTCTTGGGCTTGACATTCTGTATGAACGTCAGAAATGTACTTTACCTTTATCGAAGATTTATTAAAAATTTCATCGGCTTTTGTCCGGAACCAATCAAATGATACTATTTTATCATTAAAAAAGAAATTATATATGTCAGTATATTTTCTTAGATAAGATAGTATTTCGCTATCCCCCCAATGATTTAGTTCCACCTTATGACCATTTGGAAGAACTTGTTCTCCATTACAAGTTGATGAAGGAAGATCATTCTCAAACCAAGAATGTTCATCAGGTGTCAAAGATTTTTTACTACATAGTATCCATTTCTTTAGTTTACTTCCGTGTATTTGATATGCTCTTTTTAGCGATTTTTTTATTTGATCTTTCCTCCCGCCTTCATTTAATCGATCGATGTATTTACATTGCCACCCCCAAATCTCATCATCTTTTGTAGTTAAATAAAATTCAACACCATCCCCTCCACCACTATCATCAATAGACGTAAACAGTCCAGATGCTGCATATTTCTCTTTACATATCTGATAGCAAAGTTCTTCAAAACTTTTTTTCTTGTCATCTTTATATGGCAACAATTTATCTATGTCTATATTATCTATCATATATTTGCATCTTCTAAATTTACCATTTCATTCATCAGTTTCGGTAATATCGTATCGCGCAATTTGGTTAGAGTTCGAATCTGTTGGTTATTACAGTTCATTTTACTTACTGCTGATTCGACAAAAATATTAAATTGCTTTATGGATTCACTATCAGGTATTTGTATTTCATAACTCTTTAAGTTTTCAACATCAACACGTTGACGCCCTGAAGATCCAGACATACAGCTTTCGGCAAAGTCTCTGAAATCTTTATATTTTGCAATGACATATGCAAAGAATGGATGTATTATTTCCTTCGGTCGCATTACTATATATTCCGTTGATCCCCATCCAACTTGATCTTCCTTAAGAAAATCCACATATGCAGTCTTTCCATTTTCTAAACAAGGGGTAATACGAGCAAGCAAAGTATCTCCGTTCTGAAATTTAGTTCCCGAAGTAAATACTCTTTCATACCAGCCATTAGGAGCATAGGTTCTTGTGCTCAATTCTGACATTTCTAAGAATGGTGCAACAGTATTTTTTGTTAGTTTTCGTGCTGGATTGAAATCTATCAAATCCGAAATTACACCATCTTTCCATTCGGGTTGAGCATTGTCTATAAAGTAGTGGCGGAAAAGGGCTTCAGCCATTGATTCGAGTGTTTGGTTTTGGCAATTTAGTAAATCGATCTTATCATCCAATGAACTCAAAACACCAGCTATAAACTCTTGCTGAGCCAAAGGTGGTAATAAAACTGGAAAATTGGAAATCACCCCAACGCTAAGATTCTGTTGAGCAGCCCCACATGCTAAGTTTTCTAATTCAACATATGATGATTGCAAATAATAGTACATGAATAAGCTATCTGCTTTCTTTTTATCAACGGTAACATTACAACAGGCTTGATTTGTTGTTAAGTTAATTAACGAATACGCCACTTTTCCTGCTGTTGCTCCATACATTGCCACTATAACGGAATATTTTGGAATCCATTTTGCAGATGAATTACTTAGTCCTAATTCAGAAATATTTTTTTCTGTTTTTGAAATTCTATTAAAGTTTACCTCCTTAGTATTTAACCAAGGAATTCCACCATTATAATAGGCAGACTCACTTGTTTTGGGAGTACCTCCTGATGTCATTTTTAAAGCGACCTCCCCCAACTTATACTCTTTCCACTCACTCATTCTTTACCCTCCTCTTTTAAAGATTCCATCATGTTGCGTTCTTTTTCAATCTCACGCTTTAGTTCTTCCTCGGTTGGGAGATAGAGTAAATATTTGGATGCGAAGATGTTCTTGTTATCGTTTAGAATTGAGTATTTTACTATGGCTTCATTGCGATTTGAACATAGTATCAGACCAATAGTTGGGTAATCCCCCACAGGCATCAGATAATGCATCCAATTTAATTTGTGACGCAGTGCGTCACAAATTAGAAAAGTCAAATAAAAGCACTTTGAATGCTCTTGAATCTGCAGAATTTTAGCTATGTAGTCCATTATTTCTCCATTTTAATTTTAGCCAGATTCTCCAGAATAAGAGCATTAAGCCGTTGTTCTTCTTTGATCTGTTCGGCAAACTCGGCTTTCAGTTCGGCAAAACGTTCTTCAAAGTTAAAATCATCTTCATCATCCGGCAGCCCAACGTAACGTCCGGGTGTAAGGACATAGTCCAACTCTCCTACACGTTCAATCGGTACAGAGGCACAGAATCCGGGAATATCTTCGTACTTCCCATCTACATTCCGCCAATTATGGTACGTATCTGATATTTGCGCTATGTCATCGGGGGTTAACTCCCGCGTACGACGATTGATAAGGTATCCTAAATTACGGGCATCAATAAACAAAACTTCTTTGCTTCGGTTACGGAAACTACCATTGGTCCGGTTTCTACTTATAAACCACAAAGCTGCCGGAATTTGGGTATTTAGGAATAATTTAGCAGGCAGGTTTACAATACAGTCTATCAACCCGGCTTCTACTAGTGCCTTGCGAATATCCCCTTCGCCGCTTGTCTTTGACGTAAGCGCACCTTTAGCCAATACAAAGCCAGCTTGACCGGACGGGGCAAGATGGTAAATAAAATGTTGAATCCATGCAAAGTTAGCACTACCTGTTGGTGGTGTTCCGTATTGCCAACGTGCATCTTTACGAAGCTGATCGCCTCCCCAGTCGCTGACATTAAATGGTGGATTGGCAATTATATAATCTACTTTTAAATCCTGATGTACGTCGTTTAGGAATGAACCCTCATTATTCCACTTAACTTGCGATGCGTCGATACCTCGAATAGCTAAGTTCATCTTGCACAAACGCCAGGTGGTCTGGTTGCTCTCTTGTCCGTATATTGAAATATCGTCTATGCGGCCTTGATGTTCCTTTACAAACTTTTCGCTCTGGACAAACATCCCTCCCGAACCGCAGCAGGGATCTAAAACTCTACCTTTGTAGGGTTCAAGCATGCTGACCAATAGCTCTACAACACATCTTGGGGTGTAGAACTGCCCGCCTTTCTTACCTTCGGCAAGTGCAAATTCACCTAAAAAGTATTCGAAAACGTGTCCGAGCAGATCGGCACTGTTGGTTGATGCCTGAGCCAGGGTACTGTTGCCTATCAGGTCGATAAGTTCTCCCAGACTGGTAGGGTCGAGGTTCTGTCGGGCAAATACTTTGGGCAGCACACCTTTCAAAATACTGTTATCCTTTTCGATGGCATCCATCGCATTATCGATGTATTTCCCAATCTGAGGGTCTTTCGCTTTCGAAACCAAATACGACCAACGTGCATCAGTTGGTACATAAAATACATTCTCGGCCTTATACTCTTCGCGATCTTCAGGATCTGCACCTTCTGCCGTTTCATTCTGAAGTCTGGCATAGAGTTCTTCGAACGAAACAGATATATATTTTAAAAATATTAATCCTAAAACAACATGCTTATATTCGGCTGCATCTATATTTTTACGTAGTTTATCCGCCGCTTTCCATAATTTCTTTTCCAACGGTTCTTCAACCACCTCTTTTTTCTTTGCCATTTCTATTTTTATCCTTTATTACTACTTTCAACTAAGTCTTCATCATCCACAATAAACCATCAACAATACAATTCTTACTTTCTGTCTTCAAATATAACGTTTATTTTAACAACATAAGACATATCAATTGATTAAAAACAAGGGTTTTTATTATTGAAAGGGTCAATAAATATGCTGAAAAAATAGCCAAACGCAAACCTGACGCAAACCTGACGCAAACCGAACGCTCAGAACCCTGCACCCGTGCGGCTTTTGAGAGATTCCGTTGCACAACCCTGACGCAAACCTGACGCAAACCTGACGCTCTATCATTATATATAATATAAGAATATAAAAAGGAGTACATAAAGTACTTCCCAAAACAGAAGAAACTAACCGACGGATTCCGAAAAAAGAATGGAGTCATTTGCCATTTATATCCTGTAAAGTAGCATTTTCACCATATACTTTTATATCTTTGCCTACGAACAAGTATTCGTTTGACAATTGGATACTTTCCGTTTGCAATATGGATACCTTGCGTTCAACATATCGCAAACGCAAGGTATCCATATGTTGACTTTGCGTTTGTCAATTGGCAAACGAATACTTGCTTTAAGTCTTAGCGTTAGTTTACTTAATACTTTCTAATACTTTATCGTTTAATGAGTGCTAAATATAAGTTGATTGAGAATCCTCCTGCTGCTGCAAAGAACGGCGTTACTGCCTTGCATGCGCGTATTGTGCCTTCC